>Ga0056903_1000093_pt1 | contig 54349 bp, 52 predicted proteins | sample EBPBio142005_DNA_FD_55025 | JGI IMG/M metagenome (GOLD analysis project Ga0056903, IMG submission 55025) | Wastewater treatment Type I Accumulibacter community from EBPR Bioreactor in Madison, WI, USA - Reactor 1_6/14/2005_ DNA | ecosystem: Engineered > Bioreactor > EBPR > Anaerobic-Aerobic >...
ATACTTGTCGCATTGTTTGCACTGGCGACCCCAAAAGCCACCGTCAGTTGGAAATGATATTTTGAAATTTAGAGTGCTCATGTTGTATAGCAGCTAACGTTGAGGGCTTGCTGCTGTGCTGGTATTCATTGAACGTCCAGCCTGGAGCCGCAGCCGATTTGAAAAGCTGAAGTTGAAGTTATGAACTAAAGCTGAAAATTGAGCGTCGAGCCGAAACAGAAGCTGATAGCGATTTGCAGCTGATTGTACTTGCGTCAGCCAGCATAGTAGCAAACCGATTGTTGGCTGCTGTATTTTCAATCATATTAATAGAAAAATTAACGCAATTTATATTGACTTAAATTTCAATATTCGTTTAGAAAGTAAATTTTTGGCTAAGTATCTCCGAAAAACAAAATTGTAAATGTCGTCAGCGTGTGATTTTCGTTATTACGAAATTATCTGTACAACAAGGACCGGGGCCGCCTTGTACCGTTGCTTTAACGTCACCACTAATTGTTACTTGTAAGTTGTCTACTTTAAACTCGGTTGCTAGATTACAAGGATTTAATTTGGTGTCGATAGTGCCTTGTTCAACGATGTAGAAAAGTCCACCTGGTTGTTGTCTTACTGTCGCAGGCTTATCTACAATTTGTCGAGCTGTTGTTGAGTTTGGAAAACAGTCATCATTTTTTTTGTTGTCTTTTTTACAAGAAATAAAAGTAATACCGCCAACAAAAAACAAAGTGCAAAATATTCTAATCATAAAATAGTTCGTTTTACAAAATGACAATTCGAAATGATTTTTCGTTGCTTGAGAACTGTCGGGTTATATAGCAGCCAACGAACAGGTATTGCCGATGGTGGGGAATTTTATATTCGTCCGCCCGGAACCGCTGCCTGGCTTTTTGATAAAGTTAAATATTAAGAATTAAAGCTGAGCTTTATTCGTCGAGCCCCGAACCGCAGCACAGCATAATTACCGCTGCTGATTGTTTCAATGTCAAGCCCCACTATTGGCAATACCAATGTTGGTGGCTGGCTTTCTTTTTGTCCTGTTAGTTCTTCTGATATTGTTTAAATAATTTGTAAAAGGCTTAGTGTTTGACTTAGTAACTTTTTCTGCATTTGCCTTTTCAATAATTTTTTCTGGTGCGTCAATTTTATTTAAAAAAACATTGATGCCAGTGATGGTCTGATTACCACTATACTTCGTTTTTCTATAACTAAGTTTAAAACCGTCTAATGTAACAATGCTTAGGATGTCATTAAGGATATGACGGAAATCCTGTTGCGAAGAAAAGGTCAAGTCATCAACATATCTGGTATAGGTTATTCCGTGTTTATTACAGAGGTCAATTAGCTTTATATCCGTTTCAAGAAATACAAGATTTGCAATATGAGTACTTGTCGGTGTGCCTTGGGGCAATTCATATTTCCATGTCGTAAGCTTTGTCAACCAGTGGGCATAATGTGGAGAAAACTTTAGACCAATAAAAGTATCGTAAACCCTTTGAAAGTCTATGTTTGGATAGAACTCTTGAAGGTCAGTTGTAAACTGATACTTGTTTCCTTGATGTGGTTTTGCGTTTGATATGTTGCTCCTTTTCTTTACACCACCATGAACAGAGTTAGGCAATTCTATTGGTGCTAAAATCCTATTCTTAATATTTGTTTGAATTACTTTTAACTCCTTTAAAGACGGTCTTATCGTTCGTTGCTTTATTGTTCCGTCTTTATATCTCTTAAAGTCTCCTGTTTTCTTGTCAGTCTTTTGCTCAACCCACTCTTTGTAATATGTGTCCAGTTTAGCAATGAGTTCTTCAATCTGTGCCGGTTTGAAACCAATAGTTGCACATAATTTTTTGAACTCATTTTTTTTAAACTGCGAAGAATTCATTGACTAAAGATTTTACAGACGGGCTAACGATTTCAAACGCCTTTCTTTTGCTAGGTTGAACATCGTCTTCAGTCATTGACAGAAAGAACAAAATAGGCAATGGGATTTTTAGGTTTTCGCTAATTTCTCGAAGAGTTGAGAGGTTTGGCTCTTTGGAGTTGCTTTCAATTTGTGAAAGATAAGTTTGTGTTATACCACATAAAGAGGCAAACTCGTTTTGAGTAAGCCCTTTTTGCTTTCTGATATTTTTTATGATATTTCCTAAATCCATTTTTGTGCATTTGAAAAAATTAAGGAGTGTTCGGATTTTAATTCAGCATCTTATGGCTTCTTTTCTGTATTCAAACAAAAAACTTCGTCAATAACTCAATCACTTTAGCAATTTCTTCAAGAATTTGCTGATTGGTCTTGCCTTTCTTTTGTTTCAGTTTTTGAAGTCTTGCTAATGCTTCATCTAAGACTGATTTGTCCTGTTCCGAAAGAGAACACTGGCCCTTTGTGATAACCGTGATACTTTGTATCAAGTTATCAATGTTTTGATTTTGTTTTAATCTAGACATAATACTTGTTTTAATGACAACGACATTGTTGCCTGCTTTTTCAACAACGCCGAAGTAAAATGCCTAATTTAAAGTCTATACACTTAATGTGTAATCAATGTTCCCATACACTCACTTAAATTTCCTGCTTATAATAAATAATAGCATAATAGCGACAAGAACAATTCATATCAAGTCTATGTCGCAACAAGGGACAACGTGACAAGATGAATAATTGTGTGCCGTTAATTTACCCGTTAGGGTTGTCTTTTCAGACAGTCAAGTGAACTCCATTAAGAGCATAGACATCAAAACATTTCTCAAAGAACTATTACAGTGCAAATGTAGGGGAATATTCCTGTGAGTTAATAAATGTCGTGATTTTATTTTTCCACATTTTTAAGGGTTTGGTGGAAAAAGGAAGGGTTTGTCCAGCTGCTTGAGTTAGCAGAGTGTTGCCGATAAGCTTGCCACCAACGTCCCAGGCTTTGCGAAGGTGTGGAATTAGCTTTGCGTCAAGCTTGGAACTGCTGTTTGGTTTTATTGTTAGATGAAGTTACCAACTTTCGTTTGGATTTATTCCGTCAAGCTGATAACTGCAGTTGGGATTTTTACTGTTGTTGATCTTTTGTTCGGTCTGCCACACTTTTGCAAAACCTTTTGTTACATGCCGTACAACTTCTACTTGTTCTTCTCCTTGCTCAGGCTTTTCTTAAAAATGGATTGCATTTTGTTTTGCTGTTTGTCTATTCACTTTGTTTTTTACGAAGTGTCATTTACGAATGCTGCATTTTAAGAGGGTTTGATTCCGTTGTATTCGCTGTATCGGTTTTTTGGTTGGTGTTTGTAATCGTTGCTTAAGAACAATCGTTTATAGTCCGCTTCTTGTCCAAAGTTGAGCAGCATTAACACTTCGTAATTGCTGAGCTTCAAATAAATTTTACTTTTTTCTTGTTGTTCATTGTTGATGAAGTCAAATTGTGTGTCAACTTTGATGATGACAGCTTCGTTTACAATGATGTCAAAATTGAGTTGGCCAATCACTGTGTCATTGTAAACTATGTCCACCAATTTATTTGCTTGAACAGCAAAACCTGCTTTTTGCAAATCGTTTGTCAATGCGTTGATGTAAAAAGATTTGTCCAGCCCAAAGGGTAGGGATTGAGCTACATTGAAAAATGATTGCAAAATAGCAGCAGTAATATTTTTATGAAGCAACTCCATTTTTAAGGTGTGTGTCCGTTGTATTTTGTTGTATCCGTAAAACTACTTGGTTGGTCGCAACTGTATGGCATGTAACGAGCAGGGCTTTATGCAGGTTGGGAATTAGCATTCCGTCTGGCCATAACCGCTGCTGATTGAAAATATATTGATGAAGTTAAGTACAAAAGCTGATAGATATTCGTCTGCTGGAACCGAAGCTGGGATTTGCAAAAAGCTGATGTTACAACGTCCTGCCCAACTTGCATAAAACCCAATGTTGCCTGTAGTTATTCTTCGTAGTAGTCCAAATAAATTGTTCCAATGTCAGCATTTGCAATTTGTCTTTTGTGTTCAAGTCTAATGTCGTCATACTTGAAATTTTTTACACTTTCATTTCCGTGTTTCCATTCTACGCCAGAAGTCCAGTTTGTTGGATTTCTATTGTCTGAAAAAACAGCAGAAGCGTACGAATTAACATTCCATTGCTTTGATGCACCTGCTAAACCTTTTCTTGCAAAGTCGCTGTCACCACCACTTTTTCCAAAACCGTGAATTGCACCAATAATAAAGTCATAGTTGTTTTTGTTTTCAGGTTTAGTCTGTGCAATACCAAAAATGTCATAGCAAACAGCTAAGTATGCTTTCTTCTTTTTTAGTTCAAAGTGTCTTGGTTTAGATTGTTCCAATTCAAAAGGATTGTCAGCCAATTCAATGTTGTTGTCCATATGGTGAAACTTACGAGCTATTGCAACAATTCCTTTTTTATTTATTGTCAAAAGCAACTGGTCGTTTTTGTATCTGCCGTCAATGCCTAAACAAATATTCAGTTGTGGGCAATATTTTAAAATCAGTTCAACTACTGCCTTTTCAATATTATTAAATATAGTTTGTGGTTTTTTGTTTGCTGAATTTAAAAAACCTGCTGGAAGAATTAGGATGTCTGTCGATTTACTCAACGTTTGTAAAACGAACTCAAGTAGTTTTATTTTGTCTTTGTTGTGAGTGTCGTCCCAATCTTCTGATGAAATTGGTGTTTGAATTATTGCACAACATATTTTAATACTCATTGTCAAAACTATTTTAGAGTTGTTTGTTGCCTTCTTTGATTGTAAAGCCTAATGACAATAGAAATGAATTGGTTTCATCTCCACCATTAAATTCATTTGGTTCTAATTCTTTTCCAGTGGCAATTTTTGTCGCAATGGATAAAACATATTTTGGTGGATAGATTTTATTGTCTTGATGCAAATTATACTTTGTAGAGTTTCTGTTTTTTGGAACTCCGTTTTTGTCAATAAAGGCAAGTGCGTCTAAAACGCTTTGTCGGTCAACTCTTTTGTCAAGCATAGTGTGTCATTTATAATTACAGGCAACGAGCAGGTATTGCCGATGGTGGGGAATTTTATATTCGTCCGCCCGGAACCGCTGCCTGGCTTTTTGATAAAGTTAAATATTAAGAATTAAAGCTGGGCTTTATTCGTCGAGCCCCGAACTGCAGTACAGCAGAATTACCGCTGCTGATTGCTCCAATGTCCAGCCCCACTATTGGCAATACCAATGTTGGCTGCTGGGCTGTTATGCAGGGATTAGATTTTCAATAATTTGATGCGTCAAGATAAATTCGTCTTCGTTGCCATCAAAGAAAGTTGACCTTATTTCTGCGAATGTCAATTTAGTGAAATGTCGTTCACACACTTTGCGTCCACCTAAGTCGCCATTTCGTGGATGTCTTGCACAAATGTCTTTAACATTATCCCAATCGCCATGAGCCATTGCCGCACCTGCGACTATTCTATTAAGTGCCGCAGCAGATATGTAATTTTCTAAATTTCTCTTTTTACTAATTTTAAAATGCACACCTTCTTGAAACCCTGCATTTGTAAGTTTTGTAAGATTGGAGGATATTTCAGCAGCAGTAGTTTTGTCACTGTCTTGAAATATAAAGTATGGCTTCCCTAATTGATTTAATAAGTCTAATGTAACCCAATGTTTAATGCTGTCGCAACCACCAACAGGAATAATTGCGACTTCTAAGTCGGAAAAATCCGATTGTATTAAATTGTTTGCTTTATACAATGAGGCAATATGTTTGAAGGCTGTGGCGTCATCAATACCTTCAACCAAAAACAAAACTTTTGCTTTGTCAAATAGGTTGATGAACTGATTGTCCACTGTTATTCCTAAGTCTTTTGCGATATTACTTATGTCAGCAATATTTTGTTCAGCAGTATAAGTGCCATTTACTTTGGTTATGTGAGTAATGTTCTCTTTGTCTGTATTAGCGACTATTATTGGAGAATGTGTTGAAATAACAACCTGATAGCCATTGTCACACATTAATGATAACTTATTGAATAGTTTTTCTTGTCCAGAAGGGTGGAGAAACGTTTCAGGTTCTTCAAAGCCGAATATGATATTTTGCTTTTCATCATTATCCTGCTCGGCTAGATGTTCAAAATATGCCATCATTGTAATTCTTCGGAACCCATCGCCTCTTGAACTAAGAGGAACGGGACTATCATCTTGTGTGCTGCTAAAAGTGGTATTAATTAACTTGCTCCAATCGAATTTAATAACTGGTTTTACGGCTTCAGAACTATCAACAACTTGGTTTATTTTGTTTGTTATTTTGTCTAAGACCTCTGTAAGCTTTGTTTCGATGGCTGTTTCAATTTCTGCTTTATTTACTTCCTCTTCAATAGTTTTCTCAGTCAATTTTTTAAAGAAATTTTGAATGGCTGTATCTGTTTCAGAAAGTGAAGTGTCAGCCTTGAAATATTCAAAACGAGGAAGTGTTTTCTTAAGATTATCAAGAATTGATTTCAGTCTGGTTTTACCGGTTGTTGGTAAAGTTTCTCTTTCAAATGTAAAGGCAGTGCCATTGTTTAAATGATGCTCTCTTATTTTGCCTCTTTTTTCTGCATTGTTATGTTCATCACCATTAGCTTTCTGCGTTTGAATGTTTAACTGTCCGCATAAAGTCATTAGTTGAGCTTCTGTCAGTGTTAAACAATCCTGTTGATTATACCTTTTTCGAATAACAGATGTTTCTGCTGTTATTTTAGATTTTGAAGTATCCCAATTCTTTTTAACCTGTAAAAAATTTTCTTCGTTTAATATTTCTTCATCTTCAAAAGTAGTTTCAATGTTTTCGTCAATGACGATTGAACTCTTTTCAGGTAAAAAATATAGTTCGATTGATACTATTTGGTTGTCAGCTCTATTATTTAGGTCTTCAGCTTTGGGAGCATTGTCATTAAGAAAACAGTCTAATGCTTTCAGTATGGTAGATTTGCCAGCGTCATTTTGTCCAACTATAACATTGAATTTGTCAAAGGAAATAGTTGTCTCGTCTTTAATACCCTTGAAGTTAGTAATGGTTGCTTTTATAAGTTTCATATTATTAGGGAGTTTCACTTAGCCTTGCAGCCAACGAGCAGGGCTTTATGCAGGTTGGGAATTTGTATTCCGTCTGCCGATAACCGCTGCTGATTGAAAATATGTTGATGAAGTTAAGAACAAAAGATGATAGATACTCGTCTGCTGGAACTGAAGCTGGGATTTGCAATTAGCTGATGTTACACGGTCAAGCCCAACTTGCATAAAACCCAATGTTAGCGGTAGTACTTCTGTCATAGTTCCTTTTTGTCAACGGTCACTTTAAATCTCATTATTCGTTGCTTGTCAAACAAAATATCTAAATAATACAGGGAGTTGTCGGTTACGACATATTGAAACTCATATTCACTTCCCGTTAGATTGTATTTTATGTACCGCTGTTTTTTTACGGCTAAGGTGTCAAGCCTGCGAACTTTTTTTCTTTTAGATATTTCATCAAATACCCAAATGTCTGGGTTGCGAAAAATATTTGAATTTATTTGAAGGTCTTTGAAGTAGCCATTATAACCTATCTTAAAATGAATAGTGTCACCCTTTTTTGCATTGATAATACCCGATTCAGGTGTTATGAGTTTAATGTTTTGTATTTCGCTTGGTAGATAATAAGGGTTTGTAGCAAAGCTGTCTTTCGTATAATTTGGAAGCAGCGTCCATTTGCTGTTTTGTGGGTAATGATTTCTTGCAAAACTCTTCGCCGGTGTCAACCAATAGTAATCGTTAAACGCTTTTTGAAAGTACAACAACTTGCCATCGTCAGTCTTACCACAGCCACCAGCAGCCCATGTTGCATCTAATAGGTAGTAAGAACTGTCTATCCAAACTGCATTCCAGGCATGGTCAAGTATTCCGGGAGTACCTACCTGATAAGGCTCTGTTCTAATATAGCCAGCTATAAATTCCGATTTCAGCCCAGCAATATCACACATTTTTTTAAAGAGCATGGCATATCCTTGACAGACTGCTTTTTTCTTACGTAAGACTTTGTCAATATACTTTGTCTCCCAAACAATTCTTTTGGCTTCGCACTGCTTGTCATCTTTGCATTTAAAAGTTTTGGGCTCTTTGCCTTTATAGTTGTACTTGTTGTAATACTTATAATCATAACGTATGTTTTCTGTAATCCATTTAAAAATTACTCTCGCCTTAAGAAGTTGCTCTGAGTAGGGTTTTGTCAACTCTTGGGTCAAATTGCTTAAATCCTTTTTGTATTTAACCCTGATAGCAAAACTGTCTACGGACGAGAAGTCAACCTTTGTCTGTTGCGAAAAAGCAATAATTGGTAAGAGTAAAATAGAGAATATTATTCGTTGCTGTTTAGTCATGCATTTCTTGGAGTACGCTTTGTATTACCGCTAACGTTCAGGGCTTGCTGCTGTGCTGGGATTGAAACTCGTCTGCCCAACCACAGAAGCCCAATAGAAGTTTTATTTATAAATATACCGAGAAATACTATTAGATGATGGTCTGCCCATAACCGCTGCTGAATAGAAAACAAATGCTGAGAATTTATTCGTCTGCCAGCATAGCAGCAAACCCACTGTTGCCTGCAGTGCCGCTTTTATGATAAGTATTGCGAAAGAGTGAGAATCTTTGTCTTCCCAAATGTTTTAAGTACCAAGAGGTCTTTGTCACCTGTTATCAAATGAGATGCCTTACCGTCTTTAGCTAATGCGAGAAGAAAATTGTCTTTCTCATCTCTGCAAATGTCCACCTCGCTTGAAACCTCAATAAATACTGATTTCTCACTCATGGCAAGAAGTAAAGTTTGTAAGTCAGAAATATTAAAGAAACGTTTGAATTTAGGTCGCTGTGCAACTTCAATGAATTCGTCAATTAGCTCTTGACTGTAAATAAGAGTTGCAAGATTGTCTGAAATTATTTTCTCAAGTTTAGAGAAGTCCTTGTTGATAAGAAAGCTAATCCAAAGATTAGTGTCGATAACTATTCTATCTTTTGGCTTTGGCATATCGTTTTGCTCTTACTATTTCAACTTCTTTGGTTATTTCGTCTAAGCTTAATGGATTGTCTTTGGATTTTGACCTTAGCTTCTTTACAATTTTTAGAAAACCGTCATTTCCTTTAATTTCTCTAATAGAAATAAGATTAAGTTCAGCAAGGTCTTTAAGTAATTTTCCTGCTTTTGGATTTAATATGTCCACTTGTAAAGATGCCATATTCAAATATAAGAAATTTTTCGAAGTGGCAGACTGTCGCCAAGGCATTGCAGGCAACGTTTTGCGGCTTTGCGAAGAAGCGGATTTCGGAGCACTAAACTGTCAGCATACCATAAAAGTTGATGCGAGGTAGAATGTTCAATTAACCACTGAACCCGCTTTTTTGCAAAACCGCTGTTAGCAGTAGTGGTTCTTCTGTCTGTCATTTTGATAGTTTTAGAATTTTAAATGCTCCTTGTCCAACGATGAAAAATACAATTGTCCCAACGATAAGGTCGGGATATTTTGAGTTTGTCAAGTAAACAAGTCCGCCTGCTATAATTACTCCAAGATTTACAATTACGTCATTAGATGTAAAAATCATACTGGCTTGCATATGTGCTTCCTTGCTTTTGCTTTTTTGAAGTAAATACAAAGAAAGTCCGTTGCCGATAAGTGCAAAAATTGAAATAATTATCATTGTTTGAAAAGCAGGAATTTCTTCAAGTCCAATAAATCGTCTTACAACTTCTACAAAACCAAATATTGCAAGTGTCAATTGGAAATAACCTGCTGATTTTGCGATATTCTTTTTTCTTGTCATTGTTCCACCAACTGCAAAAAGTGCAAGTCCGTAAACAATGCTGTCGGCAAGCATATCTAAACTGTCTGCCACAAGTCCCATTGAGTTTGAAATAAATCCTGTCGTTAATTCAAGTGCGAAAAAGAAAAAGTTAATTGCTAAAACTTGCCAAAGTAATTTTCTTTCTCGGTCTGTGTTGTCTGTTGTTACTGTGTAATTGCCTGCTGAAACGCTGTCAATAAGTGATGTGTCAAACTTTAAGTTGTCAAGTCGCTGAAAAATTTGGTCGTGATTGTCGGTGTGGAAAACAGTCAGTTGTCTGTTAGGTATATCAAAGTCCAATGAGTAGATATTTGTCAAGTCGGCAAGTTTCATCCGTATCATTTGTTCTTCGGATGGGCAGTCCATTTTTGATATTTTAAATGTCGTTTTCTGCATTGTCTATTGTTGTTGGTTGGGTCGTCCTACCATTACTGCTAACGTTCGAGGCTTTGTGCAGTTGGGGAATTTACCAACTGTCCGCCCGGAACTGAAGCTAAATTTATAACTAAAAGCCGAAGTTTAGAACTACTGCCCGGCAGAATTACGTCCGCCGAATATAAAGCCTGGATATGCACTGCCGTTGATTATTTCCACGTCATGCCCCAATTGCACAAAACCTAATGTTGTACGCCGCCTTTCTTCGTCCGTCTAATGAAGTACAAAATAGCTAAAACTGCTACAATGCCGATGATTAAAACCCACCAATACGATGAAGTTTTTGTTACCTGGCTTTTCTTCTTTTTGAAAATAACATTTGAAGAACTGGGTCTTTCTGGATTTAAGTATTTGGTTGGTATTGAATTTATTTCTGAAACTACATTCTGAAAAGTCTCGTCCGTATAAATGCAACCGCTACAAGTAGAAACCATCCCTTTCTTTTGCTCCACAATGGATATTAGCCTTTTTTCTTCATCAGTCAGATTATAACCTTGATTAACTAATATTCTATAACCTTTAATAGCATACAGTTGCTTTTCGGCGTTTGCTGATTTTAGCCATTGTCTTATGACGTCAATATTTTCGTCTTGAAGAAGTAAATTGAGCTGTTCCATGTACTCAGGATTTACACCTGCAATTCCACAATGGCTGCCATAAACTATGGACGTTAGAAAGAGATCATAATGGTTTAGAGTGTCACCATAAGTTTGTCTGAAAGAATTCTCGAATGAAAAGTATTCTGTGTTATCTTTTAAACTGTCAATTGTCTCCTCATTTTTTTCCCATTGTTCAGAACCTTTATTTTTGTATACTGTCTTTATGAACTTGTAATAGAAAATCTTGTTTTTGTCTGCTAATAAATAAACCCTGTAATTATTAATAAAATTCCCTCCAGTTCCGTCATTTGCAGGAACGTTTTCTTCAATCTTAATAATGCCTTCCTGATAATCTCCAACAATTGTTCTGAGTGTTTCCCAACCAAAGTTTACATTGCTTTTTTGAGGCTTGTCAATGTAACTATTTAAGGCAACGAAGTTTTTAGCTTTAAGTAACTGATTTATTTTCAGCACAGGTTGTCCAACCACTTGGGCTGTCAGAAACAATGCTATGAAAAGAGTTGAGAGTTTCATATAAGGTGGCGTACAACGGGCAGGGCTTTATGCAGGTTGGGAATTAGTATTCCGTCTGCCGATAACCGCTGCTGATTAAAAAATATAAAGTTGAATTTAAGAACTAATGTCGAGATTTATTCGTCAAGCCCGAACCACAGCTTGGATTTGCTATTGGCTGATGTTTGCTGGTCAAGCCCAACTTGCATAAAACCCAATGTTAGCGGTTAGGCCTTCGTCATATCAATTTAAGAATTTCCGTCTCTCTTGGCTTTCCACTTCCGTCGATTGATAATATTTTATACAATCGAATACCTTGTTCAATCTGTCGTTCTCTTTTTTCGTAAGCTTCATAAGGGTCGATAAACATAAATGGTTCTTCAATTACTTTCCATTGTCTTGAGTTGTCTGACGAAACGATTATGTCATCTTTTTTTAAAGAATTATTTTCCATTCTAAGAAAAGCCATCATTCCGATATTTGTCAGCTTATACACAGCTAGTACTTCGATGTCGTTGCCAATTTTCCTTGGTGTTACTTCGGATGTACTTTTTTCTAAAGTTTCTTCAATGAATGAACCGCCAAAGCGTACTAAAATGTCAAAAGGTGAAAGCTCTTCAAAAGGTTTGTCTGTGTCCTGTTTATAGCTTGATAAGCAATGAGGTTTGTTTTTGTAATAGAGATAGAATTTTAGATTGCTTAACTCACAAACTTCCTTTGCTAAGTGAAATGGGATTTCTTCATCTAAGATATCTCTGTCTTGCTTGGCAATTATAGAATTTATGTTTTCGTAATAATTATGGTACTTTTTCCAACGGTCATTTTTAAGTACAGATTTAAGATTGTCTGTCTCACTTCTAAATGCAGATGTCAGTTCCCAAAATTTCATAGTGTAGATGAAGTCTGTTTAGGCTTACCGCTAACGGGCAGGGCTTTATGCAGGTTGGGAATTAGTATTCCGTCTGCCCATAACCGCTGCTGATTGAAAATATGCTGATGAAGTTATGTACAAAAGCTGATAGTTATTCGTCTGCTGGAACTGAAGCTGGGATTTGCAGTTAGCTGATTTTACAATGTCAAGCCCAACTTGCATAAAACCCAATGTTGGTGGCTGGCTTTCTACGCTGCCGTTGGTTCTGCATCGTCATAGTCGCTCTTGAACATCTCAACTTCGCTATTGTCAATTACAAAGTCAATGTCTGTGATTACAGCCTCGTCAATTATTGGTGTATTTTCAATTAATGTTTTAAGGTTGTTTTCAATCCAATCAGAATTCCAAATTTGAATTGTCGCATCATTGACTTTTCTGCAAAGGTTTTCAGTATAAACTCTTTGTCTGTCAAGTTTTATAGTTAACCGTTGTAACCATATTTTGATATGCCCTGTGTTTGGTATTTTGTCAAACCTACGAGATATAAGAGTTAAAAGTTCGTTCTTTTTGGTAGCGTCAGTAAGCAAAGAAAGTAATTTACTAAGAATGGCAGAAGCAATTGGATATGTTCTGGGGTTCTTATACATTATGTCAACCAAAATACTTGTCAAGACTGTTATGTTTTGGTTTGTCTCGGTAATTGGTTTTATTCTTTTATAAAATTTATTCAGTGCTTTGGAAAGGCTACCTGAATTTGGATGTTCTTCTGAAAGCTTATGAATTAAGAGCAAATGTTCCTGAATGCTTTTTGCTCCCTTCTTTGCTGACATCCAATAAAGTTTGTCGGACTTCAACGAATTTTTTACAACATTGTTTGAAACGATTGTTTTTTGCGCATTTAGTCGCATTCCCAACTCAATAAGTATTTCGGTCAGTAGTTTTGTTATATGTTCTGCAGTTTGAGGGTTATTAGAGAATATTCTGTAATCATCACGGTATCTAATGATTTCGTAATCCTGAATATTCTCTTGTTGAATTCTTGTAGAGAGTTCTAAATCTGCAAACCCTAAAACCATTTCGGCTATAAAATCCATTAAAACACTTCCTTGCGGTATTCCGTTTGTTTGTCCATAAGACATATCCTGCAAATGTTTATCAATTGCATTTCCAACCAATGTTAAATCCCTTCGTCTTGCCTTTGCAATTGGTTTTGTGTGAATAGCCCACGGAACGGAATGCGTATAAATGGAACCATAACAATCTGAAATGTCTGTATGAAGCACATATTCATACTTTAAAGCTAATTCTATTGATTGTTGTTCAATTGCCTGCCACCATTCACTTATTGAAGTTGCTCTATCTGATTGGTTAGTGTCTGATTGCAATGGAATACTGTAACATCTAATGTTTGCGTTTGTTTGAAATTGAGTAAATCTTGCAACAATTGCGTTCCAATTATTTTGTTCCGTAAGAACGTTTACAAGGGATACATACAAAGCTGGATGAATTAATTGAAATGGTCTCCATGCAAATTTTCCATCCTTATTATTTAGGAATTTATAGTTTACTTCTTCAAACTCTGTTGGTAAATTTCGTTTTACTTGTCCACCTGCATTTGTGTATGTTGAAAAGAATGTTGTAAAGTCGTGTCCGGTAATGTGTCCAGCTACAGCTTGAAGAAGGTTCTCGAAAACGAAATAGTTTGGTAGGTCGAAATTGAAATAGCTTTCTTCTTTGAGAAAGTATTGTCGAGCATCAGTATGATTGAGTTCTAATATTTTTCGCATTAAGGTCAAGATTTTTATTATGAAACGGACTGTCCGTTAAGCTTGCCACCAACGTTCGAGGCTTTATGCAGGTGGGCAATGTTCTTCCGTCCAGCCCGGCCTACTGAAGCCCAATAGAATTACTAAAGTTGAAGTTACATATATCGACGCAGCGAAGCAAGTCGAGCCCGATATGCTGCTGGGATATGCACTGAAGATGAAAGACGCATTACGTCTGGCCCACTTGCATAAAACCCAATGTTGTACGTTCGCCTTTCTCATGTCAATTAGATTAAGTCAAACTGCACTCGTATTAATTTATCTGTTTCCTCAAAGTAATGTTGTCTTTTTATTTCGGCTGCACTACCTCTTGAATATAGATGATTGAATAATGAATTTTCGGCGATTTCTTTTAAGGTCGGTGTCAAGGAACCGTTACTGCTATTATTGTCTGTGTCAAAAAGTGATACAACTATATGATAAGTTTGTACTCCATAGTTCTCATGGAAATGAATGAAAAACACTTTGTCGCCTTTAATTGTTAAGTATCCAAACAGGTCTTCTTCAAATCCGTCGGGTTTATAAATTGTCTGTATCCTGCATTTGGGAAGCTGTCTTTTTAAGTCAACAATTTTTGTGCTACTGACGGGAACACCATACAGCGATAATGTTTCTAAAGATTTACATTGCGATAGTGGCGAAATATCTTTTATTTGGTTATAGTTTAGGTCTAAGCATTTTAGGTTAGTCAATTTTGAAAAATCAGGGATAGTTGTAATCTGATTGTCTGTGAGGTCAACGGTTGTTAACTGAGTCAAACCAAAAAGCGGTTGAAGGTTGCTTACTTTGTTGCCTGAAAAATGTAGTTCCTTTAGGTTGAAAAATTCTTTAATCGGAACAAGGCTGTCAATCTCATTTCTCCAGCAGTTGATAATTTCAACATCTTTTAGCGGTTCAATCGGAGCAAGGGTGTCTAAGTCTTGCTCCTCTAAAAAAAGAAACTTAAGTCCTTTGAGCTTGGCAATATCAAACGACCCTTCGTCAACGATGTATTTGTTTGTCATTTGTGCAACAACATCAACGCAGGTTATTGCCATTGAAACATTTGTCAAAGATTGGCGATAATCCCATGCTGTCTTATGTACATGGCTATAAGTGATACCCGTTGTCAAGAAGTAATGATGAGCCTTAAAAATTTGTGTCCAGGAATTTGTCATTGATGTGTAGGATGCTGGTTAAGGTGACGTACAACGGTTTGGGTATTGCCGAAGGCGGGGATTTTTAGCACCGAACTTCAATAGAAATACCACAGTTCAAATATAGCAAAAAAGTTCAATAGAGTTCCTTCAGCCCCGCTTTTGGCAATACCTTGTTGGCTGTCAGGCATTTTTCATTTCGGTTTCTATTCTTTCAATTTGTTTCAAGTGTCTGAAGATATGATTGATGAAAAACTGAAAAGTGTCGCCCAATTTTAGTTTTATTAAACTTGAAATGGATGTCTGAATTTTCACTTTGTTCAAACTCACATTTCTTGATTGAGAAAGTAAATCTAACAATTTCACCTGTTGTTCGATAAACTTGTCTATGACACTTTTGTCAAGGTTGGCATTTAAAGGATTTTTGTCCTTAAAGGTCTTCATTTTGTTTAATTTATCTTTTGGTAACATACTTTTTGCGAAGTAATTACCTAAAAATCCACTCTTAAATTCTGACTCACTTTTTGTGGTCGAGTTTTTAATTTTACTCTCAATTTCGGGCAAATAAAAGTTGCCATATAAATTCAAATGTTCCAGACATTCTAAAATACTCCACGAATTTTGGTCGTGTTTCCAAGTCAAGGTTTGTAAATCGTTATCTTTCAGTTTTTCTACGGTATTAATCACTTTTCTTGTCTGTTCGATGAGTGATTGTATCAAGTTTTCTGATTGCATATTTTCAAATTTTTATGCAAAGGTCAAAAAAACTGATTTCATAAATCTTGCTTAAAGTCAAGACTTTTTCAGGCGAGATAAAGTTTCGGCACTCATTCTTAAATAGTTTGCAATGTGTCTGTGTGGAATTTCTTGAAAAAGTTGCGGACTTCTTCTTAATACTCGTTCGTATCTTTCTTTCGGTGAGTTTGTGAGTATGTCAATTTCCCTTTCCATTTGTTGAATGACTAAATTCTCTAAAATTTTTGTCCATAAATTTTGGTTGGATTCAGTTTTCAAAAAATTGTCAATTTGTTCTTTGGGTATGACTTTTATTACCGATTTTTTGATTGCTTGTATATAGAGTTCAGATGGTTTTCCTGTCAAAAAACTGTCTAACGAAGCAGTTAAATTTTCTTTGTACCCAAATCTAATAATTTGTTCTACGTAATTGTCTAACACGAAAATTCGCAAACTTCCACTTTCTACGTAATAAAGGTTTCTGTCAACACTACCTTTTACTTTCAAAAATTCATTTCGTTCGATAGTAATTGTCTTGTCAGAAAGTTCAATGATTTCTTTCATTGTCTGTTGTGTCGTAGGGTTCTGTTATGCTTGCAGCCAACGTTCAAGTATTGGCGAAGGCAGGGCCATTACTAACGTCCCGCCCGGCCATATGATAAATTTATTTACAAATGTTCTTATTTATAACCAAATGCTCAATAGATAATGTGACAAGTTTGAGCCGCTGCTCATCAATGATCTACTGTTGAAGTTTCGTCGTCGCACCCTGCTTTTGCCAATACTTATGTTGTATGCCGTAACTATGTTGTAGACTTCTGCTTTACAAGTCCTTTGGGCCGTTTAGCAGTAATGATTACAATATAACGTTTGGGAACTACATTGTCCATTAAATATTTTCCTTCTTGTTTGTCAATTACATTTATGGTTTTAAAGTTCTTGTTGTTTATAAGAAACAAACTGCCTGGAGCAGCACTGTCAGACAATGCCTCTCCGTTTAATATGTATTGAGCAGTTGTGTCAGCCTGAGGCGAAGTGAAAATACAGCGGTACTCGTCAGACTTTGAGCTAAGATATTTCCAGTAAATAGTCTTGGCTGCTTTTACAGTCGTTACATAAATAGCTCCGTCAACACCTTTGTCGCTTAAAAGTGTCTTAGCTTTTTTTGGTTTTACAATACTTATGTTTGAAATGTCAAATGGATTTAGTGTTAACAAATAAGATATTTCACATTCTACGCTGTCTAAAAACACAATTGGGTTCTGTCCCATTTTTTTCATTGTATTTTTCGGAAGCTGTCCAAAAGAAGTCTCCGTCAGTAAAACGATTATGAAAAAAGTAAAAGCTCTCTGCATTAAGGGTTTGTTATGGCATACAACGATTACGGCTTGGCGATGTGGCGGTATTTGAAAATCGTCAGCCCTTAACCGCTGCTAAATTTATAAATAAAAGTTCATTGTTTATTCTATTGCTCGGCGTTATTCGTCGGCTGGAAATGAAGCCGAATAGCGAACTAAAAGCTGAGCATATATTCGTCGCCCCGCCATTTTGCCAAACCGCCTGTTGTGCGTTCGTTTTTCAATTAGGAAACCAACTCATATCTGCTCTGTATACCATCGTTTCTGAATTTGTTAAACTAACTGATTTTACTTTTAAGAGTTGTTCCAATTCATTCACTTTTTCGTTCAGATTTTCGCTCATTGAATATTCTTCCCAATTATCAAACCCCATCATTAATATTATTTGATTTGTAGCTCCACCATCAACTACTTTATAGGTCTTGAAAGTTTTAATTTGTTTGGACACATAAAAGTCTTTTAATTTTTCAGTCAGTTTAAGACTTTGCTCCATATTGTCAACTGTTAATGTTACAAGTTTAATAAGTTTTGTTTTTAAAGAAAATGTGTCGACAGTGCTTGCTTTTGTATAATTGGAAACTTTAAAAATTGTCTGTACGTCTCCAAAAGGGAATACGTGTAGTCTGTTGTCTGCAATATCTTCTGCTGGTTTAACAGCTTTGTCAAAGTCAGCCCAAGTATGGTCAAAAGTTGCGTCAACAAATTGTCCATAACGGATGCCTGAAACAACAAACCAACCATACCAACCCCATTTGTCGCCATTTGTTTTGTGCCAATTTAAGTGCTGCTTATAACCGTTTTCAAAGTTTTGTAATTGCCCTTCTTTGGGTTTCCATATTGCGAATTGTCCTATGTTGCTTTCTTGCCCATAAGTTGTACTTGCAAACAAGAACGCCATAATAATTAATCTAAATTTATTCATATTGAAATGTCTGTTTAAAATGACGCACAACGGTAAAGCATTGGCGATGGCAGGGCATTTGAAAATCGTCTGCCCGAACCGAATCCGAATAGAATTACCGAAGATGAAGATATTAACAAAAGCTAAATTATTAACGTCAAGCTGGAACATAAGCTGATAGTAGTACTGCCGATGAGAATATGTTCGTCGCCCCCTGCTATTGCCAATGCACCTGTTGCCTGCTGGGCTTTCTTGTCAATACGATTGTCAACAATTTATTTATACTCTTTCAGCATTGTCACTTGTTAAGCTACTACAAATAAATTCAACATTTTCGGTTCCGTCAATTTTTGGAATTGCAATAAATATGATTGGGCTCTTAAGTTGAGTCTGATTTAGGATTTTCCATTCTTTGTCAAGCCAAATTGAAATTGCAGATAAACTTTGTGTCTCATTGTCAAACTCAGCAGAGCCAAATAATTCCGTCTCTTTAATTTTAAGAGTAATTGTTGGATTGTAAATGTCGTCAGTTACTTTGTCTGTGTCAATAATAGGTCTTTGCCAAGTTTCATCTTGTCCTTCTTCGCCTTCCTCGTCCAAAGCCCACTCCCAAATGGGGTTTTTTAAAGCGTCATCTAAAGTAATGTCGTCAAGTGATTTTGATTTTCCAGTTTTATATGCCATATAAAATATAGTCTTGCGGTCAGACAATTAATGTAATACTATTTGTGTCAATGGTCGAAGTCGCTGTCAGCCTTGCAGGCAACGAATAGGGCTTGGCGTTGTTGGGGGATTTGGAAAACGTCCGCCCGGAACCGAAGCTGATGCGTTGCTGATGTACAAGATAAGAACAAATGTTCACCGGTGTTTGTCCTGCCCGAACAAAAGCTGCCATGTTGCTGAAGATGAAGTTACAAGGTCATGCCCCAATAACGCCAAACCCCATGTAAGGCGCATTTTAGAGACCTTGAATTTACTGCTCCAAAATGTCAACCATGTTTATGAGTTACCGTAATCCATGATTTGTCAAAGCCAAGTGCCGTTAGAATTTTTTCTTTATCTAATTTCTTCGGTTGCTTGATGTTAATTACAAGACTTGTCTCAGGAACATCTTCAATGATGGTAAATTGAGAACCATGTGGCTGCCATGTAAAGCGATGTTCACCGGATTTTTTGTCGTAGCCTACAAGATTATTATTCTTATTCCATTCCCATTTGAAAAGTTCGTTGTCATAACGAATGGTTTCAAATTCAAAAACTACAACTTCTGAAAGGTCGCTTGATTTAATAAGTACAACAGTTCTTAAATGCTTAAACTTTTCTCGTATAGCGGAAACTCTTTCATTCCAAATGTCAAGTATTAAGCTGCCAACCGTATTTGGGTTTGCTTTTGTGTCTATGCGTTCGCCGAAGGAGTAAATTGGAGAGTTGCGACCAGAAATTAGGCGAACCTTTTTTTGGGTTGATGGCTTTGTTGCTTTAACTGTTTTAGCACCCCAGGCTGTATTGCCAATAATTACATCGTCAAGACCAACATTTGAAGGTTTCCACTCTGCGCCAATGCAAGAGGCAAAAATACTTTCCCAATCAGAGCCTTCCAACTCGGATTTACCTTTTGAAGCAAGCAAATAAATTAATTCCTTACCGAGAAGAAAGGGAAAATCTTTAGGGAACTCATTTAAAGGAAATGCAGATACCGATTTATTTACAGTCCTAAGTTTGGGAGATTGCTTTGCCATTATTTGCTGTTATATTCTACTTCGTATTCCCTTAATACGTTTGTCATGTCAAGAGTCGTTGCAACATACGGCAATAATTTTAAAATGACAGCTTTTACCATGTTTACGGGAACTGCGTTACCTGCTTGCTTTCTTGCTTGTGTGTCATTAGCAATAATTTTATAAGTATCAGGAAAGCCTTGCAAACGAAACATTTCTCTTGGTGTTAAACGGCGTTCACCGTTTACAAGTAAGTAATTATATGATGCACCTGCTCTTAAAGCACATGAGTAAGGATAAGAACAAATATTACCTGCTTTATTTTCGTGCCAGATGGAAAGTTTGTATGCTGATTTGTGTGACTCTTTTCGTTTTTGTTTGATATAGTCCGATGCAATATGTTTTTTGTCAACTTTGTTTTCTAAAATTTCACTCAATGGTTTAAATGGTCTAACTGGCGAAGGGTAAGAAAACATAATAGGGTCTTTGTGTCCAACTATTAAAACTCTTTCTCTTTTTTGAGGCAAGCCATAATCCAAAGCATTTAAAACTGTGTATTGAACATGATAACCTAAGTCCTGCAGAGTTTTGATAATAACTTTTAGTGTTTGACCTTGGTTGTGTCCTACCAATTGCTTTACGTTTTCAAGAACGAATGCCTTTGGTTTCTTTTCTTTTATAATGTTTGCGATATGAAAAAACAAAGTTCCCCTTGTGTCGTCAAAGCCTTTCATTTGTCCAATAATGCTGAATGGTTGGCATGGAAAACCTGCAAATAGAATGTCGTGGTTGGGAATTTTTTTAGGGTCAACTTTGGTTATGTCTCCTGTAGGTCTGTGTCCAAAGTTTGCCTCGTATGAATCTTGGCAATAGGTGTCAATGTCAGATGAAAAAACACACTCTGGAATCAGGTCATTTTCAATACAGGCTTGGTCCATAGCAACACGAAAGCCACCAATACCGCAAAACAGGTCTATAAAGCGAAGTTTTTCCATTGTAAAGTGTTTGGGCAAATTTAATGTTCTTGAATGAAACGTTAGCAAAAATTTACTAAGATTTTTAGGTCAAAACTTTGAGAATTAGGGTGTGTCCACAAATTGCGCCTTACGTTTTGGCGCTTGGCGCAGTGGCGGATTTCGGAGCACAAAACTTTCACTTAACTACAAAAGTTGATGCGAGGTAGAATGTTCAATTAAGCACTTCACCCGCCATTGAGCCAAACGCTTGTTACCTGCCGTTTTAATATTGTGCAATTTTACATTTTCCACTAGTTATGTCGTCTTGAACTGTTTTGTATTTAACATTGTCTTTTCGTGTCCCATTTTGATACACGACATTTATTCGTTCATTTCTTCCAATTTTTGAATGTGTTTTATTTAATATGGCTTTGTCTGCTTTCTTTGGTGATAAATTGAATGCAATATTCTTGGGTATACCTTCGCGTTCATAACGAACCTGTTTGTTAGGTCCCTTTTGCATCATTCTAAACAAACTGAAAATTTCATCAGCTTTCTCATTGTATAGGATTTTCCCTGATTTGAAATCAAATTCAGTTGTTCCGAATGAGCCAATTACTTGGTCTGTGGTTACGTCATTTGAAGCTGGGTCAAGATTTTCGTATTCGTCAAGTATAAAACGAGTTTCAACCCCAATCAAATTATAGCGTTCGAGTATCAATTCATTCCTAATTGCAAAGTTTTCACCAAACTTCTTTTTCTGAACGCTAGGATAAATTATTGCCTCAAAGTTTTTGTCTGACACTACAGGATAAAATAACTGCTCAGATGACAATAATGCGCTGAAAAGATAATCTTTAGGTCTGCTTCTATCAACTTCAAGGCTATATGCATCAACAAAAAAGTCCTCCAAATGAAAATAAACTTCTTGAAGTTGGTGCTGAATTTTTGGGTTTTCAGTTTTATCTTTCATAATAACAAGACTATTCACTTTTGCATCTGGCTTAAGCTCATAGTGTGAAAGAGTAATTACATCACCGTGTTTGGGTTTTATTTCCCAATATGCACCTGCTTCAGTAGTGGCACAGTATAATACTTGCTGATTTGGAATATTGCAGCGTCCAAATCCGCAACATTCTATGGGCGGAGCAAGTAACTGGGAAATGTCAGTTAAATAACTAAGTTCTTTTTTTTGTGAAGCTAATATTTTATTGTTATTTGAAATTCTAACAAGTCTTTTTGGAGGTTCCTGCGTATTGCCACCGATTTTCAAGTTGAAAAATTTTGCTACATCTTTTTTAAGGTTTTCAAATTCGTCATTAGTCAAATCTTGAACTTTTCCAAAGAAAGAACGATAATAGTTTAATTTCTCTACGATGTCCTTAGTCGGATGTAGATTTAGTTCTTCTTGATTTGTTTCATTATTTGCAATCTTATCAATCATTGTGATGTTCGTCTAAAAATGGCAGGTAACGGTTTAGGTATTTGCGATGGTGTGGCAATAGTATTCCGTCAGTTGAGTTTTGCAATAAAGTTAAATAGAATTACTGAAGTTGAGAATTTAACGTCAAGCCGCACTATTGCAAATACCCTGTTACCTGCCGTTTTGTTTGTCGGTCTTTATGTTCCACGTTATGCAATTCAATATTCCACCATCATAAGCAATTTCGTTGCTTTCGATTGTCTGAATATTTTGTCCTGTAAAAATTGTTTCAAGTTGTCTAACTGCTAAATCGTCCTCTTTGATGCCAAAGGTCGGAATGATTACGGTGTTTTCCATTTGCAAATAATTGATGTAGTCACCATTTGCGTGGTCAATACTTTTGTTATCATAAACGTTGTAAGGAATGATAATATAGTTAAGTCCTGTGTTGTGGATTGCAATTTCAAAAGCTCTGTAAAACCACTCTTTCTCTTTTTTATGTTTGTAGTCGTTAATGATAACTGTATTTTCATCTACAAACCGAACCATTCCGTCAGAATGACCTGTGAAATCGCCTGGTTGTTCGGGAACAAAGTAGATTTTGTCAACCTGTAAAAGGTCATAAAGTTCTTTTATAAGCTGTTTGCGTTCGTAGCTTGGATTGTCTTTAAAAACACGGTCAGTCATAATAACTTTGTTTGTCCAATGTGTTACGTTACCACCGTCAAGTATGATGTCTGTTTTTACTGTGTCAATAAAGATGCTACTGCAAATTGTATCAACGTCTGAAATGGTTTCTAAAAGTTTCTTTGTCTGTAAGTAGGAGGGATTGTAAGTGAACCGAACAAACTTGTCCAATTCAGTCTGAACAGGCATATAGTCAACCGTCCAAACATCTTTCGTCTGTGGTAAAAAGTCGAATAGTATGTTGCAGTCTCTTAAAACACTTTCAAATCGCTTGTAAAAGTCTGGGTACTTCGTTGGCAAAGTGTCTGCTAAATATAGAAAGTTAGTTTGGCCGTCTGTTATCATTGAGGCAATTTGTTCTTATAGTAATTTATTTTATCAGCCTTGTTCATTCGTGCATATCTCGGAGATGGTGAAGGTAAATACTCAACATTTTTCATTTCAGGAAAAAGCTTGATAAAGTGCTTTTCAACAAACTTACTTGTGAAATAAATTGTCTTAATATTGGATTTACTAATGATTTCTCGAACAACTTTATCATTATATTCAATAATTTCAAGGTTGTCATCTAAATTGCTATTATTCTTTCTACGAACTTTGAAAAGTATATCTGTAATCCCTATTCCAAATTTATTGAACAAATTTTGTTTGTCTGTCTTACATAGCAATTCCGTTTTATATACTGCTGAGATTATTTTCCAAAACTGATTTCGCTTAGCCCCATAAAACCATTGCTCAGTATCAATATTTCCTTGGGTCTGTTCTCGTCCGGGAAAGCTACCTATTATTAAAACAGTAGCATTGTCAGGAATAAATGGTTCAAATGGATGTTTTTCTATTTCGTTCATTATTGTTTGTCGGTTAGTGAAGTGTTGCCGAAAAATGGCAGGTAACGGAAAGGGCTTTGTGCAGTTGGGGAATTAACCAACTGTCCGACCAGAACTGAAGCTAAATTTATAACTAAAAGCCGAAGTTTAGAACTACTGCCCAACAGAATTACGTCCGCCGAATATAAAGCTGGGATATGCACTGCCGATGATTGTTTCAACGTCAAGCCCCAATTGCACAAAACCTTTTGTTAGCGGTAGTACTTCATTCTACTTGCCGCTTGTATTTACTTTAAATCTCATTATTCGTTGTCTGTCAAACATGAGGTCTAAGTAGTACAGTGAATTATCAGTTACAACGTATTCAAATTCTAATAAGCTACCGTCTTGTTTGTATTTTATGTACTGTTGCTTTTTTTGAGCTAATGTGTCGAGTTTGAGAACTGGTTTTCTTTTTGCAGGGTCGTCTAAAACCCAAAGAGGAGGATTGTAAAAGATATTTGAATTGATTTGCAAGTCCTTTATATAACCACCATACTCTAATTTGAAGTGTATTGTGTCTCCCTTTTTTGCGTTAACAATTCCTGAAACTGGTGAAATCAGTTTAATGTTGTCTATTTCACCAGAGGCATAATAAGGATTTAAAGAAAAACTGTCTTTTGTATAGTTAGACAACAGTGTCCATTTGTTGTTTTGCGGATAATGATTTCTTGCAAAATCGGCAGGCGGCGTCAGCCAGTAATAATCATTATAACCTTTGGAAAACGAAAGTAATTTGCCATCGCCATTTTTGGAACAACCACCAGCAGCCCATGTAGCGTCAAGCAAATAATATGTGCTGTCAATCCAAACAGCGTTCCAAGCATGGTCAAGAGTTCCTGCAGTACCAACCTGATAGTATTCAGTTCTAACGTAACCAGTTACCATTTCCGATTTTAGTCCAGCGATGTCACACATTTTCTTAAAAAGCATAGCGTAACCCTGGCAGACTGCTTTTCCCTTTCGCAAAACTTTGTCAATGTATTTTGCCTCCCATACAATTCTTTTTGCTTCACAATCTTTGTCGTCCTTGCATTTGTAGGTTTTGGGTTCTTTGCCTTTGTAGTTATACTTGTTGTAATATTTATAATCGTAACTGATGTTTTCTGTAATCCATTTAAAAATTGCCCTTGCTTTATAAAGATGTTCAGAATAAGGCTTTGTCAAATCAGTCGTTAACTCATAAATATCGTTTTTAGATTTGGTGCTTTTTGAGAAGCTGTCTACCACTGAAAAATCTTTGTATGGCTTTGGTTGCTGTGAAAAAAGGTACAGAGGAAAAAGGAAAGTTATAAGAGTCAATAAAAGAATGTGTCTAACCATGAACCGTTGAATTTTCGGAGGGTTTGTTGTATTACCGCTAACGGGCAGGTATTGCTGCAGGTGGGGGATTTTATAATGTCCAGCCCGGAACTGCAGCTTGGCTTTGTAATATTGTTGATGTTAAGAACTTTTGCTTGGCGTTATTCGTCCGCCGAAACCGCTGCTGATATTGATTTGCAGCCGATTGCTCCAACGTCCAGCCCCACTTGCAGCAATACTTTTGTTATGGGCATTTTAGAGACTTATGCCATTTGTATTGTCTGAAAAAGATTGTCGTTTATGAGGTCACTAATTTTTCTAATTCTATTCTGCCAAATAGAAGTCAATGCGAAATCGTCTGTGTCAATTCTGTTAATTTCTTCTTCTAAAATACATACATGACCTTGCTGTTCCAATTCATTTACTGTGTCAAACCCAGCCAATACTTCTCTTGAACGAACTGAAATTAATCCAAACAAAATTTCAATTTGAAGTTCCATGATAAATATTAATATCAATGTAATAGTAATTTTTTGTTCAGTTGGTGCACCTGCAACAATCAGTATATTACTTCCATTAACATTAATTATGAATGTTCCGTTTCCATAATTATTTGATGTGTCGTTTTGAATTTTTAGTTTTCCGTTTGCATCTAAAGAAATTCTTTGACAAGAACTAATATTGAAATTTTGGCAAATAGCTGTTATCGTAGATGATTTACCTGCATCCATTTTCCCTTTAAGAAGTATGTATTTCATGTTTAAAATATTTTAATTGTTTTTTTCTTCAATATCTCCAATGCTAATATTAAACTCTTTTGCTTTCTCTTTATTAAAATTAGGTTCATTGTCTAAAGTCCAGTAATAGTAATATGTTTTCTCAGGCAATGTTCTTGATTGTTTATAGTCATTCTCTAAATCTGAAAACTTCAATAACTCAATGGTCTTTGTTTTTGTTCTGCTTGGAATATTTATAAGAACCGCATTTTTTGCTGGTATATAAACATCAACTTCAATTGAAACCGATTTATCTGTTGCAATTATACTTTTTACTGTACCTGGTGAATGGTCAAAGTTAAAAATGATGAAAGCTTTTGAAATATGCCAATTGTTATTATAAAGAGTAAACTCTTTCGGTATTATTAGTATTTCCTTTTTGTCATCGCCACTGTATATTGTCTTCGCCAGATCTGCCGAAATGGTTAAACTGTATGTACTGTTACGGGCTACTTTATTGTAGTCGTCTGAAAGGCTTTTATTATAATTGGTAGAAACTGCAACTGCTACACTTCTTTCATTTCCGCTTCCGAGTAATGTAGGTCGGATAATCAAAACTTTATTTTCGGGGTCATATTTACTTATCTGCCCCACCAATGATAGATTATCATTTGAAAGAGATTGATTTAGTAATTTGAATTTTTGAAGAACATCCTCCTTGATTTTCTGAAATTGACTTTCTTTTTCTTTTTTTAATCTGTTTTGATAATCAGTATCATTTTCAAATTGACTTTTCCTTTCCCAACGATTTAATTCAATTTTAATTTCATTGATAATTTTTCCATAATCAGAATTGGCTAACTCAATCTTTGACTGTTGCTCTCTTTTTTGTTTTTCTTTTTGTTCTTGAATATCCTTTTGTTTTTGAATTGCTAAAGCTCTATCAGCATCGTTAATTTTTTCTAATTCGGTTTGTATAATTCTAATTGCTCTCTCTGCATTGGGTACATTTTCTTTTTCCGTTAAATCATTTATGTCTTTTAAACTTGCTTCTAATGTTTCTTTTCTTCCTTCAATATTTTTACAGCAAGCTACCGCAGATAAATAAGCATTTAAATATTCTGGGTTTTTTTGCTTCAATTTTGTCAATGCGATATTAAACTTTACATAAAGTAAAGTGCTGTCATAGGATAGGGCTTTATTGCTTAACTCAATACATTTTTCATACTTGCCATTTAAAAAAGCATCCCAACCAAGATTGCCAATAAATTGTGCAAGGGCCATTCCTTCTTTATCTTCAATTGTAAATCTGTCGCCAGTATTATCTATAATGGGATTTACTCCTTGGTCGCCAATAAAATCAAAATTGCCACTGATATTACTGCCCTTAGGAAAGCCAAGTGCATAGTTTAAATTTTCCTTCTGAAATATTTCGTCTTGATTTTTAAAATAATTATTTGCAAATTCTGTACTATCAAATCTTTTGTTAATCTCCCCAGTTGAACTTATACGAGAAATATACCAATAACAATATCCTTTCTTATATCTTTTTACTTCTTCTGTGGGAAGATTATTTTTTACACTTTGAATATTCCATTCTCCTGTTTTGTAACCATTTTCATCAAATAAACCTTTAATAGTTGTGTTAGTCTCTCGTTTGCCAGCGTTGGAATTTACTTTATTTGCTAATGAGAAAAAATACTCACCAGAAGGAATATTGTTTTTAAAATTTATTCTTCCCGTTTCTGTCTCTTTACCTGATACATCAAATCTATTTACATCTTTTGAAAGGGAATAAGTCGAAATACCTTCTCTATTTCCATTTAAATAATTCACTTGAATTGTTCCCGACATTGTCATGACTATATAAAAGTGGTTAGTCAGAGTGCAGACCCAATTTCCATTTCTTTTCCCGTTTTTATATGTTCCTATTATCTTAATAGTCCCTTCCAGTCCTTTATAAGTAAATGAGCCATTATAAACCCTTTCACCATTATTGTCTTCATAGTACTGATAAGTGGCGTTTCCTTTGCCATAAGGTCCGCTATACGTTTTGATTGTCTGTGCTTGAAGTGAATAAGCGAATAAAAAAAATGCAAAGGTCAAAAGTTGATATTTCATGTGCAGTTTTTGTTTTAGTTTTTTTTGTGTCAGCAACAAGGATTGATTTCAAAAAGGGTTTATTCTTTTCTCTCCAAATTTTGGAGTGTGTCCACCAATTGCCCATAACGTCCAGGGCTTGCTGCTGTGCTGGTATTTTATAACGTCCAGCCCGGAACTGAAGCCCAATAGAATTAATGATGATGAAGATAAGAACTAAAGCTGAATAGAATCCGTCTGCCCGAACCGCTGCTGATAGCGAACAAAAAGATGAGGATATATTCGTCAGCCAGCATAGCAGCAAACCCCCTGTTGTATGTTCGCCCTTCGTCTTGGTACTGTTAAATGTTTAGTCTGTGTCCACCGTGGCAGGGTGTGTCCCGGAAGCGTTGGCACAAGGCAGGCTCTTTTGCAAGGTTAGCTTTTGTGTGTCGGCTTTGTGTGCCTTGCAAATGTGCCTGACTTGGTGCGTTGGTCTGTATGAGTTAAAATGATATTGGAACATTGTATAAGTTCATGTGTTCCTGCTTTTCTAAGCGTAAGAAGTTACGCATAGGAGTAGTTAAATACACTTTAGTTTTTATCTCCTCATTTGAAAGGTTGCCGTATTTTGTTATCACACTTTTAATTACTTCGCCTGTCGTTCCGTTTAAATGCTGATAACTGCTGAACAAGTTTTTTGAAAAGCCAACATATAAATTTCCGTTTCGTTGTCTAATTTCTAACTCTGGCATTCCCTTTTTTAGTTTCTGAATATGCAAGTCAGTGCAATAAGGTCCATCTTTCTGTCTTACAATATAAGCATTAGTTAACCTCTCATTATACTCTTTGAAATAATTATATTCAACAAGGTAATAGAGCTTATGAAGTTTGAAATAATCTATGCTGCTCACATTCATTAATATCTCTTTTACAATTGGTATGATATCCGAGTTTACCTTTTGCGTTTTTGTTGAGGTAGGCTTTTTATATAAACGCTTCAATTGTTCTGCCACAAATTGATAATCGCTTCTTTGGTTGGCAAAGCTTCTGTGCATCATTGCTCTTTGTCCAGGGTGATAAAGAGGGATTAAAATTCTGTTGTACCAATCATTAGCAGTTCTAACAGCCTCCTTCAAAATTAAATTGTGTGGCGAAGTAAATCGTGTACTTTCCAGAGCAGTTGCACCTAATGTAACTACAACTTTAGGATTAATAATTTTAATTTGCTCTGCAAGATGGTCAGCACAATTTTGAATTTCAATTTTTGTAGGAGTAGAATTATTGCCTTGTTCGTCTTTGGGATTACATAAGACAGCATTTGTTACAAAAATTCGTGAACGGTCAAGTCTTGCAAATTCTAGAAGCTCTTCAAAGTTATGTCCTGATTTATCGCCGTGAAAAGGAATTCCGCTATTATCGGCACCTAGCCTACCGGGGGCTTCACCGATAAACATAATATCTGCATTAAGTGAACCAGCAGACCTATTCAAAACACGTAAACTGTCACACATCCGAGAGCATTTCACACACTTTTGAACCCTTTCACATAAAAGGTCAAATTCATTTACATCATAAAGAGATATTCCCATATATTATTACCAAGTCAGATTATTTAAACAACCAGCCACCAAAGGTCGCCTTTTTAACTCATAATGCAAGGATTGAACAGTGATACTTCCCATTGCTTTATTGGTTTTATTACAAACAAACTCAAGAAGTCTCGCCAGACCAATGTAATTGCCTAATGCTTTAGTGAGAAAGTCATGATTACGATACACAGCTGATAAATGAAGGGCATTATTGTAAAATCCAAACTGTACATACTGCAAACAAGGGTTTCCAATTACTCTTGTATTATTATCTGCATCAATAGACGACACATGCATGATGTAGCAAGCCTTTTGGTCATTTGTTCTTGTATTTATTCCGTCTATGATTGGCTGTAATTGATTTAATTGGTTTACACCGAATTTTGTAAACCTTAAAAAATAGTTTCCCCATCTGCTACGGTTCTTTCTGTGTAAACTTTTTCCTCGTAGATAGATTTGTTCATGTTTATCATAAAATTGAGTGTTACTCAAATTTGCAGACCGTAAATAGAACTTATAAGGAAAAATAGTATTAATTACATCGTTTAATTGCGAAGATGAAATTACACCTGAATTTGTAATTTCAGTCAATTGTACATTGGTAAAAGCAAGTGGATTCTGAATTTCTACAAGCAGGTTGAATCCATCTCCATTTTGAAGAATGTGCTGGCAGACATCTCTCCATGCAGTTAAACAATTATTTGATTGGATAAGATGTGCCATTAAGAGAGAAATTTTATAGTTCTTGTTTTAAGGTTTAAATAAATTTTTCCGCCATTCTTTGCTTTTAATTCTCTATATACCGCATAGCCATCAATTATTGCCTTCTCCCAAAGTGAGCTGGAAATATTCTTTGTTTCAAAATTTCGAACCATTCCTTTAATTGTATTAAGAATATCAAAATCAATTACTGTAATATCTTTATAGAAATTGTGGTCTTTTGCATGTTCATACACCATTGCAGAAATTGCTTCTTCAATAATCTGTGCTCTTGCACCGTCTTCCACATTATCAATTTCGGGTTTTGATTTTCTTTTCTTGCCTAAAAGCTTTCTAATAACGGGAGACCAACCAAATGTAGCCATGTAAGAGAAATGAAATACATCATGAAATCTGTACCCGTCTGCCTCATGAGCATTATCATCTAACTCATTACCCAACGGTTTCCCGTCAATAAACATTCCTATTTTTCCGGTTGTTCCTTCTTTAAATTCAACTGTGAATTCTCTTGGTAGTTTCTCATTTTCTGGAAAATCTTCGTCGTAAAGCTTGTCTGGAAGAAAATTATTTAAGTCATCCCAACGCTCCTCTGTCCATGAAAGATTTGCCCTCGCAACATCATCTAAAGTTATTCCCATATCACCCGCAAGTGTAGAAATGTACCAAAGTACATCACCTAATTCTTTTTTAAATTTCTCATTGAAGGTTGTGTAGGACTGACCATCACGTAAACGTTTTTTATGTTCACTTGCAACTGAACCCATTTCGCCAATCATTCCCAATAGGGGTATCAATCGGTTTAATTCGTCGCTATTATTTTTCCTTTGGTCTGTGCCTTTGGCTAACTCTTGATATTCGTTAAATTCCATATTCTAAAGTTTAAATGGCATTTTGCAAAATACAAATTTGTCTGTTCATCAATATTATTTGCCGATGTGTTGATTAGATGCTGATAAGAATTCCGTCAGCCGGGGTGGGTGGGCTGTGTGTTGGCATTTTTAGCTCTTTGCAAGGTTGGCTTCCGTGTGCTGGCTTTGTGTGCCTTGCAATGTGCTAAAAATTGCGTGGGGTCGGGTGGCAAAGTCATGTTATTTTGAATTTTAGTAGGATGTTCGTTTAGGGTGACATACAACGTGCAGGTATTGCCGATGGTGGGGAATTTTATATTCGTCCGCCGGAACAACTGCCTGGCTTTTTGATAAAGTTAAATATTAAGAACTAAAGATGGGCTTTATTCGTCAAGCCCCGAACTACAGTACAGCAGAATTACCGATGCTGATTGCTCCAATGTCAAGCCCCACTATTGGCAATACCAATGTTAGCTGCCGTATTATTTCCAAAAGCTGTAACTATAATTGTCAATAATTTCTAAACTTCCAAGGTCTTCTGGCATTTTAATTCTTTTTGATTTAATTAGAAAACTACTGTCATAGCTAATATAGTAAGCTGGAGCGTTGTCTCTAAATACGGAGATAATTCTCCCACTAGTGTCGTAGTTAAATGTCGTTCTCTCAAAAACATTCGTTGAACCATTAGAAGTAAAAATTAGGTCTTTTATTGTTTGTAATTTTCCTGTAGTGTCGTAATTGTAAATTGAAATTCGCTTTGAATTGTTTAATGAGTCCCACCCACTTTTTGTACTCGTCTCTTTTATTTGTCCTTTAGAGTTGTAAGAATATTCCGTCAAAAAAGGAAGGTCACTCGATTTGTCAGAAACTAATTGTGAACCTTTATAGGTTTTCAAAAATGTCACTTTGTATGTTTTGTTTAAGTCATATGCAATATTTGTTCTTTCAATTTGGTCTCCATACTTGTTATACTTAAAAATATAATCATTTACATTTTTTCGTGAACTGTCAAGTATAATTTGTTTTTTTAAAAGTCCTTTTTTGTCAAACTGGAAAATGTAATGTGTTGATTTTTTGCCGTCAATAAAAATGTCAACAAAAACTTGTTTGACTTTATGTTTTTTGATTAATACTTTGTCATAAGTTCCTTTAAAGAAAGCGTCTGCATCTGATAGTTGAGCTTTCGTATTGGTTGTCAAAAAAAATAAAATACAAATTGAAATGAAGTGTCTCATAAATATGGCAGCTAACGGTTTACGTATTGGCGATGGTGGGGCATTTGGAAAACGTCAACCCAACATTTGCACAAATGCCCAATAGAAATACAAATGTTGAGTTTACAACTGTCAGCCCCACTATTGCCAATACGATGTTAGCGGTTCGGCTTTCTATTCTTCTCTCAATTCCGCACATATTAATCGCAATGAAGTATAATATTCAATTTCGTCCCAAATATTATGTTCCATATTTTCAAGTTCAGCTAAAACCAAGTCGTTGTCTTTGCATTTACTTTTAAGCATTCCACCGAAAAATTCAAAGTCCTGCAAATTCCTTTTCGTTGCAATCTTACCAATTTCATAATGATAAGTCTCTTTTCGTGGTTTTTTAAGTTCTTCTGTGTCTTCTGAGCTTTCAAATATAATCTCTATTTTAGGTAGTGATAAACTGTCATAATAAGTCTTGTCAAATACTTTTCTTTCAAAAATATCTTTTACTGAGTTTCTTTTATCCGTTATGGCAGTCCGCAGGTCATTGTAAAATTTGTCAATAAACATTTGATAGCGTATATGTTCATTTCTGCGATTATAAATTTTACTTAGTGAGACTTTGTCATAAACGAAATCGTGTTTGTCTATTACCTTTTCAAGTTTGTCAAGTTCTGATAAATACTCTTCTAATATTGATTTAAGCTTCGAAAGTATTTCGTCAAAATACTTTTCGAGGAACTCTCGGTGTCTTTCTTGAATTTCTAAAATTTTATAAGTCTTACTCTCGAACTTAAAATTGTTGTCCTTATGATACCTTAGATACTGAATTTCGTCCTCATTCGACTGATAACTAAAAAGCGTTGATGAAATCAAATTGTCTTCAAACTTTCTTATCGGATGTCCAACGAGTTCATTGCGTAGGTCTCTATTTATGTAGTATGCAGGGTCTTTTTTTAAAGTTCCTTTGTCAATGCCGGTTTTGAAAATTTCCAACAGCTCTTGGATGAAGTCCTGTTGAATGTAAACCGCTTGTAAAAAACTTATTGTAAACGAAAATTTGTCAGTATAGTTAGAGTATTTGGTGCTGGTAAACACAATGTCAAGAGTATCTTTGAAATATCCGAGAATGTCACCAAAGTAGTTTGTCTTTACGTCCTCATTGAACTTGATTTTGTTTGAACAGTATTTGTAGTCCCATATGAAGTAATTCCATGTGTCAGCAATTCTGTCAAGTTTGTCTTCAACTGTTGTTTTCATTGTCGTGATGGATGTCGTCCTAAGCTGACCGCTAACGGTTTACGGCTTGGCGAAGGCGGGGCAATCGAAGCCGAAATGTTCGGCTAATGTACAAAATTTCAATAGAAGTACAAATGTTGAATTTAGCACTTCAGCTCCGCTTTTGCCAAACCGATGTTGGCAGAAGTTTTTTATTCAACGCCACTTTCTAATATTTTAAATTTTTTGTTTAGGCAGTCAATTTCAGCTTGTACTCCATATGGAATTGTAAATGTCGGACAAGTATGCCCAAAGTCCATTTCGGTTATTACCGGCAAGTCTTCTAATTTTTCTTCAACAAGAACTTTCTTGATTTCATTGTTATATTCTTCGACATATTTATTGTCATATGGTCTGCCAAAAATAATTCCATTAACACTTTTCAATATCCCTTGCTCTGCATAATTTCTTAGCCACCATCTTAAATATTCGGGTGTTGGCATATCTTCTGAAGTTTCAAAGAAAAGAATTGAACCTTTCCAAAATTCTTTACTCAACCAATAGTTTGTCCCTTTCATAAACTCCAATACTTCCATACAACCACCGAGTAAATGTCCTTGAACAACGGAATTACCTTGTAGGAAATTCCAATTTTTTGAATTATTCAATTTTCTCTTCTGCGTCATCAAATTTGGGTCAAACCAATCTAATCTTTCAGAAGTCCAACCGTTTTTGTTTGGATAGATTTCTCCGATTGGGTTTGCAGCAAACAAATTTTTCTTTAAATCCTCAATTTGATACTGGTGCATTCCACCATTTTCAGCAAAGCCTACCAAAAGTGAAGTTCCATAAAATGAACAAAGTCCTGCTTTCATACAAAGAAAGTGTGTAATGGTACTGTCAGAAAATCCTAAAAATATTTTTGGATTTCTCTGTATTACAGAAATATCACAATATCTAAGCGTTTTAATACTGTCTTCACCACCTATGTTTGAAATAATTGCTTTTATAGATTTATCTTCAAATGCTTCCATTAAATCCTCTGCTCTTGCTTGTGGATTATCATAAATCCATTTTGCAGATTTTAATGCATTTTTTGTTTCAATAACTTCAAGTCCAAAAATTTCCTCTAATTGCTTTTTTCCTTGTGCGTATCTGTGCGATAGTTCACCTGCACCTCCCCAAGAAAGTGAAATTGTTGCAACTTTGTCACCTTTATTTAGCTTTTTTGGTTTAACTAATTTCATTGTTACGCGGTCTCTTAAAATTTCTGCCAACGTTTCGGGGCTTGCCGAAGGCGGGGATTTTTAGCAAGTTCAATAGAATTACCACTCTTGAACCTTACACAAACCCTCAATCGAAGAACTTCAGCCCCGCTTTTGGCAAACCCTTGTTAGCTGATGTTTATTTTTTCAATATTTATTTTTTGTCCGTCAATTATAAATGTAAAATACTTTTCAGTGTTTTCGGTTAAGTCAACATTTCCATAATGTAATTGTCTGTGATGATTTGCACAAACAGTCATTAAGTTTGTTATACTTAAAACTCCTGTTTTTACTGTCGAAACTGGTTCAACATGATGAGTTTCTATATAAGTATCGCCATTCTGTTTGATGAATGAATTTGTCGAATTCCCTAATGCTTCGCAAACTGAACACTTGTAATTATTCAGCTTTTTTACTTTGTTTGAAATTGCTCCACGTTCAATGTAATTTGAGATACGTTGTTTGATTTCAGGCTGTTGTCCTTTCATTTTTTTTTCTAGTTTCTCAATATCTTTTAATGTGTCGGCTGTTGTGTCACCTATAATGCCGATAAAATCTTGTAAGTCAAATTCTTCTTTCGTAAGTTTTTCAAGTAATGGGAATTTTTCTACAAAATGTTTCAGTTTGTTGTTACTTGGATTTAATGATAATGCAAGTTTTATAAGGTTGTAAACATTGTCTGAGTTTAGGTAATTAAATCCTTGTTGAGATATTTTTTTTCCTTCTGGCAATAAGTTGTTGGTCTTAACAATGTCGTTATTAATTACAATAGGATTTTGAAAGTAAATTATGTCTTCTGGAAATGCCTTAATATTTCCACTGTCATAGGTTTTATAAAGTTCGTGTTTTGAATTACGAGTAAACCACTCTCCGAAAATAGGAAAACCGTAAAAGCCAATAATTGTTTTTCGGTTAGAATTTTTGTAGTCGCTACTTGTAAAAAATACTACTTGAACATTTCTTGAATTATTTACGTCAGGCGGTCTGTTAAACATTGGCGTATAACCAATGTAATAGCCGTCTTCTTCTGCTGGAAATTTGTCGTGTCCAAAATTTAAGCTTTCGTGCATATGAGCATTGTCTTTCACATAGTCATATTTTGACGTTTTCAAGTCTTCTTCAGATGGATGGTCTGCCCAACTATTACTGTTCCAGGAAATCGAAGAAAGTATTCCGTAATTTAAGATTGTCGTTTGTTCTGTGTCCATTGAGCGGTGTCGGTTTTAAATATCAGCTAACGGTTCACGGCTTGGCGATGGCTGGGAATTTTATAACTGTCAGACCGTAACTGAAGCCGATTGAAAAACTGTTGATAAAGTTACAAACAAAAGTGGATAGATATTCGTCTGATGAAACCAAAGTTGATAGCAAGGTGAAGATGATGTTTCATTGTCAAGCCCTGCTATTGCCAAACCGCATGTTAGCTGTGGTTTTTGTCGTGTCACCCATAGGTTTCTTGAAAAACGGTTTGGTATATTTTTTCAAGTCTGTCGTGTGCTTCACTAAAAGAGTCAGCCATAGAAGGAATGTCATTTTGGATTTCTCTAATTGTGTCCATAATTTTTTCTCTTCGATTTTTTATTGCGTCTGGTCGCTTTAGTGATGCTATTTGTTTATTCTGTTCTTCATAAAATCTTTGAAACGAATTCAAAATGCATTGACAATGAAATTCGTCATAATTAAATTCATTTGGTTTTAGCAATGCAGCAATTTGTTGTTGTGTCGGCACTTTGTCATAATAAAGTGTTTTGTATTGGTCAAGTCCTGTTTGAACATCTGTTAAATATCTTTTGTTGTGTGATGCTAACTTTAGAAAATCAATTTTTTCTTCAACGAATTGATGTCTGCCTTTTAGAGTGTCAAAGTTTTTTGTTGTGTCCATTATTTGTATGCTCTCTAAAGTCTGCACAACGCTACCTGAAACTTGTTGTGGCAAGTATTGGAAATTTTTTATTCGATTTTGTTTTTCCTTTTCATTTTGCTGTACGAATTGCATTAGCTTGTTTTCGTCAAGCAAGTCCAATGTGATTGTCGTTTCGTTTGAACCTGTCGATTCAGAAGAAACTTTAATTACGTCATTGATTGAAATTTTCTCTTGATTTTGTAAAGCTTTTCCTGTCGTAATTGATGATGTCTGTGGGAGTACATTTTCGTTTTGCTTTTTACTGAAAAGTTTTTCTCTAATTGGTGGTAATAAAATAATTCCGACAATCAGCCAAATAGTTGCAGCACCATAGTCGCCCTGTCCAAAGCCACCAATACTTGCAATAATCAAAAGAATTCCTATTGTCCAAAATAAGGGTCGTCGTTTTTTCTTCATAATAGTTCAAGGTTGTGGAATAAAATCACAGCTAACGTTTTGGCGCTTGGCGAAGAAGCGGATTTCGATGAACTAAACTGTCTGCCAGTACAGAACTTGATACGAAGCAAAAAGCTTCATTTAAGCACTGAAACCGCTTTTTTGCCAAACGCCTGTTAGCGGGTCGTTGTTCTTTTTTCTCGTCATTCTCTTCAATTTATCTCGTAGTGTCCAAGTTGAATTAGTCCATTTAAGTTGTCATACTCAACCCAACTTTCTTTAATTTTTCCTTCTGTCACACGAAAGAAGCAATTGAAGTCTGCTGTTAGTTTTTTACCAGTTGGTGGAAAGTTTATGAGTTGTCCTAATTGTGTTCCCGAAAAATTTATTCTGGCAGCAACAAAGTCGCCTTCTTCAATTGCAAAAATTATTGTTTCTTGTAAATCGGGGAATGTTTCTAACTCTGCCTGATGAAATTTAACTAACTCAATATTTGTTTTTATCTCCTTTGGTTCAGATGAACTATGTCTTACGAAATCATTATCAACTAAAGTCAGAACCTTATCCCAATCTTTTTGATTTGTTGCATTGATAAAGTCCGAAACTATTTCTTTGTTACTTTTCATTTGCAGAATACTATTAATCTTTTCTATTCGTCATTGAGTGAATTAATGCCTTGTTCTTTTAGCTTTTTAAGGTGTTCTTTCATTGTCTTTACTTGTTCGGCTGGGTGTCCTTGCCAAACGGTTACTTCTCCAATAACTCTGAATGGCTTAGTTGAACGGTACGATTGTGTTGGATTTCCGGGAAATTTCTTGTCGGTCAAGTCCGGGTCATTTTCAATTTCTCCTGTTGGTTCTACTAAATAAATTCTTTCTCGTCCGTCACCAAATGCAAGTTCAGCTCCCCAAATTGCAGCGTCTAATGTCCCTGTCAAGAAGATGTATTTGACATTTTTCTGTTGTCCGTAGTTAGAGTTGAAACCAACTTCAATTAAGTCGCCAACTTTTAGGTCTGCCTTTGTTCCGTGAAAGTATGTCTGAGCGAAAGGTGTTGCTCCTTGTCCGCTTGTTGAAATTGATTTATTATCGTTATTCTCCATTGTCAAAAGTTTATTTGTTCGGACTGGTCGGTCTTTACAATGCCCGCTAACGGGTTGGGGCTTGGCGAAGGTGGCGATTTTCACCACAAATGTTGATGCGGAGAACCAAACTTTGATTAACCACAAATGTGTCTTCGGAGTACTGAACCGCCACTTTTGCCAAACCCGTGTTAGCGGTTCGGGCTTCTTTATTTTGTGAATTCAATTGTGCTTGTATAAGTGTCATACGTTTTTCTGTCGAGTCTGTAAATATACATTTCATTGAATTTTTTATTCAATCTTTTTACTATCATAATTGGTTCGTTGTTGCGATAAATAGTGTCACCGCTTATAGTTTCTGAGTTGTCGTCAAATCTCACAAGTCCGCCAGTTGTTCCAAGCCATTCTCCTTGTTCTTTTATGTATTCAATGTCGACAGGTTTAAAGTAGCTTGAAATTATACTATAGATAGCTGGAAATGCTTGTCTATTATAAATGCCAAATGCAATAACCAATACTATCAGTCCAAATAGAACCCTATATTTTTTAAGTCGTTTTTGCATATAATTTTATCAATTCCAATTATACCAATAATATCGTCCAAGTCCTAAATTGCTAAAGAGTTGCAAGTGTCCTGCGATAAGTCCTACGAACATTACCAGAGTAATTATTTTGTTTGTCAATGTTTCTTGTTTGTTCCTAAAAATTGTCGCCAATAAAATTCCAAATGTTGGCAATAGTCCAACGAACAAAAGCATATGTATCCATCCAAGTCCTTCGTTGTCGTGTGAACCACCTGAGTATAGTTTTATTGAAATGTCGTTTAACGCTACAAATAAATATGTCAACGCACTTAATAAAATGCTTTTGATATTTTTTGTCCCGAAGCAAACAAGTGAGGTAGTGATTGTCAAAACAATTGGTGTCAGCATAATTCCATTTGGAGCAAAAAAATGTCCAATGAATCCGTTTAAAATTACCGTCAATGTCGCAAGTGCTAATGCTATTTTACTGTTCATATTTTTCTGTCGGTTGTGTCGTCATAGCCTGACCGCTAACGTTTCGGGGCTTGCCGAAGGCGGGGATTTTTAGCACAAAAGTTCAATAAAATTACTACCATTGAACCTTGCGCAAAATCTCAATCGAAGAACTTCAGCCCCGCTTTTGGCAAGCCCTTGTTAGCACCAGTTATTTATATTTTGTATCCTAATAATATTTCCATTGTCTTATAAAAGTATTGCCTGTTACATAAGTTTAACATCGGTATTTTATCTTCATTTCCTGACTTAAAAAAGAAGAATGTCTTCTGGAAATTCTTATGTTCAATGAATAAATCGCTTCCCTTTGAATACATTCTTTTTATGTCATTAAACTTATATGTGAATTCTTCATTTTCTTTTTTGATGAAAGTTATTTGTCCAATACCAAGCTTAATATATGGTGTATATGAGTTGCTTTCGTGTGAGTATAAATTAAAAAGAACATATCCTTTTTGCTCGATGTCTTTTTCCATTTTGTCGAGTAAGTAAATCGTCCAATATTGCTCTACTTTTCGGCAAAAGTTTAACTCAATCGGCTGTTCTTCTATTTTAGTTTTCTTGTCAAATGTACCTTCTTTTACATAAGCTATTTTTCCGTTATTAGTATTTAAAAACACATAGATATAATCTGTTCCTTGATAATTGAAGTTCACTTTTTTCTCGACTTGATAGAGGTAAACATCTGTAATGTCATTAAAATTCACTTCGGTGTCAACTGTAATGTTGTCTCTACTATCATTGCACTTAAATTCGGCAAACCCGTTAATGCCAATGAAAAAATTACTATGCTCAAATTTATTGGTTGCATTCATTATCCATAACGCAATTGCAGTAGGTGCAACAAACCAAATTATTGTCCAAATTTCATTTGGATTGCCTATGAAATAAATTAATGCTCCTATTGCCAAGCCTACTACGAAACCTTTCAATATGCGGAAAGTTTTTTGAGAAGTAGTAAATGGCTTTTCTCCAATAATTAAATCTGAATAAGAACCTATTATTTTCCCAATACGTTTTGGTAATTTTAAAAATTCTAAACTTTCATTGAGTTTATTACCCCAAATGTCAAAAATTGGTTTGAATTGAGGTGTTTCTTGCTGTTCTCTATCACGGTAAGAATAGAAAGGTTTGAATGGTTCGTAAAAAAATCGCTCTTCCTGTTCTTTTTGTTTTTGTTTTGCTTCCTGCTTTTTCTCTTCTTCTTTTATTTTTTCCTCTGGCGATTGTCTATTTATAAAATTTAATAATTCATTGTCATAATTATTTCTCGATATTGGGTCGATTAAAATGTCATAAGCTTCTTTTATTGCAATAAATTTCTTTGTGAAAAAATCATCTCCAAAATTCTTATCAGGATGATATTTAATAGCAAGTCTGCGAAAGGCTTTTTTGATTTCAGCTTCACTTGACCCTATTTTGATTTCGAGAGTATCGTAATGGTTCTGCATTGTCTTTTATAATTGGTGCTAACGTTTCGGGTATTGGCGTAGTGGCGGATTTTTAGCACAAAAGTTCAATCGAAGAACAAAGGTTGAACCTTGCAAAAATGCTCAATCGAAGCACTTAACCCGCCATTACGCCAATACCTTGTTATCGGTTCGCCCTTCTGTCCATAAGTTGTTTCTCTGTTCATTTGCTCGTGTCGTGGTGCGTTGGCTTGGTAGCTCTTTTGCATTTTTTTGAGGCTTTGTGCGTTGGCTAAAAATGCAAATGTGCTACCAAAAGCGTGGCTTTAATCTTTCACAGCAAAACGTATTTTGTAAAGATGTAATAATGATGCTTTAATTGCGTTATAATGTTCGGCTATCTCAAAAGTTTCCAAAAGCACTCTTTCAAAGTTTATTCTGTCTGCTTGTTCAATTTCCTGTTCTAATGGCAATCTGTTTCTTTGAGAAATTGGCTGAAAAGCGTCTGTAATTGCTTGTTTTTGTCCGTCAGATAAGGATTGAAAATTTAAAAGTTTAAAATCCCGTTCAAATTTTGTTGCTCTCAAATCAAGTGCACCTAATCCTCTTCCAAAGCCAAAACTTTCTATGAAAAACATACTCAAAATACTATTCAACAAAGCAAGTAATAACACTCTGTCTTCGGTTTGAAATTCAGTTTTTAACGAAAGTCCAATCATTCTTTGGTCTATGAATGAACGGTTATTAAAAGTTGCAATGAATAGACTTTTGTCATAATTCACATTTGCAACAAAATCCGCCATATTATCGGTTTTCATTTCATACCAAAACATATTGGCTTTGCGTAATGATTGAGTGAGAGGAACACCCGTTTCATTATTTTGATTTTCAAAACTTCTTATCCATTTCAACGCTCCTGTATGGTTAAGTTGTTCTAATTCATCTATACTTTTAGAACAGCAAAACGCCTCCGCATCGGCAGTGCAATAAAGTCCTGCTGTTCCTCTTAAATTTTTCAAAACAGGTTTGATGTATTCGGCTTCAATATTGTGTCCCGAAGCTGGATAAAATAAAGCGTTCCAACCTCGTCTTTCTCCACGAGTAAAGTTGAAAACCTGATTGCAGTCAATTAGTTTTTCTGAAATATCTGTAAGCCAATTTATGTTTGCAAAGTATCCACACCAAGGAATACCAATGGTTTCTAAATTGGTTATTTCGTTAGTTGAATAATTTTGAATAGAAACAACATCATTTGTAGTTCCCAACAAGATATTTTCACTCAGTTGTTTGATGTCGGAAATTTCATCAATACTTTCCTTTAAAGTACAAAATGAAATTGTTCTGTTTACATCAGGTTCGGTATTTGGGTTTCGTTTTTGTGCTATCAAAAATGTAGTTACTACATCTGCATTGCTGAACCAATTTCCTTTTCCTGAAATAACCACAGTTTCAATATTATAGAATTTCTGAATTAACTCTAAAAAAATCTCTCCGTAATCAGTTCCCAACCAAGCATTAGAAAGAACTAATCCAACTTTTCCATTTTCTGAAAGGATTTTATGTAAGTAAAACGGAATGTAAGCGAAAATATCACTTTTGCCACTTAGAGTAATTGCCGTGTTTGCTTCCTCGTGAATAAAATTATTTATTTCCGTAATGTTTGGATTTAAGACTTCAATTTCCTTGCTCTTTATGAATGGTAGATTTGAAACAACATAATCCACAGTCGGGAACTGTTTAACAACATCATTACCATTATTTGGGTCTTTAAATGTGATGTCTTTGCCTATCTCTAAATCAATTACATCTTCTCTGAAAATGTTTAATACTTTCCCAATATTATTGGGTTTTGCTAATGTTAGCGTAGATAATTGAATAGGAAAAGAATGTTTATCAGATGCCCAAATACTGTTTATTGTAGCATCTTGATTTATTTCATATTCCTCTTTGAGTGCGTATGCTTGGTTAATTATTGTTCCTGTTCCGCAACAAGGGTCAATGACCGTTCCCTCTTTGTTTTCTATTGTTAGTCTTACTAATAAATCAGCTAATTTTTGAGGTGTTGCAAATTGTCCTGCAACTTTTCTTTTTGCTGAAACAATAGACGATTGAAGTAGATTATGCAGAATTTCTATTTCAATTTCCGATATATTGATTGAGCAAAGGAATTGATTTAATTGAATAATTTGCTTCCAAGCCGAATTTGAAATATTGTTAATAGCAAGGTTATCACTGAAAATATTCCAAAAGTTGCAATGTTCGGATATAGATGTTATGATTTGTCTTGCTTCTTCAACAGATGTTTCACTGTTTATGGTTTCTATTATTCTTGCTTCGTTGAAATGTCTTTTCAGAACATTGGCGAAAATGATTTTAAATACCCAATCAGTTAAAACAACTTTTGCAAGAGTTGGAAGTTTGTTAGATGTGTCCTTTGCAGATGTTGGATTAAAACCATATTCAGTTGCAGAAGATAACCACCAATTATTTATTTGTGCTTCAAGTCTTGAATTTCTGCGTGTATTATTTTTAAGTGCATCAACAGTTGACGGAATATTTTCTAAAATAACATCAATGATAGCATCAACAGACAGAATTTCGGCTGAAACATTATCGGAAATATCGCCTGTTTCAAAATAATTGTTTAAGTCTGTAAGTAGGGTTTGAAGTAATGATTTCCAAAGATTTTCTTTGGGTTTTACTTCTGCTCGGCTATTGATTTCAATATCATTCCAAGTTTTTAAAATTGAAAATGTATTGCCTTGCTTTGAATAAAGAACAGCACTTTTTACATTCCACAGAATAAAACTATCTCGTTGTAAAATCTTCGCCTTTTTAATTGCATTACTGATTAGTTCTGCATCATTGATTGTCGTGTCGGGCATTTTTAATTCCCAACCTTGCAGTATAATATCTTTTGTTTGGTCTTTGAATATCAATACATCGGGAAAAAGACTTGATTTTTCATTGCTGATAGTGCTTTCGCCACCCGCACTTTTAAAGTGCCAACTTTTGTTCGCAAGATAAAGATTGATTTCGCTGATTACATCAATCGCCCAACTTCTTTCATTATAGGTAATTTTTGCCATTTTCTAAATTGTAATTCATTGTGTGATATTCTGCAATCGGTTCTCTGAAAAGTTGAAGTGTTGTATCTTCAATTTCTTTTCTTTTTAATGTTTCTTCAATTCGGTCTGTGCAAACTTTGATGTAATCAGTGGGTTTTACTTTGTGTAATAACACATCTTCGTTTTTTTCTATTCCGATGAAATTTCTGTTTTCCAAAATTGCAGAAAGTAGAAAACTGCCACTTCCACAAGCGTTGTCCAAGACAATGTCGCCCGGATTTGTAAAAGTTTTGATTAGGTAACGCCCTAATTCAATTGGTTTTTGTGTCGGGTGGTAAACAGTTCCCTCAGATTCTGCCGTTTTGATGTACACAAAATCATCAAGATTTTGTTCTTCATAAAACACAATGTCGTTAGGATAACGCTCTCCGTTACTTTTAACGTGTCGTGGTTTAAAATCTCCGTAACTTCCTGTATATTGGTCTTTTCTAATGCCTTTGTCGTATGCTTCGCCCTCTGTCATTTGGGGATTGTAGGTTGGTTGCTTTTTGTAAAAAATACAAATGTCCTCGTGTTTACGAAGTGGTTGTTTTTTGGCATTTAAAAAGTTAGTTGATTTTGATTTTATCCAAGTGATTTTATACTTAAATAATTTCTCGTTGCTTAATATCAACTTTGCCGTAAAAATCCCTTGCGAAGTCAGAACAATTGCCCCGTCATCTTTGATTATCCTTTCGTACTCTGTCCAAAGTTTTTGCAAGTCGATAACTGAGTCCCACTTGTTTTGCGTTGTTCCGTAGGGCAAATCACAAAGTACCATATTTACGGATTTGTCAGGGATTGATTGCATAACTTCTAAGCAATCGCCTTGAACGACTTTGTTTACAAAATCGTCAATTTCTCTTTTTTGTTTTTGTCCATTTAGTGATAAAATAAAATTATTGGTCTGTCCGGTTGGGCTTGTTCCATATTTTATTTTCTCTTCTGCTACTTGCATTGCTTCCAAAGCAAAATCCTCGTCTTGCACTTCATAAACAAGTTTGTCGCTAAGCCATTGAACAATAATTTCGTTTCTTTCAGCTTTATAATATTTACAAAGTTGATTTACTTGTTCTCTGGTTGGTAGGCGTTTACCGTTTTCTATTCTACTTAGAACAGCTTTACTTATACCTGTGCTTTTGGTTAACTCTTCCAAAAGTAGGTTGCGTTCCTCCCGTATATTTTTAAATGTAGTTCCGATTGTTTGCATAATAAATAAGTTGCCAAGTTTTGGCAAATTTAGGCATTAGCTTCCAATTGCCAAAGTTTTTAGCAAGGTTTTGTTCTGGAATTTTTTATAGGGTGGTGGGTGGGCTTGGTTGCGTTGGCAAAAATTAAATGTGGTGTTTGTGTGTTGGCATTAGCGTTGGTGAAACACCTCTTTTAATTTTTTGAAGCGTGGTTTTTCGTTCGTTCAATGTCGGCACGGTCGTTTAATAGGGTGACCGATAACGTCAAGGGCTTGCTTGCTGTGCCGGCATTAGGAAAATGTCTGCCCAGCCACAAAACTCCTTTAGTAATAAATTTTATTAAATGTAATGAGATTTTTCTTAGTAAACGGTCAGGCCGATAACTGAAGTTGAAAATAGGAAAAATGATGAATACACAAGTGTCTGCCAGGCATAGCAGCAAACCCGCTGTTGTACGCAGTTTTTAATGCTCTTCCCTTTTTGCTCCAATCAATGTTGTCCTGCCATAAGAATGTATAAATTCTACCCGGTAGCTATAGTAAGGATCAAAAGTATATTCGTTGTCAAATGTCAGTTGAAATATATAATAAGTCATCTCATTACTGATGTAAAAACACTTTATAAGCTGAATTGTACTTAATTCAAATTTCCCTTCTTTTTGGTCAAACTCGCCTTTAAATATTATGCTTTGTAAAGGAAAGAGGATAGCGTGGGATTCATTTATTAGTTCGTCTAAGTTTGCAATGGTTTTTTCTAAAAAGTCTGCTATGAATTGCCAGTCTATTTCTACAGAATGTTTTTTAAAAAAGTACCGATCAAATGAAAATTCAATCTGCTTATTATTATATAAAAAGGGCGTTGTGTAGTCGTTATTTAAAGGAGGATCGATTGGGTTCAAAATTGTAGTTGTTTTTTTGAAATTCAGAATAATATTATTATTGAGCTTAATTTCCATTCTGATGAAGCGGTCTGTTAAATTGCGTACAACGGCCAGGTATTGCCGAAGTGCAGGAAATAGAATTCCGTCCCCCCGGCTGACCGCTGCTGAGTAAAGATAAAAAAGATGATGATATGCACATAGCTACATAGATAAGGTCAAGTTGGATATGTGGCTGAACAGAATTACTGCAGTTGAAACACGGCTTCCGTCAACCTGCATTTTGGCAATACCAATGTTATGCGTTCGCCCTTCTTCATGGTCTGTCAAGTTGTGTACTGTGTCCCCGCAGCGTTGGCATAAGGCAGGCTCTTTTGCAAGGTTGGCTTTGTGTCAAGGTTTGTGTGCCTTGCAAATGTGCCTGACTTGGGGCGTTGGTTTATCTTGGCCCCATAAAACGGTCGCCATTAAAATGTATCATGTGTTCAGGGAAATCTACAACCCAAACTTCTGTTTCCCATGCAATGTTTGTCGAATGCTTTTTAAATTCTGCAAAGTCAGGAAATGCTGAAACATAAACTTTACCTGCTTTACAGTCTTTGAGTAATTCCTCTAATTCAACAATTCGTTTTGGAGAAACAGGCCCATGAGAAGTAACGGCTTCAATTAAGTAAAGCCAATTTTTCTTTCTGTCAAACAGAACTACGTCTGGTAATTTGCTATGTTCTGTAATTGGTATACCGATTTCTTTTAAGACTTTCTTGTCAACATATAGGTCTTTGTTTGCAGTATCGCCCAAATAAAGAACTTCGCTTCCATTTGCAAAACGTGCAGCAAAATCTTGAACGATTGCAGCTTGCACAACATTATGTTTGCCAGCAGAAAGTTTAAGTGTTTTACCGTTACTTAATTTTACAGGGATTAAATTTTGCTTTCTCTCTTTTAAGTATTTCTTTGAAAGTTCACCAACTTCCGACTTAAATCTTTCTGATGCTTCTTTCCATGCTTTTGTCCCGAATGTTCTAATAGCTTCAAGTGCTTCGTTTGTTATTGCATAATGAGCATTAGGACTATTAACAGGTAGAGTAGGATTGTCAGGATTGTAGTCGGCTATTCTTGCTTGAACGAATTGATGCAATACTTGCCTGCGAAATGTTTCTCTTGTATTGGGAGCATATTCCTTTTTGTAAACTTCCTTACAAAATGCCATGATACCTTTTGAAACTTTCAAACTTGCTTTAGTTGCCTTGCTCCAATTGCCACGGGGCTTAATATCACAAAGGGCAAGCAATGTATAGGCTGAAATTTCATTTTGTTGTGCTGCTGGCAACCCTAATTCTTTAAGGATTTCTTTTGCTTCGTCAATTTTGCTCATAAGCGAATATATGTTCTATATCAAAGTAGTTGTTTATGATTTCATCAACCTTTGATTGTGTAAAGTCGTTTAGTAATATTATTTGGTTGCCAATTTGTTTTATATCTTCTAACGGTGGTAAAGGCATTTCCCTTAATTCGGTTGCACTCACATTTATATTTCCGTTGAAAGTTCTGAAATATGTGTCAAAAAGATTGCTGTTTAACAAAGCAGCAAGTCCTAATATTTCATTTCTTTCAAGATGTCCTTTAGGTCTGTAAATGTAATTGAGATGATTTTCGACACCGATATATTCTGCCTGGGTAATGTCAACAAAGTAAGGAGTTGCGACCAACCTGCTCTTATCGTCTTTTGCACTAAAGCGGCGAAGGAATACATAATTCTTATTCGGAAGCAAAAGCGATTTGGTTTCTTCGCAAAGTTGAATGTATTGAGGTTTATTTCTTTTAGCAACCGGCCATTCAAATTGCATTTTGGCTGTGTTGATAAGCTGATAAAGAGGAACTAAAAAAACTGTTCCATTTTGGTATTGCTCAAACAAGTATTGAGTTGCTCTAAATGAAACAACTGGGCCTGTTGAGATTTGAATATCATATTGACGTAAACTACCTGCCCATGATTTAAACAGCTTGATTACTTTATCGTCTGTTTCATTTGTTGGAAGATGAATGATTTTTTCTTTTGACTTCAAGTCAATCAGTTCATCGGTTTTATAAATCTTTTCTGTAAAGCTCTCAATGTCTCTTATGCCGTTGGAATGTGTTACAAGTATTGAAGGTAGATGTCCATTTAATTTTTGTTTTTTCCCTTTCAGTATTAATGTTTCTTGTAAAACACTATCACGGTCAAATGTGTCAGTTCTTGAACCGAACAAATGAATATGTTCTATTTCAATTTCCTGAAAGAAGGCTTCACGAAAAGCTCTGAAATAATTACCTGATGCAAAACTTCTTGGCGTAATAAATATGAGTTCGCCGCCTTCTTTTAGAAGTTTTGTTGCAACCATCATAAAGATTGAGTAAATGTTGGGTTGTCCCCAAACAATAGATTTTGCTACAGTTGCCCGTTTATCTTCTTTAGGTATTTTGAAATATGGCGGATTGGAAATTACAATATCGTAAATAGCATTTTGTGGTTCAGAAAAAAGTGTCGCAGATACTTGAAAGCAATCTTTGTTATCGAGCACAAAATCGTTTGTGTCAAGTATTGTCTTAAACTTGATTTTGTATTTCTTTAACCATTTGGTTAAATAGTTAAGTGTCGCTTGTGTATATGGCAAAATATCTTGGTCGGTCTCGTAAACAACAAGTTCGATTTCTTTTAAGTTGTCGTTCTGTTTTGCAAGTGTCTCAATAAGTGAGCTTGAAAGAATGGCCGTGCCGCAACCAGGGTCAAGTATTTTTAATTTGTCTTTGGTTTGCTTGGTGAGTCCTGCCATAAAGTGAGCAATTTCTGTCGGAGTAAAAAACTGCCCATTGTCCTTCTTGTGTTGTGTCGTAACAGTTTTAGCATAAAGTTGTCCAACCCTGTCGGCAAAGTGGCTGGGTAACTCATTGGTGAGTGGTTTTATGTCTATCGCTGCTGTCATACCAACAAATTTAGTAAAACTATTGCTGTTTAAAGCGATTTCGATTTATTGGCTGGTCGCTGTGTGTTGGCAAAATTTTAGTTCTTTTGCAAGGTTGGCTTTGTGTCTGGGCTTTGTGTGCCTTGCAAATGTGCTAAAATGTGCGGTGGGCTGTTGAGGTCTTCGCTGTCAAACCCCAATGAAGAACGTACTGCTAAAATAGGGTGACGCATAACGGGCAGGTATTTGCGAAGGCTGGGAAATAGACTTCCGTCCGCCCCGGCTACCTGAAGCTAAATTTATAAATTAAAGTTGATGATTTGTACATAGCTAAATAGTTATTCGTCCGCCGGATATGAAGTCAAATTGAAAAACAAAAGTTGAAACACGGCTTACTTCTGCCCAGCTTTTGCAAATACCAATGTTATAAGCAGCTCATTATTCACTCCAAGCTTTCATGTTTTCTTTTACTAATCTAAGCAATTGGCAAAATGACCTATAAGTAAACGTTTGGGTGTTATGTAAATAATTTAGGTTTTTATATGGCATGAAAAATTCTGCTTCATTTAAACATGTTTCTGTAAAAAATTTTCGTTGCCCGTCTTTCTGCATTACTTTAAAATACATCCCATAGTAAGGTTCGTGGTCAGCTGGCTCTTGTACATTGTACACACCCACGCTATCCTCTTTGTAGACATATGGATAAATCCACTCTTTGTCAGACACCAAAACACTATCAACAGTGTATTTGAAATTTAGGCTGTTGTCAATTTTTATACGTTTCCCAAAGACCACTTTGCTTCTAAATGGATTGTCCAGGTATTCATTCCAAAGTTTCTGAAGAAAATAACCTTGTCCAATTTTAAATAAAACAAATGTGCCTTGCGGACTTTCATAAATGCGATTACCCAAACTATCATAAATAGGAATAGTTCCTGCTTGTTGGATTGAAAGACTTATTACCCAATCACTGTCAGAACGATGTAAACTTTTAAATAAACTATCTATTTGTTCGTCCGGCACTGATGGCTGAGCAAACAAGTCTAAACTTTGAAAGAGAAAAATAATAAATAGGAGTCTACGCATCAATTTGAGTTGCTTATAACGAACAGGTATTGCCGAAGTGCAGGAAATAGAATTCTGTCCGCCCCGGCTAACTGCTGCTGAATAAAGATAAAAAAGTTGATGATAAGAACTAAAGGTAAATTACTAACGTCAAGCTGGATATGAGGCTAAATTGAAAAACAAAAGTTGAAACAAGGCTTCCGTCAGCCTGCATTTTGGCAATACCCATGTTGTACGTTCGCCCTTCTTCTCGGTCATCTATAATGTGGGTCTGTGTCCACCCGCAGAGTGTTGCCAGTGCGTTGGCACAAGGTAGGCTCTTTTGCAAGGTTGGCTTTTGTGTGTCTGCTTTGTGTGCCTTGCAAATGTGCCTGACTTGGTGGGCTGGCATTACATGGTCTTAGCCAAAGAGGTTTCAATAATCAATTGTTCTTCTTTTGTCAAGTTATATAATTTATAAACTGCTTCATCAACTTGTTTTTCTAAAGTTGCAGTGTCATTACCTTTTTGTTTTGCGTCTAATATTTTGTCCACTAATTCGATTATAGGTTTTTGTTTGTCAGAAGGCACTTGAATTATAGGAAGCTTGTCTACAAAAGTTGAGGAACTTGAATAGTAGCCACCAGCCTTAACTGGAAATGTGGAATGAATAACAAAAGCAATGACTTTTGAATTAAGAATTGCTAACAGGTATTTTAGATTAATCTTCTTATCTGTTATTGTAATACCAAAAACTCTTGCTCCGCTATATCCTGACTGATTATTGTCAATAGAAAATTTTGGAACTTTTTGTTCTCCTGGAAATACAATTTTTGTTTTTTGAAAATTTTCAAGTTGACCAAATCTTGTTAATGAATACCACTTATTGGAATCTTCAAATGTTTTTCGTGAATCTTTTCTTTCTTCAAGAGATTTCTTTTTTGATAGAAGGTATTTAAATGTATTTGGGTATTTGCTCTTAAATTCTTCTTCGGATAAAAGAACAGTTCCTTCATCTTCATGTTTAAAAGGATAAATTATTTGCAAATCATAATTTGCATAATCATATCTCTTACAATTATTTGCTCGAATAAGAGGAAGTAATGAGCCTTTTTCTAAATTTTCGCTTTCAATAATGCTTTCGTTAACAATAAAAATACTGTCCGCTCCACTGACAATACCGTAACTACACTTGCCGATTTTGGATAAAGGTTTTTGCTTCGATATTTTTTGCAAAACATCTTTACTATCCTTGGAAGAAAGAACCCAATTGTCGGTTGACAGTTTTGTAATATCAATTTTAATTTTGTTTTTGAAAGATAGCTTTTTAGCATCTTCAATATTTTCAACTTTATAATAGTTGAAATCTGTTGGCTTTCGTTTTGAAAGATTAAATATGCTAACATAAGTAAGGGCATCTTCAAAAATTGGCAAATCACCATAATCAATCATGGAAACCAGTGCAAAATCATTTAATAGAAATTCTCTCAGTTTTCTGCCATATTCAGTTACTAAGAATTGGTTTGAAGAAATGAAACTCCCTACACCGTCATTTTTCAATAAACTTTGAGATAGTTCAAAAAAGAGTATTGAAATATCGATTCTTTTATGTGCAACCTTCTTATTCTCTTTATACCAATCAATTAATTTATGGTCAAGTTCTTGAACTTTTACATAAGGTGGATTTGCAATGATTGAATCAAAGCCTTCAAACTTACCATCGTCATCTAATACTTCAGGAAATTCAAATCGCCATTCAAAAGCATTTTTATAAATGGTATTTGCTTTTAGAATATCAATTTCGTTTGAAAGTTTTGCTATTTCGGATTCGAGTTTTTCTTTTTGTTTTAGAACTTTAGGATTCGCTGTTTCTGCAAAAAGCTTTTGAGCTACAAATTTGTTATAAAATTCATTTGACTTTTTATCCAACTCCTTTTGTAGCTTGACCGTTTTCGGGTCTCTCTTTTTAAATTCGTCTGTAAATAGTTTTATATTTTCAGTCAGTTGCTTTTTTAAGTTTCTGTCTTTTGCGTTTTTGTATTGATTAACCCAAAATTTGTAATCGTTTAATTTCTTTTTAAAATTTGGAACACTTTCAAAAACATCCGCTTTTAAATTAAACCTGCTCAATAAACTATTACCACACTTTATGTTGATATCGATATTAGGAAGGGTTTCGAGTTCAGTATAATTGCTATCTTCTTTGTAGTATGCATTTTTTAAAAGTTCAATCCACAACCGAAGCCTGCAAATTTTTACTGAATTGGGATTAATATCAACACCGAATAAGCAGTTCTCAATAATTTTTTGCTTTTCTAAAAACAATGTTTCTTGAATACGCTGGCTTTCTTTGTTTTTGGGTTTGTAATCAAATATTTCACCCTCTTCATCGGCTACATAGAGTTCGTCATTTTCTACTTCTACAGTATATTCTTTTAGCCTTTTTCCTTTTGTATCAGATAGTATTTTAAGTTCGCTTTTGATGGCTATAATTTCATTAAGAGCCGAAACTAAAAAATGTCCAGAACCTACGGCAGGGTCGCAAATCTTAATATCGTTTACAATTTCGTTAGCTTCTTTAATGTCATCGATTTTATTATAGAGTTCTTCAAAACTTTTGATATTCCAATTTTTTGCTTCGTTAAACTTCTGTACGACCGCCAAACGGATAGATTGACGACACATATACATTGTAATAAAGCCTGGCGTATAAATTGAGCCATCCTTGTAGCCATTAATTTTTTCAAAAACCTTTCCTAATACTGAGGCATTAATTAATGGCTTATTATCTTCTTGTATGTTTTCTGAACCTTCGCTGGCAAAGTCGTATGAATCTAAAAACAGAAATAAATAGTCAAGCGTTTTTAGTTTATCACTTTTCCTTTTTTGTTCCTTCAGAATACTTGTGCTGTTGAAATCGAGAGTTTCTGAATTGTCTAAAGAATCTATGCAAATAGTTAAGTCTTCTAATTCACTGATTTCAAAAAGCGAACTATTTAAGTATGGAACAAGCTTGTATTTTGTTTTGATTTCTTCTTCTCTGCTGCTGATGTTAACAGCCAAAACATTATGAAATAGTTTAAATAACTCGTCGAAGTCATGAATGAGTATTGAATTTAAAAACTTGTACGACCTGTCACCTTTATGATAGCTGATTAATTGTCCTTCCAGCAACTTTAAAAATAATATTCTATTTATCCATGTAATGCAAAGTTCAAGTGCAATATTAAAGTATTGGTCATCTGATGTTTCGCCAAATGCCTTTATATCTGTGATTTTGTGTACTCCTTTTGTTCGTAGCTTTTTAATAGCCATTTCCAAAAGAGAAGCTGGGTTTTTATTTTCGATTTTTCGGCGAATTATATTCTTCCCATTTTCTTTTGCTTCTTCAAGTCCAATGATGTGTAGTAATTCTTTGTAAAATTTATCGTCCAGTTCGTTACTGTCGTTTGCGAATGGAACTTTTAATAAATGTTGAGGTGAAAGTATTTTAAGAAGTGCAATAAGATTTTTATCGTCAACCTTGTCCTCATTTTTAAGAACTTTTACATAATTCTGAATATTGAAATAAGTGCAGGGGATTTCTTCATCAAGTTGGTCAATGAATGGCTTGGCAATTTCATTGTAAAATAAGCTTGTGTCTTTAGTTACTTTTTTCCCGTCTCTCCATCCTTCGTAATGTTTTACAAGTGCTTTGTTCTTGTAAAAAAGGTTTTCAAAATACTTTGCTTCAATAATGTACCATTCGTTGATATTTGTCGCAACTAAATATTTAATGTCAATGTTATTGCATTCAATGCGTTCCCGTAAGTAATACAAAACAAGTTCATGTATTGCTTTGCCGTTTGGTTTGTCCGCCGTGAACCAGTCGCTTTTATTGCTTGGTCGTTTAGCTTCAATGATTACACCAACTTGGGTTTTGTTGTCTTTGCCGTTATGTATTACAAGGTCTTGTCTGCCTTTGGTATTTATGAAGTTATTGTCTTGATAAATCGCTTTTTTGAGAAAGTCGCTTACAAGGTTTTTATGAAACTCCTCTGTTTCATTAGAGTCTATTCGTCCTAAAAGCGTAATGAGTTCTGTTTTGAATAAATCCATTTGACTTCTTAAAGGTCTTTGCTTTAAGAAGGCTTTATTGAGTGTCCTTTTGGGTGCTTGCGTTATTAATCTCATCTATTATTTACAGTCAATTTTGATAATCGGCAATTTAAGCATTTATTGTCGTGTGAAGTGTTGCTTTGTCTGCCAGTTGGGTGGTGGGTGGGCATGGTGTTGAGCATTGTTATTTGCTGATGTATTTTGTTGAAGCCGAGAAGAATTCCGTCCGCTGGGGTGAGTGGGCTGTGCGTTGGCACAAGGCAGGCTCTTTTGCAAGGTTGGCTTTTGTGTGTCGGCTTTGTGTTCCTTGCAAATGTGCCTGACTTGGTGCGTTGGGTCGTGTCGGCAAAGTCTTGGATGTTTAAATGTTTGTAGAATGTCGTTTAGGGTGACGTACAACGGGCAGGGCTTTATGCAGGTTGGGAAATAGAATTCCGTCCGCCCATAACCGCTGCTGATTGAAAAACTGATGTTGAAATTAAGAACTAAAGTTCAAAG
>Ga0056903_1000112_pt1 | contig 47282 bp, 30 predicted proteins | sample EBPBio142005_DNA_FD_55025 | JGI IMG/M metagenome (GOLD analysis project Ga0056903, IMG submission 55025) | Wastewater treatment Type I Accumulibacter community from EBPR Bioreactor in Madison, WI, USA - Reactor 1_6/14/2005_ DNA | ecosystem: Engineered > Bioreactor > EBPR > Anaerobic-Aerobic >...
GGGAGACGCCAGTTTTCGGCACCAACACCACGACCGCGGTCGGCGGCGGTCAGGTCTCGGCAGGCCGAGACGCGTCAGCCATTGGCGCCGATGGCAAGTATGTTTCGCCAATGATGAGTAACCCCAACAGTACGACGCCAGCGACGTGCCAGAAGAACTATGTCGTCCTGGTTTCCGATGGCGGTCCCGAGAACGACAATCAGGCGGACACCCGGGTGCGCGCGCTCAGCCAGGATCCGCCGTTTATTGCGGCCACGGTCAGTACGCAGCAGGCAACACCGACGCAGCAGTTCGAAGACGCTGGCGTACCGTATGGTCCGACCGACATTGTCTACAGCACGAACTACATCTGGCTGGATGAGCTGACCCACTTCATGGCCAACGGTGATATGTCGCCCGGTGGCGCCTCCGCCACTGACGCGCTTGCCGGTGTTCAGACGGTCAGCACGTACACGATCGGTTTTGCCGGCGGCAATTCGCCGGTGCTCGTCAATGCTGCCGCTCGCGGCCGAGGTGCCAACTACCTGGCAGAGGACAGCAGCGGGTTGGCGAGGGCGCTCAAGGACGCGATCATCGCGATTCGCGACTGGAATCCGACGGTCGCTGTCCCGCTTGTGCCCGTATCTCCCATCGATTCCTCGGTGAGTTCGGACGATGTCTACCTGGCGTTCTTTGGCCCGGTGTTGCAGAAGTGTTGGGATGGCACGGTCAAGAAGTTCAAACTCAGCAACGATGCGACGGAATGTGGAACCGATCTCGACGGCGCGACCATCCCGCTGTGCCTGACTGGGCAAACTGACTTCGGCAGTGGCTTGAAGAACGTGGTGGAATACTTCATAGACCCGACCACTTTGGCGCGAACGGCGAGGGTGCGCGATAACGCGGTGAGCTACTGGAGTGATCCGCTGAATCCGGACGGTGGAAAGCCGAACAAGGGCGGCACGGGCCATGTGCTGAAGACCGCAGCCGGTTCCACGCCAGCCTTGCGCAACGTTTACACGCATCTCTCGAGCAGCGGTGAGACGGACTTGACTGCAGACGTCAACAAACTGTCGGAGGCCAATGATACGCTTACCAAGACCTTGCTGGGCAACGCGTCGATGACCGATGAGGTGCGGGCAACGCTCCTCAACTACGCGCGCGGCGGCGATCCGGCGAATGCGGGGTGCAGCGACGCGGATTCGGGCACCGCTTGCTCCGCCTGGCGAGCCTGGCCGCATGGCGACGTGCTGCATTCCAACCCCGCCGCCCTGCGTTACGAGAAGGACGTTGACGGTGCTGCCGCGACAGTCGATCCGCTGCTCTACATGTTCTACATGTCGAACGACGGTCTGTTGCATGCCGTGGAAACGGCTACGGGGGTGGAGAAGTGGGCTTTCATGCCGGAAGAGAACATCGGCAGACTCGCAGCGATGCGAGAGAACGCGGTCGGCGAGCATCTCATCGCCGGCGATGGTAGTCCGAAGATTTACGCTAACGACGTGGATGGAGATGGCAGGATAACGGCGGGCGACAAGGCGTACCTCGTTTTCGGTATGCGCCGTGGCGGCCGGGTGGTCTACGCGCTTGATATCTCGGACAGGGACAGACCCCGTTTCATGTGGAAGGTTGACAACACCACGACGGGGTTTGAGGAGCTAGGCGAGACTTGGTCTGTACCGGCGTTTTCCCGCATGCGCGCCAGCGCGGACCCGGTAGCGGTCTTCGGTGCCGGCTACGATCCGGTGGCCAATGACCAGTTGACGGTAACGCTGATCCGCTCGGGAACGACCGGAACAGTAACGACGCCTATAGATCACGGTTACGCCACGGGTGAAGAGGTCAGCATAACGGGCGCCCGCGAAGCACCGTACAACGGTACCAAGACAATCACGGTGACCGGCGCGCGAAGCTTTACCTTTACGGTGACAGGCTCGCCCGCCTCACCGGCGACCGGGAACGTGAGGGTCGAGAGCAATCGGGCTGCCAACATGGGCCGTGGCGTGTTTTTCGTGAATGCCCGCACTGGCGCTTTGGTCAGGAGCTTCACCCCCGCGGCCAGTGCCGGGGACAACACTCAGGTTTCGGGGATGGACTTCAGCATCCCCTCGGATGCTACGCCGGTAAACGTCGACCTCGACTCAGGGGGTTACGTCGATCGCCTCTATCTGGGTGATCTGGGAGGCAACGTCTGGCGCTTCGATATCGACAGTGCCTCGCCGACCGCCTGGACAGCGGTCAAGTTTGCCGACCTGACCAACGGCGCGATCCCGCGGCGGAAGATCTTCTTCCCGCCGGCTACGGTGAAGCAGGAGTTCCTCGGCCAGCGATTCGACGCGATATACGTCGGCACCGGCGACCGCGAGAATCCCTTGCGTAGTGACAACGTCGACATGATGGTCATGATCAAGGATTTCGAGACTGGCTTGACGTCGAGTCGGACCTCTCCGGTCGTTTTCAGCGCGGGCACTGGCGCGACCAACTTCTACGATCTGACTGCCAATCTGGTCCAGTTTGGTTCGGCGGCCGAAAAGGAGACGGCCCGGCAGGCGATCAAGGATACGGCAGGCTGGTTCGTAAGGCTGGAGACCGGCGGAGTTGCCGGGGAAAAGGTGGTCAATGCGCCGTCAGTCTTCTTCAACGTCCTGCGCTTCGCCACCTACAGCCCGCTGGCCTCGGCATCGGCCTGTGTGCCGCCCGGCAAGGGGACGAATTATTCGATGAGCGCGCTCGATGGGCGTATCGTCACCGACACCAACCATGATGGCGTGGTCACGACCAGCGACTCGCGCTCTTCGCCGGACGTCTCAAAAGGCTTTGGCTCCGACGACACGCTGGTTTTTAAGAAAACCCCCGGCGCTGGAGGCGGTGGCGGTGGAGGCGGTGGAGGCGGTGGAGGCGGTGGAGGCGGTGGAGGCGGTGGACTCGGACTCGGCAGCGGCGGCGGCGACGACACGACGATCTTTCACATGGACTGTAGTGATGGTCCCTGCCGTTTAGTGCCCATTGGCAAAGTCGGAGCGGGGCAACGCGTCTACTGGTTCCAGGAACCTGAGGGATGATTGCGGGTAGGTCCCGCTACCGGCAGGAGAGGCGTCGCTGCTGACACGACGACTGGCGCCCTGCCTGCTGTTGTCAGCCGCGCTGCACGCTGCTCTTCTGTCAAGCTTGGGGCCCGCGAGGGCCCCAAGCCCGTCCACTGTGGCTACCCGCCTGGAGATCCGAATCCACGGTTCTCCCGATACCGTGCTTGCCCAGCCCGCGACGCCAACCGAAAACGGTGCCAGCGAGCCGGAATCTCCGTCCGGCGACATTGCTGAAGCCAGCCATCAGGCGCCGGCGGGGACCGCGAAGGCGGACAGTCAGCTAGCGTCTGATACGCCTGACACATCGCCGGCGATTGAGCTGCCCATCGACGAATTGTATTTCAGGTCGTCAGATCTCGACCAGCAGCCGTACCCGCTGACATCGGTAGCGCCGTCCTATCCGCCTCACGCCTTGCTCAACGAAATCGAGGGCTGGGTTCGCTTGTTGCTGATGATCGATGAAACTGGCCAGATTCGGCATCTGGAGGTACTCGAAGGCAGCCCTCCGGGCGAATTTGAAGACGCGGCGCTGGCGGCGTTTCGCTTCGCGCCGTTTTCCCCGGGACGCCGAGGTGGCGAGGCGGTCAAGAGCCGGATGATCATCAAGGTGGAGTTCAAGAGTCAGGATCTGCAGAGCGCAAGGCGCGAGTGACACCCTTGATGCGTGTCTCCCGGTGGCGCGACCTTGCGTGTCGTCNGTTGGACAGGAAGTGAGATTGGGGACTGGCGCCGGGGCCCCTGAAATCGGTATCCTTCGGGTTTTTCCGGTTTGAACCGTCGCGCGGATCTCGCCAGGGCTGCGCAAACCTGAGGACACTCGTTTGACCATCAAGAAGACGCTGGTGCTGCTCTCCATCATCGTGTTGAGCGGCTGTGCGGCGCTCACCCGGCAGACGCTCGACGAGCAGTTCGGCAAGGCAGATCCGGCGCGCTTCGATACTCCACGCGCTCCGGTCCGCGGATTGTCCTACCGTGCCGATGTGCAGCCGATCCTCGAGCGGCGTTGCGTGGTCTGCCATGCCTGTTATGACGCGCCGTGCCAACTGAAGCTCACTGCCTGGGAGGGAATTGCCCGCGGCTTGAGCAAGGATCTGGTGTACGACGGCGGTCGTCTGGATGAGGCGCCGCCCTCGCGCCTGTTTACCGACGCGCAGAAGGCGTCGGACTGGCGGGCCAGGGGCTTCTCGCCTGTCCTCAACGAACGCGACCAGACCCCGGCGGCCAACCTCGCGGCGAGCGTCATGTACCGGGCGCTGCGGCTCAAGGAAAGCCACCCCCTGCCCGAGACGGCAATCCTGCCCAAATCCTTCGACTTTTCTCTCGATCGCGTGCAGCAGTGCCCGCGCATTGAAGAGTTCGACCACTTCGAGGACAAGAATCCCTGGTGGGGAATGCCCTTCGGCCTGCCAGGCCTGGATTCTGCCGAAATGAGCACGCTCAGCCGCTGGCTGGAACAGGGAGCCCCGTTCGAGGGCTTGCCGCCGCTTCCGGCGTCGGTCGAGAAACAGATTGCCGACTGGGAAGCGTTTCTCAACGGTGACTCGCTGAAACAACGCCTGGTCAGCCGCTACATCTTCGAGCACCTGTTCCTGGCGCATCTCCACTTCGACAGCGACCCCGAGCACCACTATTTCCGCCTGATCCGCTCGCGCACCCCGCCGGGTCAGCCGGTCGATCTGGTCGTCAGCCGCCGGCCGTATGACGATCCGGGTGTCGAGCGGGTGTATTACCGACTTGAGCGCGAGCGCGAAACGATCGTCGACAAGACACACATGCCCTACGCGCTCGGCCAGAAGCGCATGGCGCGCTGGCGGGAGTTGTTCCTGAAGCCCGACTATCGCGTGGACGGACTGCCGTCGTACGCGCCGGACGTGGCCTCCAACCCCTTCGTCGCCTTCGCGGCGTTGCCGACCAACGCGCGCTATCAGTTCATGCTCGACGAGGCGGAGTTCACCATCATGGGCTTCATCAAGGGTCCGGTCTGTCGCGGGCAGGTCGCGCTCAACGTCATCAACGATCGCTTCTGGGTGTTCTTCCTGGCCAACGGCAACTCGCCGCAAGAAGCCGAGGCGTTTCTGTCTCGCGAAGCCAGACTCCTGGAATTGCCGACAGCAGAGGGCAGTGATGCCGGTATCGTCGGGCCCTGGCGCAAGTACGCAAAGCGGGAAGCCGAGTACCTGCAGGCCAAGTCGGATGCCCTGACGCGCTACGCGGTCACCCGGCGGCCGCCCGACCTACAATGGATCTGGAACGGTGACGGCCGGAACCCGAACGCCGGCCTGACCGTCTTTCGCCACTTCGACAGCGCATCGGTCGTCAAGGGGCTGGTCGGTGAGCCGCCGAAAACGGCCTGGGTAATCGGCTACCCATTGCTCGAACGCATCCATTATCTTCTGGTCGCCGGCTTCGACGTCTATGGCAACGTCGGGCATCAACTGCTGTCGCGGCTTTACATGGATTTCATGCGCATGGAGGGCGAGTTCAACTTCCTCGCCTTCCTGCCGCTCGACCAGCGCAAGGCCGTGCGTGACTACTGGTACCGGGGTGCCGACGAGGACGTCAAGAACCACGTGTACGGAACGCTGGCGCACTTCGAGGTGGACAGCGGGATCAAGTTCCGCACCCGGGAGCCCGTGCAGGAGTTCTACGCCCTGCTGCAGAAGCACCTGGCACCGGCCCTCGAGCGTCGCTACGACCTCGCGCAAGTGAGCGATGCCGCCTTGCGCAGCGATCTCGCCGCTCTCGCCGGCGTGCGTGGACCCTCGCTGTCGTGGCTGCCGGAGGTGGTCGTCCTGCGCGTCGATGACCCGCCGCGCACGCCGCGCCATTTCACGCTGTTGCGCAACACCGGCCATAGCAACGTTTCGAGCCTGCTGCGCGAAGGCCGCGAACTGCTGCCGGCAGAGAACACGCTGACGGTGGTGCAAGGTTTCATCGGCGCTTACCCGAACGCGATCTACCGCGTACCACGCTCCGAGATCCGGACCCTGGCCAAGGCGATTGGCGAGCTGTCTTCGGAAGACGATTACCGTGCGCTGGCCGATCGCCATGCGGTACGCCGTACCGACCCGGCATTCTGGGAGTACAGCGACGAGATTCAGTCGGCCCATCTCAAGCAGGCGCCGATCAGTGCCGGGCTCCTCGACTACAACCGCTTCGAGAACCGCTGATCGGCATGGCCGCCCGCCTGGCGCGCTGCGCGTGCGCGCCAGTCGTTGTTCCGACGACTCCTGACCCTTTTTGCACGTGTCGACCGTTTACTGCCTTGAGCCCACCCTCAACGAAAGGACTGCCATGCCGCGCATCGTTCTCGCCTGTCTGACCACTCTCCTGTTGACTGCCGCGACCTGGCGGCCGGCATCGGCGGCCGCACCCGCCGAGCCGACCGTTGCGCGCAAGACCCTCGCCGCCTTCGCCAGCGAACAGGATCTGACCGGCCTCTTCAAGCGCTGGGCCGACGAAGCGCAGCGGCGGCGCGAGGAGCAGCAACGGGCGCGCCGCGAACAGGCCGCCAGTGGTGCACTCGGCCAACAGGTTCCACCTTCGCCGGCGCCGACGGCGGCCCCCGCGGCAGCGTCGGTGGCCAAGGAAGCCGCGGCCGGAAAGGCCGACTCGGTGACCAACGTCCAGCACGCGGGTGTCGATGAAGGCGGCATCGTCAAGCTGCACGGGGACCATCTGGTGATCCTGCGGCGTGGCCGCCTGTTCACGGTCAACATCGGTGGCGAGGATCTGCGCCCGGTTTCCGCGGTCGATGCCTTCGGCAGCGACGTCGACCCGGGCGGCGCCTGGTACGACGAAATGCTGATCGCCGGCAACACCATTGTCGTCATCGGCTACAGCTACGCGCGCGGCGGCACCGAGATCGGCGTCTTCGACATCTCGCGCGCGGGGCAACTCACCTATCGGGCGACCTATCACCTGCGCTCGAACGACTACTACTCGTCGCGCAACTACGCCAGTCGGCTGATCGGCAGCAAGCTGATCGTCTACTCGCCGCATGTGCTCAGTCCGTGGGGCGATCCCTGGGCGGCGTTCCCGGCCATGCGTCGCTGGCGCCCGGGGGCGCTGCCGGCCGATTTTCGGCGGATTACCCCGGCGACACGGATCTACCGTACCGACGAGGCGCTCGACCCGTTCGCCGGTGTCGCCCTGCACAGTGTCTCGATCTGCGACCTCGCCAAGCCCGAGATGGACTGCCAGAGCACGGCCGTGCTGGGGCCGCCGGGGCGCGTTTTCTACGTTTCGCCGAATTCGGTCTTCGTGTGGACGACGGCTGGCCGGGGTGGACCACAGGCGACTGCTCCGCTTTCCGCCGTCTTCCGCATTCCGCTCGATGGCTCGGCACCGAGTGCGCTGAAGACGCTCGGCAGCCCGATCGACCAGTTTTCCTTCCACGAGGACGACAGCGGGATGCTGAACGTGCTGCTGCGGGCCAACGGCCGTGGCGAGGGCATGTGGGCAGCCGAAGTCAATTATGGCGACCTGGCCTTGTTGCGCGTGCCGCTGGCGAGTTTCTCCGATGGCCGTGACAGCGCGCCCGTCGACGCCTACCGCCGGTTGCCGAAAGCCGCCGGTCAGGCGCTGCAGAGTCGCTATATCGGTCCGTATCTGCTGTACGGCGCCGGCACCGGCTGGCACGCGCCACAGCCGACGACCCAGTCGCAGGTGTATGCGGTGCGCTACGCGCAGGGCGATGTCTACGAACTGCCGCTGCCGCACTCGGTAGACCGCCTCGAAGCGTTGGGCAGCAACGGCCTAGTCGTCGGTAGCGATGGCAAGGATCTGCACCTGACCAGCCTGCGTCTGGCGCGTTTGCCAGTGACCGCCGACCGCTACACGCGCAAGGACGCCGCGCAGGGCGAAACGCGCAGCCACGGCTTTTTCTACAAGGCCGAGAGCGAGTTCGACGGCCTGCTCGGCCTGCCGATCGTCGGCGGCAGCGAGCCCGGCACGCGCCAGCTCCAGGCCGAGTCAGCGGCCTTGCTCTTCCTGCGCAACCGCGGTCTGTCGTTGAGCGAACTCGGTACCCTGAAGGCGCGGCCATCGGCCGGCGACCGCAACGACGGCTGCCGTGCCTCGTGCGTTGATTGGTACGGCAACTCGCGGCCGCTGTTCGTGCGCGGACGCGTGTTTGCCCTGATGGGCTACGAAATCGTCGAAGGGAAGGTCGATGCGAAGCGCATCGTCGAGACGCGGCGGGTAAACTTTGCGCCGGCCATGTTGCAGGTGACGAGGTAAGCCGGACGGGCAGGTCCGCAGGGCTGTGACGGCGGCCGGCCGTTGTCGGCGCCGCGGGGGGAGGGCGGTGTCCCATCCCGGCTGGCTGAACGGGCACGCGTAGCGGTGCCGCCCGCACAAAAAAGCCATGCCGCCCGCAGGCGGCATGGCCGGCTTGCCCGGGCCGCGTCCTCGGCAATCGAGGACCCGGCGCGGAAGCGTCGCCATCCGGCTCAGAACTCGAAGTCTTCCTCGTAGAACTCGAGCGCGCCACGCGGTGCGGCACCACGGTCCTGCTCTCCCTTGCGTAGTTCGACGCGGCGAATCTTGCCCGAGATGGTCTTCGGCAGTTCGCCGAACTCCAGTCGCCGCACGCGTTTGTAAGGCGACAGACGGCTGCGCAGGAAGACGAAGATGTCGCGCGCCAGTTCGCGGCTCGGCTCGTAGCCGGCGCGCAGGGTGAGGAAGGCCTTCGGGACCGCCAGGCGCAGGGCGTCCGGACTCGGCACGACGGCGGCTTCCGCAACCGCTTCGTGCTCGATCAGCACGCTTTCGAGTTCGAACGGGCTGATGCGATAGTCGGAAGCCTTGAAGACATCGTCGGCGCGTCCGACATAGGTGATGTAGCCATCGGCGTCGATCGCCGCGGTATCGCCGGTGTGATAGAAGCCGTCCCGCATCACCTCGGCGGTCTTTTCGGGATCGTCGGCATAGGAAATCATCAGTCCGATCGGCCGCGACGCGAGGTCGAGACAGATTTCACCTTCCTCGGCAACATGGCCGTCCATGTCCACCAGGCGCACCTGATAGCCCGGCATCGGCCGACCCATCGAACCGAGCTTGACTGGCTGGCCAGGCGAGTTGCCGACCTGTGCCGTCGTTTCGGTCTGCCCGAAACCGTCGCGCAAGGTGATTCCCCATGCTTCCTTGACCTGGTCGATGACTTCCGGATTGAGCGGCTCACCGGCGCCGATCAGTTCGCGCACCTTGACCGGATACTTGCGCAGGTCTTCCTGGATCAGCATCCGCCACACCGTCGGCGGCGCGCACAGCGTCGTCACCGAGCAGCGGACCAGCGTCTCGAGGATTGCCGCCGCCGTGAAGCGCGAGTAGTTGAAAATGAAGATCGTCGCACCGGCGTTCCAGGGCGCGAAAAAGCAGCTCCACGCATGCTTGGCCCAGCCCGGCGAGCTGATGTTCCAGTGCACGTCGCCGGGTTGCAGCCCCAGCCAGTACATCGTCGACAGGTGCCCGACCGGATAGCTCTGCTGGCTGTGCAGCACCAGTTTCGGCTTCGAGGTGGTGCCCGAGGTGAAGTACAGGAGTTGCGGATCGGTAGCCAGCGTCGGCCCGTCGGGGGCGAAGTCGGTCGACTCCTGGTAGGCCTGTTCGAGCTGCTGCCAGCCCGCCACTGCCCCGCCGACCGTCGTGCGCGTGTAGTCGCCCGGCAGGCTGGTAAATTTATCGGTGTGCGTGTGGCCGATGATCACGTGCCGCACCTGACCCCGGTCGAGGCGGTCGCGCAGGTCGTCGGGAGCGAGCAGCGTCGTTGCCGGCGTCAATACCGCGCCGAGCTTGATCGCCGCCAGCATCGTGTCCCACAGCGGTACTTCGTTGCCGAGCATCATCAGGATGCGATCGCCACGCTTGACGCCCTGGCCGCGCAGCCAGTTGGCGACCTGGTTCGAGCGCTGCGACATTTGCGAATAGGACATCTTCTGTTCCGAGCCGTCCTCGTTCACCACCCACAGCGCCGGCCGGTCGTTGCCCTTCGCCATCACGTCGAAGTAGTCCAGCGCCCAGTTGAACTCGGTCAACTGCGGCGGCTGGTAATCCCGATACGCGGTCTCGTAGTCCGTGCGGTGCGCCTGAAGGAAATCGCGTGCCTGGACGAAAGCCGAATAAGACATGTTTGCTCCTTTCTTCTTGATGAAACCACCGGGCAGCCGATCCGCGCAGACTCGCGCAGCAGGTTGAAAACCAACCGGCGTCCCTCCCCATTGAATCGCAGGTCCCGGCCAGGAGCGGCCTCGCTGGTCGGCCACACACTCGGGTGCAACGTCCCGATGGCCGTCTCCTGCCCATCGATACCTGCTTGGTCTTGCAGGCCATGATTGTAAGGGACTTACCGCGTCGGCAGCCATGGCCCGAATCTGGAATTTTCTCGCTGCGGCGCACGTAGTCTTACGCCATGCGACCGGGTCGGCGCAAACTCGCGTCGAACGCCGTCTGGAGACAGCCGTGGACCCCGCCGTGCACCCTGCCGAACACCCTCGTTGCTACCAATCTTGCCGACCCGTGATCGGTGGCACTGTGGCCGACGGTGTCCCCCTGCAAGGCCCCGGACGTCGAATATCCGCATGAACGGGATGCGGTTATGATGACGGACAACAAGAAGAGGATGACATGACCCAGGCCGAGCGCTTCGGCATCATCGAACGGCTGCTGCTGGCGCGCGGCAGCGTTGGCTTTGCCGATCTGCAGGATCGACTCGGCGTGTCGCGCGCCACCCTGTTTCGCGATCTGCGCGACTTGCGCGACCGGATGGGTGTTCCCGTCATCCGCGACGGCACCACCGGCAGCTACCGCATCGACCGCAGCGTCGAACGCTACCCACTCCCCGGGGTGTGGTTCTCCGCCGGGGAAATCCACGCCTTGCTCAGCATGCAGCAACTGCTTGCCGCCCTCGACACCGGGGGAATTCTCGCCGAACACATTGCCCCGTTGCGCGAACGCCTGGCCAGCATGCTCGACGTCGGCCAGTATTCCGCCGACAACATCGTCCGGCGCATTCGCCTTCTCAGCGCGGCTGCCAGGCCTTGCACCCCCCAACATTTCCCGACGATCGCCGCCGCCCTCATGGAGCGTCGGCGGCTCCACATCGACTACCGTGCGCGCAGCAACGGCGCAACCAGCCAGCGAGAGATCTCGCCCCAGCGCCTGACGCACTACCGCGACAACTGGTACCTCGACGCCTGGTGTCACCTGCGCGACGAGCTGCGCAGCTTCGCCGTCGACGCCATCAAGACTGTCAAGCCCGCCGAAGCTCCAGCCATCGACATCGCCGACCCCGAACTCGATGCCGCGCTAGCTGCCGGCTACGGCATCTTCGCCGGCAGCGACGTCCGCTGGGCGACGCTCGTCTTCACCGCCGAACGCGCCCGTTGGGTCGCCGCCGAGAACTGGCACGCGCAGCAGGAAGGCCACTTCCTGGACGATGGCAGCTATCAATTGCGCGTGCCTTACAGCAACGACCCGGAGTTGGTCATGGACATTCTGAAGTACGGGCCGGATTGCCAAGTGGTCGAGCCGGTGGAGTTGCGGGAGAAGGTGAGGGGGTTGCTGGGGGAGGCGGTGGGGAGGTATCGCGATGAGTGAGGAGAAGCCCTTGAAAGACAGTGAGGCATTTGGGAAGCTGGAGCGTGGTGCAGATGGAAACGTTCTTCGCTCACACCCTCTGATTGATCACATGATCGACGTGGCGGCGTGCTTTTGCCGACTGGCGGGTTGTCGTTCAATCCGACGCGCGATGGAAAGGAGCGCTGGGCGGCAACTCACAGATCAGGATGTTACCCGTTTGGCGGTGCTGGCCTTCCTGCACGACATCGGCAAGGCAAACAGCGGATTCCAGGCCAAGCGCTGGCGGGATCGGATACCTGTAGCTTGGCCGGTAAGGATCTCCGCGGGGCACGGTCCTGAGGCCTTCAAACTCTTCGACGTGCCAACGGCTGCAGCAGCAGTGCAGCCACTGATCGAGCAAGTCTGTTCCTGGGGCACGGCCTCTGACCCACTGTTGATTGCCAGTATCAGTCACCACGGGCGACCAATAAAGGACAGCCCCGGCAGCAGCCTCCTCTTTTGGAAGACGCAAACCGGAGCGTACGATCCAGCCTCAGTACTTAGAGCAATCGCCGAGAGCGCTTTGTGCCTGTATCCGCTGGCCTTCGAGTCTGGCGGGGAGGACTTGCCAGATGCCTCAGCGTTCGGGCATCTGTTCGCCGGTCTCGTCCAACTGGCCGACTGGCTGGGATCGGACACCCGCTTCTTTGAGTTTTCCGGTCCGGGGAGGCGAGGGCGGCAAGAGCAACGGACCTCGCCGACCGGGCCATCACCACCCTCGGTCTGGACGCCGAAGACTGGCGCGAGCGACTCATCGCGACCAAGCAGGACTTTGCCAGGACCTTTGGCGGATTCCCACCACACCCCATCCAGGCCGCCATGGGCGACGACACTCTTGGGCCGCTGGTTATCCTTGAATCCGAAACCGGCAGCGGCAAGACCGAGGCCGCGCTCTGGCGCTATCTGCAGCTTTTTCGCGCAGGAGAAGTGGATAGTCTCTACTTTGCCTTGCCAACACGAGTCGCCGCGGGCCAGCTCTACAAACGGGTGCAGGACACTCTTGATCGCCTTTGGCCGGAGAATCCACCGCTGGCCTTGCGCGCTTTGCCCGGCTACGTCGCTGCCGATGGCCAAGAAGCCAAGGCTTTGCCCGATTTCAAGGTGCTGTGGAGTGATGACCTGAATGATCAGGCGGCTCCACACCGCTGGGCCGGCGAGAACGCCAAGCGTTTTCTCGCCGCCCCGATTGCCGTCGGCACCATCGACCAGGCACTGCTCGGCGCCCTGCAGGTTGCCCATGCCCACCTGCGCCACGCCACCTTGGCTCGCAGCCTGCTGGTGGTCGATGAAGTGCACGCTTCCGATGCCTACATGACGGTGCTGCTTGAACAGTTGCTGAAGGCGCACCTGAACTGCGGTGGGCACGCCGTGTTGCTCTCTGCGACGCTGGGCTCCAGGGCTCGCAACCGTTACCTCGCGCTGAACGCAGAAAGCCGGACTTCTTCGCTGCTCGCAGCGATGCCCTTCGCCGATGCCTGTCAGGTGCCCTATCCAGCGATTTCGGACAACCAGAGCCTGTGCGCGGTAGCGGGAACTGGGCAGTGCAAGTGCGTACGTTGGACAGCGCGCGACATCATTGACTCGCCTGAGCACATTGTCGAACTGGCGCTGGCGGCTGCCGCTCAGGGAGCCAAGGTGCTGATCGTTCGCAACACCGTGCCGGCCGCGATCGCCACCGTCGCGGCACTGGAAGCCAAGGTGCCAGACCGTGCGTGGCTGTTCCAGATAAACGGCGTGGTCACGCTGCATCACAGCCGTTTCAGTCGCCAGGACAGACCGATACTCGATGCCGCGATCGAAGAACGCTTGGGCAAGAACCGGTCAAGCGGCGCCTTGATCGTCGTCGGCACCCAGACCCTTGAACAGAGTCTCGATATCGACGCCGATTTCCTGATCACCGACCTGTGCCCTATGGACGTCCTACTGCAGCGCATCGGTCGTCTGCATCGCCACGCCAACGAGCGTCCCGAGCCTTACCACATTGCTCAGGTCGTGATTCTGACACCGACAGGGAATGACCTGACGCCGCTGCTTACCCGCCCGAAAAACGGGCTCGGGCGCCACCGGAACGGCGGCGGTGTGTATGACGACCTGCGCGTCCTCGAAGCGACACGCCGATTGCTGGCCGATAAGCCGGTAGTTAACATTCCCGACGACAACCGCTATCTGGTGGAGGCAGCGACGCATCCAGAGCGGCTTGAAGCCTTGCAAGCTGAACTCGGCGAGGCGTGGCAAAGCCTCGCAGCAAAGCTCGAAGGAGACACGAGCGCGGAAAAAACCATCGGCCATCTGCATACGCTGGACGTGCAACAACGATTTGGCGAGGAGGAGTTCCCCACCGGCGTTCAGGTTGGCACCCGGCTCGGCGCGCAGGACCGAGTAGTGCGCTTTGATGCGGAACAGCCCGGTCCCTTTGGCGAACCGCTCAAGGCCCTTCCTATCCGCCACCATCTGCTGCCCAAGGACTTGCCGCTGGATGTCGAACCCAGCGCAGTCACGCACCACGAGAACTGCACCACTTTCCGCTTGGGCGAAGCTCTTTTTCGCTACAGCCGCCTGGGGCTGGAAAGTCTCAAGGACCAATGACCCATTGCCGGAGATTAGCCGTGACGCTGCGCTACAACCTTCTCGATGAACCCCTGATCCGAACCCGGCTTGTGGCCGGCGGGCAACCCAAGTCCTTCAGCCTGCCCAGCCTGTTTCTTGCGTTGAGGCAGGACGCGGTAAGGGACTTTCCCGCTCTGCGCCCCCATCAACGCCACCCGTGGCATGCCTTTCTCGTGCAACTGGCGGCGATTGCCCTGCATCGTGCCGGGCGAAGCGAGCTTTTTGACAGTGAAGCGGCCTGGAGACAAGCCCTGCTGGATCTCACGCCCGAACATCCGGATGGTGCGGCTTGGTGCCTGATTGCGCCGCACGACCGACCGGCGTTCATGCAGGCGCCGGTGCCAGGCGGGCAAATCGACGGCTGGAAAAATACCCTTCGCGCCGCTGACGAGCTGGACATGTTGGTGACCTCGAAGAACCACGACCTGAAAGCTGCCCGAATGCGTCGCGCCGAAGTTGACGATTGGATAATGGCCCTGATCAGCCTGCAAACGCAGGAAGGCTTTCTGGGCGCGGGAAACTACGGCATCTCTCGCATGAATGGTGGGTTCGCCAGCCGCCCGGCGATCGGCGTGGTGCCAACAGGACACTGGGGCCAGCGTTGGGCAAGAGATGTCAGCGTCCTCTTGACCCATCGCGAGGCCATCGTTGACCAGCAAGGGCTGAAGGACGCAGGAGGCATCTGCCTCGTGTGGCTGCAACCTTGGGACGGTGAAGCTAGCCTGCCTTTTGGTGCGTTGGACCCTTGGTACATAGAAATCTGTCGCCGAATCCGTCTGTTATTTCGCGCAGAGATTTCTGCCACGTATGCCATCACCACCGGAAGCAAGGCTTCCCGGATTGACGCCAAGAGCCGCAATGGTCTGACAGGCGACCCGTGGATGCCAATTGATCTAGCCGCCGAGAAGGCCCTGACAATAAGCGCTGAAGGGTTCCATTATCGACTTGCTGTCGAGTTGCTTTTCGGCAACAAGTTTTCCCGCCCGGTTGCGCAAATTGTCAGCGCCGACGATGGACCACACAGCCTTGTTGTACTGACTCAAGGTGTCACCAGGGGGCAAGGAAAGACAGAGGGCTACCACGAACGGCACATACCCATCTCACCCAAAGTTCGCCAGTTCATGTTGCAAGAGCACACTGACCGACTGGCAAAGGTGGCATCTGACCGCGTGAGTGCCATTGGCCAAGTACGATCCGTGCTCTGGACTGCGCTTGCTGCATTGTTTGATAAGGGCTCTGCCAAGGACAAGTTCTCGGATAGCGCAAAGAACAAGGCAAGCGACTTCAGCAAGCCCTTAGAGCAAGCCGAAGACGCCCGTTTTTTCATCGCCCTGAACGAAGAAATAGAGTCCGAGCAACCCGACAACGAGCGCCTGCAATGGCTGGTATCGATGGCAGATGCTGCCGAATCTATCCTCAAGCATGCATTCACCGCCGGCCCGCAATGCGGCGAGCAGCGCTACCGCGCTCAGGCCGCGGCCTTATCCCGATTCCACAGTGGTTTGCGAAACCCCAAGACGCTGCCAGACCTGGCCAACCATCTTCGCCAACTGTCCATTGACAAGGAACTTCCATGAGCGCCCATGATGCCGATGCGCCGAGCCAGCCCCCGGCTGCTGAAAACTTATCTCCAAAGCAGGAAAACCCGATTGCCAGACTGGCGAGAATCATTACCCAGGCTGCCCGCTTCAAGGGGGATGCACATGGACTGGACAACGGCGAGCATGCTGCTTTGGCACGTCTCGACCCGGACGCCGAGTTTCGTCCCCATCAAATCGCTGCCCTGTCCCGTGCACTGGTCTATGCCGACCTCGCACCCGAAAACTGGCAAGCTGATACCTGGCGGCGTTGGGCGATGATTGCCCATGGAATGGCATTGGCCGGCCACGATGGCAGTCGGCGCCTGGGGCAGCAACTCAGCGCGGCGGGAGTTTCGGAGTCGCGAGTGACCAAGTTGCTGACTGCACGTGGCGATGCTTTTAGGCAACTCGTTCCGCGTTTGCTGCGACTGCTGGCCAGCAAGGAAGCGCAGGCACCCAACTGGTTTGATCTCGGCGACCTGATCCTCAACCAGGGCCGCGATGAGCAAACTGCCGAGAAGATCCGCCTGAGAATCGCCGGCAGTTTCTTCTCTGCCGAAGCCAAGAAACCCAAACACTGATTCACTCACTGGAGCCTGACCATGCCAACCCCGCGTTTCATTCAGATTCACACCTTGCACACCTACCCGGCCGCACTCCTCAATCGTGACGATGCAGGGCTTGCCAAACGTCTGCCATTGGGCAACGCCGTCCGTACCCGGATCTCTTCGCAGTGCCTGAAGCGACATTGGCGGGTAGTGGAAGACCGGTTCGCCCTGTCTTGCCTGGACGTGCCGATGGCGATTCGCTCGCGTGGCACCCTGGAATTGATCAGCAAACGGATTCAGGAAAGCGGGGTCTCGGAGACCATGGCTCAGGCCGCCGCCGAAGCCATGCGGGATGCTGGTTTGCTGGACAAGGGGGGCAAGGAAAAGAAGGGCGACGACGCTTTGAAAACCGGCCAAGCAGTGTTGCTGGGCAAGCCTGAAATCGACTATCTCGTTAGGCGCTGCGTCGATCTTGCGAGTGATGGCGTCGAAGAAAAAGGGTTCAAGGAATTGATCACCCTATGGCTGAAGGGCAAAGACGAAAAGAGAAATATCGAGGCCCTCAAGCACGGCAGTGGTCTGGAGTCCGCCCTGTTTGGTCGCATGGTGACATCGGACGTGCTGACCAGTCGCGAGGCAGCCGTTTACGTCGCGCATGCCTTCACCGTCCACCAGGCGCAGGTGGAGAACGACTATTTCACGGTGGTGGNCGATCTTCTGCAGGATGCCGGGGAATTGGGCTCAGCGGGCATCTTCGACACCGAACTCGCCTCTGGCCTTTACTATGGCTATGTCGTAGTGGATGTGCCGCAACTCGTTCAGAACTTGGAAGGCGAGGACTTCAACGAATGCTTCGCATCCGGCACCCCAGCCGATCGTCGTGTCCTTGCCGGGCAGGTCGTACAGCATCTGCTGCATTTGATCGCTACCGTCAGCCCAGGTGCCAAACGCGGTTCCACCGCGCCTTTCGACTGGGCCAAGTTCATGCTCGTTGAAGCCGGCGACTGGCAGCCCCGCAGTCTGGCCGGAGCCTTCCATGATGCACTGCCGCTCAGTGGGAGTGGCGGCACCATTCGCGAGCGAACTGTCGACCGTCTGACCAAGGAAATCGCCGCCATGGACGATGCGTATGGGGCGCCTCTGTCACGCCGTTTTCTTGCCATTGACCAAGAGGTGCAAGTCCCCGGCGCCGAGCGACTGAATTTGGCCAGCCTGGCAGATTGGGCAAAGGAAATCATCGAACAAGGGGCGTGCTGAAATGCCTCGCCATCTCTTGATGCGACTGGAGTCACCGTTGATGGCCTTTGGCGGTGAGACCATCGACAACTACGGGGTGATTCGCGATTTTCCCGCGCTGTCCATGGCCACGGGTCTGTTGGCCAATGCTCTGGGCTATCGGCGGGAAGAAAGCGAATCGCACGATCGTTTGCAGGCCCGTTTGCTGGTGGGCGCACGGCTGGATGGTGACGTGCAGCGGCTGACCGATTTTCAGACCGCGCAACTGGGCAAGGATGACAAAGGCTGGACGACCTGGGGAGTTGCCGAGGAGCGTCGCGGAGGGGCAGATTCCTACAAATCGCCTCATCTCCGCTACCGCGACTACCACGCCAGCCTGAATGTCCTCGTCGCCCTGCGCCTCGAGCCTGCTGCCGAATCCCCGACGCTCGATGATCTGGCGCAGGCTCTCGATCATCCGGCTCGCCCGCTTTTCATTGGCCGCAAGACCTGCCTGCCCAGTCGACGCGTCTTCGCTGGCTGGCATGAAGCCGAAAGCGTCCTCGCTGCCCTGCAAACGGCGCAGTTGCCCGACAAGGCCAAGCACCTGCGGGTGCAGTGGCCGGAAGGCGAGGGCATCCTTGCCGGCGATCGCTCTCTGGACCTGTGCGACGAGCGCAACTGGATGAGCGGCGTCCATGGCGGTTGGCGGCCTGTGCGCGAAGGTCACTTCGTCTTGCCGGGATCCCCGACATGAGCCTTCAGCTATTGCGTCTGCAGCCGGCTCCCACTGCCTTGGCCCTTTGGGCCACCCGCTGTCGGCTGTTGTCGCCGGATGGCGATTTCGGCTATGCCTTGCATGCCTTGCTCAGCGAAGCTTTTGGCGATCTGGCGCCGAAGCCCTTCCATTATCTGGGCGGGCGGCAAGGTTTGCTGGCTTACACCGCGGCCGACCTGGAGATGCTGCGCCTGAACGCCAGCCTCGCACCACCGGACGTGGCTCGGGCACTCGGGTTGGATCATCTGGATGCACGCCCGTTTCCTACAGCTTGGCGGACAGGACAGCGGTTGGGTTTCGAGGCGCGGGTTCGTCCGGTGGTGCGTGGCAAGGATGGGCGAGAGAGGGATGCCTATCTACATGCTGTGGAGGGCACGGTCGACACCGGGCAAGTCGGTGTAGACGGCAGCATCGCCGAGCGCACCGCGATCTACAGTGACTGGCTGGCAGCGCAGTTTGCGTTCGATGGCGCTGCGCAGATTGCGGAAGCGCACCTCGACTCCTTCCGGCTCACTCGCGTTCTGCGTAAAGCGGGGAGCGGCGAAAACGGCAAGCGGAAGACGACGAACAACGCCGGCCCGGATGTCGTCTTCAAGGGTCACTTGCAGGTGAGAGACCCGCCAGCCTTCAACCGTCTGCTGGGACGAGGAATCGGTCGGCACAGGGCTTTCGGCTTCGGCATGTTGCTGCTTAGGCCGGCCGGGTCATGCTGAAGGGACGGCTCGGGCTGGAAACGGCCCGTGTTCCGCATGTCGACCGGCACGGCCTGATCTGGCTTGAGCGCGGCGAACTCTGCGTCATCGATGGCTGCCTGCATTTCATGGCCGGCAAGGACTCGCTGACTCCCTACATCCTGCAGGTGCCACATCAGGCCGTATCCATGATCCTGCTCGGGCCGGGCAGCAGCGTCACCCACGATGCCCTGCGCTTGCTCGCGCGGCATGGCACCTTGATGGCGGCAGTGGGGCAGGATGGAGTTCGAACCTATACCGCCCCCCCATTGTTGCCGGATCGCTCCGATGTCGCCAGGCGCCAGGCTGAACTGTGGGGAAGCCCCCGCCGACGCATCAGCGTTGCCCGGCACATGTATGCGCTGCGTTTGGGCGAGGTTCTCCCGCACCGTGATCTGGACACCTTGCGAGGAATCGAAGGTGCCAGAGTCAAGGCGATCTATCGTCTGATGGCGGAGAAATATGGCATTTCCTGGGAAGGCAGGCACTACGACCGCAACAACCCGGGAGCGGCAGACATGCCAAATCAAGGCATCAATCATGCGGCAACCGCGGTGCAGGGCGCAGCAGCCATAGCCGTGCAGGCATTGGCTGCGATTCCTCAACTTGGTTTCGTCCATGAGGATTCAGGACAGGCATTTGTGCTTGACATCGCCGATCTTTTTCGGGACACGGTCACCCTTCACATCGCCTTCACCGCGGCGAAGAAATCTATCAATGGCGACGAAACCACCATCGACCGCCTTGTCCGCCGGGAGGCGTCCACCGTATTTCGCAAGCAAGATGTCATCGCCAGCATGATCGACAAGATCAAGCTCGTACTACGGACGGAGGAAAACGATGGCACTGGTAGTAATAGTGACGCGTGATGTTGCCTATCGATACCGAGGCTTCCTGGCGTCGGTTATGCTCGAGGTCGCGCCAGCCGTGTACATCTCGCCCCGTATGAGTCCGGCAGTCAGGGGCCGCGTTTGGGACACCTTGTCGAGCTGGTTCTCGGCCGAGCCGCAAGGTAGTGTCGTCGTTGTCTGGCGCGATCTGAATGAAACCGGGGGTGTTGGGATCAAGACGCTGGGTGAGCCGTCGAAGGAGCTTGTCGAGGTTGACGGCCTCTGGCTGGTGAAACGGATGGTATAAAGTGCTCTTTAACAAAATGAATCGATGTTGAGGTTTTCTCTTGTAGTTCATAGGGCTACCTACAAGAGTTTCCCCCGCGTCAGCGGGGATAGGCCCGTCGACCACAAGGTCCAGTGTTCCGCCAGACGGTTTCCCCCGCGTCAGCGGGGATAGGCCCTCATTGGTCAGCTTGTTCAGAGTCGGCAGAAGGTTTCCCCCGCGTCAGCGGGGATAGGCCCCACGCCGTGACGGAAGGGCTGATCACGAAATGGTTTCCCCCGCGTCAGCGGGGATAGGCCCGCGCGGCATGGCCTGGCGCATGGGCTTGGCGGGTTTCCCCCGCGTCAGCGGGGATAGGCCCCCATCGCTCCAGGCGACACGCCGCAAGCGGCGGTTTCCCCCGCGTCAGCGGGGATAGGCCCACGCGGCCATCGAATTCGGTGGTCTTGCCGCCGTTTCCCCCGCGTCAGCGGGGATAGGCCCTGTGCTGGCGCGTGAAGTCGCAGCCCATTGGCGTTTCCCCCGCGTCAGCGGGGATAGGCCGCAAAGCCACAATCTTTTCTGACGGCCACCCGGGTTTCCCCCGCGTCAGCGGGGATAGGCCCCGGCGTGTTCGAATTCAATGGTCTTGCGCTCGGTTTCCCCCGCGTCAGCGGGGATAGGCCCGCCTGCCGGCTGGCCTTGCGCATCGGGCTCGGGTTTCCCCCGCGTCAGCGGGGATAGGCCCGGGCGGCCCATACCGGTGACGCCCTTGGTAGGGTTTCCCCCGCGTCAGCGGGGATAGGCCCCTTCCCGGCGCATGTCGTCGGCACCTGACTAGGTTTCCCCCGCGTCAGCGGGGATAGGCCCTTTTCGATCACTTCCTGGCCTTGCACGGCAAGGTTTCCCCCGCGTCAGCGGGGATAGGCCTCAGCCCCTACGAGCGCACCGACGACCCGATTGGTTTCCCCCGCGTCAGCGGGGATAGGCCCTTTGGGCGCAAGGATGACGCCGAACGAGAAGTGTTTCCCCCGCGTCAGCGGGGATAGGCCCTGGGCCGCCGGAATGGAGGCGACGCTTTACCTGTTTCCCCCGCGTCAGCGGGGATAGGCCCGCGCGGCATGGCCTGGCGCATGGGCTTGGCGGGTTTCCCCCGCGTCAGCGGGGATAGGCCCCTCGGGCGGTGCACGTTGGTGTGTCTCGGATGGTTTCCCCCGCGTCAGCGGGGATAGGCCCCAAGGCTGATGGGCTGCTGTGCCGACTCCCCGGTTTCCCCCGCGTCAGCGGGGATAGGCCCGCAGAGCTAAGTGGCCGGCCGCTTGCGGACGGGTTTCCCCCGCGTCAGCGGGGATAGGCCCGCCCGGAGCAATCCGGGCTCACATTTGGATAGTTTCCCCCGCGTCAGCGGGGATAGGCCCATCCTGTGCAAGCGGGCGTTTGTCGGCTGGTGGTTTCCCCCGCGTCAGCGGGGATAGGCCCAGATTATTTCCGCGCGCAAAGCGGCCGGGCTAGTTTCCCCCGCGTCAGCGGGGATAGGCCCACATGAAAGCGACTCAGATGAATGAATATCCAGTTTCCCCCGCGTCAGCGGGGATAGGCCCCACGGCGACGACCGGGGCGGGCAGCATACCGAGTTTCCCCCGCGTCAGCGGGGATAGGCCTTCGCGAAGCCTCCACGAGTAACCGGCGTGTTCGTTTCCCCCGCGTCAGCGGGGATAGGCCCCACAGGAGAACGAGATGAGCGAATTATTGAAAGTTTCCCCCGCGTCAGCGGGGATAGGCCCGAGGTTCCCATGCTGGCGTCGTCGATGACGGCGTTTCCCCCGCGTCAGCGGGGATAGGCCCGGCGCCCGTTAGCTATGGGTGTTATTCGGGCAGTTTCCCCCGCGTCAGCGGGGATAGGCCCTTACCACTGCCCCAAGGTGGCGAGCTTGCGCGGTTTCCCCCGCGTCAGCGGGGATAGGCCCTGGCGGTAGCTCAAGGTTTCCTTGATGGCATTGTTTCCCCCGCGTCAGCGGGGATAGGCCCGCTCTGGCGGGAAGGTCGCGATCTCCGCCAGAGTTTCCCCCGCGTCAGCGGGGATAGGCCCGAGTGGGATGCTTCCTACGCTATCAGTCGTTGGTTTCCCCCGCGTCAGCGGGGATAGGCCCAGCCAAGCCAACCCACTCCAACAGCTTGCGCCGTTTCCCCCGCGTCAGCGGGGATAGGCCGCATGCAGCGCGTGGCGCAGCAGGTGATCTCAGGTTTCCCCCGCGTCAGCGGGGATAGGCCCCCGTAGCCCATCAGCCGAAAATCCTTCTTCGCGTTTCCCCCGCGTCAGCGGGGATAGGCCCCAGACCGGCCGCCGGTGGTGGTGGTGGCGGTTGTTTCCCCCGCGTCAGCGGGGATAGGCCCGGGGCCGCTGTGCGGTCCGACACATAGGCCCGGTTTCCCCCGCGTCAGCGGGGATAGGCCCCGCCCCATGAACAGCGAAGACGGGCAGATGGAGTTTCCCCCGCGTCAGCGGGGATAGGCCTTTGCGAAGCGTCAGGCTACCCGTGCCTGAACAGTTTCCCCCGCGTCAGCGGGGATAGGCCCCGATAGACGGCCACGATGCGCGAGGCCCATACGTTTCCCCCGCGTCAGCGGGGATAGGCCGAACGGGGACCGGGCTGGCTACGCGTCAAGCTGGTTTCCCCCGCGTCAGCGGGGATAGGCCCTTACCATTGCTTTCGCGCTTGCGCACCGACCAGTTTCCCCCGCGTCAGCGGGGATAGGCCCCAGGAGTCTACGTGATGAGTGCAGCAGTTCAGGTTTCCCCCGCGTCAGCGGGGATAGGCCCCGCCGTAGCAGGCTGATGTGCCCGTCGCACTCGTTTCCCCCGCGTCAGCGGGGATAGGCCCATCTCTTGGGAGCAAATCCGCAATCCGTCGTCGTTTCCCCCGCGTCAGCGGGGATAGGCCCACCCGGTCTAGTCTTTCCCGTTTGAGATACTCGTTTCCCCCGCGTCAGCGGGGATAGGCCCGGATAGGCCGCTCACGACTGCCGAGTATGTCGGTTTCCCCCGCGTCAGCGGGGATAGGCCCGAGTTCGCCAAGTCTGCCGCGCAGAATATCCAGTTTCCCCCGCGTCAGCGGGGATAGGCCCGAGTCCGGCCGCCCGACGCGCTGCTCATACGGGTTTCCCCCGCGTCAGCGGGGATAGGCCCCTCAAGGCGCAGATTGCCGCGCTCGAGGACAAGTTTCCCCCGCGTCAGCGGGGATAGGCCCCTGGGGCGAGACAGGAGAACGAGATGGCGATGGTTTCCCCCGCGTCAGCGGGGATAGGCCCGCTTACCGTAAGCGTCAGAGTAAAGACAAGACGTTTCCCCCGCGTCAGCGGGGATAGGCCCGAGATTGTCGAAGCCGCAGCGATGCCGGCGCCGTTTCCCCCGCGTCAGCGGGGATAGGCCCAAGACGGCGCCCGCACAGGCCCCGGACAACCCGTTTCCCCCGCGTCAGCGGGGATAGGCCCTTTGGCGATCCAGATGCGACTTTGACGAATCCGTTTCCCCCGCGTCAGCGGGGATAGGCCCCTCGCCGCACTTCCGCCACCAGCCACCAGCCTGTTTCCCCCGCGTCAGCGGGGATAGGCCCTCGCCCTCAACACTGACGAAAACCCCGTTAACGTTTCCCCCGCGTCAGCGGGGATAGGCCCGGCGGACGCGAAGCGCTGCACCACTATTTGGTGTTTCCCCCGCGTCAGCGGGGATAGGCCGCAAAGCCGGTTACGTCAGCGGTCTGCGCTACTGTTTCCCCCGCGTCAGCGGGGATAGGCCCGCTGGCGTAACCGGCCTTGCGCCTGGAAAGGAGTTTCCCCCGCGTCAGCGGGGATAGGCCGTGACGTTGACGCCAGACTCGGATCGGGCCGCCGTTTCCCCCGCGTCAGCGGGGATAGGCCCGGCTGCTGCAAAGTGCTCGGTCTCGCACTCGAGTTTCCCCCGCGTCAGCGGGGATAGGCCCATGTCGCGCGGCACATAGTCGGTGCCGACAGCGTTTCCCCCGCGTCAGCGGGGATAGGCCCGGGTGCGGCCACTCTCCGCGCTCTTGCAAGTGGTTTCCCCCGCGTCAGCGGGGATAGGCCCATTTGGTCAAGCGCATCCGCGGCTCGCGCGTAGTTTCCCCCGCGTCAGCGGGGATAGGCCCGAGGTGGCTCTCGACCTGGCCGCCGCCTTCAAGTTTCCCCCGCGTCAGCGGGGATAGGCCCCCGATTGGTGCATACGCTGTTGTCGACGCCATGTTTCCCCCGCGTCAGCGGGGATAGGCCGCGGCGATGTGGGCTAAGGTGGTGCGGAATGCGGTTTCCCCCGCGTCAGCGGGGATAGGCCCTGGATTGCGGCGGTCGAGATTCGGCAGGATTTGTTTCCCCCGCGTCAGCGGGGATAGGCCCCGCCCGTTCCGCTACCTGGAAAACGTCAGCGCGTTTCCCCCGCGTCAGCGGGGATAGGCCCGTGCTTGGCTCCGCCGGCATTCGCCTGCAGATGTTTCCCCCGCGTCAGCGGGGATAGGCCCACGCGACAGGGCGAATCGACTTGATGGTTGCCGTTTCCCCCGCGTCAGCGGGGATAGGCCCCATTCCAGGCCATCCCCCTCCATGCCGTGGAAGTTTCCCCCGCGTCAGCGGGGATAGGCCCGACATGGGTCGCGCCGACCGAAGACGAAGAGCGTTTCCCCCGCGTCAGCGGGGATAGGCCCCATGCGGAGGCGTAATGATTTACTCCGGCCCAGTTTCCCCCGCGTCAGCGGGGATAGGCCCAGAATATTGCCCCCGACCAAGCCGTCGACCAAGTTTCCCCCGCGTCAGCGGGGATAGGCCCTTACGACTGCCTCCAGCCCGAATCGCTCGGTCGTTTCCCCCGCGTCAGCGGGGATAGGCCCGCGACCGTCTATCCGACAAGTTCAGGCACCAAGTTTCCCCCGCGTCAGCGGGGATAGGCCCGTATCCAGCGGACGATGTCACCATACCCGGCAGTTTCCCCCGCGTCAGCGGGGATAGGCCCCGCCGCCGATCCACCTTTGACCCGCCCGACACGTTTCCCCCGCGTCAGCGGGGATAGGCCCCGAAGGAATGCTGAAAGGGTTTGGCGACGCAAGTTTCCCCCGCGTCAGCGGGGATAGGCCCCTCGAGCTGGACCGCAATCTGGAGTCTGCCCTGTTTCCCCCGCGTCAGCGGGGATAGGCCCGACGCCATCGAGGCGATCGAGGCGCAGATCGGGTTTCCCCCGCGTCAGCGGGGATAGGCCCGTCCGAGCATCGCGGCGTATCAAAGCGCGGGGGTTTCCCCCGCGTCAGCGGGGATAGGCCCTCCACAGCGTAGAAATGCCGCCACCTCCCGGGGTTTCCCCCGCGTCAGCGGGGATAGGCCCGAGGCGATATTGCTGCAAGCCACGGGCACGGCGTTTCCCCCGCGTCAGCGGGGATAGGCCCGGCGGCTGTCGTGGTGTATTTGCCAGGCCAGAGTTTCCCCCGCGTCAGCGGGGATAGGCCCCATGCAAGGTGCTCAGGTATCCCGGCGGGGTTGTTTCCCCCGCGTCAGCGGGGATAGGCCCCCGCACCACGACGACACCAGCTTACTACGGCCGTTTCCCCCGCGTCAGCGGGGATAGGCCCTCGCCCATATCGGTATCTGTCCAGAGCGCAGCGTTTCCCCCGCGTCAGCGGGGATAGGCCCTGCTGCGGGATCATCGCGTCGGCACGCCCGGCGTTTCCCCCGCGTCAGCGGGGATAGGCCCTGTACGGTCGGGGGTGCTGGATATATATCGAGGTTTCCCCCGCGTCAGCGGGGATAGGCCTTGCGGACACCTGCACGCGCTGCGCCGCCGACAGTTTCCCCCGCGTCAGCGGGGATAGGCCCTCGGGATACATCGTAGTCGATACGCTCAGGGTGTTTCCCCCGCGTCAGCGGGGATAGGCCATACTGCAATGGCGCCTCGCCGACGCCCCGAAAGTTTCCCCCGCGTCAGCGGGGATAGGCCCCGCTGGCGCCGATCGCGACGACCACGCCAGCGGTTTCCCCCGCGTCAGCGGGGATAGGCCCCGTCGATCGCGACATCAGCACCGACACGGACCGTTTCCCCCGCGTCAGCGGGGATAGGCCCCAGACGACGCTGTACCTCAAAATCTACCAGCTGTTTCCCCCGCGTCAGCGGGGATAGGCCCAGCGACCACGCGCTAAACCCTCTCGACCGCAAGTTTCCCCCGCGTCAGCGGGGATAGGCCCCCGGCCGGCACGAGGTCGGTCGTGGTTTCCGTGTTTCCCCCGCGTCAGCGGGGATAGGCCCACCAGCGTGGCGCCGGTGGTCAAGAAGGGCGCGTTTCCCCCGCGTCAGCGGGGATAGGCCCGTCCGACGCGAAACGCCCATACACCACATTTGGTTTCCCCCGCGTCAGCGGGGATAGGCCCAAGAGTGCTGGTTCCACACTTGCGACAAGGACGTTTCCCCCGCGTCAGCGGGGATAGGCCCGGTGCATCAGCCTCCGACACCGGCAGCCAAGAGTTTCCCCCGCGTCAGCGGGGATAGGCCCGGCCCTACCCTCCGGGCGTCTATTCCATCTGCGTTTCCCCCGCGTCAGCGGGGATAGGCCCCAGGGGCATAACACCACCATGTCGCCCTGCTGGTTTCCCCCGCGTCAGCGGGGATAGGCCCGGCAGGACCGATAGACGCCCCTTGACCCAATCGTTTCCCCCGCGTCAGCGGGGATAGGCCCTTCGGCGGCGAGTCAGTAAATGGCGGATCGGCGTTTCCCCCGCGTCAGCGGGGATAGGCCCAACTCGGGACTTACTTCGACCACGCGCCGGACGTTTCCCCCGCGTCAGCGGGGATAGGCCCCGAAAAAAAGGCGCGTTAGACTCGATTTTTGAGTTTCCCCCGCGTCAGCGGGGATAGGCCCGAACTGCACCCGACGGCCGTCGAGATTTTCGAGTTTCCCCCGCGTCAGCGGGGATAGGCCCGGCGCGGAGCTTCTCGAGGTCGCCGAGCTTGGGTTTCCCCCGCGTCAGCGGGGATAGGCCCGATAAGCAGCGGCGCGTCCTGCTGGCCATGGCGTTTCCCCCGCGTCAGCGGGGATAGGCCCGGGGCGGCTGTGCCGTCCGCACATTGGCGAGGGTTTCCCCCGCGTCAGCGGGGATAGGCCGTCGTGCTGCCGGGCACCAGACCGGCAGCGAAAGTTTCCCCCGCGTCAGCGGGGATAGGCCGGTGCCTGGGAAGTGGATCAGGGCTTGACACACGTTTCCCCCGCGTCAGCGGGGATAGGCCCCACGTCACGCTGAATCTCGTCACGCTCGCATCGTTTCCCCCGCGTCAGCGGGGATAGGCCCGGCACCGAGTGGATCAGCAGCGTCGACGGGCTGTTTCCCCCGCGTCAGCGGGGATAGGCCCACCTCGACTACGGCCGCGAGTACGACGCCGGCGTTTCCCCCGCGTCAGCGGGGATAGGCCCTCCTGATGCATTAGTGACCACGGTATAGAGTGGTTTCCCCCGCGTCAGCGGGGATAGGCCCTCGCACACAGCCTCAATTCGGCCGATCCGCGCGTTTCCCCCGCGTCAGCGGGGATAGGCCTCAAGCCGGCGGCGGAGATGACACCGCCCAGCGGTTTCCCCCGCGTCAGCGGGGATAGGCCCCGCCTTCTCGCTGGGCGGTGTCATCTCCGCCGGTTTCCCCCGCGTCAGCGGGGATAGGCCCAGCGCATTGGCGGTGGCCTCCTTGGCCGACTGGTTTCCCCCGCGTCAGCGGGGATAGGCCATCGACCGACCTTGGCGAGACGTGGACGACGGTGTTTCCCCCGCGTCAGCGGGGATAGGCCCTACTTCTACGACACCGGCCCGTTCGGCTTGGCGTTTCCCCCGCGTCAGCGGGGATAGGCCCTACTTCTACGACACCGGCCCATCCGGCTTGGCGTTTCCCCCGCGTCAGCGGGGATAGGCCTTGTGCACTCAGAGGAACACGTCATGCCCAAGGGTTTCCCCCGCGTCAGCGGGGATAGGCCCGTAGAAGTAACCGGCAAGCCCCGCTAGGTGCTGTTTCCCCCGCGTCAGCGGGGATAGGCCCGCGCCTCCTCTTCCTCGTCGTGCCGACGAAATGTTTCCCCCGCGTCAGCGGGGATAGGCCGCGGCATAATTACCTGACTCCAGAGCAAGTTGAGTTTCCCCCGCGTCAGCGGGGATAGGCCCCTGGGGCGCCTGCAGTACGCCGCCAAGCTCTCGTTTCCCCCGCGTCAGCGGGGATAGGCCCATGATCGCCGAGCACACTGAGCCGCTGGAGCCGTTTCCCCCGCGTCAGCGGGGATAGGCCCGGCCTGGCGATCGCTACCGGACAAGGCTGCTCGTTTCCCCCGCGTCAGCGGGGATAGGCCCTCTCTGGCTACCTGCGCAAGCAACCAGGCTGGTTTCCCCCGCGTCAGCGGGGATAGGCCCACCGCCGAGCGCCTGGCGCACCTGGTGCGGCAGTTTCCCCCGCGTCAGCGGGGATAGGCCCGAACGCATCCGGCGCGCGCACTACGTGCGAGAGTTTCCCCCGCGTCAGCGGGGATAGGCCCGCCGGGTCTGCGGGGAAGTGCAGGTAGCCAGGGTTTCCCCCGCGTCAGCGGGGATAGGCCCAAAATGACCCAGCCAAAAATGATTGCCGCTCTGTTTCCCCCGCGTCAGCGGGGATAGGCCCACGAGGCATCTCGCAAAGCTGCGCTTAAAGCCGTTTCCCCCGCGTCAGCGGGGATAGGCCCAAGGTGGCGCGGCCAGCGGCCCACGCGGCCGTGTTTCCCCCGCGTCAGCGGGGATAGGCCCCAGCAGGAGCAGCTTGGGAAATCCGCGCGCGTGTTTCCCCCGCGTCAGCGGGGATAGGCCCCTCTACACCGACCAGACGCTGTCGACGCTGATGTTTCCCCCGCGTCAGCGGGGATAGGCCCGAGGTCGGCATTCTCGAAGGGCACAATTCTGCGTTTCCCCCGCGTCAGCGGGGATAGGCCCCAGCAGTGGCCAGCCACGCAGGACGTGCCCAAGTTTCCCCCGCGTCAGCGGGGATAGGCCCGGTGACGGAAGTTCAGGACATACCGGGCAAGCGTTTCCCCCGCGTCAGCGGGGATAGGCCCCGACCCGTCCGGGCAGTCTATCCACTTCTCCGGTTTCCCCCGCGTCAGCGGGGATAGGCCCGATGTAGGCCAGGCCACGCCAGGCCGGCGCGTGTTTCCCCCGCGTCAGCGGGGATAGGCCGTGCCGAAGGTCGGCGATGTAGCGCCGAATGGTGTTTCCCCCGCGTCAGCGGGGATAGGCCGTGTGGCCACTGCGGGGTATATCTCGGGTGGCAGTTTCCCCCGCGTCAGCGGGGATAGGCCCCATCGACGACGGCCAGCGCCTGGTCGAACAGTGTTTCCCCCGCGTCAGCGGGGATAGGCCCGGTGGGCGAGATTCGCGACTCGCGGCCGTTGCGTTTCCCCCGCGTCAGCGGGGATAGGCCCCGCAGCACGGGCAGGGCTCGCAGCGCTGCGAGGTTTCCCCCGCGTCAGCGGGGATAGGCCCGTCGTCCGGCTTGTGGGATTCGGCAGTATGGGGTTTCCCCCGCGTCAGCGGGGATAGGCCGCCAAGGGTCGAGGGCTTGGCGTATACCGCACCGTTTCCCCCGCGTTAGCGGGGATAGGCCCCGGGCGACAGTCTCGCCCCCGGCTGACCTACAGTTTCCCCCGCGTCAGCGGGGATAGGCCCCGGGCGTGCCCGAAGTCGTCGAGAGATGCTTAGGCGCTGCGGGGCCTGCCGCGTTCGCTGTAGTAGATCGCGGCCTCGTCGAGTTCGGCCAGCGCCGGCGGCAGGATGACGATTTTCATGTCGGCCGGTGGCTGGCGATTCTGGCGCGGGTCTGCGCAATGGCTTCGTCGATATCAACGGTGCCAATCTCACCGCGGTCGAAAGCGTCGGCTCTGCGCTCGAGTTCTTCCTGCCACGCGGCCAGGATTTCGTCGTCCTCCGCGAGGCTGGCGAGCAGGCGTTCAGCGAGATGGACGCGGTCGGCGGTAGCCAGTTGCAAGGCCGCGGCTTCAATGTCTTCAAGGGGTGAGGCAATCATGATTCGATCCTCCAGTGTGCTTGCTGCAATGCTAACTCATGCACTTTGGCGATGCCGTATCCAGCGCGAAGCCAATGCTCGCCGAGCCGCTCGAGCCGACTGAGATTTCCGCCCTGCAGCAGTGGAGCTACTGCCCGCGTCAGTGCCCCTGGATCCACTTCGAGCGGGTGTTCGAGGACAACCTTCTCACTGAGCGTGGACAGGCATTGCACAAGCGGGTCGATGATCCGGGCTTCGAGGTGCGCGACGGGCTGAGGGTGGAGCCCGCTTTGCCGATTTTCTGCGATCACCTCAAAGCTCCGGATGTCATGTCGCTCGCGCTGCCAGATGCTCGGCTTGTCGCGCGGTGAGTGTCAGTGCAGCCCGGTCTCGTCGGTTTCCTGAACTGCGTTGGCGAGCAGCCGTATCCAACGCTCGCGCCCGTCCTTGCCCGCCTTCCAATTCCTGACTTCAGCGTGGAATCGCGCCTCCTGGATCGCCAGCGGCGCTCCGCTCACACCTCTATCACCAACTCGCTTTCGATTGCGACTGGGTTCCGACAGGCGGTGTTTTCTCGACAGCACCCCCTATCCGTCGATGCCGGTCAATTCAGTGCGGAGCGAACCGGAAGCGAATACCGATTGCCCGAGAAAGCAGTAGGCGGCTATAATGCTCGGCTTTTTCCACCTTGCTCCACCGTTCGCATGCCGGGGGGCTTCAACCATAGGGAGTGTTCATGCGCCATTACGAAATTGTTCTGATCGTCCATCCGGACCAGAGCGAACAGGTGCCGGCGATGATCGACCGGTACAAGACGCTCATCGCTTCGCGTGCCGGACAGATTCACCGTCTCGAGGACTGGGGTCGGCGCCAGTTGGCCTATCCGATCCAGAAGCTGCACAAGGCGCATTACGTCCTGCTCAACATCGAGTGCGACAACACGACGCTGGCGGAACTCGAGCACGGCTTCAAGTTCAACGACGCCATCCTCCGTCACCTGACGATCAAGACCAAGCGCGCGGTCACGACGCCTTCGCCGATGATGAAGGACGAGAAGTCGAAGTCGATGCTGGAAGTCCGCGAGCCGGCGCCGGCTGAACCTGCTGCGCAGCCGGCCGCCTGATTCTCGAGGCTCTGCTGAACCGCGTCGAGCTCAGTGGGATCCTGATCGAGCGCAAGGCTTTGCGCTTTACGCCGGCCGGCGTACCAGTCACGGAATGCCTTATCGGGCATCAATCAGAGCAGATCGAAGCGGGTAGCCCACGGCGTGTCGAGTGTGAAGTCCAGGCGATTGCCTTGGGTCCGACGGCGCGCTGGCTGCAGGCGGCGACCCCGGGGGCCGCGCTCCAGCTGACGGGTTTTCTCGCTGCCAGGAGCCGCAACAGCAAGCAGCCAAGACTGCATGTAATTACGATTGAATTTGTCGAAGGAAATCAAGATGGCAAGGTTCTTCAAGAAGAAGGATGACAAGAACGTCAAGAAACGTGGTAGCGGTCTGTTCAAGCGGCGCAAGTTCTGCCGCTTCACCGCGGAGAAGATGGAGGAGATCGACTACAAGGATGTCGATCTGTTCAAGGAGTATGTNGCCGAGAACGCCAAGATCATGCCCGCGCGNCTGACCGGCACCAAGGCCGGTTATCAGCGGATGTTGTCGGTGGCGATCAAGCGCGCTCGCTTCCTGGCGCTGCTGCCGTACACCGACAATCACCAGTAAGCGAGGACAGGACGATGCAAATTATTCTGATGGAAAAGGTCGGCAACCTCGGCAACCTGGGCGATCTGATCAAGGTCAAGGACGGCTACGCGCGCAATTTCCTGATTCCTACGGGTAAGGCCAAGCGGGCGACGCCGGTGGCCCTCAAGGAATTCGAGGCCAAGCGCGCCGACCTTGAAAAGGCGGCCGGCGACAAACTGGCTGCCGCCCAGGCGCGTGCCGAGGAACTGGCCGGTGTCGTCGTCAGGATCGCCCGCAAGGCCGGCGTCGATGGCCGTTTGTTCGGCTCGGTGACCAACTTCGACGTCTCCGACGGCCTGCGCGCGCTCGGTTTCGAGGTCGAGAAGTCGTCCGTGCGCATGCCCGCTGGCCCGCTCAAGACGATTGGCGAGAGCCAGTTGGCGGTTGCCCTGCACGGCGACGTGACGGCGACGATCACGGTGGCGGTTGTTGCCGAACAAATGAAGCTGTAGTTCGCCGATCGGGCGCCGCCTGCCGGTGCCGGGACGAAAGCCTTGCCCGCGGGCAAGGCTTTTTTGCGTCCGGGTGTCAGCAAGGTACGCGCGCGGGGTAAACTTGCGCGCTTGCTCGTCTCGTTTCAGCTAGCGGATTCTTCATGGCCAGGTCGTTCGATTCATCCCTCTCCGAGGACGGGCAGCGCGCGAACAATCGCACGGGGCGGCGCGAGCGCGGTCCACAAGCGGACTCGGTGCTTTCCGAGTTGCGCGTGCCACCGCACTCGCTGGAAGCCGAGCAGTCGGTCCTCGGTGGCTTGCTGCTCGACAATGCCGCTTTCGACAAGATCGCCGATCTGATCGCGGAGGGCGATTTCTACCGCGACGAGCACAGGCGGATTTACCGCCAGATTCGCAAGCTGCTCGAGCGCGGCAAGCCGGCCGATGCGGTGACGGTTGCCGAGAGTCTCGAGCAGGCAGGCGAGGGCAAGGAGACCGGGGGCCTGGCCTACCTGGGTGAACTGGCGGCCAATACGCCGTCGGCGGCGAACATCCGGCGCTACGCCGAGATCGTTCGCGAACGGGCGATTCTGCGGCAATTGGTGACCGCCGGCGACGAGATCGCCGGGAGTGCGCTGAACCCGCTGGGTCGCGACCCGAAGACGCTGCTCGACGAGGCCGAGGCGAAGGTTTTCGCGATTGCCGAAGGTGGTTTTCGCCACCAGAGCGGCTTTGTGCACATCAATCCGCTGCTCACGCAAGTGGTCGAGCGCATTCAGGAACTGCACGATCGCGACAATCCGTCGGACATCACCGGCGTGCCGAGCGGCTATCACGACCTCGACGGCAAGACCTCCGGCCTGCAGGGGGGCGACCTGCTGATCGTTGCCGGGCGTCCGTCGATGGGCAAGACCTCGTTCGCGCTGAACATCGCCGAGCATGTGGCGATCGAAGTGGGGCTGCCGGTGGCCATTTTTTCGATGGAGATGGGCGGCACGCAGTTGGCCATGCGGATGCTCTCTTCGGTGGGGCGGCTCGATGCGCATCGTGTGCGTACCGGTCGCCTCAACGACGATGAATGGTCGCGCTTGTCCTTTGCGCTGGGCAAGATGCACGAGGCGCCGATCTATATCGACGAGACGCCGGCGCTCAATCCGATCGACCTGCGCGCGCGCGCGCGCCGTCTGCACCGCCAATGCGGCCAGCTCGGGCTGATCGTTGTGGACTATCTGCAGTTGATGTCGGCGACGTCGCACGGTGAGAACCGGGCTACCGAAATCTCGGAAATTTCGCGCTCACTNAAGGGCCTGGCCAAGGAACTGGGCGTTCCCCTGATGGCGCTCTCGCAGCTNAATCGTTCGCTCGAGCAACGGCCNAACAAGCGGCCGGTAATGTCGGATCTGCGTGANTCGGGCGCCATCGAGCAGGATGCNGACGTGATCATGTTCATCTATCGCGACGAGGTCTACAGTCCGGATACGCCCGACAAGGGGATTGCCGAGATNATCATCGGCAAACAACGGAACGGGCCGATCGGTACCGTGCGCCTGACTTTTCTGGGCGAGTACACGCGCTTCGAGAATTTCGCCAGTCCGGGTGCCTACTGATCTGGCGGTGCGCCGGGCCCCGCCAGGTTCAGCCGTCGACGCGGCTGGCGGTGACGGTATAGCTGAAGCGAGTGGCGTCGTTGCTGTCGAAGCGGACTCCGGCAGCTTCTGCCTGCGGGAAGACCAGGAAGGGCAGCGTCCTGCCGCTGGCGCCCTGCAGCTTGACGTCCAGGGCGGCGTTGAAGGCGATCCAGTTCATTTCCCAAAAGCCGAACAGCAGCTTTCTGAGGACGACCAGCTTGGCATCGCCATAGGTCAGGCGTTCGTCGTGGATAGACTTGCGAACGTCGGCCGGATCGACTGGAATCCAGCCGTAACCGGGCGTATAGAACTCGGCGCGGCAGTGCTGCGCGGCGCGCAGGTTGCCAACGGCGCCAAGACCGGTAAACAGGCGCGAACTGTCGATGCGCAGCCCGAAAACCGGGCGCGCCGGAAGTCCCATGGATCGGCAAAGGGCGACGAAGAGCAGCGAGATGTCGGCACTTCTGCCGCTCAGTTGACCACTGTCGAGCATCGCTTCGATGTCGCCACGACCGATGCCGCTGGCTGATGGATCGAAAGTGGTGTTTTCGACCACCCAGTCGTAGATCGCCTTGCCCTGTGCGACCGGATCCTTGATCCGGCCGATCGCACGTTCCGCGGTGCGGCGGACGAGTCCGTCGGTGGGGATCAGGTGGGTGGATTGCAGGCAGCGGCGCAGCACTTCGTTGCGTTCGGCGATACTCCCGCGCCGGGTGATGTCGAAATGGCGTTCCTGCTTGGCCACCTGGCTGACGATCTGGAGGTGCGGAGCGGCGACACCTTCCTTCCAGTCGGCGTAGAAGACTTCCATCTCGGCCACCGGGTCGCGATAGATGCCGGCGCTCTCGAAGTTGCCTTGCCAGTTGTGGCTCAGCGTGCGTTGCCAGGGGGTGTCCTTGTACTGCGCCAGCGGCAGCCACAGGCGCACCCTGCCCTTGACGTTGGCGAGTGTCATGACCGAGGTGACGTCATAGGTGCGCCACTGCGGCAGCGGTTCGTCCGGCAGGCTGATGGCGTTGCGTGGTTCGATCGCTACCGGCGGGGGAGGGGTGGCGGCGGCTGGCGCGGGCGTTTCGACGACCGGCCGGTAAGCGTGCCGGCCGCCTTTGCGGCTGCCGGCCCGGCCGCTGCCTCTTGCCTCGGCCTTCGCGCTGCTCTTGCCGCTGGCTTTGCCGCTGCTCCTGCCGCTTGCTTGGCTACCGGGCTTGGCTGCCGATTTGGCGGCAGCCTCCGAGCCGGTCTTCTTCCGGTTGGCGGCCAGTACCGACGACGGAGCCAAGAGCGAAAGCATCGCTGAAGCAGCGAGGAAATGACGTCGTTTCAATCGACTCTCCGGTAAGCGCTTGATCCTTATCGCACGGAGCTGGGAGCATGGATCGGTGGCTAGAAAACGACCGGGCCGTGTCAGAAGACACGGCCCGAAAGCGAAAATTATAGCACTTCGGCGGCGTGGTCCGCGAGGCGCGAGCGCTCGCCCCGCTGCAGGGTGATATGGCCGGCGTGCTGCCAGCCCTTGAAGCGGTCGACGACGTAAGTGAGGCCGGAACTGCCTTCGGTGAGGTAAGGCGTGTCGATCTGCGCGATGTTGCCGAGGCAGATTACCTTGGTGCCGGGGCCGGCGCGGGTGATCAGCGTCTTCATCTGCTTCGGCGTCAGGTTCTGCGCTTCGTCGATGATCAGGAACTTGCTGAGGAAGGTGCGGCCGCGCATGAAGTTCAGCGACTTGATCCGGATGCGGTTGCGAAGCAGGTCGCTGGTGGCCGCACGGCCCCAATCGCCGGCAGTTTCGTCGCTCTTGTTGAGCACCTCGAGGTTGTCTTCCAGGGCACCCATCCACGGTCCCATCTTTTCTTCTTCGGTTCCCGGCAGAAAGCCGATGTCCTCGCCGACCGGCACCGTCACCCGGGTCATGATGATCTCGCTGTAGCGTCGGTTTTCGAGCACCTGGGTGAGCCCTGCCGCCAGGGTGAGCAGCGTCTTGCCGGTGCCGGCCTGGCCGAGCAGGGTGACAAAGTCGATCTCGGGATTCATCAGCAGGTTGAGGGCGAAGTTCTGCTCGCGGTTGCGCGCCGTGATTCCCCAGACGCCATTCTTGGCATGCGTGTAGTCGATGAGCGTCTCGATCTCGGCCGTCGTCCCGGATACCTGGCGGACGATGGCACGCAGGGGCCGTTCTCCTTCCTGGAACAGGAACTGATTGACCAGCAGTTGCGAGCACACCGGCCCCCTCAGGCGGTACACGGTACGCGCCTCCTTCTTCGCGGACTCGATGCCCTGGCCGCAATCGTCCCAGAAGGCGGGCGTCAGCTCGCGCATGCCGGTGTACAGCAGGTCGGTGTCTTCCAGCACCTTGTCGTTGAAGTAGTCCTGCGCCTGCAGCCCGAGGGTGCGGGCCTTGATGCGCATGTTGATGTCCTTGGAGACGAGGATCACCGGACGCTCCGGATGCCGCCGCTGGAGGTGGATGACGACGGCGAGAATCTGGTTGTCGACCTTGGCCGTTGGCAAGCCCGCCGGCAACTCGCTGCTGATCGCCTCGGTCTGCAGGAACAGGCGGCCGCTGGCGAGTTGCCGGGAAGGGCCGTAGAGCGCGATGCCCTGGTCGATAGCGTCGTCGACGCTGTTGACGATGGCGTCGAGCGTACGCGTCACCTGGCGAGCATTGCGGGCGATCTCGGACATGCCCTTCTTGTGGTCGTCGAGCTCTTCCAGGGTCATGATCGGCAGGAAGACGTCGTGCTCCTCGAATCGGTAGACACTGGTCGGGTCGTGCATCAGCACATTGGTGTCGAGGACGAAGAGCTTGGTCGACTTTGCGGCAGCGTCCGGGTCGGCACTGACGGCAGGTTTGCGGGCCATTCTGGGTGGTTTCCCTGGGTTGTGGTGAGGGTCACTTCAGGAACTGAGGATCTGTTCCTCGCCCGCGGGCGGGAGAGGGCGGCGGGGCAGCGGCCCAGCGCTGAGGGCCTTGATCCTCGCGGTGCCTGGCTTGTGCATGCCGGTCAGACCACAGTGGAGGCAGCGCGAAGCTGCATGACGCAGTCGAGGACCGTTTGCGCGTGGCCAGCGACCTTGACGCCCCGCCATTCGTGCCGCAAGACGCCCTTGCCGTCGATGACGAAGGTGCTGCGTTCGATGCCACGCACCTGCTTGCCGTACATGGACTTCAGCTTGATCACGGCGAAGCGCGTGCAGAGCTCTTCCGCGCTGTCGGAGAGGAGATCGAAAGGCAGGTTCTGCCGCGCCTTGAAGTTGTCGTGCGACTTGATGCTGTCACGCGAGATGCCGACCACGATGGCCCCGGTCTTGACGAACTCGGCATGCAGGTCGCGGAATTCCTGCGCCTCGGTAGTGCATCCGGGCGTGCTGTCCTTGGGGTAGAAATAGAGGACGACGGTGCTGCCCCGGCAGGACGAGAGCGTGAAGGTCTGGCCACCTGTCGCGGGCAGGCTGAAGTCGTCTACGGTCTGGTCGATCATGAGCGTCTTTCCGGGTTGGAGAGCCGGATTGTTGTAAGAAAGGGGCCCAGCGGTCAAGCCGCTTGATCCAGCCCCCTGATTCTGAACGACTCGGTACGCCGGGCCGAGGCCGGGTGCGTTCGAGCGTCCGCGTGAGCCGTCGAGGCCTTGCCGCTTTTCCGGTGCGTACGGGAAACGCCAGTCGCCGGGTCAGTCGCCCCGGTAGAGAATGCGATAGATGGCGCCCGCGTGATCGTCGGCGACCAGGAGCGATCCGTCCGGCAGCACCAGCACGTCGGCCGGGCGCCCCCAAGCGGTCTCGCCCTGCAGCCAGCCACTGGCAAAGGTCTCGTACGCAACGGCCCGGTTGCCCTGCAGACGCACCAGCGCAACCCGGTAGCCGATCTTGCGCGAGCGGTTCCACGAACCGTGTTCGGCGATGAAGATCTGGTTGCGGTACTCTGGCGGGAACATCCTGCCGGTGTAGAAGCGCATTCCCAGGGCGGCGACATGCGCTCCCAGTTGCTGCGCCGGCGCGGCAAACTCCCGGCAGTTGCGTCTGGCGCCGAACTCCGGATCGGGCAGGTCGCCGCCGTGGCAGTAGGGATAGCCGAAGTGCATGCCGCCGCGTGGTGCATGGTTGAGCTCGTCGGCGGGCAGGTCGTCGCCGAGCATGTCGCGACCGTTGTCGGTGAACCAGAGTTCGCCGGTCTGCGGATGCCAGTCGAAGCCGACGCTGTTGCGCACGCCGCTGGCAAAGGTTTCGATACGGCTGCCGTCGGGCGCCATGCGCATGATATTGGCGTAGCGCTGGGGGTCGGGTTCGCAGATGTTGCACGGCGCGCCCACCGGTACGTAGAGTTTGCCGTCCGGGCCAAAGGCCATGAATTTCCACCCGTGGTGGGTCTCGCCGGGCAGCCGGTCGGTGACGACCGCTGGTGTCGGCGGATGCTCCAGGCGTCGCTCGATATCGTCGTAACGCAGGATGCGGCTCACCGCCGAGACGTAGAGACTGCCCGCCCGGTAGGCCACGCCGACGGGCAGTTGCAGACCGCTGGCAATGACGGTGACCCGCTGGGCTTTGAAGCTGGCGTCGAAGCTCACCGCATGCACCTTGCCGGCGCGCATCGACCCGACGAAAAGCGTGCCTCCCTTGGCATCGTGCGCCCCGAGCGCCATTTGCCTGGCGTTGTCTACCTGCGCCCAGACCTCGATCGCGAAGCCTGACGGCAAACTGATACGTTCGAGGGGCAAGCGTGCGGCCTGGGTTGACCAGGGCAGAAGGGCAAGCGCCACGGTCAACAGGCGGACGATTCTCCACACGCCACTCGCTCGCCAGGCATGCGGGATGGTGGGCTTGGCGCTGTCGCACTGCCCGGGGTGGGTGTCTGGTGTGTGCTCTGACTGGCTGGATGGGGGCATCGCGATGTCCGGAAGAAGGGTGAGTGGCAACCGGTGGCGGCTGGCGGACGCACGCCGCGCTGCTTGCGCTGGCGGCGGCGTTAGCTCGCCGGTGTCGATCGGTCACTGAGCGACCGTCGCCGATTCCGTGTCACAATGGTCGGCGCGCTCGGCCAGCCATTGCCGGTGTTTCCTGGGCACGGCTTCCTGGTCGAGCTGGGCCGTCAACGCACTCGATACCGCTCACAGACATGTATTATGGGGAAAAACTCAACGCTTGGACTCATCTGGTCGGCGCCGTGCTGGCGGTTGCCGGGGCGATCGTCCTTGTCGTACGGGCAACGCTCGACGGTGATCCGTGGAAGGTGGTCAGCGTCTCCATCTACGGCTTGACGCTGGTTCTTCTGTACAGTTTTTCGGCGCTCTACCACAGCTTTCGCGGGCGTGCCAAGGACATCCTGCGCGCTCTGGATCACCAGGGAATCTACCTGCTCATTGCCGGTAGTTACACACCGTTCTGTCTGGTCACCCTGCGTGGCCCCTGGGGATGGTCGCTTTTCGGAGTGGTCTGGGCACTGGCCGTAATCGGTGGTCTACAGGAAATGTGGCCGATGGGCAAGGCCAGGATCCTCTCCCTGGTCATCTACCTGCTGATGGGGTGGGTGGTCGTGGTCGCGCTCGTACCGCTGTTGCAGACGCTGGGGACCGCCGGCTTCTTGTGGCTGGCGGCAGGCGGCGTGTTCTACACCAGCGGCATCGTCTTCTACGCGCTGGACACGCGATTGACGCACGCGCACGGTGTCTGGCACCTGTTCGTGATGGCGGGTAGTGCGGCGCATTATGTGGCAATCCTCTGTTACGTCCTGTGATCGGTGGCTTCGCCGGCGCTCGCCCGGGCAAGCGCGCTGCAACCGGTGCCTGCAGACGCCTCGAGACCGGGACGCCGCCGGCTCGCCGCTTCGCGCCGGCCTCGCGCCGCACGGGTTCCGACGCTGGCAAGATTGCTGTAGAATTGTGCCCTTTTCGTTCGCGTCGAGGCGCAAGCACGATGCGGGCGCGGAGTCTCGGCGGGTGGTAATGGCAGCGCCTGGGTGGGCCTTTGAGGCTCGCAAGTTCTGCCGAGACCGCTTGCTTTGCGGCTCCTCCGGTTCGGGCGTCTGCCCGGCCCGCGAGGAACGATGTTCGCGTGCCTTCGAACTGGCTGCCGGTGCAGCTTGCTTGCTCGGCAGTGCGGGCTCTCTTGACGAAGCCGGGGTCCGGTCACCTTTTTGCTCGTATCACAAGGATTCTTAATGGAAACTAACGCCGTTAATTCTGACGCACCAGCGATGGATTCTGACGCACCCGCGACGAACGCTCTTGAGCGTCGTCTTGATCTGTCGGTTGACCTCGCGGAACTCGACAAGGAAGTCGACCAGCGCCTGAAGCGCCTTGGCAAGAACATGAAGATGGCGGGCTTCCGGCCAGGCAAGGTGCCGGCCGGCATCGTCCGCCAGCAGCATGGCGAACAGGCTCGCCACGAGGCGCTCGGCGACGCACTTGGGCGTTTGTTCAGCGAAGCCATCACGGCGCAGCAGTTGCGGGTTGCGGGCGGGCCGAGGATCGAGAGCAGGAACACCGGCAGCACGACGCACATCGAATTCTCGGCGGTCTTCGAGGNCTATCCAGAGATCGCATTGAATGATCTGACCGGCGTGACGATCGAGCGCCCGCTGCTCGAGGTGGGTCCCGCGGAGATCGACGGCACGATCGAAATCCTGCGCAAGCAGCGCGTGCGTTATGAACCCGTGGATCGGGCTGCGGCAACAGCCGATCGCGTGACCATCGACTTTCTCGGAAAGAAGGCCGGTGAGCCGTTCCCGGGCGGCCAGGGGACGGACTACCGCTTTGTGCTCGGCGAGGGCAAGATGCTTTCCGACTTCGAGAACGCGGTCATTGGCACCTCGGCAGGGGAGTCCAAGTCCTTCGAGATGACCTTCCCGGCAGAGTACTTTGCCAAGGATCTGGCCGGACAGTCGGTCACCTTCGATATCACGGTCAAGGAGGTCGGCGCGCCGATCCTGCCGGAGGCAGATGCCGACTTCGCCAAGGGGCTGGGTGTCGAGGACGGCGATATCGTGAAGATGCGTGCCGAGATCGAGGCCAATCTGAAGCGTGAGGTGAAGCGGCGCTTGCAGGCAAAGGTGACTGGACAGGTGATGGACTCGCTGCTGCAGGCCAATCCGATTGACGTGCCCTCCGCGCTGGTCGACAGGGAGGTCGAGCGCTTGATGCAGGTGGCTCGCCAGGACATGGAACAGCGCGGCATGAAGGTCAAGGATCTGCCGATGCAACCCGAGTGGTTTGCCGATCAGGCACGGCGTCGAGTCAGTCTGGGTCTGATTATGGCGGAAGTCGTCAGGGTGCACGGCCTGGAGGCGAAGCCGCAACAGGTGCGGGCGATGGTCGTCGACGCGGCGCAAAGTTACGAGCATCCCGAAGAGGTCGTGCGCTGGTACTATGCACAGCCGGAGCGCCTCGCCGAGTTCGAAGGCGCGGCGGTCGAGGCCAACGTGGTGGACTGGGTCCTGACGCAGGTGCAGGGGGTTGAAAAGCCCGTCGCTTTTGGTGAGTTGATGGGGCAGAACCCCTGAGCAGGCAAGATTGTCGAAACGAGGACGCGAAATGCACATCGAGCACGCAAGCAACTGGAATCCACAGGCACTGGGCTTGGTCCCGATGGTTATCGAGCAGAGCGGTCGTGGCGAACGGGCCTACGATATCTACTCGCGACTGCTCAAGGAGCGAGTGGTTTTTCTGGTGGGCCCGGTCAATGATGTCACGGCCAATCTGGTCGTCGCGCAACTCCTTTTTCTGGAAGCAGAGAACCCGGACAAGGACATACATTTCTATATCAACTCGCCGGGCGGCTCGGTGTCGGCCGGGCTCTCGGTCTATGACACGATGCAGTTCATCAAGCCGGATGTATCCACCCTGTGCATGGGACAGGCCTGCTCGATGGGGGCGTTTCTGTTGGCTGCCGGCACGCGTGGCAAGCGCTTCGCGTTGCCCAACTCGCGGGTGATGATCCACCAGCCGATGGGCGGGTTTCAGGGCCAGGCTTCGGACATCGCCATTCACGCCAAGGAAATCCTCTCCCTGCGCGCCAAACTCAACGAGCTGATGGCTCTCCACACCGGGCAGGAGATCGAACGTATCGAGCGCGATACGGATCGTGACAATTTCCTTTCGGCCCAGGAAGCGGCAGAATACGGACTGATCGACAAGGTGCTGGCCAATCGGGAGGCGATTTGATCCCTGAGTTGGTGCCCGATTTGATCCCGTTTCCAGGCAGTCTCCCCACGGCTTGAGAAGAAGGTAGGTCGACATGACGGAAAAGAAGAGTGGCAGCGAGAAACTGCTCTACTGCTCGTTCTGTGGCAAGAGCCAGCATGAGGTGAAGAAGCTCATCGCCGGGCCTTCGGTGTTCATCTGCGACGAGTGCATCGAGCTGTGCAACGATATCGTTCGCGACGAGATTGCCGGTGACCAGGGCGCCAAAGGCGCCAAGGGCGACCTGCCGACTCCGAAGGAAATCTCCGCGCTTCTCGACCAATATGTGATCGGTCAGGATCAGGCCAAGCGGATTCTGTCGGTGGCGGNCTACAATCACTACAAGCGGCTGCGTCATCACGGTCGCGCGGGTGACGACATCGAACTTGCCAAGAGCAACATTCTGCTCATTGGTCCGACCGGTTCGGGCAAGACCTTGCTGGCGCAGACGCTGGCGCGCATGCTCGACGTTCCCTTCGTGATGGCCGATGCGACGACGCTGACCGAGGCCGGTTACGTCGGCGAAGACGTCGAGAACATCATCCAGAAACTGCTGCAGAAAGCGGATTACGACACCGAGAAGGCGCAGCGCGGGATCGTCTATATTGATGAGATCGACAAGATCTCCCGCAAGTCCGACAATCCATCGATTACGCGCGACGTTTCGGGCGAGGGTGTGCAGCAGGCGCTGCTGAAGATCATCGAGGGCACCGTCGCTTCCGTGCCACCGCAGGGCGGGCGCAAGCATCCCAACCAGGACTTCGTCCAGGTGGACACCACCAACATCCTGTTCATTTGTGGCGGGGCGTTCGACGGCCTGGAAAAAGTCATTCGCAACCGTTCCGATCGCGGTGGTATCGGTTTTGGCGCCGAGGTCAAGAGCAAGGACAACAGCAAGGCGATCGGTGAAGTGCTGCGTGGCGTCGAACCGGAAGACCTGATCAAGTTCGGCCTGATCCCCGAGTTGATCGGTCGGCTGCCGGTGATTGCCACCCTCGAGGAACTCTCCGCCGCGGCGTTGGTGCAGATCCTCATCGAGCCGAAGAATGCACTGGTCAAACAGTACCAGAAGTTGTTCGGCATGGAAGGCGTGGCGCTGGAGATACGCCAGGCGGCGATGCTGGCAATTGCCCGCAAGGCGCTGGAGCGGAAGACCGGCGCACGCGGCCTGCGGTCGATCCTCGAGTCGGTGTTGCTCGACACCATGTACGAACTCCCCGGAATGGAGAATGTCTCAGAAGTGATAATCGACGAGAACGTCATCATCGGCGACGCGCAACCGCTTCTCATCTACGCTGGTCAGCCAAAAGTTTCTGGCGGCAACTGATGTGCTAGCCGCGCCTCGCGGCTTGAAATACTGGTTCATGCCACCATTTGCGGGCATGGACTCTTACCTGAAGGGCACAATCAATGTCTGCAACCCCCAAGCTGGCTAGCGAGCCAGTCGAACTGCCGCTGCTGCCACTACGCGACGTCGTTGTCTTTCCGCATATGGTGATTCCATTGTTTGTCGGACGGCCGAAGTCGATCAAGGCTCTCGAGGTGGCAATGGAGGCGGGCAAGAGCATTCTCCTTGTCGCCCAAAAGTCCGCCGTCAAGGACGACCCCGAGGCGGACGATCTGTACGGGGTGGGCTGTGTGGCCAATATCCTGCAGATGTTGAAGCTGCCCGATGGCACGGTGAAGGTGCTGGTCGAAGGTGCGCAGCGCGCGCGTCTCGAAGCGATCGACGCACGCGATGAGATGTTTTTCGCGCGCGCGCGGCCGGTTGCGGCTGAAGACGGTGTCAATCATGAGGTCGAAGCCTTGCGGCGCGCGGTCATCGCCCAGTTCGATCAGTACGTGAAGCTCAACAAGAAGATTCCACCGGAGATCCTGACGTCGATCGCGGGCATCGAGGAGGCGGGACGTCTGGCCGACACGATCGCCGCCCACCTGCCGCTGAAGCTCGATCAAAAGCAGGAAATCCTCGAGATGTTCGATATCCGGGCGCGCATCGAACGCTTGCTCACTCAGCTCGAAGCCGAGATCGATATCCTGCAGGTGGAGAAGCGCATCCGCGGCCGTGTCAAGCGGCAGATGGAAAAGAGTCAGCGCGAGTACTACCTGAACGAGCAGGTCAAGGCCATCCAGAAGGAACTCGGCGAAGGTGAGGACGGCGCCGACCTTGACGAACTCGAGAAGAAGGTCAAGGCGGCCGGCATGAGCAAGGAGGGGCTCGCCAAGGTGCAGGCCGAACTCAGGAAGCTTCGGCTGATGTCTCCGATGTCCGCCGAAGCAACCGTGGTGCGTAATTTCATTGAAACGCTGAGCGGCCTGCCGTGGCGCAAACGTACGCGAACCAGCAAGGACCTGGCAGCGGCCGGGAAGATCCTGGATGCGGATCACTGGGGTCTGGAGAAGGTCAAGGAACGGATCATCGAGTACCTCGCCGTGCAGCAACGTGTCGACCGTCTCAAGGCGCCGATTCTTTGCCTGGTCGGTCCTCCCGGCGTCGGCAAGACTTCGCTCGGCCAGTCGATAGCGCGCGCCACCGGTCGCAAGTTCGTGCGCATGAGTTTGGGCGGCGTGCGCGACGAGGCCGAAATTCGCGGCCATCGGCGGACCTACATCGGCTCGATGCCCGGCAAGATCCTGCAGAACATGAGCAAGATTGGCGTCAAGAACCCGCTTTTCCTGCTCGATGAAGTCGACAAGATGGGACAGGATTTCCGCGGCGACCCGAGTTCGGCGCTGCTTGAAGTGCTCGATCCCGAGCAGAATTCGACCTTCGTCGATCACTACGTCGAGGTTGAATACGACCTTTCGGAAATCATGTTCGTCGCCACGGCGAACACGCTGAATATTCCGGCGCCGCTTCTTGATCGCATGGAAGTGATTCGCCTGTCGGGCTATACGGAAGACGAGAAGGTCAATATCGCCCAGCGCTACCTGCTGCCAAAGCAGATGAAGAACAATGGGCTGAGGACCACTGAACTGACGGTGGCGGAGAGCGCGCTGCGCGACATTGTTCGCTACTACACGCGTGAAGCAGGCGTACGGTCGCTCGAACGCGACATCTCCAAGATTTGCCGCAAGGTGGTGAAAACGCTGCTGTTGAGGAAGAGCCAGACCAAAGTGGCGGTCAGTGCGCGCAACCTCGACAAGTTTCTCGGTGTGAGGCGCTACAATTTCGGCGTTGCCGAGCGCGAGAATCAGGTGGGGCAGGTGACGGGTCTGGCGTGGACCGAAGTTGGCGGCGAGTTGTTGACCATCGAGGCGGTGGTGTTGCCGGGCAAGGGCAAGACGACGACCACGGGCAAGCTCGGCGAAGTGATGCAGGAGTCGGTCCAGGCGGCGCTTTCGGTAGTGCGGAAGCGTGCCCAGTCACTGGGGATCGATCATGAGTTCTACCAGAAGAGCGATATCCACATCCATCTTCCGGAGGGCGCGATTCCCAAGGACGGACCGTCGGCCGGTGTCGGTATTTGCACGGCACTGGTTTCGGTGCTGACCGGCATACCGGTCTGCTGCGATGTCGCGATGACCGGGGAAATCACCCTGCGAGGCGAGGTGTTGCCGATTGGCGGGCTCAAGGAAAAGCTCCTGGCGGCCGTTCGTGGTGGTCTGGCGAGGGTGCTGATCCCGGAGGAGAATGTTCGGGATCTGGCCGAGATTCCCGATAACATCAAGAACAAGCTGGAGATCATTCCGGTGCGCTGGATTGATCAGGTGCTCGAGTTAGCGCTCGAACGCAAGCCGGAGCCGCTGTCGGTCGAGGCGATTGCCCCGCCTCCGGCGGCTGCCGGCGTCGCGGAAGGCGTTGGCGGGCAGGCGGTGATCACTCATTGAGTGAGCACATGAGGTGGCCGGAGACCAGGCGGACAGGACCTGCCGGTCGCTGACTCTGGCCAAGTGGCAAGGGATGCGCTAGACTCGCGTCTCTCGTGCTTTGGTCACGCTCGGGTGCTTAGCTCAGTTGGTAGAGCGCTAGCCTTACAAGCTGGATGTCGGCGGTTCGAGCCCGTCAGCACCCACCAGAACCGGTGACCAGCGTTCCGAAACGCGTTTGGGAGTGGTAGTTCAGTTGGTTAGAATACCGGCCTGTCACGCCGGGGGTCGCGGGTTCGAGTCCCGTCCACTCCGCCACTGCCGCAAGGCGAACGCAAGTTCGCCTTTTTTGTTTCAGCTTCACTGTTACAGTGAGTCAGCGGGCTACCACCATGTTCTTTGATGCCGTTCGCAACAACAAGAGAGTTGTCCAGGTATTTCTTGCCCTGATTACCTTACCCTTTGCCTTCTGGGGCGTTGACTCGTACGTGCGCAACAGTGGGGCGGGAACCGATCTGGCGAGTGTCGGCGATTCCAAGATCACGCGGCCGCAGTTCGATCAGGCCTGGCGGGTTCAGCAGGATCGCATGCGGCAAGTGCTCGGTGCCAATTTCCGGCCCGAGTCGATGAATACCCCGGAAGCCAAACTGGCGGTCCTCAACTCCTTGGTGGATCAGCGCCTTTTGTTGATCGAGGCGGCGAAAGATCGACTCGCCGTAGGCGACGATCTATTGCGTGAAGTGATCGGCAAGATCCCGGCCTTGCAGGAGAACGGACAGTTCTCGCTGGCTCGCTACCGGGCGGTGCTGGCCGCGCAGGGCATGTCGCAGTCGCAGTTCGAGGCACAGGTTCGTCAGGATCTCACGCTCCAGCAGTTGGTGGCGGCGATTGGTGATACGGGCATCGCCAGCACGACCACGGCCGACGCGATGCTGCGCATACAATCCGAGGAGCGACAGGTTGCGGAGTTGCGATTTTCTCCCGATCAGTTTCTCGAGCGGGTGCAAGTCGATCCGGCCGCCGTGCGGAAGTTCTATGACGACAATGCGAACCGCTTTGAAATTGCCGAGCAGGCAAAGGCCGAGTTCGTCGTGCTGTCTCTCGATGGTCTGCTTGAGAAAGCCAAGGTCAGCGATGCGGAAGTGACGGGTTGGTATGAAAGCCACAAGGATCGCTACCAGCAACCCGAGGAAAGGCGTGCTAGCCACATTCTGAT
>Ga0056903_1000137_pt1 | contig 41513 bp, 35 predicted proteins | sample EBPBio142005_DNA_FD_55025 | JGI IMG/M metagenome (GOLD analysis project Ga0056903, IMG submission 55025) | Wastewater treatment Type I Accumulibacter community from EBPR Bioreactor in Madison, WI, USA - Reactor 1_6/14/2005_ DNA | ecosystem: Engineered > Bioreactor > EBPR > Anaerobic-Aerobic >...
GCTTCACCCTGGCCGACACCACGGCCGTCGGCGGCACGCTGAGCGGCCTGACACCGACCGCTGACCCGAAAGTCTTCACCGCCACCTTCACGGCAACCGACGGCTTCACCGGTCCGGGCAGCGTTGCCGTTACTGCGGGCAGCTACACCGATGCCGCCGGCAACCCCGGCGGTGGCGGCAGCGACACCGTCCCGATCGACACCGTCGCCCCGAGCGTCGTCGTCGACATCGTCGACACCACCCTGAACAGCACCGACAAGGTGTCGACCGTCACCTTCACCTTCAGCGATGCCCCGGTGGGCTTTACCCTGGCCGACACCACTGCCGTCGGCGGTACGGTCAGCGGCCTGACACCGACGGCCGACCCGAAAGTCTTCACCGCCACCTTCACGGCAACCGATGGCTTCACCGGCACCGGCAGCGTCAGCGTCGCCGATGCCAGCTACACCGATACGGCCGGGAACCCCGGTACGAGCGGCAGCGACACGGTGCCCATCGATACCGTCGCCCCGAGCGTCGTCGTCGACATCGTCGNCACCACCCTGAACAGTACCGACAAGGTGTCGACCGTCACCTTCACCTTCAGCGATGCCCCCGTGGGCTTTACCCTGGCCGACACCACGGCCGTCGGCGGTACGCTGAGCGGCCTGACACCGACGGCCGACCCGAAAGTCTTCACCGCCACCTTCACGGCAACCGACGGCTTCACCGGTCCGGGCAGCGTCGCCGTTACTGCGGGCAGCTACACCGATGCCGCCGGCAACCCCGGTACGAGCGGCAGCGATACGGTGCCCATCGATACCGTTGCTCCGAACGTCGTCGTCAACATCGTCGATCCCAGCCTGAACAGCATCGACAAGGTGTCGACTGTCGCCTTTACCTTCAGCGATGCCCCGGTGGGCTTCGCCCTGGCCGACATCACCGCTGTCGGCGGTACGGTCAGCGGCCTCACCGCCACGGCCGACCCCAAAGTCTTTACCGCCACCTTCACAGCGACCGACGGTTTCACCGGCACCGGCAGCGTCAGCGTCGCCAACGCCAGCTACACCGATGCCGCCGGCAACGCCGGTACGAGCGGCAGCGACACGGTGCCCATCGATACCGTCGCTCCGAGCGTCATCGTCGACATCGTCGATCCCAGCCTGAACAGCACCGACAAGGTGTCGACCGTCACCTTTACCTTCAGCGACGCGCCGGTAGGCTTTACCCTGGCCGACACCACGGCCGTCGGTGGCACGCTGAGCGGCCTGACGCCTACCGCGGATCCGAAAGTCTTCACCGCCATCTTCACGGCAACCGATGGTTTCACCGGTCCGGGCAGCGTTGCCGTTACTACGGGCAGCTACACCGATGCCGCTGGCAACCCCGGTACGAGCGGCAGCGACGCGGTGACCATCGACACCGCGCCGCCAGTCCCGACCATCACCCTCGACGCGAGCATCACGGCTGACGACCTGATCAGCGCCGCAGAGGCCCGCAGCCCGGTCACCGTTACCGGGACGGCGGGTGGCGACGCCAGGGCTGGCGACACCGTCACCCTGACGATCAACGGCAAGCCCTTCACCGGCACCGTCGTCGACACCGCCGGCGTGCTGACCTTTGCCATCGTCGTTCCCGGCGCCGACCTCGCCGCCGACCCCGACCGGACGATCGACGCCAGCATCACCACCACCGACGCCGCCGGCAATACCGCGACCGCTACCGACAACGAAAGCTACAAGCTCGGACCGGTGGCCGTCGCCGACGTCAACTCGGTTTCCGAACTCACCGCCAACACGCTCTATTACAACGATGCCGCAAGCAATATCGGCATCCTTGACCCGGCGACCGGTGCGCGCACGCTGGTCGGCAATGCCGGCGTCGTCTTCGGAGACATTGCCGTGGGCCCCACCGGCACGCTTTTCGGCATCGCCCTGACGGGCTCGCCCAATACGCTGTACAGCATCAATCCGACGACCGCCGCGGCCACCCGGATCGGGCCGGTGACAGGTGCGCCCTTCGTCAATTCGCTGGTTGCCAGTGGTGACGGTCGCCTGTTTGCCGCCGCCACCAGCAGCGGCGGCGATGTGTACCAGTTGTCAACGACCACCGGCGCCGCGACGCGTGTGGGCAGTTTCGGCCAAGGGTCCTCCGGCGATCTGCTGTTCTTCGACAACGCGCTGTATCTGTCGACGACCGCCGGCACGATCCGCAAGCTGGATCTGGCGACCGGCAGCGTCTCCACGGTAGTCAGCGGCTTGCCCACCGACCTCTACAACCTGGCGCAGACGGATGTCGGGACGTTCGTCGGGAGTACGGCAGGTGGGGCGATGTACAGCATCGACCTTGCCGCAGGGACTGCCGCAGCGACCGGGGTGGTGACGGCTGGACAGCAGATTTATGGCTTCGCGGCGGCGCCCGTCGGCAGCCCACTGGTGACGGTTGTCGGCGATGTGACGCCGGGAACGCCTGGTCAGGACTACGATCCCGACAGCAGTGCCAACCTCACGGTTACCGGCGTCGCTGCGGGCATTCCTGCAGTGCCCCCGGCGGCCGGTGTCGGGGCGGCTATCGACGGGATCTACGGCAAGGTCGTCATCGCTGCCGATGGCAGCTACAGCTACACGCTGGACAATTCCCGCGCGGCGGTACAGCGGCTTGGCGCCGGCGAGGTCGGCAGTGACGTCTTCACCTACAGGGTCACCGATGCCGATGGCGGCGTGGATACCGCGACACTGACCATTCAGGTCAACGGCGCCGGCGAAGTGGCGCCGCCGATCAGGACCGTCGGGACCAGCGGCAACGACGTGCTCAGTGGCAGCATCGCCGCCGACAGCATGCGCGGCGATGCCGGTAACGACACGATGAGTGGCGGTCTGGGCGCCGACACCATGATCGGCGGTGCCGGCAACGATCTGATGAGCGGCGGCCTCGGTGCCGACGTCTTCCAGTGGCGTCTTGCCGATCGCGGCGCCGCCGGGGCGCCGGCGGTCGATACGGTGACCGACTTCAGCAATTCCTCGCGTGCGTCGGGTGGCGACGTCCTCGATCTTCGCGACCTGCTGCAAGGGGAGAACTCCTCCTTGAGCAGCCTCGACAACTACCTGCACTTCGACGTTTCGGCAGGCAGCACCACGGTGCAGATCAGCAGCAGTGGTGGCTTCGCCAGCGGCTACAGCGCTGCTGCCGTTGATCAGCAGGTGGTATTGGCCGGCGTCGACCTGTCTGCCGGCGGCTTGACGACCGACCAGTTGATCATTCAGGACCTGCTCACGAAAGGCAAGCTGATTACCGACTAGGCGGCCTCATTCCGGTGTCCCGTTCGTTCGGGATAGCGAAACCGCCGGGCCGGTTACTCCGTCGAAGCCGAGTTCCACGAGCGCCAGCCACTCTGCTCGCGTCTCCACGCCCTCGGCGAGCACCTGCAGGCCGATGCCGTGGGCAATGCCGCTCAGCCCCTCGAGGAAAGCGGCGTTGCCCCGGTTGCTGTCGAGTCCGCGGATGAAGCTCGCGTCGACCTTCAGATAATCCAGCCCAAGATCATGCAGCAGCCCGATCTGGCTGAACTGATGGCCAAAGTGTTCCAGACCGATGCGGCAACCGGCTGCCTTGAGGCCGCGGCTGAGTTCGCGGAACGCCGCCAGATGCCGGAGTGCGCCATTCTCGGCGACTTCCAGCCACAGCCGACGCGCCTCGCTCGCATGCGCGCCAAGCATGCCGAGCAGACGTTGCCGGAAGCTCGCGTTGGCGACGGAACTGGCCGAAAGATTGACGGCCAGTCCCGGCAGGTCGGGCCGCGCCGTCAACTCCTGCAAGCCCAGCGCCACGGCAGCGAGATCGAGGGCCGGGGTCAACCGGAGTCTTTCGGCCAGAGGCAGGAAGCGGCCAGCGGCCAGCCACTCGCCGTTTTCCTCCGCGAGCAGCCGCAGCGGACACTCGCGGTGCGAAAGGCCGCCGGCGGCATCGACCACGGGAAAGGAGACCAGACGCAGCCATTCCCGGTCGACGGCGCGCGTGATCGCCTGTGCCCACTGCTCGGCCGTACGAGGGCCGTGGTCGCCGGCAGCGATGACGGCCTCCCGGATGGCGTTCACGCCTTCCGCTTCGGCCGCGGCCAGTGCGGCATCGACGCGGGCCAGCAGGGTCTCGAGGTCCGTCGGCCGGCAATAGCCGCCGAGGCCGATCGAGACGATCGTCTCGCCTTCGACATAGGGTTTGCCGGCCTCGATGAGCGCCGCGAGGAGAACGTGCGCGGCGGCGTGGGCGTCGCGTCCGGCGGCGAGCACGATCGCAAAGTCGGCGCCGTTGAGGCGCGCGGCTATGCCCTGGCTGTCCGGATTGGCGAATGTGCCGATGACCTCGGCCGCCTGCCGCAGGAAAGCGTCGGTGGCGGCGCGACCGAGGCGGCGGTTGATGCCGGCCAGGTCGGCCAGCCGAATCAGCAGCAGCGTGCCTTCGCCGGCGTCCTCGGCGTCGAGTGTCTGGCGCAGGCGGGCCATGAAGTGGCCACGATTGGCGAGGCCGGTCAGCGGATCGCAGTTCGCTTCCCGGCGCAGAATCTCGAGCCGGGCAGCCTCCTCCTCGAAGATTGTTCGGAGGCGACCGACCGTGCTGTTCATCGCCAGCGCGAGTCGCCTGAGTTCGGGCACCGTGGGCTCGGCTATCGTCACGAAACGGCGTTCGCTGATCGCCGTCGCCTGGTCGATCACCGCCTGCAGCGGCGCTTTCAGGCGGCCGAGGATGATCGATCCGAGGAAGCCGCCGACCAGACTGGCGAGCGCCAGGGCGCCAGTCGTTTGCCAGACGTTGTCCCACAGCGCACCATAGGCCAGGCGGCTGTCGCTGATCAGGGTCAGCGTACCGACCTGCTGCCAGCCCTTGCTGATCTGCGCCTGGCCCGGCACGGCGCGAATCGGCAGCCAGCGCGCAAACCACTCCGGCGCATCGAGATCCAGTGGCCCACTGGCGCGTTCGGCAATCGTCCGTCCTTCGGGATCGACGACGCGGACCAATTCATAATGGCCGCTGTCGAAGAGCGCCGCGACGGTCAACTCGATCATCACCGCGTCGGGGTTGCTCTGGCTCATCGACAGCGCGAGTGCCGCGGCGTTGTCCGAATTCTTGATCGACAGTTGCGATTCGAGATAGGCCCGCGCACTCAGCATCGAGGCGATCAGGCTGCCGCCGAAAGCAAGCAGCATGCAGGTGATGATGGCAAGCCAGAACTGGCGATACATGGACATGGTGGTGATCCTCGGTCAATCGTTCCTGGTCGACGCTATTCGAAACCTTCGGCGCGCGCCCGTTGCAGCAGGTCCTGCCAGCGCGAGAGCCGGCCGATGCCGCCGGAACTGGCCTTCAAGGCGCCGGAGACGCCGGCGAAAATGCCGTCGCTATTGAAACTGAACACCGGCTGCAGGTCGGGGCGCCTCGATGCCGGCTGAATCGCGGTCTGCAGGTTGTCGAGCACCAGCGGTTCGGCGCTGGGCTGCGCGTAGTAGGCAAGGACCATGTGTGCCTGCTGGACCTCGCCGGCGCCGGTACTCAGCCGCGCCTTCACGTAGACCAGGCGCATCCTGGCGACCGGCACGCCGGCCAGGCGCAGGGAGTAGTACTTGGCAATCGCGAAGTCCTCGCAATCACCCCGGCCGCGTCCGATGGTCTCCAGCGGTGTGGCCCAGTAATCGCTTTGTCGCCAGATGTTCAAGTCATCGTCGAAGACGATATGGCGGTTGAAGAAGTCGTTGATCGCCTGCAGTTTCCTGCCTTCGTCGAGTGGCTTCGCCGCTGCGACGAGTTGCAGCCAGTCGTCGAGCAGGCCGATTCGCCCCGGCCCGAAGCGTGCCACCAGTTGTTGTTGGAGCGCCGTCCGGTCGGGCCCGGCAGCGGGGCAGCACAGCGCCAGGAGGAAGAGCATCAAGAGCAGCGGCCGGCAGCATCCGGGAAACGCCTGCGGCAACCTGGCCGAGCCAGTAAGTAACGAGAGTTGAGCGAGAATCGGCAAGGCTGGACGATCTGCGGGCTGGAGTGTGGAGTGGGGGGTGGCGCAAGGCGATGTCCTGAGTATAATGCCGCGACCTATCTACTTGGGATGAGCCTTGTCTTGATGCCCACCAAAAACAGAAACCGCGGAATGGCCCGCCATACGGCTTTGCTGCTGCTGGCCCTCGGGACGACACCGGTCACCGCCGAAGTCGCTGAACACCTGTCATTGAAGGAGGCGGCGCAGGCGGCCGTCTTGAGAAACCCGGAAGTGCAGGCGCGCTGGCATGCCTTCCGCGAGACGACGGAGGAGGTCGGCGTCGCCCGGGGCGGCTTCCTGCCGCGGGTGGATGTCTCGGCCGGGATCGGCCGGGAAAGGCTCACCCCGCGGAGTGCCGGGGCCGACACGACTTACACGCGCCATGACACGCTGATCAACCTGCGGCAGATGATTTTTGATGGATTTGCCACGTCCAGTGAAGTCAAGCGGCTCGGCAAGGCCAAGCTGGTCCGCTACTTCGAGTTGCTCGACGCGTCGGAGAACACCGCCCTCGAAGCGGGGCGGGCGTATCTCGACGTGGTGCGCTATCGTCGCCTCGCCTACCTCGCCGAAGAGAACTATATTCAGCATCAGGCCGCCTACGAGCAACTCAGGCGGCGAGCCGAGTCCGGCGTCGGCAAGCGGGTCGATGTCGACCAGGCAGCCAGCCGCCTGGCTTTGGCCGACGTCAATCTGACCACCGCGCTGGCCAACCTGCACGACGTCACCGCACGCTACCTGCGCATTGTCGGCGAGCAGCCGGCCAAGGTGATGTTTGCGCCTGCCGATCTCGCGACCGCCTTTCCCGAAAAAGCCGATGCGGCCCTGCTGCTGGCCTTGCGCAACAACCCGGCCCTGCGCTCGACGATCGAGAACATCGAGGCCTCGCAATATGACCTCGAGGCCCGGCGCGCCGCCTTCAGCCCGCGTGTCGAGCTGATCGCGCGCAAGGAGAACATCAACAACTACCTCGGTCTGGACGGCTCGCGCGACAACTCGGTGGTCGAAATGCGCCTCTTCTACAACCTCTTCAACGGCGGCTCCGATATCGCGCGCGACCGCCAGTACCGCGAGCGCAAGAACATTGCGCTCGACCAGCGTGAGAAAGCGTGCCGCGACATTCGCCAGACCTTGTCGATCGCCTACCACGACACGGTGCGCCTGGCCGACCAGTTATCCTTCCTCGCCCTCCAGGTCGACCTCGTCGAAAGAACGCGCAACGCCTATCGGGATCAGTTCAACATCGGTCAGCGCACGCTGCTCGACCTCCTCAACACCCAGAACGAGTTCTTCGACGCCAGGCGTTCACAGGTCAATGCCGATGTCGACCTGTCGCTCGCCTACCTGCGCAGTTATGCGGGAATGGGACGGCTGCTCGAAAAGCTGGGGCTGAAGCGAGCGGAGGCGGAGAGCGCACCCGACGAGAAGGAGATGGCCCCGCTCGATCTTGCCCAGCTATGCCCGCCGACGGCGCCGGCCGAGATCTATCCGGATCGCGAGACGCTGGGACGCAAGGCCAGGGAACTCATGGAAGGCTCGTCGAACAGCTTCATAGGCGCGCGCAACCTGCCGACGACGGTGGCGCCGCCCGATGCTGCCGCCCGGTCGCTCGTCAACCCCGCGACAGCGATGGAAAGGGAGGGTGCACGGTGATCACAAGCTTGCCACTACGGGCACTGCTGGCCGGCGCCTGTCTGCTGCTGACGACGGGCGGCCTGCATGCGCAGGGCCGGGCCGGTTCGCCGACGCTCGACAAGATTCGTGCCGCCGAGACCGTGTACCTCGGTTACCGCGAAGGGTCGGCGCCTTTCGCCTATCTGGATCCCGAGCAGAAGGCCATTGGCTTCTCGCTCGATCTCTGCCGGCATGTCACCGATGCCATCCAGGCGCGCCTGGGCCTGCCCGCGCTGAGCGTGGTGCAGGTGCCGACGACACCGGGTTCGCGTCAGATCATGCTCGAAGCCGAGACGATCGATCTCGACTGCGGGCCGGTGACCAACACCGAACAGCGGCAGCGCTCGGTAGCCTACAGCGTCACGATCTTCGTCGCCGGCGTCAAGGCCCTGGTCAGGCAGGATTCGTCCGTTCGCGCGCTCAAGGATCTCAAGGACAAGGTCGTCGTGACCACGGCCGGCACCACGGCGGAGGCCTACATCAAATCGGCAGCCGTCCGCCAGGGGCTGCTCATCAACTATCGTTTCGGCCGCGATCATGCCGAATCCTTGCGCCTGCTGTTGCGCGGGAATGCCGACGTGCTGGTCCTCGACGATGCGCTGCTGGCTGGCCTGCTGTCGAACCTTCCACCAGCCGAACGCGGTCGTCTGATCGTCCTGGCCGACAGCTACGGATTCGAACCCTACGGTCTGGCGTTTCGCCGCCAGGATCCCGAGTTCAAGAGGCTCGTTGACGACACCTTGGTCGGCGTGATGCAAAGCGGCGAGTTCGCGCGCCTCTACGGCAAGTGGTTCACGTCGCCGATCCCGCCTGGCGGCGCCAGTCTTGACATGCCGATGAGCGCGGCCCTCAAACAGCTGATCCTGACGCCCAACGACAAGGGCCTCTGAGCGCTGCCGGCGCGTCACCGGCGCGCCGGCGATTTCCATTTCCCGCGCAGGGTCGGCATTGCTATCATGCGGGCTGGTCCACGGGCATCACGGCCGCCGGTCGGCGGTTTGCCGGGAGACCGACAGGGTCTGCCCGGCACGCCGAGTTGGCGGACCAGGAGGCAGCAGACCGTCGACACAGCAAGCGGGAGGGCGCAGCCCATGGCAAGTCATCGCGAGAGCCGCGCCATAGCGCGCTCACCGGAACTGCTCTTCGACATCGTCGCCGATGTCGAGCGCTACCCCGAGTTCCTGCCACTGATTCGTGACGCAAGGATCATCCGGCGCCATGAAACGGCCTACGAAACCGAACAGAGCCTGGCACTGGGCCTGCTCATGCATCGTTTCCGTACGCGTACCGAACTGGAGCGCCCGCACCGTATCGTCGTCGCCTCCGACGATCGATCGTTCTGCCGTTTCGACATCCGCTGGCAGTTTTCGCCACTCGACAACGACCACTGCCACGTCGATTTCACTCTCGACTGCGAGACGCGCTCGTTCTTTCTGATGCCGATCGTGCAACTGCTGGTCCTGCCGATGGCCACCAGCATGGTCGCCGCTTTCGAGGCGCGCGCGCACGCGCTGGCTGGCGATGCGGCGTTCCCGGTGACGGGCCGGGAGGAGTAACCCCCGCGGCGGGCACCGCATCTGCTGTTGCGGCGTGCCCACGGCTGACCGCGTTTGCGCGATGGCCGCGGCAAGCGCGGAATTCCAACGGTTTTGTCGCGCCAGCCGGTTAAAATGCGAGCCTTCGCGAATCAAGGACAGCGCCGTGAGCCAAGAGTCATCAAGCAATGCTGCGAGTTCCTCTGCACTTGCCAGCACCAACTTCATCCGCAACATCATCGAGAGCGAGCTCGCCGCCGGCAAGCACGCGGCGCGCCGCTGGTCCGGCCGTCCCGGTCCGGCCGCCCAGCAGCTGGCCGGGGCCCTCGACCCGGCGAAGATCCGCACGCGCTTTCCGCCCGAACCCAACGGCTACCTGCACTTTGGCCACGCCAAGTCGATCTGCCTGAACTTCGGGCTGGCGCAGGATTACGGCGGCCGCTGCCATCTGCGTTTCGACGACACCAANCCCGAGAAGGAGGAGCAGGAATACGTCGATTCGATCGTCGATTCGGTCCGCTGGCTCGGTTTTTCCTGGGAGGAACCGGCGTCGGAGGCGCTGCCGGAGGGCGAGTGCAACCTCTATTTCGCGTCCAACTACTTCGACTGGATGGTCGAGTTTGCCGAATACCTGATCGCCAGCGGCCACGCCTACGTGGAGAGCCAGAGCGCCGAGCAGATGCGTGCCAGTCGCGGCACACTCACCGAAGGCGGCAGCGAGTCGCCGTTTCGCGAGCGCAGCGTCGAGGAAAACCTGGACCTCTTCAAGCGCATGCAGCGCGGCGAGTTTCCCGACGGTGCGCACGTCCTGCGCGCCAAGATCGACATGGGGTCGGCGAACATCAACCTGCGCGACCCGGCGATCTACCGCATCCGCCACGCCAGTCACCACAACACTGGCGACCGCTGGTGCGTCTATCCGATGTACACCTACGCGCATCCGATCGAGGATGCGCTCGAGAACATCACGCACTCGATCTGCACGCTCGAGTTCGCCGACCAGCGCCCCTTCTACGACTGGCTGCTCGAGCGCCTGGCCGAAGGCGGACTGCTGCAGCGCCCGTTGCCGCAACAGATCGAGTTCTCGCGCCTGAACCTCAGCTACATCGTCCTCTCGAAGCGCAAGCTGATCCAGCTCGTCGACGAGAAGCACGTTGCCGGCTGGGACGACCCGCGTTTGCCGACGCTGGTCGGCGCGCGCCGCCGCGGCTACCCGGCGGCCGGTTTCCGCCTGTTTGCCGAACGTATCGGCGTTTCGCGTTCCGATTCGCTGATCGAGTATTCGCTGCTCGAAGACACGATGCGCGAAGTGCTCAACGAATCGGCCGAACGGCGCATCGCCGTGCTCGATCCGCTGCGGCTGATCATCGACAATTATCCGGCCGGCGAGAGTGAGGACTGCTTCGCGCCCAACCATCCGCTGAAGCCCGAGCTGGGCAAGCGGGCGATGCCCTTCGGCGGCGAGCTGTGGATCGAACGGGAGGACTTCATGGCCCAGCCAAGCAAGGGCTACCATCGCCTCTACCCCGGCAACATGGCGCGCCTGCGCCATGGCTTTGTCGTCAAGTGCACCGGCTTCGACGTCGACGACAGCGGCGTCGTCAGCGCTGTCCACTGCGACTACCTGCCGGATTCGAAGAGCGGTACGCCGGGCGCCGACACCTACAAGGTCAAGGGGAACCTGCACTGGGTCTCGGCGGCGCATGCCTGCCGCGCCGAAGTGCGCCTCTACGACCGCCTGTTCGCCGTTCCCTCGCCGGGCGCCCGGCGCGAAGGCGACCCGGAAGACCTCGAACGCGATTTTCGCGACGACCTCAATCCGCACAGCATGCAAGTGATCGCGGCCTGGCTCGAACCGGCGCTGAAGAACGCCCGGGCTGAAGAATGCTTCCAGTTCGAACGCCACGGTTACTTCGTCGCCGATCGCATCGATTCGCGCGCCGGCGCGCCGGTGTTCAATCGGACGGTGACGCTCCGCGACGTCTGGTCGAGCAAGCCCGGGGCGAAGAAGTAAGCGGCGCGCGCCGCCGCTACAGCAGTTCCAGCACCTTCTCCGGCGGGCGACCGAGCACCGCCCGGTCGCCGCGCACGACGATTGGGCGTTCGATCAGGATCGGGTGCGCGACGAGCGCGTCCAGCCATTCCTCGTCGCTCAGCGAACGTCCGGCGTAGTGTTCCTTGAATGCCGCCTCGCCGCGGCGCACGAGGTCGGCGGCCGGCATGCCGAGTTTTCCCAGCAGCTCGCGCAGTTCGTCGCGGCTTGGCGGGGTCTTCAGGTAATCGACGATCTCGGCAGCGACGCCTTTCTCGGCAATCAGTTGGCAGGCAGCGCGGCTCTTCGAACAGCGGTTGTTGTGATAGATGCGCAGCAGGGTCGGGCTCATCGGTAATCCTCGGGCAGGGAGTGATCGCAGGAAGGGTCGGCGCGCGGCCTAGCGCCACAGGCTCAACGGCGGATCGGTGATGATCGCACGCAGGATGTCGCTGCGCGAGACGAAACCGACCAGCGCCTGCGTGTCGTTGACGATCGGCACGCCGTCGACCTGGTGTTCGAGCATCACCCAGGCGATCCGCCGGATGTCGGTGATCGGGTCGGCGCTGACCACCGGCGTCGTCATGACGTCGCTCACCTGCCTGGCCAACGCATCGCGGACGCGCCCTTCTTCGACATTGAGCACGGTGAGCAGATCGCGCTCGCTGACGATGCCGACCAATCGGTAGGTCGGGTCGAGCACCGGTGCCTGGTGAATGCGCCGTTCGAGCAGGATCCGCCACGCCCGCTCGACGGCATCGGTGCTGGTCACCGAGACGATCTGTCGTTGCATGATCTGGTAGGCGTGATAGAGCGGGCCCCGCTCGGGGTCGCTGCGCAGCATCTCCCGGTAGGCGCTGACGGCTTGCGCCACCGGAACGCTGAAGACCGGTGGCGGTTCATCCTGGTCGATGGGCCGCACAGGGGTGCCGCGGTAAACGCCGGCGACTTCCTTGAGGCCTTCGAAGGTGCCTTGGTAGATCGGACCACTCAAGCCATATACCGAAAACACGCTGTTCTCCTCGTTCTGCAAAGTGGCGCCGTGATGGCGATTCCGGTCAATTCATTTCACTCGGTGCGCAGGGCGTCCACCGCGTCCAGCCGCGCCGCGCGCCTGGCCGGCAGCACGCCGGCGAGCAGGCCGATGAGCACGGCAATACTCTCGGCCAGCGCGACGAAGCTGAGCGGCGTGTGCACCGGCAGCGCCGGTACGAGCAGGTGAATCAACTGCGCCAGACCCATTCCCAGCAACAGTCCGAGCAGCCCGCCGAGCGCCGACAGGGCGATGGCCTCGCCGAGGAACAGGCCGAGGATCGTTCGCCGCGGTGCGCCGAGGGCGACCAGCAGGCCGATTTCGCCAGTGCGCTCGGTGACCGCGATGGTCATGATGGTGACGATGCCGACGCCGCCGACGAGCAGGGAAATGCTGCCGAGNGCGCCCACCGCCATGGTCAGCACGTCGAGGATATTGGANAGCGTGCGCAGCATGTCCTCCTGCGTCGTGATCGTGAAATCCTCGCGNCCGTGGCGGGCCTTGAGCGTCGCCACGACGCGCGCGCTGACCGCGGCGGCGGGCACGCCTTCCTCGTACGACAGNTCGATCTTCATGATTCCGTCGCGGTTGTAGAGCTCGAGCGCGCGCGCCGTCGGGATGTAGGCNGCGTCGTCGAGGTCGATGCCGAGAAACTGNCCCTTCGCTTCGAGAACGCCGATGACGCGAAACTGCAGGCTGCCGACGCGCACGCGTGCGCCCAGCGGATTGTCGGCACCGAACAGTTCCTCCTTGAGCTTGGCGCCGAGGACGATGAAGGCACGCGCATTGTCGGCGTCCTCGGCGGGCAGGAACTGGCCGCTGCGCACCCTGATGCTGAACACCTTGAGCATCTCGGCGCTGACCCCGTTCACGGTGGTCCGGCGCAGGCGGCCATTGGCATTGATCTCGGTGTTGCCCCAGACGGTGGCGGNCATGCCGGTGATATGCGGCAGATGCTCGAGCGCGCGCGCGTCGTCGAGCGTCAGCGGCCGTACCGAGGTCGGGATGCCGGTCGGCGAGTGACCTGAGGTCTTGGTCTTGCCCGGCGCGACGCTGATCACGTTGGTGCCGAACTGCGTGAATTCGGCGAGCACGAAGCGATGGATGCCTTCGCCGATCGAGGTCAGCAGGATCACCGCCGCGATGCCGACGGCGATGCCGAGCAGTGTCAGAAAGCTGCGCAGCCGGTGCGCGGTGATCGCGCGCAACGCCAGTTGCAGGGAATCGCGCGGGCGGATCATTCAGCGTCCATCGCGCCGTCGAGCCGTCGATATCGCACTCCCACGACGATTTCCGGAGTGTCGTCAGATCGATTGACATGCATGGTCATGACGCGCCCGACTGGCCAAAGAGATAGGCATGGTAGCCATGTTATGGATACCGTTCAAGCCGTTCCGACAACCCGACGCAAGGCAATCCTCCCCTCGCACGGACCCTTGCCTCGCGGGTGCGAGCCACCTAGTAATCGCGACCGCGTTGCCCCTGGGCATGTATTCAACGGTAGCGCAGGTATGGATTGGTGGTGGCTGCTGCCGCCAGCGGTTCTCGGCTGACGCCAATGTCGTGAAGACTTGGCGCCCGTGCGGGTCGACGTTGATGGCGACCGGCGGCCGACCGAAGGGTGGCGGCGCAGCGCGGATTATTGCCTGATCTGGAATGGTGATTTGCGCCGCACGGTGATTCCCCTCAGAGGATTTTGCGCCGACCATGTCTACCCGTGACTGGCGCTCGTATTGGTCTCCCGGCAACTGCCCCGCCTCGTCGCCTCGTCGCCTCGTCGCCTCGTCGCCTCGTCGCCTCGTCCCTCACTCTCTGGAGAATCATCATGTCGGCCACACCCGCTACCCCCATCAAGCTCTATCGCCACCCCTTGTCCGGTCACGCCCATCGCGCGCAACTGATGCTGTCACTGCTCGATTTGCCGACGCAACTCGTCGACGTCGACCTGATGAAGGGCGCGCACAAGCAGCCCGAGTTCCTGGCCCTGAACCCGTTCGGCCAGGTTCCCGTGATCGACGACAACGGAACGATCGTTGCCGACTCGAACGCGATTCTCGTCTATCTGGCACGCCGGTACGGCGGCGAGCGCTGGCTGCCGAGCGACGCCGTCGGTGCAGCCGCGGTGCAACGGTGGCTGTCCGTGGCCGCCGGCCAGATCGCTTTCGGGCCGGCGGTAGCGCGTCTGGTGGTGGTATTCGGGGCGAAGAAGAATGCCGACGAAGCGATTGCCCTTGCGCACGCCGTCTTGAAGGTCATTGAAGATGAGTTATCGCGGCACACCTTCCTCGTTGGTGACGGGATGACCATCGCCGATGTGGCTGCCTATACCTACCTCGCGCATGCCCCCGAGGGCAACGTGTCTCTGGACGCTTACCCGAAGGTGCGCGACTGGCTGGCCAGAATCGAAGGCCTGCCCGGCTTCGTTGGCATGCAGAAGACCGCCGTTGGACTGGCCACGTGATCAGCGGAACCGGGAGTCGGCAAGAATGAGCGCGGCAACAGCGTCCCCCTGGCACCGCGGCGAACGCGAGCTGCAACAGAGCGTCGGCGTCGCCGAGCGCATGGAGGTCTTCGGCCGCCAGGTCATCCGCGACTTCATGCCGGAGCAGCATCGCACGTTCTACCGGCAGCTCCCGTTCCTGGTGATCGCCGCCGTCGACGCGAGCGGCGATCCCTGGGCGACACTCGTCGAGGCGCGTGCCGGTCTGGCGCAGTCAGCCGATGCGCGGCACCTGCAGATCAACGCCTTGCCAGGGCAAGGGGATCCCGCTGGCGATGCCCTGATGCCGGGCGACGGCATCGGCGTGCTCGGCATCGAGCTGCAAACGCGCCGCCGCAACCGCGTCAATGGCAGAGTCGTTGCGCGCGACGACCGCCAGCTGACGCTGCAGGTCGAGCATGCCTTCGGCAACTGTCCGCAATACATTCAGGCGCGAGAGTTCAGGTTTTCCGGTGATCCCGCCGAGCCTTTCGTCGGCCGCACCGAAGTCCTGGTCAAGCTCGACGCCGAGGCCAATGCCATGATCCGGGCTGCCGATACCTTCTTCGTCGCCAGCTATGTGGATCCGGAGGGGGATGCCGGCAGACGCCAGGTCGACGCCTCCCATCGCGGCGGCAAGGCCGGCTTCGTGCGTATCGACGGCGATGTGCTGACCATCCCCGACTTTGCCGGTAACCTGCATTTCAACACGCTGGGCAATCTGCAGGTCAATCCGCGGGCCGGCCTGCTGTTCATCGACTTTGCCAATGGCGACCTGCTGCAGCTCACCGGCCGCACCGAACTGGTCCTGGCGGGCGACGAAGTCAGCAGTTTTCAGGGGGCCGAGCGGCTCTGGCGTCTGCACGTCGACAAGGCGGTGCGCCGCCGCGGCGTGCTGAAACTGCGCTGGCGTCTTGACGAAGTCTCGCCAAATTCGCTGATGACCGGGTCGTGGGAAGAAGCCCTGGCCCGCCAGCAGGCACAAGCACTGCGCAACCAGTGGCGGCGTTTTCGCATCGCACGCATCACCAACGAAAGCTCGACCATCAAGTCGTTCCATCTCGAAGCCGCCGACGGCGCCGGCTTGCCGCTCTTCAAGGCCGGGCAGCACCTGCCCATCCGGCTGGCCATCGCCGCGGAAGCCGCGCCGGTCATTCGCACCTACACCCTGTCGGCGGCGCCGTCGGATGGCTGCTACCGCATCAGCGTCAAACGCGAAGGACGGGTTTCGCAGTTCCTTCATGACCACACAGCCGTCGGCGATGAAATCGAGGCCCGTGCGCCACTGGGCAATTTCGTCGTGGACCCGCATGAACGCCGACCGCTCGTTCTCCTGTCGGCCGGGGTGGGAATCACCCCAATGCTCGCCATGCTGCGCGAGGTGGTGTACGAAGGCGTGCGTACCCGCCGCGTACGCCAGACCTTCTTCGTGCATGCGTCGCGCACCCTGGCCGAGCGGGCCTTCGCCAGCGAAATGCAGGAACTGGTCGAGCGTGCCGATGGTGCGGTCGAGGCGGTGCGCGTTCTCAGTCAGCCCGAACCCACGGCCGTTCTTGGCAGTGACTATGACGTTCAGGGCCGCATCGACCTGCGCTTGCTGAAGGCCATCCTGCCCTTCGACGATTTTGACTTCTACCTCTGCGGCCCGGCGGCGTTTGCCCAGGACCTGTACGACGGCTTGCGGGCGATGCAGATTGCCGACGAGCGAATTCACGTCGAGCAGTTTGGCCCCTCATCGCTACGCCGGCGGGTGACGGAAGCGGTCACGGAACCCGCCCCGCCCACCCTGCCGGCTGCCGAAACTTCCGTCGCGGTCGTGTTTGCGCGGACCGCCAAGGAGGCCCGCTGGCAACCGGGTGGCGGCAGCCTGCTCGAGCTGGCGGAAGCGCGCGGGCTGACGCCGGAATTCAGTTGCCGGGGCGGCTCGTGCGGCACCTGCAAGACCCGGATACTGGCAGGCCAGGTCAGCTACACGTCGCCGCCGGCGGTCGCCATGGGGACCGACGAGATTCTGATTTGCTGTTCGGTGCCGGCGGCGGAAGCCGGCGGCGCGGCTGGCCTGGTGCTCGACTTGTAACGTACCGACGCCAGCTTCTCGCCGGCAGCGGGCATCGGCAAAAAATGACTCGAGGAAAGGGGTTTGTCCATGAACGCGCTGGAAGTTGATGTCGCCATTATCGGCGCCGGCACTGCCGGAATGTCCGCCTACCGCGCCGCGCTGGCGCATACTCGTAGCGTGCTGGTGATCGAGGGAGGGGCATACGGGACCACCTGCGCACGCGTCGGTTGCATGCCCAGCAAGCTATTGATTGCCGCCGCCGAGGCTGCGCATGCGGCAAGGCACGCCGAGGCCTTCGGTGTCGTCGTCGATTCGCTGCGCGTCGATGGCGCCGCCGTCATGCAGCGGGTTCGCGATGAACGCGACCGCTTCGTCGGCTTCGTCACCGAGGCGGTGGACCATTGGCCGGCCGAGCACCGCCTGCGCGGTCACGCCCGTTTCCTCGACGGTCACACGCTGCAGGTTGGCGAGCACACGCGTGTCGAGGCGCGGCGCATCGTCATCGCCACCGGCTCGCACCCCAACGTGCCGGCCGAATGGCGCGAGGCCGCCGGCGATCGGCTGATCGTCAACGACGACGTCTTTGCCTGGCAATCGCTACCGCAGTCCGTCGCCGTGCTCGGTACCGGGGTGATTGCCCTGGAGCTGGCGCAGGCCCTGCATCGACTGGGCGTGCGCGTCGGTGTCTACGGCCGCAGCGAGCGCGTCGGCCCACTCACCGACCCCGCCCTGCAGGCCGAAGCGCGCAAGATCTTCGCCGATGAACTGCCGATGCGCCTGGGCGTGTCCGACCTGCATCTTCGGCGTGTCGGCAACGAGGTCGCCGTCCGCGTCGGTGACGAAGAACCTGCCGCTGAACGACGCTACGCGTGGATACTGGCGGCGAGCGGCCGCCGTCCGAATCTGCAGGCCCTCGGCTTGCCGCAGAGCGGGCTGCCGCTGGATACGCGTGGCGTGCCCATGTTCGATCCGTGCACGGGCCAGATCGCCGACAGCCACGTCTTCATCGCCGGCGACGCCACCCATGAGCGGGAGATCCTCCACGAGGCGGCGGACGAGGGCCGCATCGCCGGTGACAATGCCGGCCGCTTCCCCGATGTGCGCGTGCGTCCGCGTCGCGCGCCGCTGTCGGTGGTGTTCTCCGATCCGCAGATCATGCTCGCCGGACAGAGCCACGCGCAGTTGCTGCGCTCAGGGGCGGACTTTGCCGTGGGGGAGGTCTCGTTCGAAGATCAGGGGCGCAGCCGCGTGATGCTGAAGAATCGCGGTGCCCTGCATCTCTATGCCGAGCGGCGCAGCGGTCGCCTGCTGGGTGCCGAGATGCTCGGTCCGGCGGCGGAGCATCTGGGGCATCTGCTCGCCTGGTCGGTGCAGCGAGGCGACAGCGTGCAGGAGATGCTCGACAGTCCCTTCTACCACCCAGTCATCGAAGAGGGCCTGCGAACGGCGCTGCGCGGGCTGCAGCGTGCCCTGCGCATGGGGCCGCCGCCCATCGAGCATTGCCTGGACTGTGGTCCGGGCGCGTGAACTTCGCGCCTGCAGCCGGCGCATGATCGGCGTCCACACGGGCGAGGCGCCGACTGGCGTCAAGCGCGGCCAGCAGCGCAGTGTCCGCTGCGCCAAGCGAACGCCGATTCAGTTCGGCGCCCGCTACCGAGTGCGGGCACCATCGTCATTGCACTCGAGCGTGCCGGGACCGTGGTGGCTGTTCCGCTTGCAGCACCTGGCAAGTAGTTGAAGCCGCCACCCCACCCGTCCGCCCACGTCTGGCCGCTACGCCGGACCGGTAGTGCCCGCTTGCTGGTGAATGTACTTCCTGGCAGTGCGTCTATCCAACCCGGTGCGCCGTGCAACTTCTTCATAGGTGCCCAGGCGCTTGTAGAGCAGTTGACAATAGCGGGCAAGCAAGGCGCTTGCTTCGAGCCGACCGTCGTCGATCGCTTGCAGCAAGGCTTCGCTGCTCGCTCCGGCTGACGCCTCGATGGCGGCATCGTAACGTCCGGTGAGCAGGACGCGACGCACCGCCTGTTCGAGTTCGCGCACATTGCCCGGCCACGGATAATCGGGTGGCAGGCAGCCGGCGAGCGCGTCAAGGACGCGTCCGCCGACCGTTGCGTCGGCAACGCCGAGCATGCGCGTCACCAGTAGCCCGACCAGTCTCGCCAGCTCGTCCGGCGCCTCGGCGAGTCGCTGGCGCAGCGTCGGCAGCGTGATGGCGTCCGAGCACAGGCGGTAATAGAAGTCGTGACGAAATTCGCCGCGCGCGATCAGTTGATGTACGGGTCGATTGGTAGCGGCGATGACTCGTCCGGCAAAGCGCTGTGGCTGGTGACTGCCGATCGGCGTGAAACTTCGCTCCTGCAATACCTGCAGGAGCTTGATCTGAATCGGGATGCTGACCTCGCCGATTTCGTCGAGAAGCAGCGTGCCGTGCGCGCTCGAGCGCGCGAGAACGCCGTCGTGGTGCTCGATGGCGCCGGTGAAGGCACCCTTGCGATGGCCAAACAGCTCGGATTCGATCAGGGTCTCCGGGAACTGTGACAGGTTGATGGCGATGAAACTCTCGGCGAAGTTGGCGGCGAAACGCCGCTGGTGCCACAGGTAGGGGATGTGCCCCGAACGGCCGATCGCCGCCGCCGCCTGACCCTTGCCGGTTCCTGTTTCCCCCAATAGCAGGGTCGAGAAATCTTCCATCCGTTTCCACAGATGGGTGTCGAACAACTGCATGTCATGGGTGAAAACGTTGTTCCAGAGAGCCCGCCGCAAGCTTTTCATCGATGGACTCTCGCCCACCAGTCCGGCTTCGATGAAGTAGTACGCCCGCCGCAATTGGTGAAAGAGGGCGAAATAACGAGCCGCTTCTTCTTCGGAAAAGCCTCGGCGGACCAGTTCGCCGAGGAGTCGGTCGGCCAGCGTCGCGTCGACCCGCGTTTCCCGTCGACTGGCCTGGCGCTCGATCAGGGCGTCCATACCTGCCAGATGGCGGTGATAAACGTCGAAAAGGAATACCGGCTTCGCGCAGCGGGCGTCCTCGGCGCTCAAATCACTCAACGCGAACGTCCCCTGCGCATCCAGCGCCTGCAATCGGCGACTGATGACCGTCATCAGGGCTTCGGCGTCGGCCATCCCCGGCCGCATGACGTCCCCGGCGACTTCGCGCACCTGCCGCGCCCGTGCGTCCGAGAAGGGATTGGCGAAAACGATCTTGCCGACGCGCAGAAAGAAGTCTCGATCACGCGCCGTCAGCATCTGCGACGCAGCCATGACAGCACCTCACAAGCATGTACAAAAAATGCAATTGCTGCATACATGAAACGCGTATCAGCAGCAAGAATCCGGCGGTAGCCGCATTGTAGATCAACACCTTACGGATGGCACGCAAACTGCTCGATGACCGATGCCTTAACAACCACGAAGGAGCACGCGATGAACCCTACCCTCAACCACATCAACCTCTGGATGGCCTGGATCGGCATCCTGCTGGGACTGCTCAGCGGTGCGCTGATCGGCCTTTTCTTCCACCGCGACGAGTGGCTGGGTGGCTACGGCAGCTGGCGTCGCCGCCTGCTGCGACTTGGTCACATCAGCTTCTTCGGGATCGCGTTTCTCAACCTCGCGTTCGCCAACACGGTCAGCCTGGCTGGAGCGACAGCACCCGCCTTCGCTGCCTGGTCGTTGGTGGCAGGCGCCGTGCTGATGCCGGCCATTTGTTTTCTTGCGGCATGGCGCCCGAGCTTCCGTCACCTTTTCTTCTTGCCAGTGGTGGCGCTGATCAGCGGCGCCGTGAGCCTGCTCGCTGGCGAGGTGCTGCCATGAGCCAGTCGATTGAGGGGCCATTCGCATGGCCAGCCGTGGATAGTCAGCCCATGCCGGTGGCCGCCAGGACGAAGGAGTTGCGAATCGTCTTCATCGCCATGAGCGGACTGCGCGCCTGTGATCCAGAACTGACCGCGCTCGGCCTGACACTCCCCGGATTCGTCGAACGCAGTCGCAGCATAGCCTCGCTACCCAGCCTCGGTCTGCTCACCCTGGCCGGGATGACGCCGGCCCAGCACCAGCGCCGCTACCTTGAAATGCCCGACCTGAGCGGCATCGATCAGCTTCCGCGCGACGTCGATCTGGTGGCCATCTCGAGCTTCAGCGCGCAGATCGAGGAAGCCTATCAGGTGGCAGAACATTATCGGACCCTGCGTATTCCGGTGGTGATGGGCGGCCTGCATGTGACCGCGCTGCCGCAGGAAGCGATTGCCCACGGTGCGGCCGCGGTTGTCGGCGAAGGCGAAAGCGTGTGGCGCGACGTTCTGCACGACGCCGAGCGCGGCCGCTTGCGCCCCTTGTACGACGCGCGCGGTGCTGAATTCAACCTGGCAGCAGCGCCGATGCCGGCCTACGAACTGCTGGACATTGCGCGCTACAACCGCATCACCGTGCAGACCAGCCGTGGCTGCCCGTGGCGATGCAGCTTCTGCGCGAGTTCGATCCTGCTTACCCACAAATACAAGCAGAAACCCGCGGCGCAGGTACTGGCCGAAATCGACCACATCCGTTCGCTCTGGCCGCGGCCATTCATCGAGTTCGCCGACGACAACAGCTTTTGTCACCGCGCCTACTGGAAGGCTCTCTTGCCCGAGATCGCCAAGCGCCAGATCAAGTGGTTCGCCGAAAGCGATCTCGCGATTCATGAAGACGACGAGTTGCTGAGGCTGATGCGCGAAGCCGGTTGCGTGGAGGTGCTGATCGGTCTCGAGAGCCCAACAAGCGAGGGACTCGATGGGGTGGAGACGAAGTGCAACTGGAAGCTGTCGCGGGTGCCGCAATATCGCGACGCCATCCGCCGCATTCAGGCCCAGGGCATCCGTGTCAACGCCTGCTTCGTGCTCGGACTCGACGGTCAGACGACCCGCGTCTTCGATCAGGTACTCGACTTCGTTGCCGAAGCCCTGCCGTTCGATGTGCAGGTGACGGTGCCGACACCTTTTCCGGGTACCCCGATGTTCGCGCAGTTGCAGCGGGAAGGGCGCCTGCTGGCCGATCGGGCCTGGGAGCGCTGCACCCTGTTCGACGTTAACTTCCGACCGACACATATGAGCCCGCAAGAGTTGGCAGCCGGCCTGCGCCAGATGATCGTTGCACTCTACAGCGACGAGGCGACGGCGCGCCGGCACCAGCATTTCAAGGCGCTGCGCCGGCAAACGCCGTCGATGGCCGCCTGAGGTCGAGGAAACGGCCCGCTGTTCAGCGTCCACCGATGTCGCCGATCGTCAGGGGCCAAGTGCTGTGCTCGCAGCGACGCGAGGCGATCGATCAAGCGCTGCCGCAGGGTACTGTTCGCCCGCGTTCAGATGACTTTACAGGGGCGCAGCATGGATGCCGCCCATGCCGATGGCGAAGCCGAACACCAGGCCGGAGATGGTGCCGATCTGGCCGGGAATCAGGCCCCGGGAGCAAAGCAGCGGGGAACCGACGGCGAACGCCGATTCAGTTCAGCGCCGGGTCCGCCCGCAGACGTTCGACCGCCAGATCAAGAAACGCGCGTACCCTCTGCGAGGCATGCTGTCCCTCGCGGTGCAGTACATGCACGGGCAGCGCGGGTAGCTCGAAGTCGCTGAGCACGGCCTGCAGCCGGCCGCTGCGCAAGTGCTCAGCGACCTGGTAGGAGAGCAGACGGGTCAGGCCAAAACCGCCCAATGCCGCCGCGACCGCCGAGTCGTTGCTGGTGGTGGTCATGCGCGCTTGCAGCTTGACCACGCGTGGCGCACCGTTCTCGATCAGTCGCCATTCCGGCGTCGGCGTGACGCCCGCCGCCGAGACGATCCGGTGGGCGAACAAGTCATCGGGCGTACGCGGCTCGCCACACTGTTGAAGATAGGCCGGGGCCGCACAAATGACCCGGCGCACGCGTCCAACCGGCACGGCCTGCAGCGAGGAGTCGGCCAGTTCGCCGATACGCACCGCCACATCGACACCCTCGTCGAGCATGTTGATCACGCGATCGAGAAACAGACAGACGGCGCTGACCTCGGGATAGCGCAAGAGGTATTCAGTGACGATGGGGGTGACGAACTGGGCACCGAACAGCACCGGGGCAGTCAGCGTCAGACGCCCGCGAGGTGCCCTGTGCGTGCCGCCGACCGACTCGTCCGCTTCGGCAACGTCGGCCAGAATGCGCCGACAGTCATCGGCATAGCGTGCACCGGCATCAGTCACCCGGACGATGCGCGTGCTGCGCGCCAGCAGACGAACACCGAGTTGCCGCTCGAGTTCGTTGATGGCTCGCGTCACCGCCGATGGCGACAGGTTGAGCTTGCGCGCCGCCCCGGCGAAGCCGTTGGCATCAACCACGGCCACGAGCACCTTCATGTGCTGAAGTCTGTCCATGCAGTCGCCAACTCCCTTGCGTCAGGATCTTGCCTTATCCGGGTGATGGTGCGGAGGAACACCCCGCAGTATAGTGGTCCCAGGATTCTAGGCTGTGGTTTAAGCTAGGCGCTGTCATAAGGAACGACAAGCGATGAGCGATGTGAAGACGCGGAAGGTGCACACCCCGGAGTTCAAGGTGAAGGTGGGTCTGGAGGCCTTGCGAGGGGTGAAGACGATCAACGAGATTGGCCAGGAACACGGGGTTCATCCAGTCCAAGTGGGGCAGTGGAAGAAGGCGATCCAGGAGCAAGCCAAGACCTTGTTCGAGGGCAAGCGCGGTCCCAAACCCGTCGCCGCGTATCGGGAGCCGGAGTTGTTGTACAGCGAGATCGGCAAGTTGAAGGTGGAACTGGACTGGCTCAAGAAAAGTCTGGGATAAGCCTGTCGTAATGCGAAGAGCCTGGATTGAGCCTGGGGAGTCGTTGGCAGTAGTCCGGCAATGCGTCCTGGCCGGGGTGTCGCGTGCGACGATCTATGCTCAGCAAGAACCTTCGATGCTCGACGAAAGCGAGTTGCTACACCGGCGCCTGATTGATGAGGAGTACACCCGGCACCCGTTCTACGGCAGCCGCAGGATGGTGGTCTTCCTCGAGAAAGCGGGTCACACGGTCAATCGCAAGCGGGTTCAACGGTTGATGCGGCTGGTGGGACTGGCCGGTATGGCGCCGGGTCCGGACACGAGCCGGCGACACCCAGCGCACAAGGTCTATCCGTACCACACCTCACCCACAAGCGTCTTCAAATCATGTCGTTCTCGCTGAATGCTGACGCGTATTGTTGACAGGGACTACTCGGTTTTCGGAGGACTTGATGCCAGAATCATCACAACTGCCGGAGAACGACCAGGAGCAAACGGTGGAGACTCTTTTCCCAAGTGGACGTCGACCTGGAGCGGTCAGGGCGTAAGCGTCCATCCGGCCGCGAATGTCGATTTTCTCTCCTGCATTCAGGCGACGTCCCAGCCGCAGATGGTTCCGCTGGCGTCAGCGCCTACGAGGGTGTGGTGCTCCGGATGCCAACACAAACCCGTCACTTCATCCTCGAGCACGGCGAAGCCTATCGGCTTCCCGTGCTTTCGCGGCTCCCAGAGCAGCACCGAGCTGTCCTGGCTGCCGCTCGCCAGTACTGCCCTGCGTGGGCTAAAGGCCAGGCGCGTGCACAGGCCTTGGTGGCCCTCGAGCTGCAGGGGCTGAGTGCCCTCGGGCCCTTTGCCACGGAACTCCCAAACCGTGACCGCGGCATCGCCCGAAGTCGCGAGGAGCTTCGACTCGCTGTCCCATGCCAGCGCCTTCGGCTTGAACGGGTAGCCACTCATCTGGGAGTCTTGGCCTGACTTCAATCGCCAGAAGTGCACCGAGCCGTCCTGGCTGCCGCAGGCGATGACGTTGGCGTCGGGGCTCCAGGCCAGCGAGATCAGCGAACCCTTCCACGCCAGGTGGCGGATCTTCGCTCCTGCGACGAAGGGCAGAATGTGTACGCCGCCGTAGCAGGTCGCTGCGAGGCCGCTACCGTCGGAGCGCCACGCAAGAGCGGTCACCGTGCTGGCGAGCGGCTCGGTCTCGACGATCCGCTCTCCGTCGGGCATCCACACACAGAGCTTCTTTCCCGAGGCCGTCGCGATTCGACCGCCTGCCGGAGCCCATGCGACGTGCTCTACCCAGGCGCTGCCACCTCCCGGTAGCTCGCGCACCAGAGAGCCCTCCGCCGACCAGACTCTCGCCACTTCGTCCTGCCCGCAGGTGGCGAAGCAGCGCCCGTCAGGCGAGATGCTGACATCGAGAACACTTCCTGTATGCGCTGCTGCGATCGCGAATCTCTCTTCGCCCGTCGTCAGATCGAAGCCAACCAGCCGCCCGTCGCCGAGGCCCGCGATGCAGACACCCCCGTCTCGCGCGATTTCGAGCGCCGATACGTAGTCGCCCATCGTGAGGCGAAACCTCGGCCGGAGTTCGGCCGTGCCGTGAGTGAAATCCCCGATTACGCCAGGCATCGCGCGAACCCCCGCGTGAGCTCGTCGCGATCGAGCTTCCGGCCGATGAAGACCAGATCACTAGCGCGCGGCTCGATACCCCATGGGCGATCCTCTCGCCCGTCGAAGAGCATGTGCACGCCCTGAAAGACAAAGCGGCTGGGCGAACCCTTGATGTTCAGGATGCCTTTCATGCGGAAGATGTCGGTTCCCTTATCTCGCAGCAACTGCGATACCCACTGGCTGAGGCGATCGCCGTCAATCTCTCCCTCGAGGTGGATCCCGACCGAGGTCACCTGATCATCGTGCGAGTGTCCGGCCACGAAGGTCTGCTCGCTGCTTGGCCGAACGGCGACGCCGCTGCCGAGCACCTGCAACTGGAATTCGGACGGCAAATGCTGCGTGTACAACCCGATACGCCCCCCACGCGGTGCGTGCAGCTCGAACCGCTTGGCGCCTGCGGAATCAAGTTTTAGCCGCACGGGCTCGGGCGCCCCGATCTCGATGCGTCCACCCGGCAAGGCCGAACGCGCCGCTTCAGACCAGATGCGCGCGGCGTGTTCAGAGTTACCCCGTGAACCGGCGTGCTCGCTGCCACCAAGGAAGCTCGCAACCAGGTCCATTGTGGGGTCCGGGCCGTCTTCGAGTACGAGTTCGTACACGCCTTCCTCGACTTCGAAGGTGCCCGCCCATTCGAACGGATACTCCGGCTCGAGGAACGTTGGCTTGGCTGCCACTGCACGATCGAGATCGAACCCGCCGATGTCGAGAATCGCGGCGATCGGCACGCTCGCGTTCTGGGCGCGGAGCACCTTCGCCATCGAATTCATGTTCGTCACGCGCCGCTCCAGCGCCTCGAGCTCGTGCCCGCTCACGAGGTCCGTCTTGTTGAGGACAAGGACGTCGGCGAACGCAATCTGCTCCTTACACTCGCTCGAGTCATCGAGGTGCAGGTGCACGTGCTTTGCGTCGACGAGGGTCACAATGCCGTCCAGCGAGAAGAGTTCGCGAAGGTCGTCGTCGACGAAGAACGTCTGCGCCACGGGACCTGGGTCGGCCATGCCCGTGGTTTCGACCAGAATGTGGTCAAACTTGTCCCGCCGCTTCATCAGGCTACCGAGGATGCGGATGAGGTCGCCTCGGACGGTGCAGCAGATGCACCCGTTGTTCATCTCGAATACCTCCTCGTCGGCGTTGATAACCAGCGCCTGATCGATTCCGATCTCTCCAAACTCGTTCTCGATGACGGCAATGCGTTTGCCATGGTTCTCGGAGAGGATTCGGTTCAGGAGCGTGGTCTTCCCTGAGCCAAGGAAACCGGTGAGGACGGTGACGGGGAGCCTTTTCATGAGTGTTCTCCCTAAAGGTTAGGCGACACGTAAGGCAGCCGATGCAACTTCATTGCAGCACTGGATCAATGGCTGGGTCACCAGTCGGCATCCATCGCCAGCAAAACGCGCGGCGTCTCGCCCGGCGTAACGGCCGGCGAGCGATGAATGACACCCCGGCCGCCATTGCCCTGCCACAGGCTGCCCTTGAGCAGGGCCACGGCGAAAGGCGGAATCACCTCGATGCGGCTGCCTGGGCCCAGCAGGCCGGAGCTTTCGTCAGGCAGTCCCCTGGCCCCGGCCCCGAGACGGCCGCGATCGACCGCCGCGTCGTCCACCCATTCGGTCCCCGGACCGCGATAGGTGCACAGCAAGCGGATGCCGACGCGATCGACATGCAAACGCGGACACATCGCTTGGCCGACCACTTCCAGGCGGAGGCCGATGCTCCTGGCATCGAGCAGCTCGCCAAGCATTTCGGCAAGCAAGGTGAGATCGGCAGCCAGCGCGTCGCGGCCGGCACCCGCCGGCAGGCGGGCGAGATCCGGGGTCTTTCCTGGTGCCAGGATCTGGCGAAAACCTGATCCGAGATGGTCAGCATGGGTGTTCAGCCAGTCGGCGATGGCGCCATTGACCGGGCGCCACCACTGGGCGATCTGGATTCCCGGATCGAAGATGCGCGTCAGATCCAGCGCCTCTTCCGAGATGGCGGCGCAAGTCGTGGCGGTACGCGGTAGCGGGGCGTTCATCAGAAAACTCCTGTCAGTTACGGTCAACCCGGAGAATCAGCGCAGAAAGGAAAGCGCCCGGCCGCGGCAGTTGGGGCGCAATTTCCCGTCATGCCAGGCAATCTGGCCGGAAACGACCGTCGTCGCCACCCGGCTGCGGAAACGTCGGCCGACAAAGGGCGACCAGCCGCAGCGGGCGAGAACGGGGTCGTCCGGGAGATCCATGTCGCGGTCGCCGATCAACACCAGATCGGCCCAATGGCCTTCGCGCAGGTAGCCGCGGTCGACGATGCCGAACAAGTCGGCAACGCGGTGGCTTGTCTTGGCGACCAGCGTCGGCAGGTCGATGAGGCCGTCGTGCACCAGCCCCATCAAGCCGGGCAACGCGTGCTGGACAAGCGGTAGGCCAGACGGGGCCTGGAAATAGTTGCCGGCTTTCTCTTCCGCCGTATGCGGCGCGTGATCGGTGCCGATAACGTCCAGCCGGTTGCTGTTGAGCGCGGCGCGCAGGGCGTTGCGGTCGGCGACGGTCTTGACGGCCGGGTTGCATTTGAGGTGACTGCCGAGTCGCGTGTAGTCGCTGTCGTCGAACAAGAGGTGATGGACGCAGACCTCGGCGGTGATGTGCTTGTCGGCCAGCGGCTTGTCTTCGAAGAGTTCGAGTTCGCGGGCGGTGGAGATGTGCAGCACATGCAGGCGAGTGCCGTGCTTCTTGCCCAGCGACACGGCGAGCGACGAAGATCTGTAGCAGGCCTCGGCATCGCGGATCAGCGGGTGCGCCGAAAACGGCACGGCATCGGCATACGCTTTTCGCCATTTTTCCTCGTTGACCGCAATCGACGGGGTGTCCTCGCAATGCGTGAGCAGAATCGTCGGAGCACAGGAGAACAGGCGCTCCAGCACCGCTGGATCATCGACCAGCATGTTGCCGGTCGATGCGCCCATGAAGACCTTGATACCGGCGACTTCACGGGGGTCAAGGGCGGCCACGGCATCGAGGTTGTCGTTCGCGACACCAAAGTGAAAGGCGTAATTGGCCCGCGAATCGCAGGCGGCGATCGCCTTCTTTTCCGCCAGTGCCGCCATCGACAGGGTCGGCGGCATGGTATTCGGCATCTCCATGAAGCTGGTGATTCCGCCAGCGACGGCCGCCGCCGACTCTGTGGCGATACAGCCTTTGTGTGTCAACCCCGGCTCGCGGAAATGCACCTGATCGTCGAGCATGCCGGGCAATAGCCACTGCCCGGCGGCATCGATTTCGTCATCGGCGCAGGCGTCGATTGCCGGGGCGATCCTGGCAATCCGCCCATCGCGAACGAGGAGGTCGGCCGCGCGGATTTCACCTTCGTTGACCAGCCTGGCGTTGCGGATGAGCAGCCTGCTCATGCTCAGAACTCGTTCTGCAGGCGTTTGTAGCCCTGGACCAGTTCGTGATTGGTTCGAACCACATCCTCGGAAAACTCCGTGGCCTCGGCGCTGACGCGGGGAACGCTGGCGAGGTCGGTCTCCGGGCCGATACGCAGGGTGGATGAAACATAGAAGCCCGGCGGCAGGTCCTTGCCATCGACCACGGCGTTGTGTCGAACGACGCAGCCATCGCCGATACGGCAATTGAAAACGACGCTATTGAAGCCGATGAAGACGTTATTGCCGATGACGGTTGGGCCATGCACGATGGAACGGTGGGCAATCGAGGTGTGTTCGCCGATATCGACCAGGGCGCCGGACTTGGAGTGGATGACGACGCCGTCCTGGATATTGGAATGGGCGCGGATGCGGATCGGTTCGAGATCGCCGTCGGCATTGACCTCGTCGGCACGGATCACCGCGTAGGGGCCGACGAAGACGTTTTCCTCGATGATGACCTTGCCGCAGATGATGGCGGTCTGGTCGACGTAGGCGGATGCATCGATTTGCGGCAGGTCGCCACGGGGATTCTTGCGGATCATTGTCTACACTCCGTTGGGATGAAACGTTCGTTCGCCGCGTTTGAGCTTGTCGAACAGGTCGTGGTTGGGCCAGTCGTTGCGGATGGCTTCAGAAAATTCAACGTCTTCCAGATCGATCAGGCCCAGGCGCGGGCTGCAGGCATCTTCGCGGAAGCACTGGGCGTAGCCGGTTTCGGTCTCGTGGACGATGACCGAATGCAGGCGCACGTCGGCCTCGCCGTTACGCATTTCGGTCAGATCCAGCAGACGGTCGATCATTACGAAAAACAGCCGCGAGAGCTGCTCGGCGCTGGGCGAAACGGGAATCAGAATCCAGCGCTCGGAAAACCGCTGGCAGGCGGCGATGTAATCAGGATCGTCGCCCGACCACAGAGCGACGGCATGGTCAAAGGCGTCGATCAGCGCGCGCGGGCCGTCCTTCAACAGGCCGAAGTCATAAACCATCTGCCCATGATCGAGCGCAAGCGCTTCGAGCAGCAGCTCGACCTTGTAGGAATGGCCGTGCATCGAGTGCGAGCAGCGCCGCGTGCTGCAACCGCGCACGATGTGGGCGTTCTCGAACTTGAACAGTTTGCGGATCAGCATGCGTCATTGCCGCCGGGGGGCCGCGCTTCTTCGCGCAGGCGGGCAATGACGTCGGCCAGCGGCAGGCTGCCGAGATCCTCGCCTGCGCGTGCGCGCAGCGCGACCCGGCCTTCCGCTTTTTCCATGTCACCGACGACCAACAGGTACGGCACTTTCTGCAGCGAGTACTCGCGAATCTTGTAGCCGATTTTCTCGTTGCGCAGATCGACCGTAGCGCGGACGCCGACCCGCTTCAGCGCCTGCAAAACGCTTTTCGCGTAATCGCTCTGACCTTCGCTGATGTTGAGTACCACGGCCTGCTGCGGCGCCAGCCAGAGCGGAAAGAGGCCGCTGTAGTGCTCGATCAGGATGCCGGTAAAGCGCTCAAGCGAACCGAACAGCGCCCGGTGCAGCATCACGGGCCGTTCGCGTTCGCCCCGTTCGTTGATGTAACTGATATCGAAGCGCTCCGGCAGGTTGAGATCGACCTGCAGCGTGCCGCATTGCCAGTCGCGGCCGATCGCGTCGCGCAGTACGAATTCAAGCTTGGGCCCGTAGAAGGCGCCTTCGCCGGGGTTGATCCGGCATTCGATACCCATCCGGTCGAGCGCCCCGGAGAGCGCACCTTCAAGCTGGTCCCAGGTTTCGTCGCTGCCGATGCGGTTGGCCGGTCGGGTCGACAGCTTGACGGCGACATCGTCGAAGCCGAAATCACGATAGATGGCGAAGACCAGTGCGATGGTGCTGGCACATTCGTCCTGCATCTGGGCAGCGGTGCAGAAGATATGGGCGTCGTCCTGGGTGAAATGGCGTACGCGCAGCAGGCCGTGGAGGGAGCCCGAGGGCTCGTAGCGATGGACCTTGCCGAATTCGGCCATGCGCAAGGGGAGGTCGCGGTAGCTTTTCAGCCTTTGGGCAAACAAGGAGACGGCGCCGGGGCAGTTCATCGGTTTGAGGGCGAAGACGCGCTCGTCCTCGGTTGTCGTCGTGAACATCGCCTCGCGGTAGTTGAACCAGTGGCCGGAGGTTTCCCACAGGCCGCGATCCATCACGTCGGGCGTATTGACCTCGACGTAATCGGCGCGCTCCTGGCGTGTGCGCATGTAGCCGATCAGTTGCTGGAACAGCGCCCAGCCCTTGGGGTGCCAGAACACGGACCCGGGTGCGCAGTCGTCGAAATGGAACAGGTCGAGCTGGGCGCCGAGCTTGCGGTGGTCGCGCTTACCGGCTTCTTCGAGGCGGGTCAGGTAGGCCTTGAGGGCCTTGGCATCCGGCCAGCAGGTGCCGTAGATGCGCTGCAGCATGGCGTTCCTGGCATCGCCCCGCCAATAGGCGCCTGCCACCTTGGTCAGCTTGAAGGCTTGAAGCCTGCCCGTGCTCGGTACGTGCGGGCCGCGACAAAGGTCTGCAAAGTCGCCCTGGGCGTAGAGCGACAGGGTTTCGCCCTCGGGAATGGCGCGGATCAGTTCCGCCTTGTAGGACTCGCCCAATTGCTCGAAATACGCGACTGCCTGGTCACGCGGCAGTTCGCGCCGGCCGAGCGGCAGGTCAGCGGCGGCGAGTTCCTGCATGCGGGCTTCGATCTCTACCAGGTCGTCGGGCGTAAAGGGGCGCTCGAAGGCGAAGTCGTAGAAAAAGCCGTCTTCGATAACCGGGCCGATGGTGACCTGGGCGCTCGGGTAAAGCTGCTTGACGGCCATGGCCAGCAAATGCGCGCAAGAATGGCGCAGTATTTCCAGGCCTTCCGGATCGCGTGCAGTGATCAGGCTGAGCGAGGCATCCCGGTCGAGAATGAAAGCGGTGTCGACCAGCCGGCCAGCGACACGGCCGGCCAGCGCCGCCCTGGCCAGACCAGGACCGATATCGGTGGCCAACTGGGCGACGCTGAGCGGATGCGGGTAATTCCGTTGGCTACCGTCGGGAAGCGTGATGATGGGCATGGATGGGTTTCTCTTGCAGCGTGATCAGGGGTGATGCGTGTCGCTGGCATGCGCTGGCGGCACGGGGTCGACACCGCCAGGGTGCCAGGGATGGCAGCGACCAATGCGCCGCAGGGCCAGCCAGCCGCCGCGACGCAAGCCGTGCATTTGCAGGGCTTCCTGGGCGTAATGGGAACAGGATGGGTAAAAGCGGCAACGCGGGCCGAGCAGCGGGCTGATGAACCACTGATAGCCGCGAATCATCAGCAGGATGGCACGGGTCAGCAGGCGTTTCATGCCGCGGCCTGTGCGTGCAGGCGATGCCAGCTCGTACCCGTCGCGCTGTCCTCGATGCCGATGCCCAGGGTCAGCAATTCCTGGCGCAGCTCATCGGCACGGGCAAAATCACGGCGAGCACGGGCTACGCGGCGAGCGGCGATCAGTTGTTCGATGGTTTCGGTCGCTGGGCAGTTGTCCTGCGCCCTCGCCTGCTGGCGCCAAGTGGCCGGATTCTGTTGCAACAGGCCGAGCAAGTCGGCAGCATCGCGTAGCGTGGCAAGGAGGCGAGATTGTTCTGCCGGATCCGTACATTTGCGCAGTGCCGTGGCGGCTTCATGCAAGCAGCCGAGGGCCAGGGGCGTGTTCAGGTCGTCGGCCAGCGCGGCTTCGACTGCTTCGGCGCGCACGCCTTCGGGCGCTGGATCTGGCGCGGCAAAAGGCTGCAAGCTGCCGTACAAGCGGTCGAGGGCCGCCCGCGCCTGATCGAGCGCACTCAGCGAGAAGTCAAGTGGCTTGCGGTAGTGGCCGGCGAGCAGCGCGTAACGGATGACCTCACCGGGGTAGTACTGCAGCAGGTCGCGTACGGTGCGGAAATTGCCAAGGGATTTCGACATTTTTTCGCCGTCGACCGTGACATAGCCGTTGTGCAGCCAGTAACGGCAATACTGCCCGCCATTGGCCCCTTCACCCTGGGCAATTTCGTTTTCATGGTGGGGAAAGATGAGGTCCTGGCCGCCGCCGTGGATGTCGATCGACGGGCCGAGGTGGGTGTGGATCATCGCCGTGCATTCCATGTGCCAGCCGGGGCGTCCAAAACCCCAGGGGCTGTGCCAGCCGGGTTGTGCTGCGGTCGATGGCTTCCAGAGCACGAAATCGGCCGGGTCGCGCTTGTAGGGTGCGACTTCGACCCGCGCCCCGGCAATCATGTCGTCGCGCTGACGACCCGAGAGCTTGCCGTAGTCGGGCAGCGACGGCACATGAAACAGGACGTGGCCCTCCGCGACATAGGCATGGCTACGCTCGATCAGGCGCTCGATCAGCGCAATCATCTGCGGAATGTGGCCGGTCGCCCAGGGTTCGATGGTCGGTGGCAAGGCATTCAACTGCGTCATGTCTTCGCGATAGGCCGTGGCGTAACGCTCGGCCAGGATGCGGATGGGCTCGCCGTTGGCGGCTGCGGCGGCATTGATCTTGTCGTCCACGTCGGTGATGTTGCGGGCGTAAATCACCTGCGGGTAATGCCGCGACAGTAGGCGGTAGAGCACGTCGAAAACGACTACCGGGCGCGCGTTGCCAATGTGCACGTAGTTGTAGACGGTGGGGCCGCAGACGTACATCGTGACGCGCTGAGGGTCGGCCGGCATGAATACATCTTTCTGCCGAGTGAGCGTGTTGTGCAGACGGATGCTCATTTCATCCGCCCTTCGGCAACCAGCGCTTCGCGGCGCTCGCCGTCGAGCACGCCGCAGAACATGGCGAAGGCCTTTTCGATCAACAACTGGTCGAGACCGCGTACGATGAAGACGAGGCGGCTCTTCCGGTCGTTATAGGGCGCTTCGGTCGGCCAGTCGTCGAGCCTGGCGTAGGGGTAGTTGGTGTGCTGGACGCACTGGACGACGCGCGGCTTGTCGTCGCCGATCACATTGAGCAGGCCCTTGATGCGCAGGATGCGATCGCCCATGCCCTGCAGCAGCAGGCTCACCGCGTCGACGAAACAGACCCATAGCAGGGGCTGGTCGAAAGTCAGCGCGAAGCTGTAAACCTCGGCATCGTGGCGGTCCACATCGTGATGATGGTGATGATGGCCATGCGCCTTGAGTCGTTCCTCGCGGACTTTTTCCTCGGCCAGCCAGCCGGCGACATCGGGCGTCTTGCTGCCCGGATCATAGAGGCCGCAGCCGGTAAGCGAAGCCAGCGCGACTTCGCCGCGGCGCACGAAAATCTGCGGCGCGGCCGGGTTGATCCGGCGCAAGGTCTGGCTGATCGCCTCGATGGCGGGGCCATCGGCCAGATCGCACTTGCTGAGCAGCAAGCGGTCGGCCATTGCCACCTGCTTGACTGCCTCGGGGTGCTGCGCCAGTTGCCCGGCCGCATGCGTCGCATCAACCACGGTCACCACACCATCAATACGGAAGCGCTCGGCAATGAAGAAATCCTCCATCAGCGTGGAGATCACCGGCGCCGGGTCGGCCAGGCCGGTGGTCTCGATCACCACGCGGTTGACCGGCACGATCCTGCGCTGCAGGCTCTTCATGAATAACTCGGTCAGGCTGCGCGTCAGATCACCGCGTACCGTGCAGCAGATGCAGCCAGAGTCGAGCAGGATCAGGTCTTCATCGATCTTGGTGACCAGATGGTGGTCGACGGCAACACTGCCGAACTCGTTGATCAGCACCGCCGCTTTGGTCATTTCCGGCTGACCGAGCAGGTGATTGAGCAGCGTTGTCTNGCCGGCGCCGAGAAAACCGGTGAGCAGGGTGACTGGGATACGGCGGTCGGTGTCTGTTTCACTCATGGCTTGCTCGTTCACTGTGACTATTTGCCGCGTGCCCGAATCTGGCTGCGGATCGTGGAGAAATCGACACTGCCGTCCATTTCCTGGGAAAAGGCGGCGAAGTTGTAGCCCATGGGTGTTCGGCTGTAAGCCGCCAGCAGGCGCCGTCGTTCGATCTGCCGAGGATCAGCCATACTGGCGCTTTTTGGCCTCATGGCGCTCCTGCGCCTCCAGACACAGGCTGGCCGTTGGCCGGGCGAGCAGGCGGGCTATGCCGATCGGCTCGCCGCTTTCCTCGCACCAACCATAGCTGCGGTCCTCAATGCGGTGCAGTGCCTGGGCGATCTTCTTGAGCAGCCTTCTTTCGCGGTCACGCACCCGCAGTTCCAGCGTGTGTTCTTCCTCGGCGCTGGCCCGGTCGGTCGGGTCCGGGGCGGCTTCGGTTTCCTGCAGGTGCTGGGTTGTCGCATTGGCTGCGCTACGCAAGGCACTCTCCTCGGCCAGAAGGCGCTGTCTGAAGCTCGCCAACTGAGCTTCAGACATGTACTCGGATTCCGGTGCCGCCAGCAATTCGGCATCACTGAGCAGTTCGATCGTCTTGCTCACGACTCAGTCCTCCTCCACTTCATCGACCGACCATTGCGGAAACGGGTCTTCATACCGAACCCAGGCTTCGGGGCCAGCCACCAGCTCGGTGTCGCTCAGCAAACAGGCGTCGAAAGCGTGGCGTAGCGCCGATTCATCCATCTCGATACCGATCATGACCAATTCCTGCTGGGCATCGCCATAGGGCTCAAGCCAGCGATCCAGGATGATCCGGCGGCCTTCCTCATCCTGCGGCCAGTCCGTCTCGGGAACGGCAACCCACCACAGACCACCTACCTCGTGCCGGGTCACCGGGCCGGCTTGCGACCAGCTGCCGACCAGACCGGGGCGCGTAGCCAGCCAGAAATAACCTTTCGAACGAATGACGCCCGGCCATTCCTGGTTGATCCACTCATGGAAGCGCGCCGGATGGAACGGCCGGCGGGCGCGATAAACGAAACTGGAAATCCCGTACTCCGCGGTTTCCGGGATGTGCTCGCCGCGTAGTTCCTGCAGCCAGCCAGGGGCTTGTGCCGCCCGTTCGAAATCGAATCGGCCGGTGTTGAGAATGCGTTCGAGCGGCATCTGGCCGAAACAGGCTTGGACTATGTCGGCTCGCGGATTCAGTGTCCGCAGAATGGCTTCGAGGCGGGCAAGGTCCTCCGCTGGCAGGAGGTCGATCTTGTTGAGTACGATCACGTCACAGAATTCAACCTGCTCGACCAGCAGATTGACCACCGTACGCTCATCACCTTCACCCAGGCTCTCACCCCGGTCGGCGATGTAGTCCTGCGAGCTGTAGTCGTTCAGGAAGTTGAAGCCATCCACCACGGTGACCATGGTATCCAGCCGCGAGATGTCCGAAAGACTGGTGCCGTCCTCGTCGCGAAAGGTGAAGGTTTCGGCCACCGGCAGCGGCTCGGAGATGCCGGTCGATTCGATGAGCAGGTAATCGAAACGCTCCTCCTTGGCCAGTCGGGCAATTTCGATCAGCAGATCCTCGCGTAACGTGCAGCAAATGCAGCCGTTGCTCATCTCGACCATCTTCTCCTCGGCCCGAGACAACCTGGCGCCACCTTCGGCGACCAGTCGGGCGTCGATATTGACCTCGGACATGTCATTGACGATGACGGCGACGCGCTGACCCTGGCGGTTATTCAGCACATGGTTGAGCAGCGTTGTCTTGCCGGCACCGAGAAAGCCGGACAGGACAGTGACCGGGAGGCGGGAGTCTCTTGTTGGGCGTTGGAATGTCATTCCTGCTCTTGATTGGCGAGTAATCGAACGGGTGCGGATATCACTTCAACGCGCCCGTTCCTGACCGCGTTGTAGAAACAGCTGCTCCGCCCGGTATGGCAGGCGCCACCGAGCTGGTCGACAAGCAGCAGAATGGCGTCGCCATCGCAATCGAAGCGCGTTTCAATCACGCGTTGCCGGCAGCCCGATGTTTCCCCTTTGCGCCACATGCACCGGCGTGAACGTGACCAGTAGCAGGCAAGGCCGGTGGCCAGGGTCTCTTCAATCGCGGCACGATTCATCCACGCCAGCATCAGCATCTCCCGAGTGTCAAATTGCTGTGCGATGGCCGCGACCAGCCCTTGCTGATCGAATGCCAATTCGTCCAGCACTTCGGAAAGAGGTAAGCTTGCGCCGATGGGTGCGCCTTCAAGTCGGGTTAACATAGCGTCTTCTGGATATCAGAAATGCAATGTTATAACATTGCATGTTTACTACCAAGACCAACCTGATGAACCCATCGCTTCCTGACGATCAATGTCCGCAATTCACTACTGGCACTACGGAAGCCCTTGACCGGGCCGAAGCCGCATGCCGGGCACGCGGCGCCAGCCTGACTGCGATCCGCCGTGAGGTGCTGGAACTCCTTTACCGCAGCCCCACCGGCGTCAAGGCCTATGATCTACTCGCCCGGATCAAGGAAGCTCGGCCCGGCGCTTCACCGCCGACGGTCTATCGCGCTCTGGATTTCTTGATCGAACAGTGCCTGGTGCACAAGATCGAGCGCATGAACCTCTTCGTTGCTTGCAGACAGGCGTCGCATCAAATCCCCAGTCTGTTTCTGGTCTGCCCAAAATGCAGTGGGGTCACGGAACTACAGGAGCAGTCGGTGATGAGTGCGCTGTCGACCAGTCTTGCCGAGGCCGGGCATCGCCTGGAGAGTCCTGAAGTGGAAATCAGCGCGCTTTGCCCGAAATGTGTCGGCGCAGCTAGCGCTCAGTGCGCCGACGGCGAAGGCGGCGCCTTGGGCTGACTGACCAGTTCGCGAACCCAGGGAAGGCGACGACGCGCATCACAGTACCTGACTCACCAAGCAGGCGGCGCGGGTACGGGTGAGACGTTTGAGTAGGCGCTGGACCGGGACCGCGGGTAGGTGTCGGTGGCATCCTGTGCGCTGGAATGCTCAAGCCGGCGCGTGTGCGCCAGGATGGTTCCCAGCTCGGCCTGGTGCTGCTCCAGCAGCCTGCCTGCGGATCTAGGATCAACAGCCCGTTCTCGAGGTCCAGGGGCCAAACACGCGGATTGAGGTTGCTGCCGGTTGTTGCGTCTGCCTCTCCGAGAAAGCCGAAACGGGCGAACATCCCGCGTACGGAGTGGAATTGAGAGCGACTGGGTCCTTGATTCTACTTTGTCAGATTCCCTTTCACCTTTTCGTGATTTCGTGAGCTGCATTTGCCGAGAAGGGCGAGTTGATGGCCGAGTATCAGGTCGGCCGCTGGCGGGCGTGGCACCATCACATGGCCCCGGTCATGATCGCGACCATGTTCCTGGACAAGGAGCGCATGGCCCATCGCGAGACGGCCGAACTTCTCTCCTGTCGCGACTTGGTGGAGATCATGCGTCATCGACAGGCATCGACGGCGGCGCCAAGCCATGGGATCCGCCCATCGAACGCGATTTGACCAAGTCAAATTGGTCGGGCTTCGCAGAACATGGGGCTGCCCCGTCGATCGAAGGCCCTCAGCTCCTCCCGCCAGCGGCAATCCGCTTTTTTCACCAGGCTAGGGCGTGTCGGTCGAACGTCTGCCGGTTTGCCGATCGAGTGCTATTGCCAGAGCAGCAGTTGTGCGTGCAGTTCGATCGCCGTTCGGTGCTCGTTTTCCGTCGATGGACCCAAGGCTCCGGAATGCGGCACGCACCGTCCTGATATGCCCCGTTATGGTGCGCGAAGCCGGGGAAACCCGGTTGACCTGGGATACTTCCAGCCTGCCTGACGCAACCGGCAGTTCCGCTTCAGCATCTTGGCGTCCAGCCGCCGGGTTACTGTGAAACAACGAAAAAATGCATGTAAACAGAACACTGAATCGGCAAGCGACGCGCGCCGGCCAGATCGCCCGTTGGAGTGAAAGTCGTTTCACTATTCGAAGTGACGCGACTCAGGTAGCGCAATGACCGATGGGCCGAGCCAGCTGTCAGGAAAAACCGCACGGTTGAGCAGTGGGTTCTGGAGCCAAAAGGGCAATTGTGGCTCGCTATTTGCTTTGATCCGAGAGAGACACGCTGTGCTGGCGTGGCAGTTTCGGAATAGTGGCGGCGCAGGATCGTCCGCCGCTTGTCAGGATTGAGAAGTCAAGGATTCTTGGAGAACAGTATGGACATCGTCAGTCATTTTGCCGCCCGCTTTGACCGCACCCGCGAAGAGGAACTCTCCCTGGAGGACTACCTGGCAGCGTGCAAACGGGATCCGCTGAGCTATGCCACCGCCGCCGAACGCATGCTGCGCGCAATCGGTGAGCCGCAGACGGTAGACACCCGCAACGACCCGCGCCTGTCACGCCTGTTCGCCAACAAGGTGATCAAGATCTATCCCGCCTTCGCCGAGTTCTACGGCCTCGAAGACGCGATCGAGCAGGTGGTCAGCTATTTCCGCCACGCGGCGCAGGGGCTGGAAGAGAAGAAGCAGATCCTCTACCTGCTCGGCCCGGTCGGCGGCGGCAAGAGCTCGATCGCCGAGCGGCTGAAGTCGCTGATGCAGGAGGTGCCCTTCTATTCGATCAAGGGTTCGCCGGTGAACGAATCGCCGCTCGGCCTGTTCGATCCAGGCGAAGACGGCGCCATACTCGAGAAGGAATACGGCATCCCCGGCCGCTACCTCAACCGCGTCCTGTCGCCGTGGGCGGTAAAACGGCTGGAAGAGTTCGGCGGCGACATCCGCCGGTTCAGGGTGGTCAAGCGCTATCCCAGCGTGCTCAAGCAGATCGGCATCGCCAAGACCGAACCGGGCGACGAAAACAACCAGGACATCTCGAGTCTGGTCGGCAAAGTTGACATCCGCAAGCTCGAAACCTATGCCCAGGACGATCCTGATGCCTACAGCTTCTCCGGTGGGCTGTGCCTGGCTAACCAGGGCCTGCTCGAATTCGTCGAAATGTTCAAGGCGCCGATCAAGGTGCTGCACCCACTGCTGACCGCGACGCAGGAAGGCAACTTCAAGGGGACGGAAGGTTTCGGCGCGATCCCGTTCGACGGCGTCGTGCTCGCACACTCCAACGAAAGCGAGTGGAAAGCCTTCCGCAACAACAAGAACAACGAGGCCTTCCTGGACCGCATCTACATCGTCAAGGTGCCCTATTGCCTGCGCGTCTCCGAAGAGGTGAAGATCTACGAGAAGCTGCTGCGCGGCTCCTCGCTGGCCGAAGCGGTCTGCGCTCCGGGCACCCTGCGGATCATGGCGCAGTTCGCAACGCTCACGCGCCTGAAGGAGCCGGAAAACTCCAGCCTGTATTCGAAGATGCTGGTATACGACGGCGAAAACCTCAAGGACACCGACCCGCGCGCCAAGAGCTATCAGGAGTACCGCGACTACGCCGGCGTCGATGAAGGCATGAGCGGCATCTCGACGCGCTTCGCTTTCAAGATCCTCAGCAAGGTGTTCAACTTCGACTCGACCGAGGTCGCCGCCAACCCGGTGCACCTGATGTACGTGCTCGAACAGCAGATCGAGCGCGAGCAGTTCCCGGCCGAAACCGAGGCGAAGTACCTGGCGTTCATCAAGGAACATCTCTCGGTACGTTACGCCGAGTTCATCGGCAAGGAAATCCAGACCGCCTATCTGGAGAGCTACAGCGAGTACGGCCAGAACATCTTCGACCGTTACGTCACCTATGCCGACTACTGGATCCAGGACCAGGAGTATCGCGACACCGACACCGGCGAGGTCTTTGACCGCGCCTCGCTGAACGCCGAACTCGAAAAGATCGAAAAGCCGGCGGGTATCGCCAACCCGAAGGATTTCCGCAACGAGATCGTCAATTTCGTGCTGCGCGCACGCGCCAACAACCAGGGCAAGAACCCGCTGTGGACCAGTTATGAAAAACTGCGCACGGTGATCGAGAAGAAGATGTTCTCCAACACAGAAGAACTGCTTCCGGTGATCAGCTTCAACGCCAAGGCCAGCGCCGACGACGTCAAGAAGCACGAAGATTTTGTCAATCGCATGGTCAACAAGGGCTACACATCCAAGCAGGTGCGCCTCCTGTGCGAATGGTATCTGCGGGTTCGCAAGAATTCGTGACCCGGCGTCGCTGACGATCCAGAGGATATCCACCAGTGCAACAGATCATCGATCGCAGGCTGGCCGGCAAGAACAAGTCGATCGGCAACCGCGAGCGCTTCCTGCGCCGCCACAAGGAGCAGATCCGCGAGGCCGTGAAGCGCGCGGTCGCCGGGCGTGGGATCCGCGAGATCGCCCAGGGCGAGGACATCCGGATACCTCGCCGCGACATCAGCGAGCCGGTGTTCGGCCACGGCCAGGGCGGGCGGCGCGAAATGGTGCACCCGGGTAACAAGGACTTCGTGCGCGGAGACCGCATCGTACGTCCTCAGGGCGGCGCGTCTGGTGGTGGCGGCCCGGGGCAGGCCGGCGACTCCGGCGAGGGCGAAGACGATTTCGTCTTCCACCTGACGAAGGAAGAGTTCATGCAGGTCTTCTTCGACGACCTGGCGCTACCCCGACTGACCCGCACCACGCTCGCCGAGACTCCTGAGTACACGACGCACCGCGCCGGTTTTTCCAGCGACGGGACGCCGAACAACCTGCACATCGTCCGTTCGATGCGCGGCGCCATCGGCCGGCGCATCGCTCTGGGCAGCGAGTCGCGGCGCCAGTTGGCCCATCTCGAAGACCTTCTCGAGGCCTTGCGCGAGCAGGCCGACACCCCGTCGCGGCGGCGTGACATGGCGGTGCTCGCGCGCGACATCGACGCGCTGCGCGCACGCCTCCTGCACATTCCCTACCTCGACCCGATCGACCTGCGCTATCGCAGTCGCGTCCGTACGCCAGTACCGATCGCCAGGGCGGTCATGTTCTGCCTGATGGATGTCTCCGGTTCGATGGACGAGGCGCGCAAGTGTTACGTCCCGCGATATCTGGAACTCTTCAACCCGAGCCATTCGAGGTTGAGATGATGGCAAAGTCCCACGCTGACGCCGGAAGAAGAGGTTCCGGCG
>Ga0056903_1000146_pt1 | contig 40349 bp, 41 predicted proteins | sample EBPBio142005_DNA_FD_55025 | JGI IMG/M metagenome (GOLD analysis project Ga0056903, IMG submission 55025) | Wastewater treatment Type I Accumulibacter community from EBPR Bioreactor in Madison, WI, USA - Reactor 1_6/14/2005_ DNA | ecosystem: Engineered > Bioreactor > EBPR > Anaerobic-Aerobic >...
GTGGCCCGCGCCGCTGTTCAACACCGTGCTCGCGGCGGCGCACGCCGCGGGCTTCGCGCGCGACTTCAACGAAGCCGCGGTGCGGCGCATGCGCAGCGACCTGGTGTTCGACCCCGCCGACGCGCAGCGCGATTTCGGCTACGCGCCGCGCCCGTTCCGGCCGACCGCGTCGATGTTCCGCGCGGCCAGGTGAGGGCGCGGCCCGCGCTTACAGCGCGAAGTCGTCCGGCGAGGTCTTGACGTTGCGCTCGAAGCGCAGGATCGACACGAACAGCGACGTGCCGTCGGCGAAGCGCAGTTCCAGTCCGGTCGGGCTGCCGTTCGCGAACCAGGCGGTGGCGTCGGCGACGCCGGTGCCGTACGTGTCCGGCGCCAGCCGCGCGCCGTACACGCCGGACTTGGGCGTGGCCGGCGGCAGGTCGAACGTCTTGCCGAAGCGGGCCAGCTCGCCGGCGGTGCCGAGCAGCCACACCGCGAGCGGATCGAGCGCCGCGTCTGCGGCGTCCTTGCCGGACAGCCCGGTGGCCTTGTCCTGCCAGCGCACGCTGCCGGCCTCGGCGACGGCGACGAATTCGTTCCACGCGCCGGGCCGCAGGCGCAGGCGCAGGCGGTCCGGGCGTTCGAACAGCAGCTCCGCCGGATAGCGTTCCGGCGCGCCGCGCTTGCCGCTCTTGTCGGGCGCGGGATAGCGATCGACGCTGGCCTCGATCAGGCCGCTGTACAGCGTCTTGTCGAGCGTCGCGAGGTCGGCGGAGGCGGACGCCGCGTGCGCGGCCGGCAGGCCGCCGGGGCCGAACGCGAGCGCCAGTGCGAAGGCGATGCGGAGGAAGGAACGCGAAGTCATGTCGGGGCTCCTGGAATCGGGCGGGGGCGGCGCGTCACTGGCCGCAGCCGAGGGTCACGGTGGTGCGCAGCGAGGCGGGCGGCGTCATTCCCTGCAGCGCGCTGCACTGTGCATTCGGGTCCACCGTCAGCGCACGCACGGCGTAGCTGCGCAGCGCGGCGACTTCCGCGGGCACGCCCGGTTCCGAGGTGTCGAAGCATTGCCCGGGCGCGAGATCGCGTTCGAGCATGCTGCCCGGCGCGCCCGGGACGGTGATGCGGATCCGCACCGCGCTGGCGTTGCAGATCGTGCGCAGGCGCAGGCTCGGCGACAGTTCCGGCGGGCCGGGGATCACGCCGTCCGCGTTCACCGGCTGGCTGCCGGCGCACATGCCGCCGTGCTCGACGGTGCGCATGACCGTGCCGGTCAGGCGGCGCGCGGTGGCGGTGTTGTTCTCCAGGAGGCGGCTGCGCAGCCCGGCGACGCCGCTCATCGACACCACCGGGTAGACCAGCCAGGGCGAGGCCGCGGTGAAGGTCACCGCGGTGCTGTCCGTCGACGGCGTGAAGTCGACGTTGCCGGTGAAGCCGGTCGAGGTCAGCGGCGCGAAGTCGGCGGGCACGCTGCTCATGGTGATCGTCGGCGCGAAGTCGGGGCAACTGAAGCCCGGGCGCGACACGCAGGGCTGTTCCTGGGTGAGGTTATAGCTCGCGCTGACGACATCGCCCGGGCAGTACAGCGCCGGCGAGACGCGGCCGATGCTCTGGCCGGGCGGGGCGTCCGCGTGCGGCAGGGCGCAGCCGTTGGTGAGCAGGACGCCGGCGGCGAGCGCCGACAGGCCGCCGCGGACGAGAAGGCGGATCGGGAGCATGCGGAGGATCTCCGTTGGGAGGACGAGGACGGGTGCGTGGACGCGGAGCGACGCAGGCCGTCGAACGCAGCGCATGCGACGACGTCCCTGTCGAGGATCGGATGGCCTGACGGCCGCGGATTGCGGCCGTCAGGTGGCGGCGCGCTGCCGCGCGGGGGTCAGAGCGTGAAGTCGCCGGGCTTGGTGGCGACGTTGGGTTTGTAGGCGAGGATCGACACGACCACGCGGCGATTGTCGGACAGGATGAAGTCGAAGCCGGTCGGCAGGTCGTTGGCGAACCACGCGTGCGAGGCGACGATGCTCGAACCGTAGACGCGCGTGTTCATCGCGGCGCCGCGCAGCACGCCTTTCGCATCGAGCGTCTGTTCCTTCGCCGGCGCGAAGCGCGTGATCGCGCCGGTGATGTCGAGCATCGACCGGGTGAACGGATCCATGATGTTCTGGTACTTGGCCTGTCCGCCGATGCCGGTGCCGTAGTCCATCCAGCTCACCACGCCGCCGGTGGCGGCGGCGCGGTATTCGTTCTTGGCGCCGGTGCGCAGGACGAGACGGAACTGGCCCGGGCGCGCGAACAGCAATTGCGCGGGGAACACCTGCGGCGCGCCGAGGTTGCCCTTGGCGTCGGGCGCGGGATAGAACTCGATGCGGGCGTCCAGCCAGCCCGTCTTCAGCGACTTGTCGAGGGCGACGAGGTTGGCGGTGGCGCTGTTGGCGGCCTGCGCCGCGCCCAGCGGCAGCAGGGCGAGCATGAGGACGGCGGCGATGCGATGAATGCGGATCATGGGAGTCTCCAGGCGGACGCGGGCGATGTGCGGATCAGCGGCAGCCCAGATGGGCGACGGTGCGCAGGGTGGCCGGCGGAGTGTTGGGACCGACCACGCTGCAGAGCGCGGTGGGATCCCGGGACACCGGGTGCACTTCGACGATGCGTGCGGTGTCGATGCCGGCCGGCATGCCCGGCGCCCCGGTGTCCAGGCACTGGCCTGGAATGAGCATCTGCGGCGGGATCGTCGCGCCGGACGCAGCGCCGGAGAGGGTGACGTTGATGGCCACGCCGCTGGTGTTGCAGACGTCGATCAGGCGCATGTTCGGGGAGAAGTTCGGCGGTCCGGGCAGTTCGCCGGGCGCGTAGGTATGCGATGCGCCCGCGCACAAGCCGGTGTGGGTCATTTCCCATTGCCTGGACCCGATCATGCGCGTCGCCGTGGTGCTGGTGTCGTTCACGTTGGTGCGCTGCAGGAAAACGCGGCTGCCGCCCTCGAAGCGATCGGTCGGGATCGTCACCGGGTTGGCGCTGCTGTGGAAGCCGACCGTGACGCTGTCGCCGACCGGGGAGAAGCTGAAACTGCCCGTGTAGCCGGGCGGCAGCGACGTGGGCGACGTGAACGCACCGGAGGTGGTGCTCAGCGTGACCGTGGGGTAGTAGGTGGAGCACGTCACCGCGGGATCGGTGGCGCAACTGTCGCTGCCGAGGAAATCATACGACGCGGTCAGCGTGTCGCTCGGGCAGTATTCGCGAGGCAGGACCTTGCCCCAACCGGGCAGGATCGGGCTGCGATCGAGCACGCAGCCGGTGGCGACGATCGCCGAGCAGGCGGCGATGACCGTGAAACGCAGCACTTTGACGGGCAGGGAACGCATGGCGGACCTCCAGTGGCAGGCGACCGCCCGTTTCCCGGCGGCCTCACTTGGAGTCACGCAAGCCGTCGTCGGAAGCGGACAACCGGCGCGTTCAGCCGCGGCCCAGCGCCTTCGCCCGCGCCCGCAACGCGATCGCCAGCACGCCGCCGAGCACCATCGCGCCGCCCAGCCACAGCCGCGGCCCGGGACGATCGCCCCACACCGCGATGCCCAGCGCGACCGCGAACACCGGCACCAGCAGCAGGTACGGCATGACCTGCGCCACCGGATGCCGCTGCACCAGCCGGAAGAACAGCGTGTGGCCGATCAGCGACGCGACGATCGCCGAATACGCGGCGGCCCCCCACACCACCGGGCTCGCGGCGCGCAGCGCGTCGAGGCCGCCGGGCTCGATCGCCGCGCTGATCGCCAGCAGCGGCAGCACGCCGATCAGCGCGGTCCAGCCCTGCAGGCCGATCGCGTCCACGCCCGAGAGGCCGCGCATCAGCACCGTGCCGAGCGCGATCAGCAGCGCCGAGAACAGCATCATCCCGAGCGCGGCGGGACGGTCCAGCACCAGCGGATCGAAGCCCAGCACCAGCACGCCGGCGAAGCTGACCGCGATCGCCGTGCCCGTGCGCCAGGCGAAGCGTTCGCCGCGCAGCCACCATGCCAGCAGCACCGACATCGGGATGTAGCTCTGCAGCACGATCGCCGGCGACGACACGTCGCCGGCCATGCGCAGCGCCCACAGGCTGGTGCCGAAATGCAGCGCGCCGTTGAGCAGCGCCACCGCGACCAGCCGCGGCCACTGCGCGCGCGGCGGCGCGCGCACGAACCCGACCAGCAGCACCGCCATCAGCCCGAGGCGCAGCGCGCTGAACAGGAACGGCGGCACTTCGCGCAGCGCGAAGGCGGAGGTGAGGAAATTGCCCGCCCACGCGAGGCAGACGATCAGCGCGAGGGTGAAGTCGCGCGCGCCGAACGCGGGGACGGCGTGCGCGTTCGCGTGCGCGCCGCGCTCAGGCACGGGCGTGCGTCCCGCGGGCGGGCGCGGGGCGCGTTCGCATCAGTACGACAGGCCGAGCCGGCGCAACAGCTTCGCCAGCACCCAGGCCGGGCCGATCAGCAGATAGACCAGGTCGGTGAGGAAGCTCGGCTTCTTGCCTTCGATCTTGTGGCCGACGAACTGTGCGATCCATGCGATCACGAACACCCCGATCGCGACCTCCAGCAGCAGGCGCAGGCCGAGCGCGTCCTGCAGCAGCCGGTTCAGGCCGAGCATCAGCACCAGCACCGCCAGCATGCCGAACCCGAGCGTGCGCGAGGCGCGGTAGTAGAACATCCACGCCGCGAACGACGCGAACGCGGCCCACGCCCCCGCGCCGAACAGCGTGCCCGGCACCGGCACGCACCACAGCAGCGCGGTCACCGTCCACAGGATGGTCGGCACCGCGACGTAGTGGATCGCCTGGTTGGTCGGGTTCTGGTGGTCGGCCGAGTATTTGGCGAACCAGGCGTCGATGGGGCGTTCGGCGGTTTCATTCGACATGGCGGACTCCGGAAGGGGGCGACGGCGAGGCGATGCAGGCCGTCGCCGCGCGTCAGTTGAAATGCAGGTTGACCACGAGGAAGCACAGGAACCCGCCGACCACGGCGTCGATGTCCGCGGGCAGGTCCACCTGGAAACGCCGCTTCCACAGCGAGAAACCGGTGATGTCTGCGAACGTGCCGACCGCTCCGCCGCCGGCGTCGCGCAGCGCGTAGCGCAGCGAGAACAGGCTTCCGTACTTCTCGAACCGGTATTCCCGATCGGCGATGGAGACGACGAACGCGCGCTTTCCCGCGATCTTTTCGCCGGTCGCCAGCGTCTCGCCCGCCGCGTCGACCAGCGAGAAGCGGAAGCTGTCGACGACGAAACCGCCGCGGGTCAGCGCGTAGTCGATGCGGTACGGGCGACCGTCGAAGTCGAGGGCGATCGGATCCTTCGGATAGGTCTTCATCCGCAGTTCGCCTCTCGCCCGCCCCGACGCGTCGGCGATCGCGTAACGGAACTTCGAGACATCGGAGGCGATGCGCAGGGACGTGGCGGGCATGGCGGTCGGTCGTCTTCGCTGGGAATCAGTGAGTCGTCGCCGCGGCGCGCCGGCGTTCGCGCAGGTCGCGTGCGCAGGCTCCGAAGCGCGGCAGCAGGAAGTCGGCGATCCACTGCAGGTGTTCGGGCCGGTAGTAGCGCAGCCACACGTCCACCTGCCGCCACTGCGCCGGCGTCCAGTCGTGCGCCTCCAGGTCCTTCGGATACGGATCGAAGCCGGGGATCGCCACCGGCGGGTCCGGCGGCAGGCTCGCGCGCACGCGGCGGTTGGCCTCGAGCACGGCCGGCACGTCGTCGTCCGGCAGCAACGTCAGGTAACGGGCGCGGTCGTCCAGCCCGCCGGGCAGCGGCGAGGGCGCGCCGGCGTCGTACTGGAACTCCACGGTGAGCTCGCTGCCGAAGCCGTCCCACCAGCCGTACTTGTCGATCTGCACCCAGAACGACACGCTGTCGTCGCCGTCGGCCAGCGACCATGCAGAAGGCGAAAGTTTCGAGCGCTTCCAGCCTGCGGCCTTCAGCGGCCCCGCCCACGCCTCGCGCAGGTGCGCATGCACCTCGCGCGACAGCAGTTTGGCGGGGAGCGGCTGCATTCAGTCGACGCTGATCCCCGCCAGCCGCTGCAACGCCTCGGCGTACTTGGCGCGGGTGCGGTCGATCACGTCCTGCGGCAGGCGCGGACCGGGCGCGGTCTTGTCCCAGTCCAGCGTTTCCAGATAGTCGCGGACGAACTGCTTGTCGTAGCTCGGCGGACTGATGCCGACGTCGTACTCGTCGGCGGGCCAGTAGCGCGACGAATCCGGGGTCAGCATCTCGTCCATCACGTATAGGCGGCCGTCGGCGTCGGTGCCGAACTCGAACTTGGTGTCGGCCAGCAGGATGCCGCGCTGCGCGGCGTAGTCGGCGGCGTGGCGGTACAGGCGCAGCGTGGCGTCGCGGACCTGTTCGGCCAGTTCGCCGCCGACGGTGCGCACCATCGTGTCGAAATCGATGTTCTCGTCGTGGTCGCCGACCGCGGCCTTGGTCGAGGGCGTGAAGATCGGCTCGGGCAGCTTTTCCGCCTGGCGCAGGCCGTCGGGCAGCGCGATTCCGCTGACCCGGCCGGTGCGCTGGTAGTCCTTCCAGCCGCTGCCGATGAGGTAGCCGCGGGCGATCGCCTCCACCGGCACCGGCCTGAGCTTCCTGGTCACCACCGCGCGCTTCGCGTACAGCGCGGCGTCGACGCCGTCGGGCAGCACCGCCGCCACGTCGATGCCGGTGAGGTGGTTCGGCAGGATGTGCGCGGTCTGCGCGAACCAGAAATTGCTGATCTGGCAGAGCATCTCGCCCTTGCCGGGGATCGGGTCCGGCAGCACCACGTCGAAGGCGCTGAGCCGGTCGGTGGCGACCATCAGCAGCAGCGGGCCGTGGTCGCGCGCTTCCGGCGGCAGGCGCTCGGCCGGCAGGTCGAACACGTCGCGGACCTTGCCGCGATGTCGCAGGGGCAGGCCGGGCAGATCGGAGTCGAGCAGGGTGGTCGCCACGCGCAGTCCGTCGGGAACGTCGGGCCGCCTAGTGTACGGCGCACCGCGCCCACGGGAAGGGCGGGCGGCCCTGTAAACTGTGCGCCATGACGCGCTGGTCCGGAAAAGTCCTCGGCCTCGTCGCCGGCTGGCTGCTGACGCGACACCCCGACGGCGCCCTGCTGGGCCTGCTGCTGGGGCACGCCTGGGACGCCGGCTGGTTCCACGGCCCGCAGCGCCGTCCGCTCGCCCGGCCGGCCGCGCCGGCCCCCGACGATGCGGCCTACCGCGTGCTGGGCGTGAGCGGCGACGCCAGCGACGCCGAGATCGACCGGGCCTACCGCCGCCTCATCGCCCGCTATCACCCCGACCGCCTCGTCGGCGTCGCCGATGACCGCCGCCGCCAGGCCGAACGCAAGGCCGGCGAGATCAACGTCGCCTACGACCGCATCCAGACCCTTCGCCGCAACGCCCGGAAATAAGCCCCATGCATCCCACCGTGATCGCCCCGTCCATCCTCTCCGCCAACTTCGCCAGGCTCGGCGAGGAGGTCGACGCGGTCCTCGCCGCGGGCGCGGACTGGGTGCATTTCGACGTGATGGACAACCATTACGTGCCCAACCTCACCATCGGCCCGCTGGTCTGCGAGGCGCTCCGGAAACATGGCGTCACCGCGCCGATCGACGTGCATCTCATGGTCGAGCCGGTGGACCGCATCGTGCCGGACTTCGCGAAGGCGGGCGCGTCGCTGATCAGCTTCCATCCCGAAGCCAGCCGCCACGTCCACCGCACCATCCAGCTCATCAAGTCCTCCGGCTGCCAGGCGGGCCTGGTGCTGAATCCGGCGACCCCGGTCGAGGTGCTCGACTACGTGCTCGAAGAGCTCGACCTGGTGCTGCTGATGTCGGTCAATCCGGGCTTCGGCGGGCAGAGCTTCATCCCCTCGGCGCTGGACAAGCTGCGCGTCGTGCGCCAGCGGATCGACGCGGTCGCCGCGCGCACCGGCAAGGCGATCCGGCTGGAGATCGACGGCGGCGTGAAGGTCGACAACATCGCGCAGATCGCGAAGGCCGGCGCCGACACCTTCGTCGCCGGCTCGGCGATCTTCGGCCAGCCCGACTATCCCGGCGTCGTCTCGGCGATGAAGGCCGCGGTGGCGGCGGTGCGCTGAACCACGATGCCCCGCCTTCGTAGGAGCGACGCGAGTCGCGACCCGGCGGCGCATCGGGTCGCGACTCGCGTCGCTCCCACGAAAAGCAAATCCCCGACGCGCAGCCGTCGCCTGCGCAAGAAGCTGCATGTCGACGAATTCCGCGAGGACGGCTTCCACGTGCGCCTCGTGCTGCGTGCTTCGTCCGCGGCGGCGGCCGATCGCTTCTGGGACGATTTCCTCGCCGAGGCGATCGAGGCGCACGGGCTGACGTACGGTGGCGGCGAGCAGGGCTTCGTGACGGCGGCCCGCGGTTCGGCCGTGGAGGCCGATCGCGAGGCGGTCCGCGACTGGCTGGCGGCGCGCCCGGAGGTGGCGTCGGCAGAGGTCGGTCCACTGGTCGATGCGTGGCGCGCCCCCGCCCCGCCTTTCGTAGGAGCGACGTAAGTCGCGACCCTGGGCGCATCGGGTCGCGACTTGCGTCGCTCCTACGGAAAAGGAGGCCTCGCCGGGCGCCGCAACGAAAAAAGAGCGGCGCCCTGCGGCGCCGCCCCCGGAGAGAGTGGAAGCAATCCCGCTTCCGTCCGTCGTCCCTGCGATGGCCTTCCATGTTCCGGGTGGGCGGTGACGGTTCCGTGACGGGGGCATGGCGCAGGGAAGTCGGGGCGCGGGTGCGGCAGGCCCCGGAAGCCGCTAGCATGGCGGGATGCACACGATCGACGACCTCCGGCGGGCGCTCCCGCATCGGGCGGCCCCCGCGGCCGCGCAGGGACGATGGCGCGGCTGAGCCGCCTTCCGTCCACCCCCGCCTGACCGCGCCCCCGCGCGCCCCCGAGGATTCCCGCGTGATCTCGTTCGAACAGTTCCAGCAGCATGCCGCCGACGGCAACACCCTCGTGCCCGTCGTCCGCGAAGTGCTCTCCGACCTCGACACCCCGCTGTCGGTCTACCTCAAGCTGGCCGACGGCCCGCATACCTACCTGTTCGAGTCGGTCGAGGGCGGCGAACGCTTCGGCCGCTATTCGATTATCGGCCTGCCCGCGCATCGCGTGTACGCCTTCGCAGGGCACACACTGTTCGTCACCGAGCTGGGCGAACTGGTCGAAAGCCGCATCGTCGACGACCCGCTGGCCGAGGTCGAACGCCTGCGCACGGCGCAGAAGATCCCGCGCCTGCCGGGCCTGCCGGGCTTCACCGGCGGCCTCGTCGGCTGGTTCGGCTTCGAGTGCATCCAGTACATCGAACCGCGCCTGCGCGGCAGCGACGGCCTGCATCGCGACTACCACGACGAACTGGGCACGCCCGACATCCTGCTGATGGACAGCCGCGACGTCGCGGTGTTCGACAACCTCAAGGGCCGGCTCTACCTCATCGTCCACGCCGACCCGCGCGAACCGCAGGCCTGGGCGCGCGCCAACCGCCGCCTCGACGAACTCACCCACCGCCTGCGCCAGGGCGGCCCCGGCTATCCCGAGGCGCGCGATTCCGCCGGCCTCAACGAAGGCGATTTCGTCTCCGGCTTCACCCGCGAGGGCTTCATCGCCGCGGTCGAGAAGTCGAAGGACTACATCCGCGCCGGCGACATCTTCCAGGTCGTGCTGAGCCAGCGCATGTCGGTGCCGTTCAAGGCGCGCCCGGTCGACGTCTACCGCGCCCTGCGCGCGCTGAACCCGTCGCCGTACATGTATTTCCTCGACGTCGGCGGCACCCAGGTGGTCGGCTCGTCGCCGGAGATCCTGGTGCGGCTGGAACACGACGGCGACGGCGCGGGCAAGGTCACCGTGCGCCCGATCGCCGGCACCCGCCCGCGCGGCCGTACGCACGAGCAGGACCTCGCGCTGGAAGCCGAACTGCTGGCCGACCCCAAGGAACGCGCCGAGCACCTGATGCTGATCGACCTCGGCCGCAACGACGTCGGCCGCGTCAGCGAACCGGGCACGGTCGAAGTGGGCGAGCGCTTCGTGATCGAACGCTACAGCCACGTCATGCACATCGTCAGCGAAGTCACCGGCACGCTGAAGCAGGGCCTGAGCTACGCCGACGTGCTGCGCGCCACCTTCCCCGCCGGCACCGTCAGCGGCGCCCCCAAGATCCGCGCGCTGGAAGTGATCCGCGAACTCGAACCCGTGAAGCGCAACGTCTACGCAGGCAGCATCGGCTACATCAGCTGGCACGGCGACGCCGACACCGCCATCGCCATCCGCACCGCCGTCATCCAGGACGGCCGTCTCTACGTCCAGGCCGGCGCCGGCATCGTCTACGACTCCGACCCGCAGACCGAGTGGGAGGAAACGATGAACAAGGGACGGGCGTTGTTCCGGGCGGTCGAGCAGGCGGCGCGAGGGTTGTAGGGGAATCCTATTTAGCGTTGATACGGTATCAGTTAGACATGCTCAGTTTTCAATGGAGGTGAAACGTGCAAAGCTTGGCCGCCTTTACGTTTGAAGCAGAAGTTGATGATCCAACTTCTCGATTTAAATTGATTGATGCGCTCATCGATCACTGGCTCATCGGAAAAGGTGCGGATAAACCACGATCAAGTGATGGTTCGTTTGTGTCAAAAACAGGGGGCGGCACTGGACAGTTTTCTCGCCAGACAGTGCAGAGTAGTGCTGGTAATTTGCTAGAAATTGAGCTTGTGGAGACCGCTCATACGGGGGCAATATTCACGACTGCTCTACAAGTTGCAATGAATGCAAAAAAGGTGGTTGTTTACGCGACGCTGTCTGCCGCGCCTGGGGAGTCTCGGGTCGCTCCGGTTGGTCTCTATCCTCGATGCCCGGGCATTATTCGGACAATGATCGAGCGCTTTCCAGACTGGAAATTCTGCGATCAGGAGATTCCGCTCGCCAAGGCATTTGATGCAAGAAGCGACCGGGATGCGGAAAATCTTTGTAATGCCTTGCTATCGAAATCACGACGTCTTCCTGTCGTTGTTGTTTCGGATGATCATGACGAACTGGTATGGCCAGATATTCATGAAAGAATTGCGGAAAATCTGGTTGGTCTTGCAGACGTTGCTGTAGTTTCTTCTGAGTCTTCTTGGGTTCTTACCGATCAACTAGGTCCACGCGATTCTTGCTACCTTGGTGCTGTTCGGTTGTATTGGCCGGGCGCAAGGGCAGACGGATCGCTGCCTGGGATTACGTGGAAGTCGTCTCGGCTCGCTTCATTTGGTTATGACGATGCCGGGAGAAACAGATTTTTAGCAATTTTGCGCAAGGAAATTATGTCGGTTGCGGCTCTAACCATGGTGCCGCCGTATATATGCAGGAAAATTCGAAGTGACGCAGAGAAAGAGAGGATTCAGGCGCTTGAAATAGGGGCGAGAGACAAGGCTCTCGAATCGATAATTGCTGAGAATGCGAAACTTTCTGAAAGGCTTTATGAGGCTGAAAATACCATTCAGTCGTTGCAGTGGAAAATAGCCGCGGCTAGTTATTCGCAGAGGGGCGCTGATGCTGCGAACGACGAAGATGCAAGAAATGACGACGCTGAGTCGGAGCCAGAACATCTTCCACCTGAGCCGGGAGAGGTTCGCTTTTATAAGAAAATTGGCAGTGGTGGTGGGGTAGACGCTTTGGTTCAGACCAAGGCGTGCCTGCATAAGGAGTCGAACTGGAGGCCAGCCTTCAAAGGTGATCAGGCAGAAAAAGGGCTTTTAAAGTTGGAGGGACGCAATGATTGGCAGAGTATCGCTCACTGTAGCGCCTGCACTGGTGGCGGGCGTTGGAGGGTGCGCTGGTGACATAGTAGGCTGAGTCATCGATCCAACTCGTAAGGCGGGCTTGAGCCCGCCCTACGCCACCCTGAAAGTTGTTTTCGTAGGGCGGGCCCTGGGCCCGCCGATGACGAAGCGGACGACGTGCCCGGTGCAACGGCGTTGAAGGATTTTCCGACACCCATGCGCGGCGCATCCCGATGGCGATCCGCCGCCATCGACGCGACGCTGGGGTATGCCGAACTATCGTCGCGTCCGTGTGCCGGGTGGCACCTACTTTTTCACGGTCAATCTTCTGGAGCGTCGTCGCCGTTTGCTGGTGGAATGCGTGGACGATCTGCGGGCGTCGTTCCGTGAGACGCATGCGGCGAGGCCGTTCGAGGTGCTGGGCATCGTGGTGTAATGACCCAGCAGTTCCTGCACAGGTCAGGCCACTAAGGCATACGCCTCGGCGGGTGTCTTCATGCCCAACTCGTAAGGCGGGCTTGAGCCCGCCCTACGCCACCCTGAAAGTTGTTTTTCGTAGGGCGGGCCCTGGGCCCGCCGATGACGAAGCGGACGACATGCCCGGTGCAACGGCGTTGAAGGATTTTCCGACACCCATGCGCGGCGCATCCCGATGGCGATCCGCCGGCATCGACGCGACGCTGGGGCATGCCGAACTATCGTCGCGTCCGTGTGCCAGGCGGCACCTACTTTTTCACGGTCAATCTTCTGGAGCGTCGTCGCCGTTTGTTGGTGGAACACGTGGACGACCTGCGGGCGTCGTTCCGCGCGACGCATGCGGCGAGGCCGTTCGAGGTGCTGGCCATCGTGGTGCTGCCCGACCACCTGCATTGCCTCTGGCGTTTGCCGGCCGGGGATGCCGACAACGCCAATCGCTGGGCGCAGATCAAAGCCGGGTTCTCGCGCCGATTGCCTTGTGATGAATGGCGGAGCGAGCGACGCGTTGTTTGTCGTGAACGCGGTATCTGGCAACGTCGCTACTGGGAGCGTCTGATTCGCGACGATGACGACCTGCGGCGGCATGTCGATTACATCCACTACAACCCTGTGAAGCATGGGCACGCTTTGCGCGCGGCCGATTGGCCGTATTCGTCTTTCCATAGATGGGTGAAGGCGGGTGTGTATTCGGTGGATTGGGCGGTTGCTCCGTCTGGCCTGTCTTGATCCTGGCGGCGGGCTTGAGCCCGCCCTACGCAAGCTGCGAAAGCCGAGACTCTTTTTTTTGGATGTGTCCACCGGGCGTCGGGCGAAACGGAGTGCCGTCATGTCCAAGCCCAAGTCGCGGCCTGCGTCCCGCGCCGCGGTGTCGAACGTCCTGCTGGTCGAAGTCCCGCCCCAGTTCATCGCCCTGTGCGAAGCCAACGGCACCCGCCCGCAAGCCGCCCTGCGCGGCATGGCCGCCCTGGTCTGCGGCCTGCGCTACGACGACGACAACCGCCTGGTGCCGCTGGACGCCGATGCCGCATGCGCTTCGCCGGGCGCAGGCGTTACCTGCGCCCGGGATTCGTAGGGTGGCGGTGAGCGCAGCGAACCCCACCATGCCGCAGCGACTAGGTCACTGCGCAAAGTCCGTCGCCCGGGTCGGGCCAAAGGCCGCATCCGGGATTCCGGGGCGGTCTGCGTGGGTTCTTCCCGGGGTGCGCGCGTTGCGCTTGCCCGGGCGACGCGCTTGCGGGTCAGTGCCGTGGGCGGGGTCATCGACTCGGCGATTCGCTCGATCGGCGCAGGCCGGGTGCGGAGCATCCTGCGTGCCGGGGTCGCGTTCGCCTCGGCTGGCGAACGCCAGAACGCCCCGCATCGCTGCGGGGCGTTCTGCGTGGCTGCTTTGAACGCTGGACCGGGGGATCAGCCCCCCAGTCGCTGCCGGTATTCCTCGCGCAGTTGGGTCCACTGGTCCCAGAACGGCGCCGGTGTTTCGCCTTCGAGTCGCGCCGCCAGCACGTCGGCGTGCGCATGCCAGCCGGGGCCGATCATCAGCAGGTTGCGGTGGTCGCTGATGCCGCGATGGGTGATGGCGAGCAGGACCTTCCCGTCGCGCGGTTCGAGCGTGAAGGTCACCTCGCCCGGGCCCCAGGTGAAGGTGAGGCGATGCGGCGGCTCGAAGACGGTCAGGATGCTCGCCATGCGATGTTCGGCGTCGAAGCCGTCGGGCCTGTGCCCGGGCGGCGTGGTCAGTTCGTCGTTGCGCCAGGTCAGCTCGAACGTGCCGCCGGCGTGTGCGGGCAGATCCCCCGCAGCCAGCCAGCGGCGGCGCAGGTCGCCGTCGGCGAGATGGGCCCAGACGCGTTCGATCGGGCCGGGCAGCAGGCGTTCGAGGCGCACGGTGTCGGGCGCGAGGAGGGTGGCGTAGTCGGTGTCGGCGGCGAGGGTGTTCATGGCGTCCTTCGTGTCTTGGTGGACTTGGAAGTCCTGGTGGACTTGCGGGTCCGCGGGGCGGGTGGCGCTGCGGCGGGGGTCGCCGGGGCGGCGTCCTCGGTCGCGAGCAGGGATTCGAGGGCGTTGAGGCGCTGGTTCCAGAAGCGTTCGTAGTGCCGCAGCCATTCCGCGCCGGTGTGCAGCGGGCCGGCATCGAGGCGGCAGGTGTGCACGCGGCCGCTGACTTCGCGGCGCAGCAGGCCGGCGCGCTCCAGCACCTGGATGTGCTTGGAGGCGCCGGCGAGGGTGATCTCGAACGGCGCGGCCAGCTCGCCGATGGTCCGCGGGCCGGCCGCGAGGTCGCGCAGCATCGCCCGGCGGGTCGGGTCGGCGAGGGCGCGGAAGAGGTCGTCGAGCTGTGGATTATTATCAACCATGTGGTTGAAAATATGCCCCTCGGGCCAAACAGTCAACCCATCGGTTGAATTATTTTCCGTGGGCGACATCGTCGGCGCCCTGCGTCCCTGCCGGCGGTCTGCGCGTGCAGGCGCGGCCGCGTCGTCGTCCGCTGTCGCGTCCGGGGCCGTCGACCTGCCTGAAGGCCGTCGGGCGCATCGCTGTCGTCGCCGACCTGCGCGAAGCGGCATGCCGCATTCGCGTCGCCCGCCGGCATCGGTCGCGGGCGATCGCGCATGACGTCTTCGGTGGATGCCCCCGCGGCGGCGACGGGCGCCCCCAGGCGCGGCCGATGCGCGTAAAGTCGCCAACGACCACAGAGAGCCGGAACGCAGCGCCATGGCCGACCACAAGCCTCGCTACAAGACCTACAACGCCCCGGCCGGCGGCTGGGGGGCGGCCGCCGCGACCGCCAAGGTGCTGCTGGAGCAGAGCGTGGTCGCCAAGGGCTCGAAGGCGCTGCTGTCGATGAACAAGCCGGGCGGCTTCAAGTGCCCGAGCTGCGCCTACCCCGACCAGGCCTGCGAGAAAATCTTCGACTTCTGCGAGAACGGCGCCAAGGCGCTGGCGCACGAGGCGACGAAATCCCGCGTCACCCGCGCGTTCTTCGCGCAGCACAGCGTGACCGAACTGATGCAGCAGTCGGACTACTGGCTGGAGATGCAGGGCCGCCTGACCGAGCCGATGCGCTACGACGCGGCGACCGACCATTACGTGCCCTGCGGTTGGGACGCGGCCTTCGAGACCATCGGTCGGCACCTGCGCGGCCTGGACAGTCCGCACCAGGCCGAGTTCTACACCTCCGGCCGCACTCCGAACGAGGCCGCGTTCCTGTATTCGATCTTCGTGCGCGAGTTCGGCACCAACAACTTCCCCGACTGCTCGAACATGTGCCACGAACCGACCAGTCGCGGCCTGCCGCCGTCGATCGGCGTCGGCAAGGGCACGGTCGTGCTCGATGACTTCGACCACGCCGAGGCGATCTTCGTGATCGGCCACAACACTGGCACCAATGCGCCGCGGATGATGACCAACCTGGTCGCGGCGCGGAAGCGCGGCATTCCGATCGTCGCGGTCAACCCGATGCCGGAGCGCGCGCTGATCCGCTTCACCGAGCCGCAGGACCTGGTGCAGATGGCGACGTTCGGGTCGACGCCGGTCAGCAGCGAATTCGTGCATATCCGGATCGGCGGCGACCTCGCCTTCTTCAAGGGCATCATGAAGGCGATGTTCGAGCGCGAGGCCGCCGGCGAAGCGGTGCTCGACCACGCCTTCATCCGCGAGCACACGGTCGGCATCGATGCGGTGCGCGAGGACGCGCTGGCGCAGGACTGGGCGGAGATCGTGGCGGTGTCGGGGCTGGAGGAAGCGCAGATCCGCCGCTGCGCGGAGATCTACATCCGTTCCAGCGCGACCATCATCTGCTACGGCATGGGCCTGACCCAGCACCAGTACGGTTCGCAACTGCTGCAGCAGGTGTCCAACCTGCTGCTGCTGAAGGGCAACTACGGCAAGCCGGGCGCGGGTATCAGCCCGATCCGCGGCCATTCCAACGTCCAGGGCGACCGCACCGTGGGCGTGGACGAGAAGCCGTCCCAGGCCTATCTCGACCGGGTCCGCGACGTGTTCGGCTTCGAGCCGCCGCGCGAGCACGGCCACCACACCATCGAGAGCGTGGAGGCGATGCTGGCCGGCACGGCGCGGGTGTTCATCGGCCTGGGCGGGAATTTCGTGCGTGCGGTGCCCGACACGGACCGCGCCTACGCGGCGATGTCGAAGCTCGACCTCACCGTCGGCATCGCCACCAAGCTCAACCGCGGCCATCTCGTGCACGGGCGGGAAGCGCTGATCCTGCCGGTGGTCGCGCGCTCGGAGCGGATCGAGACGTCCCGCGGCGAGCAGTTCGTGACCATCGAGGATTCGATGTCGAACGTCAGCGCCTCGCGCGGCGTGCTCGATCCGGCCAGCCCCGACCTGATGCCGGAAGTGGAGATCGTCTGCCGCATGGCGATGGCCGCGCTGCCCGACAGCCGGGTCGACTGGCGCGGCTGCATCGACGACTACGACGCGATCCGCGACCTGATCGCCGAGGTGTATCCGGCGATCTACAGCGACTTCAACGCGAAGATCCGCGACCCGGCCGGGTTCCATCTCGACATCCCGCCGCGCCGGCGGGTCTGGCCGACGCCGAACGGCAAGGCCAATTTCCTGCCGATGCTCGGCCTGCATCCGGACGACCCGGTGGACGATCCGTGGATGCTGCGCCTGGCGACGGTGCGCTCGCACGACCAGTTCAACACCACGATCTACAGCTACAACGACCGCTATCGCGGCGTCTACGACACGCGCATGGTGCTGTTCATGAATGCGCAGGACATCGCCGACCGCGGCCTCAAGGAATACGACACGGTCGCGCTGGAAACCATCTTCGGCGATGGCGTCCACCGCCGCATCGACGGGCTGACAGTGCTGGACTACCCGATGCCGCGCGGCGCCGTCGCCGGGTATTACCCCGAACTCAATCCGCTGATTCCGCTGGATTACTACGATCGCACCAGCGGCACGCCGGCGGCGAAATCGATCCCGGTCCGGATCGTCGTCTGACGACTGCGGCATCGGGGCTTTCCGTTCCATGCCACCAAGCGGGGAGAGCGGCGATGAACGATGAAGCGTTGCTGGTCGCGCGCCTGTTCCTGGGCGTGCCGTTCGTGATCTGGGGGACGATGAAACTGCGTGGCGGCGAGGCCGGGCTCGTGCCCGTGCTGTCGGCCATGGGGCTGCCGGACGCCAAGGCCCTGGCCTGGCTGGCGGCGTTTTGCGAACTCGTCGGCGGCGTCGCGGTGTGCCTGGGCTATCCGGTGCGCACGGTGAGCGTGCTGCTCGGCGTGTGGTGCCTGATGACGGGCTATGTCGCGTACAGGAGCGACCTCAACCAGGCGCTGGCGAACGTGGGAATGGCCGGCGGTTTCTTCCTGCTCGCGACCGTGGGGGCGGGCGCGCTGTCGCTGTTCGGCGGCGTTCCGACGGGGCTGTTCTCCTACGTGCAGTAGCGCGCGCCGCGTCCGCCGCTCCGCAAAAAAAAGCGACGCCCCGCGGGTCTGCGGGGCGTTCGCCTTGCCGCTGGCGATGGCGCGACGCCTTACGGGCCGCTCATGCTCCGCTGCTGCGTCGGCTGCGCCTGGGCCTGCTGCGGGTCCGGGACCATCATCGTCGCGATCGACTGGTCGGCCGGCTGCTGCCTGGCCTGGGCGACGTTGACCGCGACCCGGTCGGCGGCTTCGCTGGTCGGATCGCCCTGGTAGGCGAAGACCTGGCCGTTCTTGCCCAGCAGCGCGCCGTCGATGCGTTCCATGCCGGCGTTCTGCGCGTGCAGCGCGGTGGCGGCGGCGACGTTGCGCAGCTCCTCGCCCTTGAGGCCGAGGCCGTCGACCTTCTTCAGCGCGTCCTCGGCCTGGCGATACAGCGCCGGTTCCGGGGCGGGCGCTTCGGTGACGGGCTTCTTCGGGCTGGTATCGGTGAAATGCAGCCCGGTGTCCATCAGCGACTTCTTCAGGTGCAGCGCGTCCATGTCGAGCTTGACCTCGGGCGCGGTCGCCTTCGGGTCGTGCTTCTTCGCGTCCTTGAGCGCCTGCTTCTCGGCGTCGTTGATGACGTTGAGCGCCCACTCGCCGTAGTAGTTGGCGTAGTCCTGGTTGCCCTTCGGGCCGAGGCGGGTGGCGCTGGCCGGCTGGTCGAAGTAGTACTTGGCGGACGCCTCGACGTTCTTGGGGTTGTCCTTGATCGTCATGTCGGGCTCCATCGTGTAGCCCGGCTTGAGCGCGTAGCTGAAGTTCGGCGCCTTGCCGGTGCGGTCGATGAAGTCCTCCATCCGGCCGGGATGCGCGTTGTACAGCTCCTTGAGCGTCGGCGGCTTGTCGTCGCCGTGGTCCTTCTTCTCCTTGGCGACCTGCGAGACGATGGCGTTGTAGCCGCCGATGTTGGCGCCGGCCTCGTCCGCGCGGTAGCTCTGGATCAGGGTCTTCACCGCGCCGGTGTAGTCGTGCGGGCCCGGGCCCTTGGCGGTCTTGTCGACGTCCTTGATGAAGGCGTCGACCGCCTTGTCGCTGACCGTGCTGTTGAACGAGTGCTGGATCTCGTGACCCATCACGAACACCAGCTCGGACGCGGCGGCCTTGTCCTTGCCGGCCTTCTTCAGGTACTCCGGCGGCAGCTCGATGGTCTTGTTGTCGCTGTTGTAGGTGCCGCCGGCGTTGGCGCCGGCCGGCAGCATATCGAACTTGTCGAGGTGTCCCTTCTGCACGGAATCGAGGATCCGCGCCTTCAGGTCCGGCGAGTTCTCGAGCAGCTGGCGCAGGTTCTTGCCGGGGGTCTCGGTCTTGGTGTCATGGGCCTTCTCGAAGTCCGACAGCATCTTGTCGAGCTTCGTCTCGGCGGCCTTGCGGGCTTTCAGGACCTCTTCGGGTACGACGGCCATGGCGATCTCCCTCAGGCGTTGATGATCAGGCGGGAGACGCAGGCGTGTTCGGCCTTCTCGTCGTTCTCGCCGCGGACGTAGACCTGCACGGTCACGTCGTCGCGGGCGAAGTCCCAGTGGAGGATGTTGCCGAGCCGGCCGTGCACGGGCGTCGGACGGAAGCCGGCGGCGGCGAGCGCGGCGGCGTAGTCGTCGAAGTCGAGCGCGCTGATCGGACCCATGTCGGCGTGCTCGCCGGTTTCGTCGTCGAACGAGAACATCAGCTGCGACGGCCGCGCCTCGCCGACCTGCGGCAGGGTCACCAGGTTGTAGGCCCACGCGTCGGTGAGCTGGCCGCCGGTGCCGTATTCGCGGGCGTCGTCGGGATTGAATGCGACCTTGAGGCCGGTGAGCTCCTCGATCCGGGTGGGGGCGAGGTCGTCGGGTCCGCGGACGTTCTCGACCAGGCGAAGCACGCGCCGGCCGATGTCCTCGGCGCTGCGGAAGGATGTCGTCTGTTCCATGCGAAAAAAACCTGCGTTGCGAGTGGGTGGGATCCGCCGGGCGGACCTGGGCGCACGGCGCGGGGGCGGAGCGTGCGGGTCCAGTATGGAACGGGAACCGGGTCGTGGGCAGGCCAATCGGCGTCCCGGCGCGGCGGCGGGCGGGGCCGGCCCGTGCAGGCCCGGAACGGCAGGCCTGGAGCCGCAGGCTCAGGACAGCAGGCTCAGAACAGCAGGCTCAGAACAGCAGGCTCAGAACAGCAGGTTCACCATCAGCACCACGACCGCGGTGTAGACCAGGCTCAGCGGCCCGCCGACGCGCCACAGCTCCTTCGAGGTGTAGCCGGCGGGGCCGGCGATCATCGACATGACCGGGTTGGAGGCGGTCATGAAGTTGTTGGACGCCGACAGGGCCACGATCAGCGCCGCCGCGGTCGGGTTGCCGCCGGCGGCAAGCGCGATGTTGATCGCCACCGGCACCATCACGATCGTCGCGCCGACGTGGCTGATCACCAGCGAGAAGGCGGTCGTCAGCAGGCCGACGGCGATCTCCAGCAGCCAGGTCGGGGTGCCCGCCGGCAGCCGGTCGAGGGTGTGCCCGGCGACCCAGGCGGCGGCGCCGCTGGAATCCATCGCCCAACCGAGGGGAATCAGGCAGGCCATCAGGAACACGGTCTTCCAGTTGATCGCGGCGTAGGCCTCGTCCATCTTCAGCACGCCGGTGATCAGCATGCCGGCGACGCCGGTCATCAGCGCGACCGACGCCGGGATGCGCGAGGACAGCGCGATCGCCATGGTGATGCCGAAGATCGTCATCGCGATCTTGAACTTGTGCGGGCGCTGTTCGGCCTTGGGATAGTCGGTCACCGGCACGAAGTCGCGGCCGCCCGCGGACTGCGCCAGGTCGGTCCAGATGCTGTGCAGCACCAGCAGGTCGCCGGCGCGCAGCGGCAGTTCGCGCACGTCCTCGCGCAGCACCTGCTTGTCGCGGTTGATCGCGAGCAGGCGCAGGTTGAGCCGCCGCCGCAGCTGCAACTGGGTGGCGGTCTTGCCGATCCAGGTCGAGGTCGGCGGGATCACCGCCTCGGAGATGCCGGCGCGGGCCGGGTTGAACAGGTCGGCGAACTCGCGCAGGCGCGCGCTCATGCGCAGGAAGCGGTTCTGGGTGAAATCGACGATCGCCTGCCGCGGCCCCATCACGCCGAGCACGCTGCCGACCCAGATCCGCGCGTCGCCCGGCGGCGCCAGCCGCGATTCGTTGCCGGTCTTCAGCGCGAGGATCACCGGCGCGTCGTGCAGGTCCTCGATCTCGCGCAGCGACATGCCGACCAGCGGACTGTCGGCGCTGACGGTCAGTTCGTAGACCTCGCCGTCGATGCCGTAGGCGCTGGCGAAGTAGCTCTGGGTCAGCGCCGGGGTGACGACCGAGTCGCTGTCGTCGTCGCGCAGCCGGCGCGCGCCGAAGAAATGGAAGTAGGCCAGCGACGCGGCCAGCAGCGCGGCGCCGATCGGCAGCGGCGCGAACATCGGCAGCGGCTTGAGCGTCATCAGGCCCGACGGCAGGCTGTCGTTGGCGGTGCGCAGCAGGTCGTTGAGCAGGATCAGCGGCGAATTGCCGACCATGGTCAGGCCGCCGCCCATCACGATCGCCGCGCCGATCGGCAGCAGCAGGCGCGACAGCGGCAGGCCGGTGCGCGAGGACAGCCGTGAGGCCACCGGCAGGTACAGCGCCATCACCGACGGGTTCTGCATCACCGAGGAGTTGAGGCCGGCGATCGCCGAGGTGAACAGCATCAGCCGGGTTTCCGCGCCGCGCGCGCGGCGCAGCAGCCAGCCGGCGAGGCGGTTGAGCGCGCCGGTGCGGTCCAGGCCCGCGCCGAGGATCATGGTCGCGATCACGCTCATCACCGCGTTACTCGCGAAGCCGTTGAACAGATCGCCCGGCTCGACCAGCCCGGTCAGCCCCAGCAGCACCAGCACCACCAGCGCGACCACGTCCGCGCGCAGCCGCTCGAACAGGAACAGCACCATCGTCAGCACCGTCAGCCCGAGGACGAGCTGCATGTCGCTGGTGAGGGTGAGCTGGTTCTCCATCGTCAGTCGTGGACGTCCGGTGCGGGCAGGGGATCGTCGGTGCGCGTGTAGAGAAGGTCCCACACCCCGTGGCCGAGTTTCTGACCGCGGGTCTCGAAATGGGTCTGCGGCCGCCAGTCGGGCCGCGGCACCGCGCCGCGCGGGCCGGCGACGTTGCGCAGGCCGGGCGCGGCGTCGAGCACGTCCCACATGTGCTCGGCGTAGTCGGCCCAGTCGGTGGCGAGGTGCAGGCGGCCGCCGGTGCGCAGCTTGCGCGCCAGCAGCGCGGCGAAGGCCGGTTGCACCAGGCGGCGCTTGTTGTGGCGCTTCTTGTGCCAGGGATCGGGGAAGTAGATGCGGACCTCGTCGAGCGCGCCGTCGGCGATCTCGCGTTCGAGCACTTCCACCGCGTCGTGGCGGAACAGGCGGACGTGGTCGCTGCCGTCCTCGGCCAGCCAGTTCAGCAGCCGGCCGACGCCGGGGGCGTGGACCTCGACGCCGATGTAGTTCCGCGACGGGTCCTGGCGCGCGGCGAAGCGCAGCGCCTCGCCGTTGCCGAAGCCGATCTCCAGCACCACCGGCGCGGGCCGGGCGGCGAACAGCGCCGCAAGGTCACGCGGCGTGCCGCTGCGTTCATCGGGCGCGTAATCCACGCCGAACCGCGGCCACAGGGTGTCGAACGCGCGCTGCTGGGCCTCGGTGAAGCGGCCCTGGCGCAGCACGAAGCTGCGGATCTGGCGCTGCCCGGGCGTGACCGTGAAGGGCTTGTCGAGCGTCTGCCCGTCGGTGTCGTCCTGCGGCGGACGGGGCTCGACGGTCATCCGATCAGCCCGTCCACCGGCGAGGACGCCGAGGCGAAGCGCTTGCGCGGGATGCGGCCCGAGAGGAAGGCGTGGCGGCCGGCCTCGATCGCCAGCCGCATCGCCAGCGCCATGCGCACCGGGTCCTTCGCGCCGGCGATGGCGGTGTTCATCAGCACGCCGTCGCAGCCCAGCTCCATCGCGATCGCGGCGTCGGACGCGGTGCCCACGCCGGCGTCGACCAGGATCGGCACCTTCGCGGTCTCGACGATCTCCAGCAGGTTCCAGCGGTTCTGGATGCCGAGGCCGGAGCCGATCGGCGCGGCCAGCGGCATCACCGCGCAGCAGCCGATCTCCTCCAGCCGGCGGGCCAGGATCGGGTCGTCGCTGGTGTAGACCATCACGTCGAAGCCGTCGGCGACGAGCTGCTCGGCGGCCTTCAGCGTCTGCACCACGTCGGGGAACAGCGTGCGCTGGTCGCCCAGCACTTCGAGCTTGACCAGCGCGTGGCCGTCGAGCAGTTCGCGGGCGAGGCGGCAGGTGCGCACCGCGTCCTCGGCGGTGTAGCAGCCGGCGGTGTTGGGCAGGATGGTGTAGCGGTCCGGCGGCAGCACGTCGAGCAGGTTGGGCTCGTCCGGGTTCTGGCCGATGTTGGTCCGGCGGATCGCGACGGTGACGATCTCGGCGCCGGCGGCCTCGGTGGCGCGGCGGGTTTCGTCGAGGTCCTTGAACTTGCCGGTGCCGGTGAGCAGGCGCGAGCGGTAGGTCCTGCCGGCGATGACGAGCGGGTCGTCGTAGGGGGAGAGCGGGGTCATCGCGGGATTATCGCGCAAATGATGTCCGGCGCGGGACGCCCGGACGCCATCGCGCGGGCCGCGGTCGCGTCAGCGCGCCCCGTCCGCGTCGCCGCGCCTCGCCGCGGCCTGCGCGCGCGCGGCCTGTTCGCACCAGGCCAGCAGGCGGTCGCCGTTCACCAGTTCCCGGTTCAGCGACACGTGGCGGTGCCGCAGGCGGTCGGCGTCGTCGCGCCACGCCAGGCGATGGACGCGGCCGTAGGTCGGCCACAGCAACTGGAACAGCGGCCCGCGCCGCACGATCGACGCGATCCGCGCGCGCGGCACCGCCACGGCGCCGCCGAACGCGGTCCGCAGGTGCAGGACGTCGCCGGCCACCTGCGCGCGGAAGCGCAGGGCGTCGATCGCGGCCAGCACGTTCTTGGCGTTGATCGCCAGCAGCAGGACCAGCCCCTGCCAGCGGATCTGCGCCAGCGGCCCGAGGCCCGCCATGCCGGACAGCAGCATCGCCTGCAGTCCGCCGAAACCGACCAGCAGCGCCCACGCGAACACGACGGACAGCCGCGGGTAGCGCACAGCGAATTCCGACGGGGCGCCCGCATCGCCGGCGCTCGGCAGCGTGGCGGGGATCACGTAGCTGAAGAGGAAGCCCATCGGCAGCCCGAACAGCAGCGCCTGGAGGACGAACACCAGCGCCAGCACCGACAGGCCCGGGCCGGGCCGCGGCATGGCCGCCGTGCCGATCGCCAGCATCAGGGTCGCGAACAACAGCCCCGTCGCCGCGGCCAGGGTGCGGAACCGGGCGGCGCATCCGCGGCGCTGTTCGCGGCCGATCTGCGCCGGCGTGCCGAAGGCCTCGATCGTCTCCGCGAGCGCGGCGGCTTCGTCCCGGCCCGCCTCGCGGGCCCGGTCGCGCGCTTCGAGCAGGGTGTCGCGCGTTTCCAGCAGCGTGGCGCGGCGGATCCCGGCGCTGCCGACCAGCGCGTCGTCGAGGTCCTCGAGGAAGCGGTCGATGCGCGCATCGCCGGTGCGCAGGTCCGCGGGAAAGCCTGGCGTCGGCAGGCGCAGCATCAGGGTCGACATGGCGGGGGCTCGTCAGGGACGGTCGGGGGTGCGGTCGGGGTCGAGCAGGGTGCGTCGCAGCAGCGCCGCGACCCGGCCCCACTTGGCGACGCGGCGGGCGAGGAAGGCTTCGCCTTCGGGCGTGAGCCGGTAGTACTTGCGCGGGCTGCCGCGGTCGCCGGGTTCGTGGTGCGAGGCGAGGTGACCGTTGCGCTCGAGGCGATGCAGCAGCGGGTAGAGCGTGGCTTCCTTCACCAGCCCGGCGTCGGCGCCGAGCATGCGGTCGAGCCGTTCGCGGATGCCGAAGCCGTAGTTCGGCCCGGCGCGCAGGACCTCCATCACCAGGGTGTCCAGCAGGCCCTTGAGGATCTGTTCGTCGGCGGTGTCGTTTGCCATATGTCGTTTACTTTGTATCGCAAAGTAAACGGTGTCAAGCGATCACGCCGGGCCCCGGCCCGGACAGGCAACGACAGGGATGTCGGGGTGGGCTCAGCCGCCGCCGAGGGCGTGCACGATCTCGATCACGTCGCCGTCGGCGAGGACGTGGCCGGGGTGGCGGCCACGGGGAACGATCTCGCCGTTGACCTCCACGGCGACCCGGCGCCCGGCCAGTCCCTGCGCGGTCAGCAGGTCGGCCAGGGTGCAGGGGGCGGGGAGGGCGAGGGGGGCGCCGTTGAGCCGGATGTCCATGCCCCGATTGTCGCCCGCGGCCGCCCGCCTGCCCAGTCGTCCCAAGCCCCTGTCACCCAGGCCCTTGTCACACTTGAGTCACACAGGCCTTCGTGAAACGATGCGGCCACCATCCGGCAGCGTATCCCCACAAAAGCCGGAGTCCTGCGATACGCCTTTTCTTTTTTCCATCAGTTCGGGAGTGGGATCCATGTCGTTCAACCGCCGGGCCGCCAGGCCCCTCCGCAACACCCTGTCCGTCGCGCTGCTCGCCGCGAGCGCCGCGCTGGCGCTGCCGGCCTCCGCGGCCGATCCGTACACCCAGACCGTGTTCTTCGGCGACAGCCTGACCGACAGCGGGTTCTTCCGTCCGCTGCTGCCGGCCAGCGTCCGCGCCGTCACCGGCCAGTTCACCACCAATCCGGGCTTCGTGTGGTCGCAGTATCTCGCCGACTACTACGGCACCTCCGCGGCGCCGAACGGCAACGGCCAGATCGGCACCAACTACGCCGCCGGCGGCGCCCGCGTCGGCGTCAACAGCACCGGCGCGCTGGGTCCGATCCCGTCGCTGGCCACCCAGGTCAACAACTACCTGGCCGCGAACGGCGGCCGCGCCGACAGCCACGCGCTGTACACGGTGTGGGGCGGCGCCAACGACCTGTTCACCATCACCAGCGGCGGCGCCGATCCGACCACGACCATCGCCGCCGCGGTCACCTCGCAGATCGGCATCGTCGGCACGCTGCAGAACGCCGGCGCCCGCTACATCCTCGTGCCGACCGTGCCCGACCTCGGCGTGACCCCGGGCTTCCGCGCCCAGGGCAGCACCGCGATGGCGACCGGCACCGCCCTGTCGACCAGCTACAACACCGCGCTGTTCAGCGGCCTGGCCAGCAACAACCTGCGCGTGATCCCGATCGACACCTTCACGCTGATCCACGAGATCACCGCGAACCCGGCGGCCTACGGCTTCACCAACATCACCGGCACCGCCTGCCAGCCGCAGATCACCGCCAACTCGCTGACCTGCAACCCGACCAGCCTGGTCTCGCCGGACGCGCCGAACACCTATCTGTTCGCCGACGGCGTCCACCCGACCAGTCGCGCGCACCGGATGCTGGCCGAGTACGCCATCTCGGTGCTCGAGGCCCCGCGCCAGATCGCGATGCTGCCGCATTCGGAGGGCGTGATCGGCCGCGCCCGCGCCGAGCGCGTCGCCGGCCATCTCGCCGGCAAGCCCGAAGGCGACGGCATGCGCTGGTGGGCCAGCGTCAGCGGCGACTTCCAGCGCTACGACGACGGCAAGCTGTACGACGGCATGGGCCCGACCGTGACCGGCGGCGTCGACTGGACCCGCGGCAACATCGTCTACGGCGGCTTCGGCAGCGTCGGCCGCAACGCCTTCGACTTCGGCGGCCGCAGCGGCGACTTCGACCAGACCGACGCCACCCTCGGCGGCTTCGCCGGCTGGTACGGCGACGGCTTCTGGGCCAACGGCCAGCTCAGCTACACCTGGACCTCGTACGACGTGAACCGCGACGTGTGGATCGGGCCGGCCAAGCGCAGCCACAGCGGCTCGCCCGACGGCACCAACCTGACCGTCGGCCTCAGCGGCGGCTACGAGTTCAAGGGCGAGAAGCTCAGCCACGGCCCGGTGATCAGCATCCTGTCGCAGAACATCGACGTCGACGGCTACGCCGAAAGCCGCCCGACCGAATCGACCTCGCTGGCCTATCCGGACCAGAGCTTCGACTCGCTGATCACCAGCCTCGGCTGGCAGGCCAGCTACCGCATCCACGACACCCTCGTGCCCTACGCCCGCCTGACCTGGGACAAGCAGCACGAAGACGCCCCGCGCGATGCCTTCGCCCGTTCGCAGACGATCACCGGCAGCCTGCCGTACGCCGTCGCCGGCGTGCCGTTCGACGACAGCTACCTGACCCTGCAGATGGGCGCCCGCACGCAGTTGTTCGGCCTCGACGCCAACGTCGGCGCCAGCGTCACCACCGAGCAGGGCATCGGCAACGACGCCAGCGTGTTCGCCACCGTCGGCAAGGCGTTCTGATCCAGCGCACGTCCACGGCGCGGCCCGCAGCTTGCGGGCCGCGCCGGAGTCGCTACACTGAAGCGACCCCGCGGGTGTAGTTCAATGGTAGAACTGCAGCTTCCCAAGCTGCTAACGTGGGTTCGATTCCCATCACCCGCTCCACGATTTTCGCAACGCCTTGATTTTCATAGGCTGACGCGCCGCAAAACCTGCCCAGATCGAGCACCCCTTGGGTATCGTTCTGGGTATCGTTTTGCCAAAGCCCTACATTCTTGCGCGGCCTTCCGGCCTGTTCGCCCGCTTCCTCGTTCCGGCTGACCTGAGGCCCGTGGTCGGGTCACGGTTTGTCGTGCGCGCCCTCCATGCCAAAGGTGATCGTGCCCGGCTTGTCGCGGCCTTGATGGCGGTGGCACTCTCCCAAGCGTTCGACGCTCTACGCAGGGGGGAACCTATGGCCGACGAGATTCTGAAAAAGGCGCTGACTGGCCTGATGGGCGGAAAGGCCAGCCGCTGGGAGGTCGATATCAACGGCCACCGGGTCAATGTGCCCGACCATCCTGACCCGGATATCAACTACCAGCGAATGACCGAGACAATGGCACGGCTGGAAGCCCTGCCACCCAAAGCGCCGACGAGCGACCCGACGAAGCCCCTGCGCGCCGTGTTGACCCTGAAGGAGGCCACTGCCAAGCACTTGGCCGATCTGCGCGCGGTGGAGCGCAAGCCGCGCACCGTTATGGACAGTGAGCACACCCTACGCCTGATGGTCGGCCTGTTAGGCGAGGAGAAGCCCGTGGACAAGATCGACGCGGACGATATCCGGGCGGTGCGCAACGGCATGAAGCAGTGGCCGCCCAACGCCACTAAGCGCGAGGAGTTCCGGGGGCTGTCAGTGAAGGGCGTCATTCTGCGCGCGGCGGCGATGGAAGAGCCAGGGCCTGCGGCCCGTACGATGGCGAAGCACAAGCAGCGCCTGTCCAAGTTTTTCAACGACCTGCGCAAGCAAGGCAAGATCGATCAGAATCCATTGCATGGGGTAGATTTTGCGCCGGATGGAGACACCGAAGAGAGCGGCGGGCGTACGTTCACACCCGGCGAACTGCGCGCGATTTTCGAACCAGTACGGTTCAAGTCTTGGGCCAGAAAATACCCGCACCGCTGGTTTGGCCCTATGTTGGGCCTGTATTCGGGCGCACGCGTCAACGAAGTGGCGCAACTGCTGGCGAAGGATATCGAGCAGGTCGAGGGCGTCTGGGGGTTCCATGTGCGCGCAGTGGCCGCCGAGAACCAGAGCATAAAGAACCCGAAAACAAAGCGATTCGTACCCATTGCGCGGGCCGTACTAGAAGCCGGTTTGCTGGACTACATTGAGGACTTGAAGGCGTCAGGCCATCGCCGCCTGTTCCCAAACCTACCGTTCAAGAAGGATGGCGGCTATGGCGCGGCACTGTCCAAGCAGTTCTCCGCCTACATCAAGGACAAATGCGGTATTGAGGAGCGGGGCTTGGGATTCCATGCGTTCCGCCACTATGTTGCCAGCGAGTTGGCGCGGCTTGACGCCGATCTGGTCGAGATTGCGCCCCTGACGGGCCATGCCTTGCCCGAAAGCATTCTGGCGAAGTTCTACATTCACAAGCACCTCGCCGACAAAGTGAAGACCGTGGCGAAACTGGCCCCGCCGGTGAAGTTGCCGGGCTACAAGCGCGACCAGTTCCGGAGCGCATTCCGAGCCGCACCAGTGGAACAACCACCCACTAAGGCGACGAAGAAAGCCGCCAAGGAGACGGGCGCGAAGAAGGTCGCCGCGAAGTAGCGGCGGGACAGGCTAAGGCAGAAGTTCCTCGCCGAAGCGGTATTGCTTGTCGGTTCGATAAAGAACCATGCCGTATGCCAGCACGGCACCTTTCCATCCAGCGCCGAGCGCTTTGACCGTTGCGCCGAGTAGCGCTTTTGCGTTGCGCGGGACGCCTGTTAGATCGACTACGGTGCCGCCCGCGCCTCCCAGATCGAATCGGAAGGTGTAAGGAACTGCCTGCTTGATCGCGTCTAGCAAATGCGCGGCTGTTGTCGCGTTGTCGGGAAAGTCCACTGGCCAAGCGTCGTCGATGGGATAGGTTCGGTCGAAGAAACTCGGGCGCGTGGTATCCCGCTCTTGGCCGGGATCTTTCGGGCCGAATCCCTTGCCGTTCCACATTGCGGCATGGGACTGGCGGAAGATCGCGATTAGCACCGACTCATTCGCCGCCGTGCTCATGCTCTTGTCGAGCAATAGCGCCTTATAGCCCACATTGGCAAGGGTCAGGTTTTTGCGTCCGCTCATCTTGCGCAGGTGCTGGCCGAGGCGGTCGGCTACGTCGTCCGCCTTTCCTAGATAGACCGGAACGCCGCCCAGGTGGAGCAAGTAAACGCCTTGCTTGGCGTTGTTGGCGTTTTGGTACTGCGCCAGTGCTATCAAGGTCGCCGCGTCCAGTCGCGACACGGGCAGCGCCTCTAAATCCTTCACCAACTGTTCGGAAACAGTGGCAAGGAAATCGAAGGTGTAGGACTTATGCCCCACGGCGCGCGGAACCGTGTTGTTTGAGGGTCGCAGCCACACTCTTGGCCACTGCCGCAGCCAGATCGACCGGGACGGCGTTGCCAAGTTGCCGCATAGCCTCCGACCAGACGCCCTCAAATCGCCAAGCGTCCGGGAAGGTCTGGACGCGCGCAGCCTCGCGGATAGTTAGATAGCGGTAGGTGCCATCCGGGAAGGCAATCATGTTTTCCCCGCCCGGCACGCCATGGTCGCCGGCTTTCAATGTCTTCGAGGGAGAATCGAATGGAGAGCCAGTGTGGCCGGGATAGGGGCGTGCGCCCGGTTGGAAGCGATGATTGTGAATCTCGCCCAGAGGGGCGTCGCTCTTGGATGGCTTTGGCAGGCCGGCGACAGCCTCGCGAATCGTGCGCCATGGCGCAGTCGCCGGGCGCTCTTGTAATGACTTCCAGCGACGGACGACGATCCCCGGGCGCTCGGTCGGTTGCTTGGCACCTACACGACGCCAGTAGTCACCCGAAATCCACTGCTCATGAAGGAGCGACTCTTGCGAGTGCGTCGCCTCCGGGAACGACCAATGCGCGTCAATGTCGCAACGGAAGCCAACCAGAAAAATGCGCTCACGGCACTGCGGCACCCCGTAGTCGGCGGCATTGAGAACCCGCTGAACCACGTTGTAGGACAGCCCCGAACGACGGGGGCTGGATGTGTGGTGTTGTTGGAGGCGTGCCAAGTGCGTTTCCCAGCACTCGCCACGCTTGCGCGTGATCTCTGGGTACGAGAGTTGGAGCACCGAAAAGTTCAGGTAGGTCGCGAACGACTGGCGAGTGAGGCCGCGGACGTTCTCCATGATGAACGCGCGCGGTTGCGCCTCGCGTACCGCGCGAATGAACTGGGGGATCATGTCGCGACGATCTTCCATGCCGCCATGTTTTCCGCCTAGCGAAAACGGCTGGCATGGAGGGCCGCCGGCTACGAGGTCAACGCCGTCGAAAGCGGAGAAATCGACGCCGGAAACGTCGCCCTCATGAACCCGTTTTTGCCAGTTGGCCATCCCCGGGATGGCCTTCCGGGCGGCGTTGTGCCGCAAGGTCTCGCAAGCGTCTCGGTTCCACTCGAACAGGCCGGCATGGTGGAACCCTGCGCCGTGGGTGGCCAGAGCCAGCCCGCCGGCGCCGGTGAATAGTTCGATGGACTTGAAGGGCACGGCCGCAGGTTCCGGGTGGATCGCCCGGAAGTGTCTCAAGGAGGCGGAAGCAGGGTCAACCAGAGGGTTACAGAACCACACGGGCACGGGACGAGGCCGCCCGTTGTACGGCGTCCAGGTGGCGCGACTGCGCCGACTTGGACGCGCGGGCGGCGCGATCCAGCAGCACAACCCGCGTGGCTTGCTTGTGGAGTGTGAGCGTTTTCCCGTCCAGCGGGTGGCCAGTGAGGAAAGTCGATGCTGCCGCGACCTTTTCCAGCGCTGGCACTAGCCGGGCCTTGAACTGCGGCCGGGTCAGTGTGGAGCCGCACAGATTGCGCAGGGTGTCCAGTTCGATTTCGTAAACCTTGCGATGGGTGGCGGCGTAGTCATGGAGCCACGACGCCAGCGGATACCGGCCCAGCGCCGCGCGCCCATCCAGTGGCAGGTGTACGGTTTCGTCTTCCAGCAGTTCCAGCAATCCCGGCGGCCAGTGGAGCGCGATACGTCCGCCGCCAATGTCGCGAAAGACCAGCAACCGCCCGCCGTAGTTATGGCGGGGCGTCTTGATGGTGACGTGACCGGCGGCTAGTTCGGCAAGCACACGCAACAGGCGGCGCTTGGCGTGCGTCTGGACGGACTGCGCGCCTATGGCGCGGAGCATATCCACCAGTCGCAAATCACAGGCTTGGCCGCCGTTCGCCTTATAGGCCAAGGCGGTGGCCGCCTGCCATGCGGTGGCGTGGTGTTGCTCCAAGGTGGGGCCGGCGTATTCCACGCTTAGCCGGTAATCCTGCGCGGCCACCACGGGGCCGGAATGTAGGCGGTGGACAGGAGAAACCGAGAACAGGGCAGAGCGTGCGAACGCGAACGGAATGCGGGCGATGGTCATGGCATGGACAGACGAGAGAGGGGCGGCGGTTGTAGCCGCTGGCGGCGCGTTGTCCAGTTGTGCCGGTTATCGCGTGCGCGGGGGACGGTTCCTGCGTGCCACGTTTCCGGTTCCTGCGTGTCACGCCGGGAGTTACTGCGTGCGATATGCCCCGGTTGTCGCGTGCGACGAAATGCGCCGCAACGCATTGAACGAGCAAGCGAAACGGCGCAGGAGGCTAAAAGCTTTCAGGTTTTGAAAGACTAAAAGCAAGGGGCCGCGAGCGCGGCCCGGTTCCCGCTTTGCGGGTGGAGAAAAGCAAAAGCCCCGCACAGGCATGGTCACGCGTTCGGCGTGGATAGATCGTATCCGCCGCATGCGGGGGCCATGCCCCCGCGCCCCCGGACAGATGGGAAAAGCAACGACCCGGCAAGCGCTACGCGCTTGCGCCTCCGGCCTGATTTGCTACGTAACGGGTTACCCCACGCCGAGGCCTCCCCATGACTGACGAAACCACCAAGACGACGCAGGCGCTGTTACGCGCACTCATGAAGGAGATGGAAAAGACGCTGGCCGCGCCACAACCGACGCCACCACCGGCACCGGGTACGCGTAGAACGCGCGTCAACGTCAAGGAGTTCAACAAGGCGCAGGAAGGTGAATCATGGTGGAGCGACAGCGGCGATGAGGACGAGTTCATAGGCCTGCGCCCGCGCCCGAAACCTCGCGCAAAGCGTCGCCTGCGTTGACTACCAGCGCAGGCGCGGACGGCGTACCGGTGGCGCTGGTTTGGGCTTGCTATCGGGCAGGCGTTCGGCCAGCCGTGCGGCTACCTTGGCGAACCGTTGCGCGAGTGTGGCCGGCAGGGTCTTCGATTGCCGAACCGTGCGCGAGGCCGTGGCCGATGTAATCGCCACCGCGCCGCGTGCGCTTCGCGCGTGACCATAGTGGGATTGCGTCCGGTCATTCGAGTGGCCCAGCCATGCCGCCGCGCCCGCGCGTCCCTGCGCCGCCTTCGCGTCACTGGCCCGCGCATGACGGTAGGCATAGGGCGATAGCCCCGGCTGGATTTCACGCATGGCGCGGCGCACCGCCACGATATCCGCAGGCGTGGCCGACAGGTCGCCGCCGGTTTCGGCGACATGCGCGCGCAGCAGCGACACGGCAAGCGCCGACAGGCCGCGCCGCGTCCTATCCACTTCCAGCACGCGCACCGGCTGGCCGCGCACGGCGTCCGCCTTCGCGCCAGCCACAGCGAGGCGCAGGCCGTTCGGCGTGGTGTCCAGCACCACGCCGCGCACCAGTTCCGCAGGGCGCACGCCGAACACAGCGAACACGCAGGCCAGTAACTCCACCCGCGCGCAGCGCTTGGGCTGGCGGGCCAGCGCTACAAGTAACTGATCCGGGGTCGGCGCGTGCCGCCCGGCCTTGCGCTTGGACTTGCTGGTCGGGCGTTGCCCACTGGCCCGCAGTGCCGCCGCCTTGTGTGCCCATGTGGGACGGTCGGCGTCGAGGTACAGGGCGCGGAAGACCGTCGCCCGTTCGAACGCCTGCCGGGTGTATTCGCGCATGGCTGTGGTGTCCTTGGCCTTTCGCGCGGCTTCGGCCAGGAACCGCAACCGGGCGATTTCCTGCGCCTCAATGAAACGAGATGCCGAGCGCAGACGGTCGAAATGGGCGCGAGTGGTGGCCACGTCCAGCGGCGTAACCCCTGCCGCCCATAGCCGGGCATGGTCGCGCCGATAGGCGGCCAGCGTGGCGGGCGAGGGATTGGCCCAGCTGGTTGCCGCGTCGTCCAGCACGACCCGCGCCACGCGATCCATGGCCACCCCGACCGGCACGCGCAGCCGCAGCCCTTCGGCACTGGCGAGGGCGTTGGCCTGCGCCAGCCTGTCCGCGTATCGCGCACGCAGGCCAGTGGGCAGCCCATCGCCGGGGCCGGGGCGTGTCGTCGTCGTGGCTGGCGTGCTGTTGCTTTCCATCCCCTCCCCATCCAATCCATCGGGACGGCGGAGCCGTCCCGCGTCGTCGGGCGTCAGCCCGGCGACAGGCCACAGGCTCCCGCCTGTGGCCCAGCGGCCAACGCTGGGCGTTGTCCGTGGCCCGGTCGCTCCCGCTTGCCCCCTGCGTCGCTGACGCGACACAGGGCCGGGCCGCCTCCCTTCGCCCTAGCGCTGGCGCTGCTAGGGCTTCGAGAGGGCACATTGTCGGCCAGTGCCGACAATGTGCTGGCTCCCCATGGTGCGCAGGGAGAAGAACCCCGCAAGCCCCGGAGGCTTGAAACTGCGAACCGGGGCCGGGTATCGTTTTGGGGTTCGATTTGCGTTGGGTTTTTTGGCGGTGCGCCCGCGCGGAAATCGTGATTTTTAGCGGCGGGGATGGGTTCTGCTGTACGGTTTCCCATCACCCGCTCCAATCCCGCACGGCGGCCTCCTCCGAGGTCGCCGTTTTCGTTGCCGGGTCCGCCGGATCCGATGCGAGCTGTCATCATTCCGCGGCAGGCTGGCGCCGCCCGCCGCGTCGGAGTGTCCGCATGAAGCTCGCCATCCTCTCCCGCAACAGCAAGTTGTATTCGACCCGGCGGCTGGTCGAGGCCGCGCGGGTGCGCGGGCACAGTGCGCGGGTGCTCGATCCGCTGCGCTGCTACATGCGCATCTCCTCGGACGGGTTCGACATGCATTACAAGGGCCGGTCGATCTCCGGCTACGAGGCGGTGCTGCCGCGGATCGGCGCCTCGGTCACCCGCTACGGCTGTGCGGTGCTGCGCCAGTTCGAGCTGATGGGCAGCGTCACCCCGAACGGCGCCGAGGCCATCGCCCGGGCGCGGGACAAGCTGCAGGCGCACCAGCGGCTGGCGGCCGAGGGCATCGGCATGCCGGTGACGGTGTTCGGCGACAACCCGGACGACACCGCCGACCTGCTGTCGATGCTGGGTGCGCCGCCGCACGTGATCAAGCTCAACGAGGGCACCCAGGGCGCGGGCGTGATCCTGACCGAAAAGCCGTCGGCGTCGCGCAGCGTGGTCGAGGCCCTGCGCGGGCTCTACGCCAACTTCCTGGTGCAGGAGTTCATCGCCGAGGCCGAGGGCGCGGACCTGCGCTGCTTCGTGGTCGGGGACGCCGTGGTGGCGGCGATGCGCCGGCAGGCGCCGCCGGGCGATTTCCGTTCCAACCTGCACCGCGGCGGCAGCGCCGAGGCGGTGGTCGCCGACCCCGACGAATGCGCGGTCGCGGTGCGCGCGGCGCGGGCGCTGGGCCTGGGCGTAGCCGGGGTGGACATGATCCGCGCGCGCCGCGGGCCGCTCGTCCTGGAGGTCAACGCCTCGCCTGGCCTGGAGGGCATCGAGGGCGCGACGGGCGTGGATGTGGCGGGCAAGATCGTCGAATTGATCGAGAACAGCATCCAAAAGAAGGCAAAGTCGTCGAAAAAGAAGTAATGGCAATTTTCCGGCTGGGGCCGGTTGTCATGCTGTTTTAACGACCCTTTAATCGATCCCGGCGTAGCGTGTCCCGGCCGAATCCTGTCATTCCCATCCTCGTCAGGGCGTAATGCAGGACCGGCCAATCGGGGTGACACCCAATGCTTCGGCCCGGATGGCGCATGTCGTCCGGGCCCTTTTTTGGTCGCATGCACGCTGGCCGGCGCATGCGGCGAACGCCCTCCCGTCGCCGCGGTGCGCCGGAAGGCGTATGACAGAATGTCCGTCGCGTCGCGCCGGGCGCCCGCGGGGAACCGAACGCGGATCGTCCGGTCCGAGTGATGACTTTCGAGGACCCTCCCCATGCGCATACTCGTGATCGAAGACAACCAGGACATCGCCGCCAACCTCGGCGACTACCTGGAGGATCGCGGCCACACCGTCGATTTCGCCGCGGACGGCATCACCGGGCTGCACCTGGCGGTGGTGCACGACTTCGATGCGATCGTGCTCGACCTGAACCTGCCGGGCATGGACGGGCTGGAGGTCTGCCGCAAGCTGCGCGGCGACGCCCGCAAGCAGACGCCGGTGCTGATGCTCACCGCCCGCGACAGCCTGGACAACAAGATCGCCGGCTTCGACTCGGGCGCGGACGACTACCTGATCAAGCCGTTCGCGCTGCAGGAGGTCGAGGTCCGGCTCAACGCGCTGGCCCGTCGCGGCAAGGGCGTGCAGAGCCGGGTGCTGGACGTGGGCGATCTGGAATACAACCTCGACACCCTCGAAGTGCGGCGCCAGGGCAAGCTGCTGCAGCTCAACCCGACCGCGCTGAAGATCCTGCAGGCGCTGATGGAGGCTTCGCCCGCCGTCGTCACCCGGCAGGAGCTGGAGACCCGGGTCTGGGGCGAGGAGCTGCCGGATTCCGACAGCCTGCGCGTCCACATCCACGGGCTGCGCGCGATGGTCGACAAGCCGTTCGAGGTGCCGTTGATCCAGACCCGCCACGGCATCGGCTACCGCATCGCCGCGCCCGATGCCAGCAGTTGAAGACGCGCCCCGCAGGCGCAGGCGACCGGCCTACCGAAGGCGGCTGCGCAGCCGCATCGTACTGTCGTTCCTGCTGTTGGGGTTCGGGCTGACGTCGCTGATCGCCGCGAGCACGGTCTACCTGCGCAACCGGGTCGAGAACAACGTCATCGCGGCCGCGCTGTTGAAGAACAACAACGCGTTCGCGGACGGGTTCTACCGGAATCCCAATGCGATCGGCATCCCGTTCGAGAAGATCCAGGGCCGGCAGTTCAGCACCCGCAAGATCGACCGGGTGCCGCCGGAGTGGCGCGACCTCTCGAACGGCGTGCACGAACTGACCGGCACCGATCCGCTGACCGGGGACCAGCGGGTCTACAAGCTGGCCGTGCGCAAGGACGCCGACTACTGGTTCTTTCTGACCTACGACATCGCCGAAGAGCGCGAGAGCCAGGCCAGGCTCAATCGCGCGCTGATGCTGAGCGTCGGCGTATTCACCCTGATTTCGCTGCTGGTCGGCCTGTGGGCCGCTTCCCGCGTGATGAGCCCGGTGACCGAACTCGCGCAGCGCCTGCGCCGCTCCGGCCGCAGTGCGCAGCCGGAGGCGCTGGCCTCGCATTTCGCCGAGGACGAGGTCGGCGAACTGGCGAGGGCGCTGGACGACTACGCCGAACGCCTCACCGACGTGGTCCGCCGCGACCGCGAGTTCAACGCCGACGTCAGCCACGAACTGCGCACGCCGCTGGCGGTGATCCGCGGCGCCGCGGAGCTGATGCTGGCGCGGCCCGACCTCGACCAGAAGGCGCGCACCCGGCTGCAGCGCATCCAGCGCGCCGAACAGCAGTGCACCGACCTGATCGGCGCGCTGCTGCTGCTGTCGCGCAACGAACGCGGGCACGGCGCGGCCGACGTCGGCCGGATCGCCGAGCAGTTGCTGGACGCGCACCGCGGCCAGCTCGGCGGCAAGCCGCTGGAACTGCGTCTCGACGGCGCGCCGGGGCAGCTCGTCGTCGACGCGCCGGAGGCGGCGGTCACGGTGGCGCTGAGCAACCTCATCGGCAACGCCGTGAAGTACACGCAGCAGGGCGAGGTCGTGGTGCGCCTGGGCGAATCCGCGGTGGACGTGATCGACAGCGGTCCGGGCCTCAGCGCCGAGGACGCCGCGCGCCTGTTCGAGCGCGGCTATCGCGGCAGCCACGCCGAGCATACCCAGGGCGGCGGCATCGGCCTGTCGATCGTGCGCCGCCTGTGCGCGCTCTACGGTTGGCGCGTGCGCGTGGTGCCGGGCGCGGACAAGGGCGTGATCGCGACGCTGACGTTCGGCAACGGATGACGCCGGCGACGGTTCGTCGCACGTGGGCCTGCCGCGCGATCCACCTGTCTTGTGGGAGCGACGGAAGTCGCGACAGGCGAAGCGGCGCACTTCACGAGACCGTGAATTTCGCCCAGCTCGTTCGTCCATGGTCTTTGCGTCGATCTCGATCGATCGCGACTTCCGTCGCTCCCACGGGACAGTGCGTCGGATGACGGCATGTCGATGCTTTCGGAACGCCTGGCGTTCACGAGGCGGGAAGCGAAAGGCCGCGCATCTGCGCGGCCTTCTGCGTGTGACGTGGCGGCGCGGCGGGGTTACACCCGCTCCAGCCACCCGCGCTTGTCCGGCGTCTTGCCGTCGAACAGCCCGAAGAACAGCGCCTGCAGGCGACGGGTCACCGGACCGGGCTTGCCGGCGCCGACCTGGCGCCCGTCGACCGAGCGGATCGGGGTGATCTCGGCGGCGGTGCCGCACATGAACAGTTCGTCGCAGAGGTAGAGATATTCGCGCGGCAGGTCGCGTTCGATCACCTCGATGCCGGCGTCGCGGGCGAGGGTGATGATCGTGTTGCGGGTGATGCCGTTGAGCAGCGCGGCGCTGACCGGCGTGGTGTGCAGCGCGCCGTCGAACACGAGGAACAGGTTCTCGCCGGCGCCTTCGCTGAGCAGGCCGGTGGACGCGAGCGCGATGCCTTCGCCGAAGCCGAGGCGACGCGCTTCGCGCGCGACCAGCTGGCCGGACAGGTAATTGCCGCCGGCCTTGGCGCCGGCCGGGATGGTGTTCGGGGCGAAGCGCTGCCAACTGGACACGCAGGCGTCGATGCCTTCCTCCAGCACGGTCGCGCCGAGGTACTGGCCCATCTTCCAGGTCGCGACGGCGACGTCGATCGGCGTGTCCGCCGACAGCCCGAAGCCGCCGAGGCCGCGATAGGCCACCGGGCGCAGATAGTCGGTGGTGTTGCCGTTGGCCCTGATCACGTCGCGGCAGGCTGCGTTGATCGCGTCCAGGTCGTACGGGAGCTGCATCGCGTAGATCTTCGCCGAGGCGAACAGGCGACGGTTGTGGTCGGTCAGGCGGAAGATGATCGGGCCGTCGGGCGTGTCGTAGCAGCGGATGCCTTCGAACACCGAGGAGCCGTAATGCACCACGTGGGCCATCACGTGGGTGGTGGCCTCGGCCCAGCGCTTGATCGCGCCGTTGTGCCAGATCCACTCGGGGTACTGCTGCGCCATGACCGTGTTCCGTTCGCGGGAGGACCGGGATTCTAGCAGGGGGCCGCCGGCGGACGCCGCCGCGCCGGCGGAACGGAAACGGGGCCCGCAGGCCCCGTTCCGTGATGCCTCCGCGAACGTGCCGGCTCAGCGGAAGGCCGCCACCGTCGCCGCGGTGTTGTTCAGCACCCGCTGGTTGTGGCTGACCGTCGTGGTGCCCATGGCCTGGCCGCCGTAGGTCTTGGCGGGGTTGGACCAGTAGTTGATGCGCGGGCAGCCGGAGGGGCAGTTGTAGGCCATGATCGTGCGCCAGGCGCTGGTCGGCGACCGGTAGCCGTGGCCGTAGGCGTACGGCGTGGTGGACGGGTCGGTGGCGGGATCGTGGCGGGCCGACTGCAGGTGGCCGATCTCGTGGGCGAACGAGTAGTAGCCGGTGGCGCAGCTCCAGTGCGCGGTGGCGAACGCGGTGCTCGCGGTCGACCCGATGCCGGAGGCCAGGCCGCACGACGAACTGTTGTTGATCAGCAGCACGCCCACGTCCGCGGCGCTGCTGTTGCGGGTGGTGTGGATCGAGTCCATGTAGCCGTCGGCGGTGCCGCGGAACCGCGACAGGTCGGTGCTGAAGCTGCCCGACTCGGTGTAGGTCACCGCCACGCGCGCCGCGAGCTGCATCGTGATGGCCACGCCGCTGTTGGTGTAGCCCTGGTTGGTTTCGGCCACGGCGAGATTGACGAGGCCGACGATGTCGCCGCTGGCGCTGGCCGCGGACGGGGTGTAGGCCACCAGCACGCGGATGATGGCGTTGGCCTTGGCGGCCGACGGGGCGCCGTCGGCCGCCTGCCTGCGCAGCAGCCGGCCGTTGAACAGCGACTGGCGGTAGATCTTGGCGTAGTCGGCCGCGGGATGGTCCGGCGGCATCTTCCTTTCGTCGATGCGGGCCAGCGCGTGGCCGCCGGAACTCAGCGGACGCAGCGCGTAGAGTTCGCCGTTCTTGCGGATGGTGCCGGTGAGCCTGTCGCCGTTGCGGACGATCATCACCGAGTTGTTCGGGTCGTCGGCGATCTCGCCGGTCTTGGCGAGGATGCCGTCGAGCCCGGCGAAGCTGCGGCCCAGCGTGCCGTACCAGACCTGGGTGCCGTCTTCGTTGCGGTAGCTGTAGCGCTTGTAGGCGATGCCGGCGTCGCCCAGCGACAGGGCGTCGCGCTTGGCCTCGATCAGCGAGGCGTCGGCCTGCAGCAGTTGCACCGAGACGGTGGCGCGGTCGGCGACGAGCGCGCGGTAGCTCTGGTCGGCGACGAGGCCGGCCTGCTGGGCCTTGGGCGAGGAGAACAGCGACGGTGCGGCGGTCTGCGCGGCGAAGGCCGGCGTGGCGACGACGGCGAGCGCGGACAGCGCGATGGCGAGCGTGGAACGCTTCATGATGGACCTCTCCTTGGTATCGGCCCCGGGCACCGCGGCGTCCGGGCCGGGTGGCGATGTCGGGACCATGGGATGTTCGGGAACGACCCGGACGCCCTGTCCGGGCATCGTGCGCATGCGCGCGCAGGCTGCGCAAGCTGCATCGCGACATGCGCCGGCGTATGTCGCAACGCCCGTCTCGGAATCGCCGGGCGGGCCGGCGCCGCGGTTCAGAGCACGACCCACCAGCAGTCGAGGTGCCGGCGCAGGCCGAACACGGTGCGCGACGGCGTGCTGCCGTTCTTCAGCGTCTGCTCCAGGCGCAGCCCCACGGCCGGCGCGCGGCGCGGCGGTGGCGGCGGCGGGTCGTCGGCGGCCCCGGCCGGCGGCGCGA
>Ga0056903_1000173_pt1 | contig 36291 bp, 32 predicted proteins | sample EBPBio142005_DNA_FD_55025 | JGI IMG/M metagenome (GOLD analysis project Ga0056903, IMG submission 55025) | Wastewater treatment Type I Accumulibacter community from EBPR Bioreactor in Madison, WI, USA - Reactor 1_6/14/2005_ DNA | ecosystem: Engineered > Bioreactor > EBPR > Anaerobic-Aerobic >...
CCTCTCAAAATCCCTCGTTTTCAAGAAGAAGGAGTCTGCATGCCACGCCGTTCGATCCTGTCCGCCGCCGAGCGGGCAAGCCTGCTGTTGCCACCCGACACCGAAGACGAACTCATCCGGCACTATGCCTTCGGTGAAACCGACCTGTCACTGATTCGCCAGCGGCGCGGCGATGCCAATCGCCTGGGCGTCGCAGTGCAGTTGTGCTTACTGCGCTTCCCTGGTCAGGGCTTGCTGCCCGATGCCTCGATGCCAATGTCCCTGCTGCAATGGATCGGACGGCAACTGCGCATCGACCCATCGTGCTGGCCGCAGTATGCAGCGCGGGAGGAAACCCGGCGCGAGCATTTGCTTGAGCTGCGTGCATATCTGGGCGTGGAACCATTTGGCCTGACGCACTACCGGCAGGCCGTCCTTGCCACCACCGAATTGGCATTGCAGACGGACAAAGGCATCGTGCTGGCTGTAAGTGTCCTAGACACGCTGCGCCACCGGCACATCATCTTGCCGACGCTGGATGTCATCGAGCGCGTCTGCGCCGAGGGCATCACACGCGCCAATCGGCGCATCTACGAAGCCCTTTTCGAACCACTGGCGGACACGCATCGCCACCGCCTCGACGATCTGCTGAAACGCCGAGACAACGGCAAGACGACCTGGCTGGCCTGGTTGCGCCAGTCGCCTGTCAAACCGAACTCGCGCCACATGCTGGAACACATCGAACGACTCAAAGCCTGGCAGGCGCTCGATCTGCCTACCGGCATCGAGCGGCTGGTTCATCAAAACCGGCTGCTCAAGATCGCCCGCGAGGGCGGACAGATGACACCCGCCGACTTGGCCAAGTTCGAGAGTCAGCGGCGCTACGCTACTTTGGTAGCGCTGGCCATTGAGGGCATGGCCACCGTCACCGACGAAATTATCGACCTGCACGACCGCATCCTGGGCAAGCTGTTCAACGCCGCCAAGAACAAGCATCAGCAGCAGTTCCAGGCATCGGGCAAAGCCATCAACGCCAAGGTGCGCCTGTACGGGCGCATCGGCCAGGCGCTGATCGACGCCAAACAATCGGGCGGCGACCCATTTGCCGCTATCGAGGCCGTGATGTCTTGGGATGCGTTCGCTGTGAGCGTCACCGAGGCGCAAAAGCTCGCGCAGCCCGATGACTTCGATTTCCTGCACCGCATCGGCGAGAGTTACGCCACCTTGCGCCGCTACGCGCCGGAATTCCTCGACGTGCTCAAGCTGCGGGCTGCGCCCGCTGCCAAGGACGTTCTCGACGCCATTGAGGTGCTGCGCGGCATGAACACCGACAACGCCCGCAAGGTGCCCGCCGATGCGCCGACCGGCTTCATCAAGCCGCGCTGGCAGAAACTGGTGATGACCGATGCCGGTATAGACCGGCGCTACTACGAACTGTGTGCACTGTCGGAACTCAAGAACTCGCTGCGCTCGGGCGACATTTGGGTGCAGGGTTCGCGCCAGTTCAAGGACTTCGAGGACTACCTGGTGCCGCCCGAGAAGTTCGCCAGCCTCAAGCAGTCCAGCGATTTGCCGCTGGCCGTGGCCACCGATTGCGACCAGTACCTGAGCGAGCGCTTGGAGTTGCTGGAAGCGCAACTTGCCACTGTCAACCGTATGGCGGCCGCCAACGACCTACCGGACGCCATCATCACCGAATCGGGATTGAAGATCACGCCGCTGGATGCTGCTGTGCCCGACACCGCGCAGGCATTGATCGATCAGACGGCGATGATTCTGCCGCACGTCAAGATCACCGAACTGCTGCTCGAAGTCGATGAGTGGACCGGCTTCACCCGGCACTTTACGCACCTGAAATCGGGTGACCTGGCCAAGGACAAGAACCTGTTGCTGACCACGATCCTGGCCGACGCGATCAACCTGGGCCTGACCAAGATGGCCGAGTCGTGCCCTGGCACGACCTACGCCAAGCTCGCCTGGCTGCAAGCCTGGCATACCCGCGACGAAACCTACGGGGCGGCGCTGGCCGAACTGGTCAACGCCCAGTTCCAGCATCCTTTCGCCGGGCATTGGGGCGACGGCACCACGTCATCGTCGGACGGCCAGAATTTCCGAACCGGCAGCAAGGCCGAGAGCACGGGGCACATCAACCCGAAGTACGGCAGCAGCCCAGGGCGGACGTTCTATACCCACATCTCCGACCAGTACGCGCCGTTCCACACCAAGGTGGTCAATGTCGGTGTGCGCGACTCGACATATGTGCTCGACGGCCTGCTGTACCACGAGTCCGACTTGCGGATCGAGGAGCACTACACCGACACGGCGGGCTTCACCGATCACGTTTTTGCGCTGATGCACCTGCTGGGCTTTCGATTCGCACCTCGCATCCGCGACCTGGGCGACACCAAGCTCTACATCCCCAAGGGCGAAGCCGTATATGACGCCCTCAAGCCGATGATCGGCGGCACCCTCAACATCAAGCATGTCCGCGCCCATTGGGACGAAATTTTACGGCTGGCCACCTCGATCAAACAGGGCACCGTGACGGCCTCGCTGATGTTGCGCAAACTCGGCAGCTATCCGCGCCAGAACGGCTTGGCCGTGGCCCTGCGTGAGCTGGGGCGCATCGAGGGGTCAGCTCACGAAACGGATAAAATAGCACGCTAAGACGTTGGCATTGCTATTAAGTCTCGCTGGACATTCGTAACGGACGGAATTTGCCTTCCTCAACTTGCTTGTTTTGCCGCCAGATATAGTCTCCTGTCAGGTTGATGTGCTCCCAGCCCAGCGGCGAAAGATGCGGTAGCAGCCGTTCGTCGATGTCTTTGCCCGAGTCGCGCAGCGCCTGAATTGCGCGTTCCAGGTAGACCGTGTTCCACAGGACGATGGCGGCAACCACCAGATTGAGGCCGCTAGCGCGGTAGCGCTGGTTTTCGAAACTGCGGTCGCGGATTTCACCGAGCCGGTTCAAGAACACGGCACGGGCCAGCGCGTTCTTCGCTTCGCCCTTGTTCAAGCCTATCTGCACGCGGCGGCGCAGTTCGACGTTTTGCATCCAGTCGAGCGCAAACAGCGTGCGCTCGATGCGCCCCAGCTCGCGCAAGGCTACCGCCAGGCCATTCTGGCGTGGATAGCTGCCGAGCTTTCTAAGCATCAGCGAGGCCGTGACCGTCCCTTGCCTAATTGACGCGGCGAGCCGCAGGATTTCATCCCAATGGGCGCGAATGTGCTTCACGTTGACGTTGCCGCCGATCAGGCCGGCGAGCGTCGGGTATTGTTTGGCGTCGCCGTGGATATACAGACGCTTGTCGGCCAAATCGCGGATGCGCGGAGCGAAGCGGAAGCCCAAGAGGTGCATCAGCGCGAACAGGTGATCCGTGAAGCCCGCGGTATCGGTGTAGTGCTCCTCGATGCGTAGGTCGGACTCGTGGTACAGCAGCCCGTCCAGAACGTGGGTGGCGTCGCGCACTGTGGCGTTGATGACCTTGGTGTGAAATGGCGCGTACTGGTCGGAGATGTGGGTGTAAAACTGCACGCCCGGCTCCTGACCGTACTTCAGGTTCACCTGACCGGCAGCCTGGCCACGGCCACCGGCCTTGAAGTTCTGGCCGTCCGATGATGACGTGGTGCCGTCGCCCCAGTAGGCGGCGAAGGGTTGGCGAAACTGGGTGTTGACCAGCTCGGCCAGAGCCGCTGAATAGGTTTCGTCACGGATGTGCCACGCCTGCAACCAAGTCAGCTTGGCGTAGGTCACGCCAGGGCACGACTCTGCCATCTTCGACAGGCCAAGGTTGATGGCGTCGGCAAGAATAGTCGTCAGCAACAACTGCTGGTCTTCGGTCGCCGCACCGCTTTTGAGGTGATTGAAATGGCGGGAGAAGCCTGTCCAGCCATCGACTTCCAGCAGTAGTTCGGTGATTTTCAGATGCGGCAGCAAGCTGTACGCCTGCTGCATCAGCGCCTCAGCCTCGTCGGGCACAGCATTGTCCAGCGGCGTAATCTTGATTCGCCCGGTGCTGGTGATGGCCGCATCGGGCAGTTCGTTGGCAGCGGCCAGCCGCTCGACTGTCGCCAGTTGCTCTTGCAGCACCGACAGGCGAGCTTCCAGGAAGCGATCGCAGTCGGTCTCGACAGCCAGGCCCAATTCCCGTTGTTCGCGCTGCGCCGCGAATCGTGGCGGCGGCAAAAGGTAGTCCTCGAAGTCCTTGAACTGGCGCGAGCCCTGCACCCAGATGTCGCCGGAGCGCAGTGAGTTCTTCAACTCGGACAGAACGCACAACTCGTAAAAGCGACGGTCAAGCCCATCTTCCGTACATACCAGGTTTTCCCAGCGCTTGCGCACGAACGACGTGGGTGCATCATCCGGCACCTTGCGCGCCTGGCGCTCGTTCATTCCTTTGAGCACTTCCACGCCGGACAGCAGTTCGCTGGCTGCCGGCGCGGCCTTCATGGTCAGCGCCTGCAACAGGGTCGGCGTGTAGCGCCGGAGCTGGGTGAAACCGTCACCGACCAGGGCCAGAAAATCGAAGTCTTCCGGCCGGGCCAGCGTCTCCGCTTCAGTGATGCTTTCGCTGAATACATCCCATGGGATGATCGCCTCGATGGCGGCGAACGGGTCGCCGCCCGACTGTTTGGCTTCCAGGAGCGCGCGGCCGATACGTGAGTACAGCCGAACTTTGTCGTTGATCGCCTTGCCGGACTGCTGGAAGCGGTCGGCATGATTGCGCTTGGCCCTACTGAATAGCGTACCCATGAAGCGGTCATGCAGGTCGATGATTTCGTCGATCAGCGTGGCGCGGGTGTCGAGAATCACCGCAACCAAAGTTGCATGGCGACGGCTCCGTTCCAGGTCGCGCAAATGCTGGGCTGTCATCTGTCCGCCCTCGCGTGCGAGCTTCAGCAGACGGTTCTGGTGAATGGCCTGTTCCAGTCCGCCCGGCAGCGCCAGGTCGCGGATGGTTTTCAGTCGTTCCAGGTGGGCCAGCACATGCTTTGGCTTCGGCGGGCCGGGCGGCTGGCGTAGCCAGATCAGCCCACTGCCCTTGGTGCCCTCGCGGATTGACAACAAGCCGTCAAGCGCGCGGCGGTGGAAGTCGCCGAGCGGTGCGCTGAGCGCTTCATAGACCTGGCGCGTTCCACGTGTCAGCGCCTCGCTGCATACGCGCTCGATGACATCAACAGCCGGAAGAATGATGCGTTGCTGCCGCAATAACTCAACCAGTGCTTCGGCCAGTACGATACCCCGGTCGGTTTGCTGGGCCAGTTCGGCAAGCTGGCGAACGAAATGCCGGTAATCAGCGACAGCAAACGGGGTCAGTTTCAGCCACGCTTGCAATTCCAACAGATGCTCGCGCCGGGTTTGATCCCGTCGTCCGTATTCGTTCCAGGCTTCGGGTGAAACGCGAAGCTGGTCGGCGGCGAAGGTCAGCAGTGCCGGGGATGGCGACTGATCGGTGCCAAGGACGATGCTGGGAAAGCGGAGGTAGCAGAGCTGTACCGAGAAGCCCAAGCGATTTACCTCGCCGCGCCGTTGGCGGATCAGCGACAGATCGGGCTCGGTGAAGGTGTAGTGTCGGATCAGCTCGTCTTCCGCGTCGGGGACGGCCAGCAGGGATGTTCGCTCTCCAGCAGATAGGATAGAACGACGGGGCATGCGATCTCCTTACTTTTTCGAACTCGCTCGTTTCCGATGCGCCCGCCGGGAGACTTGTAACAGTTCGCTTTCCGAAGGTGTCCGAACGGAATGCCAGTCGCCAGCAGAACTTTTGGCGTCTGTTACTTGCAAGGCTGCATAGAGAGCGGTTTTCCCGACTTTTAAGCGTGCTGCGGCCTCGCGGACGTTCAGGCCGTTGGCAAGATGCTCCTTGGCGCGTTGCAACTTCTCGTTCGAGACAACTGGCTTTCGACCTCCCTTGCGCCCGCGTGCCGCCGCAGCCGCCAATCCCGCCTTGGTTCGGTCACGGATCAAGTCGCGCTCGAACTGTCCCAGTGCCCCGAACACATGAAAAATGAGACGTCCCCCGGACGTGGTGGTATCGATGCTTTCGGTCAGCGATCGGAACCCGACGCCACGCGCTTCCAGTGCACCAATGACCTCGATCAGATGCGGCAGCGAACGCCCCAGCCGATCCAGCCGCCACACAACCAGAACATCCCCGTCCCGCAGATACTCTAGAGCCAAACCCAAACCGGGCCGCTCCGCCTTGGCACCGGAAATCGTGTTCTGGGGTAGTAGGCCCAACCCCTCGTAATTCCCCGCAGACCTCAATTGATGCGCCACTCAAGGGCGAAACGTTGTCCCAGATGGTCGTGGCCTTCTTGCCTTCGGCCCATGCCGCTTCCTCCATCAGCATGCTGTAGCGGTACAGGCCGGTGTACTCGCCGCAGAGAAAAGCGAGTGTTTCGTCGGAGGTGGTGCTCCTCTGCTGTTGCAGGTCCAGGACGTGCCTGACCATGTGTTCCAGCAAGGCCGCCCCCATGCCCTGCGCTTCCAGTTGCTGCTGGATCCGCGCGGCGCGGCGGTGTTCTTCGTTGACCGCACGTCTGCCTGCCTTTACGAGCCTGTCGATCATGGAGATCATGGAGATCATGGAGATCATGGGTCGCGCCCTCGACGCCATGGCGATGGGCTAGATCGCTCTGAGATAACGGCTCTCTGGCCGTTGTAATCACAGCAATCGTCTCCAGCCAGCCTGACTCAGATTCCGTGCTTTGAGTCGCCGATCAACAGCGAACAGCCAACTGCGTGCCGTGTTGCGCAAGGCATGCGAAAACCGTTCGTTGTCTGCGCGCAGCGGCAGCAGCTCAGCCGCGGATGAGCTGCGGAGGACCGACTTTATCAAGGCTGCTCTCAACACCATCAAAGTCGAGTCTCAGTTCAATGCTACCGGCCGCGAACCGATTGGACCAAAACCTGGAACACTATGCGTTGGATTTCGTCGTCACCAAGGCGCCATCACTCGGCACCGCCTCCCAACACCGTGTAGAGCCTGACCTGGCTGGACAGATTGGCCAGGCGCAACGCGACGAGCACCTGCTGCGCGGCGAAGTAGGAGCGTTGCGCGTCGAGTACGCCCAGGTAGCTGTCAATGCCCTTGGTATAACGCAGCGTCGCCAAACGATAGCGATCGGCCTGAGCCGACGTCAGCGATTGCTGTGCCGCGAGCTGCTCACCTATCGTGCCCTGCACGGCCAGCGCATCGGCTACCTCGCGGAAGGCCGTCTGAATCGTCTTCTCGTACTGAGTCAGCACGATTTCGCGATCGGTCTTGCTGACCCGCAATGCGGCCCAGATTCGCGCGTCGAAGATGGGCATCACGAATTGCGGTGTAAAGGCCCAGGTACCCGTCCCCGAATCGAACAGGCCGGAGAGCTGGTTGCTTGCGGTGCCAATCGAGGTGGTCAGCGTTATCCGCGGGAACAGTGCGGCTCGCGCCGCGCCGATCGATGCATAAGCCCCCTTGAGGCGATGCTCGGCAGCGATGATGTCGGGGCGCCGCAATAACGCCTCGGACGACAAGCCGGCCGTGACCTCCCTGGGCGGAGCGACCTTGCCCAGGTTGGGCGGCAGCCATTCGTCCGGAACTGCCACACCGGCCAGAAGATCGAGGGCGTTGCGATCCTGCGCTTCCAGTTGCGTATAGATGGCGACGTCACGCCGAGCCGTATCCAGCGGGATCTGCGCCTGTTTGAGATCCAATTCGGTGGTCACGCCGACGTCGTAACGTTTTTTCACCAGGGCGTAGCTGGCCTGTTGCGCGTCCATGGTGGAACGCGCCAGCTGCAAATTCTCCCGGTCGGCGGCAAGGGCCATGTAGATGCGCGCGATTTCGGCGATCAAGGAAATTTGCGCGCTACGTCGCGCCTCCTCCGAGGCCAGATACTCTTCCAGAGCCTGTTCCGACAGGCTGCGGATGCGGCCGAAGAAGTCGAGTTCCCAAGCGGCAACACCCAGATCCACACTGTACTGCTCCTTCGTCCGCGCGCTTCCCGATTGCATGAGATCAATCGACTGGCGCTGTTTTCCACCCGTGGCCACGGCGCCAACCGCCGGATAGAGTTCAGCCCGCTGGATGCCATACAGCGCCCGCGCTCTTTCTACGTTGAGCGCGGAAAGTCGCAGATCACGGTTATTTTGCAGTGCCGTTTCGATAATTCTTTGCAGGTGTTCGTCACTGAAGAATTCCCGCCATTTCAATTCGCTTGCCGCGGGTACCTGCGGGCCGGGCGCCAGATAGGCCGAGCCTGTGGGCCATTGCGCGGGGACCGGCTTTTCCGGTTGCTCGTATTCGGGAATCAGCGAACAGCCTGCCAGAAAAAAGCCGATAGCGGACAGCGCCATCAACAAGGATTTATTCATGAGTTTTTCCTTCGCTCGCGCCTTCGCCGGCAATCTCCGGAACGGCAGGATTTGCACGCTTACCCATCGCCTTGTAGATCAATACGTAAAAGAGCGGCGCGAAGAAGATCACCAGCAGCGTGGAGGTCGCCATCCCGCCCAATACCGCGGTACCGATGGCCATCTGTGCGCCTGAACCCGCCCCACCCGCCAGGGCGAGCGGCAACACGCCGAAACCAAAGGCGAGCGAGGTCATCACGATAGGGCGCAGCCGCAGTTTTGCGGCTTCCAGCGTCGCCTCGAGCAAACCCGCCCCCATTTCAACCTGATCCTTCGCGAATTGCACGATCAGGATCGCATTCTTGGTCGTCAGGCCCAGCGTGGTCAGCATGCCAATCTGGAAGTAAACATCGTTGGGCATGGAGCGCAGGCTTGAGGCAACTACCCCGCCGATGATCCCCAGGGGCAGGGTCAGCAGGATCGCGATGGGAACGGGCCAACTCTCATACAGCGCCGCCAGACAGAGGAAAATGGCGAAGATCGAGAAGGCATATAGAAGCCCTGCCTGCGAACCCGCCATGCGCTCCTGATAGGAAAGCCCGGTCCACTCGTAACCGATGCCCTGCGGCAGCTTGGCGGCAATTTCCTCCATCGCCTGCATGGCATCCCCGGTACTGTAGCCAGGTGCCGGTTCTCCCCAGATGTTGATCGACGAAAAAGCGTTGTAGCGCTCCAGTTTGGGCGAGCCCTGGACCCAGCGACCCGTAGCAAAGGACGAGAACGGCACCATCTTCCCTTGCGTGTTGCGCACCTGGAGTTTTTCCAGGTCGTTGGGCAGCATGCGGAAGTCTGCGTCGGCCTGGATGAAGACCCGCTTCACCCGACCGGACTGGATGAAGTCGTTCACATACGATCCGCCGAAGGCCGCCGCGATGGTGCCGTGAACGGCGCTGATCGGCACGCCGAGCGCGCCTGCCTTGTCCCAATTGACGTCGATGTGGTATTCGGCCGTGTCCTCCATGCCGTTGGGCCGCACGCGGACCAGACGCGGGTCCTGCGCCGCCATGCCGAGCATCATGTTGCGTGCCGCCATCAGTTGTTGATGACCGAGGCCGCCACGGTCCTGCAACTGGAAATCGAAGCCGCTGGCATTGCCCAGCTCGATCACCGAGGGCGGCGGAAAGGCGAACACCATCGCTTCCTTGATCTTGGAAAAGTTGCCCATGGCCCGACCGGCGACGGCCTTGACCTTGAGCTCAGCCCGCTGCCGCAGATCCCAGTCCTTGAGCTTGGCAAAACCGAGCCCGACGTTCTGTCCCTGGCCGCCGAAGCTCTGGCCAGATACGTCCAGAAAGGAGCTCACCGCATCCTTCTCATTTTCCTGGAAATGATTGCGCACCCGCTTCATGACCGCCTCGGTCTGCTCCAGCGTCGAGCCCGAAGGAAGCACGGCCTGTACCATCAGGATGCCCTGGTCTTCGTCGGGCAGATAGGCCGTCGGCATGCGCATGAAGAGAAAGCCTAGTGCCACCACGATCAGCAGGTACATCACGACATAACGCAGCCGGTGCGACAGAACGATGCCGACCCGGCGCACATAGAAGTCGCGTGCGCGGAAGAATACGCGATCGAACCACATGAAGAACGGGCGAAGGAACCAGATCGCCGCTTCCGCCGGCTCGTGCCCCTTAGGCACCGGTTTGAGCAGAAGGACGCAGAGCACCGGCGTCAGAATCAGGGCCACCACCACCGACAGCAGCATGGCGGCCGCAACAGTTACGGAGAACTGCCGATAGATGACGCCGGTGGAACCGCCGAAAAAGGCCATGGGCAGGAATACCGCAGCCAGCACCACGCCGATACCGATCAGCGCCGGCGTGATCTGTTCCATCGACTTGGCCGTCGCCTCCCGGGGCGGCAAGCCTTCCTCGGTCATGATCCGCTCGACGTTTTCCACCACCACGATGGCATCGTCCACCAGGAGGCCGATGGCTAGTACCATGGCGAACATGGTCAGCATGTTGATGGAAAAACCGAACAGCGCCAATATCGCGAAAGTGCCGAGCAGAACCACTGGCACCGCGATCGTCGGTATCAGGGTGGCGCGGATGTTGCCCATGAACAGCCACATGATCAGGAAAACAAGGATCACCGCCTCGATCAGCGTCTTGGCCACTTCATCGATGGCGACCTTGGTGAACGGCGTGGTGTCGTAAGGGAAAACCACCTTCATGCCGGCGGGAAAATAAGGGCTCAGCTCCGCCAGTTTCTTCTTGATGTTGTCCGCCGTTTCCAGGGCATTGGCGCCGGATGCCTGGCGGATGGCCAGCGCCGCAGCGGGCTTGCCGGTGTAATTGGCGACGATATCGTAACGCTCGGTGCCCAGTTCCGTTCTGCCGATATCCTTGATCCGCACCACCGAACCGTCCGCATTGGTGCGGACCGGAATGGCTGCAAACTGTTCCGGCGTCTGGAGCAGATGCTGCACGACGATGGCGGCATTCATGCGCTGACCCGGCTTGGCCGGTGCCCCGCCGAGCTGTCCGGCGGAGACTTCGACGTTGTAGGCCCTGAGCGTGCCGACCACGTCCTCCATGGTCAGGCGATAGTTGGTGAGCTTGTCCGGATCCACCCAGATGCGCATGGCGTATTGGCTGCCGAAGCTCTCCACCTCGCCCACGCCGGGTACCCGCGACAGAATCTTTTCCAGGTTGGACTGCGCATAATCGCGCAGATCGTCACCGCTCATCTTCCCATCTTCCGAGACCAGGCCGACGATCAGCAGGTAGTTGCGGGTCGATTTGCTGACCTTGACGCCCTGCTGTTGCACCACGCTGGGCAGGCTGGCCATGGCCAGCTGGAGTTTGTTCTGCACCTTGGACCAGGCAACGTCCGGATCGGTACCGGGGGAGAAGGTGAGTTCGATACGCGCCGCACCGGAGGATGAACTGGTGGCCGAAAGGTAGAGCATGTCGTCCAAACCCGTCATCTTCTGCTCGATCACCTGGGTGACCGTATTTTCGACGGTCTCCGCCGAGGCGCCCGGGAAGAAGGCATCGACGGCAATGGCCGGCGGCGCGATCGGCGGGTATTGGGCGATGGGCAGCCCGTGAATTGCCAGCAAACCGGCCGCCATCATGGCGATGGCGATGACCCAGGCAAAGACCGGCCGGGCAAGGAAGAATTTCGATAACATCGTAGGTCCTCCCTTACTTCGCAGCGGTAGCGGGCTGGGACACGGCGGCCGGTGGCGGGCTGCCGCCCTCCTTGAACGGCTCGGCCTTGACGGTAACGGACACACCCGGTCGCAGCATTTGCAGAATCTGCACGCCCTCGACGATCACCCGGTCGCCGGCCGCGAGTCCGGCCGTGACGAGCCATTTGTCGCCAATTTCACGTTCCAGCGTCAGCATCTTCATGTCGACCTTGCCTGCGCCATCGACCACCATGGCATAGGGCTCGCCTTTCGGATTTCGCAGCACGCCTTGTTGCGGAACGAGGATCGCCTGCTCGTTGACGCCTTCCTTGACCAGGGCACGGACGAACATTTCCGGCAACAGCACCCCCTTGGGATTCGGGAAGACCATGCGCAGAATCACCGATCCGGTGGTGGGATCCACGGAAACATCGCGAAACTGCAGGGTTCCTTCCTGGGGATAGGAAGAATTGTCTTCAAGAACGAGGCTGACCTTGTTCTGGTCGCCCCCGTCGCGGTTCAGATGTCCATCTTCCATTCGCCGCCGCAGACGAAGCAGATCGGAAGTTGATTGCGGCACATCGACGTAGATCGGATCGAGCTGTTGAATCGTCGACAGCGACACGGGTTGGTAGGCCGTAACGACCGCACCGTCGGTGACGCTGGACCGGCCGATGCGGCCTGAAATCGGCGCCGTGACTTTGGTGTACGCCAGGTTGATTCGGGCCGTTTCCACCTGCGCCTTCCACGAGGCGATATCCGCCTCGATTTGTTCCTGTGCGCCGGCTGCGTCGTCGTAATCCTGCTGACTGACAGCTTTATCTGCGAGCAGTTCTTTGAAGCGCTGGGCTCGCGCACTGATCGAAGGTAAATTGGCCTCGGCCCGGCGCAGGGCGGCCCGGGCATTGTCGAGGGTCGCCTGAAAAGGCGCAGGATCGATTTCGTAAAGTACTTGGCCGGCCTTGACCTCGGAGCCTTCGGTAAACAGGCGTTTCAATATCAGGCCGCTAACTTGTGGCCTGATTTCAGCGATACGGTAGGCACTTGTACGTCCTGGCAATTGCGAGGTCAGCGTGATCTTTTGCGGTTGGATGGTAACAACGGACACTTGCGGAACTCTGGGCGGTGGTGGTGCTTGACGGCTGCAACCCATCAGCACGAGGCCGCTTGAAAGAAGCACGAAAAGCACACTTTGGAATGTATTGGCCGTCCTGTCGAAGTGCATCAAAGTTCTCCAGATTCTAGTTTCTAAATTGAATATTGAGGATCAGCGCCGCTGCTTTTCCGGGCCATAGGCCAGGAGAAAACAATCGATGATCCGGGTCACCCGAGCCTGTTCCTGAGCGCCGGACAATAAGGGGGCACCCAGCAGGCCTCGCGTGCGGTCGAATCCATCGAGCATGGAGATCAGCATCTCGGCGACGAAACGTGGGTCATCCCGCATCAGCCTCCCTTCGTCCATGGTGAGCGCAAGGAACTCGGTCAGCCGCCGAGCCGTCTGTTCCGGCCCCTTCTCAAGAACCGCCTGGGCCAAGTCCGGGAAGCGGTGCGCTTCGGCGGAAAGGGTGCGAAACATGGCCAATCCTTCGGTACAGAGTGACTTCTGCCGCAGAATCGTGCCAAAGCGCAGCAGATGTTCGCGGATGTTTTCTGCGTCACCTTCCAGCGAAACCAGAATGGCGCTGGCCGTCATGTGTGCCACTTCGCTGAACAAATCGTTCTTGCAAGCAAAGTGGTTATAAAGGGTTTGCCGTGCCATGCCAGCGCGCGATGCAATGCGATCCATACTGGCGCCGTAACCTTCCTCCATGAAAACTTCAACAGCCGCGCGGAGCAGACGATTGCGGTTGTCGTTGGCAATGGTTTCGATAAAATGGCTCATAAAGTTAGTCCCTTGTACTTCTGACCGGCTAGATTGTACAGTACAATCTAATCTGAGGACGCAAAAATCAAGGACGACTCATGAAATCTGTTTCCGCGATCAGGCGTGCTGAAGAAGCTAAGGGTAGCTAGGGAAGCGCTTCCTTAGCTCGCCTCATTTCTCCGCGGCTCATCGTTGTCTCCTCAAGGCTATGTGCCCGGAAATCATCGCAAGCGCTTGACTTCTGAACTCCTGTGTAAAACCACCGGCAAGCGCTAGATGAAGTAATCCGAAGACAAATGCATGGGTGTCCTGAGCAGCAGCAATGGGGTCAAGGTTCTGACCTAAANTTCCTATGGCCCTGGCCTTTTGATAAGCTATCGTCATTTTTTCCAAAAAGTCGATAGCCGGCCTACTGACTTCCAAGAGAACTTCAGAAAATTCATCGACGTGTTCACAACGTAGTAGCATGATTTCGTACACCTGACGAACCGTCGAACTATTCTCCAAAGTGCAATAGATGACTTTCAATGAGGCTTCGATGGCATCTAGCGGGTCGGTATAGCGCTCTGAACAAAGGGTTAAGTCCACATTTTCGATCAGCGGCGCGAACACATCTTTCCGTACCTCCAGAAAGAGTTCGGCTTTCCCCTTGAAATGCCAGTAAACCGCGCCGCGGGTGAGGCCTGCAACCTGTGCAATTTGCTCCAAAGTTGAGCGGCCAACACCATGCCTATGAAACACCTCTCTGGCGGCGTCAATTATCTTCTGGCGGGTGCAATGCGCTACTGCCTTAGTCCGTCTGACCACAAAGCGCTCCGGTTTTGTTCTTCCATGTGCGGCGCGTGCCAATCCATTCGTCTCTTGCTCCTCCAGCACACCCCGATTGTCCGGGACAGTTGATCCCGATTGAAATTTTCAGGCTAGTGTAGTGTTGCACGCAGAACGCGACTTATAGCCTCAGATTTTGTCGTCCCTGCGAAGGCGGGGACCCAGTGTCTTCGTCGCGGAACGCCACTGGATTCCCGCCTTCGCGGGAATGACGTGTAAATCTCACTATGTTCCATCAAGAATGCAGCACTACACTAGGTCTAATTCTGATGTCCTCTTGTTGGATTGTACAGTACAATCTAATCGTCTCAGAAACTAAGGGAAACTCAGGAGCCCTTTTGTCGAAATCATTGCCAACGACACCATCAACATGCTGACCATGTTCGCCATGGCTGGCCATCGGACTGCTAGTCGACGCCGCCGGGGCATTGCTGGCTTCCGGCTCACAACTGTATAAAGCGCTGGGCGGCAGGCTGGCAGCAAGAAATGAGCACGGTGCCTGAACACGACCATGCAGACATGGCTACAGGCCAGTGCCGGTTGCATTCTTTGCATGTAAGCGCTGATTTGCAGCGCTCTGCGTCGTGTGGCTTTTCGCGCCAGTTGCTGACGAAACGCAAGTACTCGCATCCTCGTCAGGTTTTGTCTGCATGGCTGCCCTTGAGTGTTGGCTGTGTAGAACTTAACGCTACGTAAAGCGCAGTTTTTCCAATCTTGAGTCGTAGAGCGGCCTCTCGAACGTTTAGTCCTTGAGTTAGTAGCGTCCTGGCCTTCTGCAATTTCTCGTCCGTCACGACGGGCTTTCGCCCTCCCTTGCGGCCCCGTGCAGCGGCGGCGGACAAACCTGCCTTGGTACGTTCGCGGATCAGATCGCGCTCAAATTGTCCGAGCGCGCCGAATACGTGAAATATGAGGCGGCCGCCGGGTGTCGTGGTGTCGATGGCTTCGGTCAGGGAGCGAAATCCCACGCCACGCGCTTCCAGTCCGGCAACAACCTCGATCAGATGAGGCAAGGAACGGCCCAGCCGATCAAGTCGCCAAACCCCAAGAACATCACCTTCACGCAGGAATGCCAGTGCCGACGATAGGCCGGGCCGTTCCGATGTAGAACCGGAAACCGTGTCCTCAAACACTCGCTCGCATCCGGCCTTGCGAAGCGCATCCGTCTGCAAGGCGGTATCCTGTTCCGCCGTCGATACCCGTGCATAGCCAATCAATGCCATTTCTGATTTTCTTGTCCGTTATCTCGTCCGCTAATTATATTGTCCGACTTATCACCAAATCAACATTTTTACGGACAATATGGGCGCGGCCGTTAGACGATCGTTTGACGGACAAACGCCGTGGGCACAATGAAACAGCGAACCGTCTTAAGCCGGAACCGCCGAAAGTTCCGTCAGCCGAAAAGCTTGCTGTGCGAGCCAAGCCTGGCCAATCTCAGGGTGTCGGAGTCGGACTTGCGGTAAATCAGCAGCAGGTCGGGCTTGATGTGGCATTCACGGTAGCCTGCCTAATCGTCAGAAAGGTCGTGATCGCGGTAGCGTGCATCCAACGGCTGATCGGTTGCCAGTGCGAGCAGCACCGGTCTGAGTACTTCATCGAGCGTGCCGCAGTACTGGCCCTTTCGGTCAACGGAGAAGTCTTCCGTGAGTTTTTCAAGTGACTCATGGTGGGCGAGGAGAAACCCGTTTTCCATATTCTTGACGGTCATCCGATTCCAAAATTCAAACTGATCGAGAAGTTTGTCGAGGACCAAAAGGAAATGCTCAAACGGTTCTATCTGCCGCCATATCCGCCAGTGGCTGGGTGGTGGATTCAGCAGAGGTACAAGCAGAGGTTCCCCGACATCATGACGATTGCTCCGGTCAACGCATCAATCCATTTGGCTGATGCTCTTTCGAAAATGTACCAGGGCGGCGACGAAAAATACCGCGCCGATTACGATCAGTGCAAGCACTTGTGGCCAAACCACATCGAAACCGGCTCCGCGATAGAGAATCGCCTGAGCGGCGGCAACAAAGTGCGTGGTGGGCGCAACTTGCATGATGTTCTGCGCAAGGATTGGCATGCTCTCGCGCGGCGTGGTGCCGCCTGATAGCATCTGCATCGGTAGCAATACCAGCATTATCAACAGCCCGAATTGGGGCATGCTGCGCGCCAGCGTTGCCATGAAAATCCCAATGGACGTGGTAACGAAAAGGTGCAATGTGGCGACGGCCAGGAACAGCGCCAGCGAGCCCTCAATCGGCACCTTGAGTGCCCACTGCACGATAAAGTTCAGTGAAAATGCGGTAGCCAGCAAAACGACCAGCCCCATTGACCAGATCTTGCCCAGCATGATCTCGGTGGGAGTGACGGGCATGACCAGCAGGTGTTCGATGGTGCCGTGCTCGCGTTCGCGGATCAGCGCGGCGCCGGCCAGCACGATGGATAGCATGGTGACGTTGTTGATAATCTCCATCAGCGAGCCGAACCAGGCCCGCGTCAAGGCCGGGTTAAAGCGCATCCGCAAGGCCAGGTCGACCGGTGGCACGGCACTGCCGCGATAGCGCTGGACGAATTCGTTGATTTCGCCCATCACGATCTGCTGGATGTAGCCGCTGCCGGTAAAGGCCTGACTCATGCGCGTGGCATCCACATTGAGCTGGATGGCCGGCGCGCGCCCCGCCAGCACGTCGCGCTGGAAGTTCGGCGGAATATTGAGCGAAAAGGTATAAAGCCCCGCATCCAGGCCGACATCGACCTCGGACAGCGTCACCCGCGTTGGCGGCATGAATTGCGGTGGATGCAGGGCCGAGGTGATGCGTGCCGATAGCGGCGAGTCGTCCTCGTCAACGATCGAGATCGGCACATTGCTCAAGCCTTCCGGCATGGCGGTGGCGGCGATGTAGACCTGAAAAGTGAAGCTGTAGGCGATGAGCACCAGCATGATCGGGTCGCGCAGCAGGCTCCACAGTTCCTTGATGCCCAGACGATAGATGTTGGATGCCAACGCCATGTTCATTGCTCCTGCTTTTTCAACAGGGCGATCGAGAGGCCGAGGATGACCGCGGCGGCCGCGATCATCGGCACGAATACCGCTTGCAGATCGGCAAACCCCAGCGCCTTGTTGAACACGCCGCGGCTGATGGTGATGTAGTGCGTGGCCGGGTAAATTTCCCCGATCAGTCGGCCGACGCCTTCCAGCGACGAGACCGGATTGATCATGCCGGCGAACTGGATGGCCGGCAGCATGGAACCGATCATGGCAAAGAACATCGCCGCGATCTGGCTGCGCGTAAAGGTGGAGGCGAACAGACCGAAACCGGTGGAAAAACCGACATAGATCAGCGTCGCCAGCGTCAGGGTCAGGAAGCTACCCTTGACCGGGACGTCGAACAGGGTCACCGTAACCAGGCTCATCAGCAGAAAATTGAGCATGGCCAGCACGATGTAAGGGATTTGCTTGCCGATCAGGAATTCGCTGCGGGTCACGGGCGTGACATAGAGATTGATGATCGAGCCCAGCTCCTTTTCGCGCACGACGGATAGCGCGGTAAGCATCGCCGGGATCATCAGCAGCAACAGGGGAATGACGGCCGGCACCATCGCCGGCAGGCTCTTCACGTCGGGGTTGTAGCGAAAGCGCGTCTCGATGGTGGCGCCGCCGGCTGTGATGTCCTGACCGAAGCGAGTTTTGGCGATATCGATCAACCAGCCCTGGTGCATGCCCTGCACATAACCCTGCACGGTTTCTGCCCGCTGCGGCATCGCGCCGTCGATCCAGGCGCCGATCTGCACCGGGGTACCGCGCTGCACGTCGCGCGCGAAGCCCGACGGAATTTCAATGGCCAGCGACAGTTCGCCGCTACGCATGCGCCGGTCGAGGTCGGCATAGTCGGCAAGCGGCGGGCGCTCGACAAAATAGCGCGAACCGGAGAGGTTCAAGGCATAGTTCTGGCTGAGGCTGGTCTGGTCGCGGTCCAGCACGGCGTAGCTAAGATCGTTCACATCCATGGTGATGCCGTAGCCCATGATGAGCATCAGGATCAGGCTGCCGAACAGCGCCATCACTAAACGCACCGGGTCACGCCGCAGTTCCAGCGCCTCACGCAGGGTATAGCTGAAGGCGCGCGCAAAATTGAAGCCGCGGTGCCGCATCCGCGGGTGCGTAGATATGCCTTGCGGCGCGGCGGAAACAGGCGCCCGGGGCGTGGCGTCGGCCTCTGTCTCGGCCGGGTCCGCGTCCTCCAGATAAGCGATAAAAGCTTCTTCCAGCGTTTTGGCACCGCGCTTTTTGACAATCTCCCATGGCGCGTCGCTGGCCAGCACCCGGCCGTCATTCATCAGCGAAATGCGGTCGCAGCGCTCGGCCTCGTTCATGAAATGGGTCGAGATGAAGATCGTCACCTTGTCGGTGCGCGACAGATCGACAAGGAACTGCCAGAAGGCATCGCGCGCCACCGGATCAACGCCCGAGGTCGGTTCGTCCAGGATCAGCAGTTCCGGCGCATGCACCAGCGCCACCGCCAGCGACAGGCGCTGGCGCATGCCGAGCGGCAATTGGTCGGGCATGGCATCGGGCGCGCCGTCCAGCCCGAAACGCGCCAGAAGTTCGCTTACCCGCGCCGGGATCGCCGATTCCGGCACATTGAACAGGCGCGCATGCAGCACCAGGTTCTGTTCGACGCTGAGTTCGGAGTACAGCGAAAACGCCTGCGACATATAGCCGACACGCCGCCGCGTGGCGATGTCGCGCGCGTCCACTTTCTGTCCGAACAGCCAGGCCTCGCCCTCGGACGGCGGCAAGAGGCCGGTGAGCATTTTCATCGTGGTGCTCTTGCCGCAGCCGTTGGAACCGAGGAAGCCGAAAATCTCGCCGCGGTGGATGCGGAAGCTGACGCGGTCAACCGCCGTGAAATCGCCGAAGCGCATGGTCAGGTCGCGCGCTTCGATGGCGATATCCTCGCCGTCGGCAAACGGCGGCACCACGACGGCCCGGTGGCCGCGTTTTTTTTCTTCCGGCAGCAGCGCGATGAAGGCCGCCTCCAGCGTCGCAGTGCCGGTGCGTTCGTGCAGTTCCTTGGGCGACCCGGTGGCGAGAATCCGCCCCGCGTCCATCGCCACCAGCCAGTCGAAGCGTTCAGCCTCCTCCATGTAGGCGGTGGCGACCATCACGCTCATGCCCGGACGGGCTTCACGGATATGGGCAATCAGTGACCAGAATTGCGTGCGCGCCAGCGGATCGACCCCGGTGGTTGGCTCATCGAGAATCAGCATGTCCGGGTCGTGGATCAGTGCGCAGCACAGTCCCAGTTTCTGCTTCATCCCGCCGGACAGTTTGCCTGCCGGACGAGAGAGGAAAGCATGGAGGCCCGTCGCTTTCGTCAACTCATCGATGCGCCGCCGACGTTCAGCCGCATCGTGGCCGAACAGGCGGCCAAAGAATTGCAGGTTGTCTTCGACCGACAGGGCCGGGTAGAGATTCTTGCCCAGACCTTGCGGCATGTAGGCAATGGCGGGGCATACCCGGCCGCGGTGGCGTCTTGACCGCATGTCGCCGCCCAGCACTTCCACCATGCCTTGCTGGACCTTGCGCGCGCCGGAAATCAGGGCCAGCAGGCTGGACTTGCCGACCCCGTCCGGGCCGATCAGCCCGACCATGCGGCCAGCGGGCACCGCCAGATCAACGGCATCCAGCGCCATCGTCTTGCCATAGCACAGGCTGACACCGGACAGGCGCGCGACCGGGTCTCCTGGCACACTTGGCACGTTTGGCCTATTTGCCTGGATGGCGCCGGAGGCGGCAAGCGTCACTTGGCCGCCCTCACTCCGCGACCTTGATCTTGAGCGATTCAGGCCACTCGGCCTGTGGGTCCAGCTTGATCCAGGCCATGCCGGGCAGGCCGGTCTTGACCTGCTTCAGGTGTTTTTTCAGCAGCTCGGGATCGATGCGGGCTTTCACCCGGAACATGAGCTTTTGCCGTTCAACTGCGGTTTCCACGGTTTTCGGCGTGAATTGCGCGACGCTCGCGACGAACGACACCTGCGCGGGAATCACATAGCCGGGCGCGGCATCCAGCACAAGACGCACCTCGCTGCCCAGCGCGACCTTGCCGGCCACCGTCTCGGGCAGGAAGAAGGTCATATAGACATCGCTCAGATCCACCATGTTGAGCACCTTGCCGCCGGCACCCAGCACTTCACCGGGCTGAGCCACGCGATACTGCACACGGCCGTCGCGCGGCGCCTTGAGCTGGCTGTCCTTGATATCCGCCTCGATGCGCGCAATCGTCGCGGCGGCGGCCTCGACAGCGGCGCGGGCACCGGTGACTAGTGACTTGCTTGCCGCGATGGCCGCTTCGGCCGCCTTTGCCTGGGCTTTGGCCGCAGCCAATGTGGCCTGGGCGTTATGCACTGCCGCCTGATCGTCGTCGAGTTGCTGGATGGATGTCGCGCCTTCACGCGATAGCGTTTGCGAACGGGTCAGGCGCCGTTTGGCGTTATCCAGTTCGCTCTCGCGCTGCACGACGATGGCTTGCGCCGCCGCCAGGTCGCTTTCACGCATCCTGGTTTGCGCTTCGGCGCTCGCCACGCCGGTAATCGCCTGTTGCTGCTGGGCGCGCGCCTCATCGCGCTGCGCGGTGAGCACATCGATCTGCATTTGCGCCAGCACCTGGTCTGCCTGCACAAAATCTCCCTCCAAGGCGAAAATCTCGACCACGCGCCCCGCATACTTGGTGGCGACATCGATCTCGGTGGCTTCGATACGGCCATTGCCGCTGACAAAGCCTTCGCCCAGGCCTTTCGGGCGGGTCATCGTCCACACGCCCCAGGCGAGCAGCGCAATGGCAATGGCCGCAGCGGCCAGGAGCAGGTTTTTCTTGAGTGCAGGGCTTAATGGATTCATGGTGAGTTCTCGTGTGTGCTGTCGTTTTAATTTGCCTGGCGGGTTGCCGTATCCGCCGGGGCGGCAAATTCCTGGCTGCCGCCGCCCAGCGCTGCATACAGGCTTACGCGGCTGGAGAGCAGGGCGCGTCGCGTTTGCACCAGTTGCTGCTCGGCCGTGAGCAACTCGCGCTGGGCATCCAGGACTTCAAAATAAGGGGCGCTGCCATTGTCGTAACGCAACTGGGATAGCCGCGCACGTTCGGTTTGCGCCGCCAGCGTCGCCTGTGCGATGCGCACCTGTTCAGTCAGCCAGTGGCGGGCGGATAAGGCATCGGACACATCACGGAAAGCCGCCTGCACGGTCTTTTCATAATTCGTCACCGCCAGGTCGCGGCGGACTTCGGCCAGATCGAGGTTGGCGCGGTTGCGCCCGGCATCGAAAATCGGCAGCGAAAGGCTGGGCATGAAGTTCCAGGCGCGGCTGCCGGAATCGAACAGGCCATTGAGTTCGGCGCTGGCGGTGCCCGCCGAACCGGTCAAGGTAATGCGCGGAAAAAAGGCCGCGCGCGCCGCGCCGATGTTGGCCTGGGCGGCGCGCAGCTGGTGCTCGGCCGCGACGATGTCGGGGCGTTGCAACAGCAGGTCGGAGGGCAGGCCGACGCGCAGTTCCCGCGCCACGGCATCGTCGCCGAGACCGGTGTTTTCCGGCAGCGGAGGTAGCGGCGAGCCGACCAACAAAGTCAGCGCATGCGCCTGGACGGCTCGCCCCTGTTCGAGTTGCGCGGCCAGAGTTTGCGCCTGTTGCAGCAGAACTTCCACTTGTACCAGGTCCATCTTTGCGATCGCACCAACTTCAAAGCGTCGCTTAAAAATGCGCAACGATTCCTCGCGGCTGGCGATGGTCTGACGGGCCAGCGCGATGCGCTCGTCCAGTTCCCGCAGCGCAAGATAGCCGACCGCAACCTCGCCAACCAGGCTGACGGCGAAAGCGCGGCGTGCCTCATCGGTAGCGAGATAGGTTTCGAGGGCCGCATCCTTGAGGTTTCGCACCCGGCCCCAGAAATCGAGTTCCCAGGCGGCCAGCCCCACATCCACCTGATACAGACTGCCGATTTGCGTCTGCCTAGTCACATTCAGGTCGGCCGGTAGGCGCGCGCGGCTGCCATCAACGCTGGCCGCAATGGTCGGCAACTGGTCAGCTCGCTGGATGCCATAAGCGGCCCGGGCTTCCGCGACGCGCAGTACCGCGATTCTCAGGTCGCGACTGTTATCCAGTGCCCGTGCAATGAGCGCCCGTAGATGTGGATCAACGAAATAGTCGCGCCAGGCGATTTGGGGGGCGATGGAGCCATCGGACATTGCACCGGGTTGACTCTCTGTATCGGCGGGATACGCCGAGGCGACCGGCAGCGTCGGAGTTTCATGGCGGGGGGCCAGTGAGCAGCCGGTCACTGCCAGAACACCTGCCAGCGCACACAGGGAGGCTACGCCGCGCAGTTGTCCATCCAACTGCATTCGGATGGGCGCGTCTTCTCGCCGGATAGAAGCGTTCATCATCTTCTTGCTCCTTGTTACGAAGTCTCTGCGTGTAGCCACACAACATGCCTCGTCCCTCTCTCAAGGAAAAAAGTAGCTGGCTCGCAGTTGCACATAGTCCTGACCTGGGTTGGGCTGCTTGATGTCGGCATTGGAGTAGTGAGTTAGACGCAGCCCAAGCAACCAGGGTGTGCCCTGCAGTCGATGGAACAAGCCGACCGAACTGCCGAACTGAAATGTGGTCGAGATGTTTTTGTCGCCAAGATGGGTACCCGAAAACACGTTCGCGCCAACACCCAGTTCGACCCCGGTATTCGAAGCAAACCACCAACGTGCAAAGGGCGTGACGCCAACATGCAACAGATCGCGGTTGGACTGGCCAGAGGGTGCGCGCACCATCCCCAGCGAGTATTCCAGGCTCACGTCGAGGGGATGGACTGCTAACTCTCCTTGCCAGAAAGGTGCGGTTTGATAGCTCAAGGCAATACTGTGATATCCATCGAGGCTCCCGGCGAGCCCTCCCAACTCATCCGCATGGACGACGTGACTCGCGGCTACCAGCGTTGTCAGCACGAAGACAACAACCGTGCGCGGCAGAGTGTTTTTATCATTCGTCATGTTTCTCCCTCGTTATCGGACAATTGAAAACCCCACCCTCACTTGCGTCCCACGGTCCAGATTGTAATCGAGCAGGCTTTCACCGTACCCCTTGAATAACTGGAAGTACAGGAAGCCGCCCGTGCGGGCGAAAAACGGTTGGCGTAGCGGGTAGGAAAGATCGAACTGGGCGCTGCCATGCCCTGAGGTACCGTTGCGCAACTGCGTTGCCAAAAGCCAGCCGTTCTCGCGGCCATAGCGGAGAATCCAGTCCGCGTAACCCCGGTAGCGCTGGATGTCCGGGTTGTCTGATTTTTCCAGATAGCCATAAACCTTGGGTGCGAAGATCAACGTGCGTCCATCCAAAAATCCGCTGCGCCAGACGGGCTGCGCAAAGAGCGTGTTGATGCTGCGCGAACTCACGCCATCCTTGCCGTTTGATTCGTGCTCGAAACCGGCGCGCAGCACCTCGGGCATCAGGCGGCTCTCACCGTGAGTCTCTCCCTGCCAAAAGAGACTGGGCCGGTAGCTGGTATCGCGAAATGGCGACGAATTGGCGCCCAGATCCCAGATTGAAGTCTGCGTATAGCCGAAATGCAGACGAGATAGAAATGGAATCCACTGCACCGGATGGCTATCAGGGTCGAAAAGCCGGTACTTGAAGCTCAATTGGAACCGGGCAGTGGCTCCGCCACCGCCACCCACGACAAAGTACATGGGCTCATTGGCCGACAACGCCGGTTCGTCCGCGGCAAATAATTTGCTGCCTGTACCGCTGGATCGCGTGACGGGCGTCGCGTCGCTATACATGGGCGCACGCATCCGCTCGATCGGATCGGCGGCAGTGACCACGAGGGCCAGCCGGTTCGATTCGGCTCCAGCCAGATGTGCCCGAACCAGCCCTGATAGATGGGCAGGCAATACCCCGCGATACGTTCGGCGTGTGTCCTCTGTCAAAACCGGATCTACAATAGCAAGTTCCACTTCCAGCGCTCTGTCGTCGCGCACTAACCTGAGCCTGAGAGTGTCCGGCCAATCCGCCTGCGCCGCCGGTTTGACGATATCGAGCATGATCGGTGCCCCCGCGCGCGCAGTCTCGTCGGGAGTGGCGATCAGCCAAGCTGGCGCCGCGGCGGCGGCGGGTAGTGCGACCAAGCACAGACAGAGATACGCGGCTAGCCTCATCGAAGCGGCCAGCGGCAGCAGGCCGCGAAGTCTAGCGAGCAATTCATGATGTTTCCCCCCAAGTTCTAACAAAGCTCGGAAGATTCAATGGCGACAAGCAGACTGCATGGTAAATGATCAAGCAGCCGAGACCCGATCGAGTTGCCTAACCAGCGGGACAGCGCACCCCTTTCGGTGTGGCCGAGCACCACCAGATCGGCGTCGATTTCGTGCGCGTAGGCGGCGATTTCGCTGGCCGGGTCGCCATCGCGAACGCAGACCACGACGGTCAGCACCAACCCGCGCAGCTCGGCAACGGCGCGCCTGATGGCCTCTTCCAGGTGCAGCTGTTCCACACCCCAGACATCTTCCGTGCCCACTGCCTCGGCAATGGCCATGCTGCCGGTTGTCTCAACGATGCTGAGCAAATGCAGCTCCGCTTTGCAATCTTTGGCGATATTGGCCCCTTGATGCAGGGCGGCCATGCTAAAACTCGATCCGTCATAGGCCAGTACGATTTTCTTGTACATGCTGTCTCTCCGTTATTATTGATCGTTCCCGATCTGGATTATTTCGCAATATTCTTCGCGATAACCGTGTCGGCCATCTTGTCGGCGTCCTGTACCAGTTGGCCGAGCGATTGTGTCGCATAGACGGGAACAGACGGCATGGCTGCACCGAGCACGGCCCCATCGCGTCGATGTGTATCGACGGTGACCGTCGCCGACAGACCAACGCGCAACGGATGCTCGGCAAGTTCCTTCGAATCAAGCGCGATACGCACTGGCAAGCGTTGCACCACCTTGATCCAATTGCCGGAGGCGTTTTGCGCCGGCAGGAGCGAAAATGCGCTGCCTGTACCCGCCGATAAGCCGACGACGTTGCCGTGGTAAGTCACCTTNCCTCCGTAGATGTCGGCCTCCACGGTGACTGGCTGGCCTATGCGGATGTTTTGCAATTCCGATTCCTTGAAGTTTGCGTCGACCCACAGTTGATCGAGGGGGACGATCGAGAGCAGCGCCATGCCCGGCGAGACGTGCGCGCCGACCTGCACGCTACGCTTCGCGACGTAGCCGGAAACGGGTGCCAGAATGGCGTTGCGCCGCGCCGCAAGCCATGCCTGCACAAAGTCTTCCTTAGCGGCGAGAACGGCCGGATGCTGGGCCAGCGTTGTACCGCCGAGCGCCGCCTGCGCCGTCTTGACCTGCTCAACTGCGACGTTCAACGCGGCTTTAGCATCGTCAACCGCTTGTTTGGCATGCGTGACTTCCTCGGCGGAAAGGGTGTGGTCGTCGCCCAGAGGCGCGCGCCGCGCCAGATCATCCTCGGCCTTTTTCAGGCTCAGCTTGCGTTGCTGCAGAACAGCTTCATACTGGACGGCGTTGGCGTATTTCTCGCGCAACTGCAGCACGATGGCGCCGAGACGTGCTTGTGCCTGTCGTAGGGTGACATCGGCATCGACCGCGTCGAGCTTGATCACCTCGGCACCGGCGTTGACGAGTTGGGTCTCGTCGGCGCGGATCTCTTGCACGTTGCCGGTGACCTGCGAGGTCAGCATGACAAGATTGCCGCCGATGTAGGCGTTATCGGTTTCCTCCTCCTGCGACAACACGAGCATGTAATACAGTACAGCAGCGACGCCGATGAGGAGGAAGGCCAGAGTGGCGCCGAGCAAGGCTTTGCGTCGTCTATTGCCGCTCGGTAGGGTTGGTTTGTCGATCGTCATGGTGGTATCGCTTCAACGAATGGGTTTATTGGAAGAAATGTCGACGGCGCGACCGACACGGGTTTCGGGAGAGGCGCTAAAGCCGCCGCCCAAGGCTTTAATCAGGGCGATTTCGCAGCTCAACTCCTGGTTTTGCAGTTGGAGACGAGCATCATGCTGCCTGAGCACGACCAGGTCGGCGCTCAGCACCGTACTGCGGTCGAGCAATCCCGCCTCGAAGCGTTTTTCTGCGCTGGCGAACAGGTGATTAGCGGCGGTGGTCGTGTGCTCTTGCGCCTCGCGTTCGCGCTGCAGCCCTTGCAGGGTGGCGGCTTCCTGCGCGACATCGTGGACGGCGGCGAATACAGATTGGTTGTAGTCCGCGATTACCTCATCGCGCTGCGCACGCGCACTGTCCAACCGGCTCCGCAAGCGACCGCTGTCAAACAGGGGCAGGCTCAAGGCCGGACCGAGGAACAGAGTCCGACTATCGAATTTCAGCAGTTTTTCAAGCGTCAACGAATCGAAGCCGATGGCACCGGCAAGATTAATGTCCGGGTAGAAAGCGGCTTCCGTGGCCTCGATACGGCTCAATGCCGCTTCCACGCGCCATCGGGCGGCTTGCAAATCCGGGCGACGCGCGAGCAGTTCGATGCCCAACCGGGACGGCAGCGTCGGCGACGGTTCCGGCAAGGACCGAACCCGCAGTTCGGTGAGCGCTTGATGGTCTGCGCCGAGCAAAGCGCGCAGGGCTTCGATCTCGCGCGCACATTGGGCGCTGATGGCCGCCTGTAGCCGTTGGGTTCCGGCGATGTCGGCTTCGGCGGTGCGCCGCTCGTCGCCCGCCGCCAGACCGTGATCGATTCGTCGGCGCTTGTCGGCCAGCAACGCATTTTGGGCGTCGAGCATCTTTTGCAGGTTGTCCAGACGTGCCCAGCCGGCCTGCAGGTTGAAGTAATGTTGAACGATGACGGCGGTGAGCGTTTGCTCGGTCTGGGCGTATTCGGCTTGGCGCGCATTTTCCTCACCGAGCGCGGCGGCAATCGCGGCGCGGCGCTTGCCCCACCAGTCGAAGTCGTAGCTTGCCTGAACCTGTACCGCCGTCTCGTTGAAATAGTTGCCGCCGATCGGAGCGGGGAACAGACCGGTACCGGAATAGCGACGCCGGTTGCTATCGGCGTTGAAGGCCGTGTTGACGCCTTCTTCGGCACGATTCTGGGCAAGCACGGCATGTGCCGTTTCAACGCGAGTGGCCGCAATCTGCAAGGTTGGCGCATTCTGTAAGGCCTGTTCGATCAGGCGATCAAGTTGTGCGTCGTCGTAACGTTGCCACCACCGGGCCTGCGGCCAGTCGCGATGCGTGTCCTGTGGGAGTTTGATGTGTTCGGCGAGTTCGACCTGCGCGACATCGAGCTGCGGCAACCTGCCGCGATCGGCGGGGATTAGGGCGCAGCCCGTTGGAACGATCAAGATGCAACTCAGGCAGATGATCTTGATGGATGGTTTGAATAGGGGCATGATTAATCGATTCAGTTTTTCAATTGAGCGCGGGTCGTCACTCCGCCGCGATGTGTTCAATAGGCGCTGGAGCGCGAGATTTTGGCGATTGCACGAGCAACAGCAGTGGAATGACCATCAGCACCAGGATCATCATCAATCGGAAGTCGTTTGTGTAGCCAATCATCGCCGCCTGCGAGGAAACTTCGACATTCAGCGCTGCCAGTCCGGCGGAATTGCCCGGACCGTAAGCGGAAGCAATGGCGGCATCCTGAAAGGCCGGGTTGGCGTAGTTGATTTTTTCGGCCAACGACACGTGCATGATCTGGGTATTGCGCACCAACAGCGCCTGGACCAGAGCGATGCCGATGCTGCTGCCGATATTGCGTATGAGACTGTAGATTGCCGTTCCCTGTGCACGCATGGAGGCAGATACCGTGGCGAACGTTGCCGTGCTCAGCGGCACGAAGACCAGCCCGAGTCCGATGCCCTGCACGACGCCGGGCCAGACGATGTCGCTTTGGGATAGGACGAGCGTATAGCCGCTCATCTGCCACAGTGATATGGCGGTAATGCTGAAGCCGAACAAGAGCAGCATTCGGAAATCGACTTTTCCTATCAGTCGTCCAACGACGACCATGGCGATCAAGGTGCCGACGCCGCTCGGTGCTGTTACCAGGCCGGCCATCGCTGCCGGGTAATGCATCAGATTCTGCAGCATGGTCGGCGCTAGCGCACGCACGGAAAAGAGCACAATACCGACGACAAAGACGAATAGCAGCCCGGTGACGTAGTTGCGGTTTTTTAGGAGTCGGTAATCGAAAAACGACTCTTCCGCAGCCGTCAGCCGGGTATGGATAACGAAATAAATAAAGCTGGTGGTTAGCAATACCGCTTCCACCCAGGTCTCGGCCGACGAAAACCAATCGTTCTGCTCGCCACGATCGAGCAGCATCTGCAATGCGCCAATAGCAAGACTCAACGTGGCAAATCCAAACATATCGAACTTCATGCGGCGCTCGCCGGGAACTTGGCGGATGTACTTCCAAATGCCGTAGAACGCCAAGGCGCCGATCGGCACGTTGATGAAGAATACCCAGCGCCAGTTGTAGCTATCGGTCAGCCAGCCGCCCAGCGTCGGACCGAGAATCGGGCCGATCATCACGCCCATTCCCCAGATGGCCATCGCCTGGCCTTGCTTCTCACGCGGGTTGATGTCCAGCAGCACGGCCTGCGATAACGGCACCAGCGCTGCACCAAAAGCACCTTGCAGCAGCCGGGCCGCGACGATCTGCGCCAGCGACCCGGACAGACCGCACAGAACCGAGGCCAGCGTAAAACCCGCTACCGAACTCAGAAAGACGTTCTTCTGCCCGAAGCGGTCGCATAGCCAGCCGGTAAGTGGCATGGCGATGGCTGCTGCGACGATGAACGAGGTGAGTACCCAGGTGATCTGATCCTGTGATGCCGACAAGTTGCCCTGCATATGCGGCAGCGCGACATTGGCAATGGTGCCGTCAAGCGCCTGGATGACGGTCGCCAGCATGATCGATAGCGTAATCATCGGGCGGTTGATTTCGCTGGCCGGATTCAATTCGGCAGCAAAGGGACTTTGGGTACTCATGAGGACGATTCCGCCACCGCCTGCAATTGCTCAAGTAACTCGGTCACGATCTGAAGTTTCTCTTTGTCGACGTTGGCGAGCAGTGTGTTGCGGAAAATATCTGCTTCAGCCCTAACCGAGTTATACAAACTGTTGCCTACCTCCGTTAGCACGACGTGCTTCACACGACGGTCAGTTTCGAGAGGCTCACGCACAACCAGACCCGCTTTGACCAATCGATCTACCGTGGCGACCATCGTCGCCCCTTCGATTCCAAGGCGGTGGGCAAGCTCGGTTTGCGAAAGAGGCTCCGTCGCTTTGGCTGCAATGGTGATCGCCAACCACGTCGCCTGGCTGAGCCCGAGATGTTTCAGCCGGCGATCAACGGCGAGACGCCAAGCACGCGCCGTACTGTGCAGCGCACTGGAAAATCGTTCGTTCAGTTTGGACAAAGAAGCGCCCCCTAATCATTAGATAGCTAATGATTAGTATAGCATGGCTTCGTTCAGTTAATGCTTTGAGAGGATCTACTGCAGGCATGAGAGCCTTACGACTCACTATGGTTGAATGCAAGATATTCGTGATGGCCTGCTTGTCGTTCATTAACCGGTCAAAGCACTATCAATCGGCATCAAACGGCTCTCGATGCGCACGAGCCGCGCGACATGTGAGTGGGCATGGAAATTCTGGAAGGTCATCACCAGCAATGGACAGCGCAGCTGGCCGGATTATCCGGTGATTTTCGGGCGGCTAATACGGGTAATCTCGGCGATGCGAGGCAGCAACTCATAGCGCCCGGCGTTGTAACGCGGCAATGCCATTATCTTAGCGTGCTATTTTATCCGTTTCGTGAGCTGACCCCATCGAGCGCACGCTGTTCATCCTGGACTGGCTGCAAAGCGTGGAGCTGCGCCGCCGAGTGCATGCCGGGTTGAACAAGGGCGAGGCCCGCAACGCGCTGGCCAGGGCGGTGTTCTTCAACCGGCTGGGCGAAATCCGCGACCGCAGTTTCGAGCAGCAGCGCTACCGGGCCAGTGGCCTCAACCTAGTGACGGCGGCCGTCGTGTTGTGGAACACGGTCTACCTGGAGCGCGCAGCGCATGCCTTGCGTGGCAACGGCCTTGCTGTCGATGACGCGCTGTTCCAGTACCTGTCACCACTGGGCTGGGAACACATCAACCTGACCGGCGATTACCTCTGGCGCAGCAGCGCCAAGGTAGGCGTGGGCAAGTTCAGGCCGCTACGCCCGTTCTCCGGGTCTTAGCGTACGATTTTTTCCGTTTTCTGAAGCGCCCCCTCAAGGGCAAAGCCCGCCCACATTCCCCCGCGACGTGTGGGGCAAGACCCCACGCGGGATGCCGAAACCGAAGGGGTTTCGGTCGCCGGGACGGCGAAAGCGGCAGGCCGACCGCAAGGGAGGGAAGATCGAAGCCCGCAGGGGTCGAGACTCGCTTGCGAGGCTCGATGCGAAGCACGAGAGCCCGGTCGATGCGCAGCAGCGAGCCGCCCAAATTTCACTGCGGCCGAATTGGACGACGCTGGTCAGCCACACCGGCACCGGACGAAAGCAGCTTGACGGCCTTCACAAAGTCGATGCCCAGCAGGTGCATCACGAGGTCGATGCCGCCACCTCCACCCTTCCCTGCGCGCACGTCAAACCACTTGAGGCCCGTCACCAGAACTTCCCAAGCGAAGCCCGANGGCGACGACAAAAACAGCCGCACCGTCCGCTTGTCCTTCTCCGGCACNAANTCAGGATCGCGACGCCAGAACAACTGACCATCGTCGCGCAGCTTGTCGAGCACCTGCGACAGCGGCATCTCNCGCACCCATGCGAGNGTTTCATCGTCAAAAGACCGTCGAGCCATACGCTACATCCTCCGAACTCCATTCAACCGACACGGCCGCCACGCCGAAAACTGAGGGGGGGGGCCGCGCTTGCGCGCGGCGGAACACCCTCCGGGCTTCGCCCTGCGCGCGGGATGATGGATAAGTCCTGCGGACTTACCCACAACCCACTTGCGGCTACTCGCGTTTGAAAAACGCTTGGGCTACTCAAAACCAAAACCGGCTCCATCTCAGCCATCCAGCACAGGCACGACACCCGGCCCGGCAGGAAACAGCTCAAGGGACACCGAAGCTGCACCCAGAACCCCGGCCCCCTGCGGGGCGGCAGTTACCTGATGTGCACCATGTTTAACATCCTCGGCCTTGCCCGAAGCGCCCCCCAAAATCGCCACGGCGACGGGCTTGAGCACTTCTTCGAGCACATGCTTGTAGGTGGCCACCGTCTGCCTTGTGAGGCCCGCTACGCGGCCGATAGCGGCTTGCGTGAGGGCTTCGCCCTTCTGTTGCAGCAGGCGGCACGCGGCGCGCACCTTGGACTCGGTGGTCTTGTGGCGCACGTCGTGGGTGCGGGCGGCGGCGAGGCGCTGCCGCTCGATCAGCGGCAAGTCCTTGTCGAGCTGCATCACGCCCCGGTGGCACCGGCCGCAGCCGGTGTAGCGATCCCACGTCCAGCGGGCGACGGACTTCACCGTGGCCTTGAGTGAGGACTGCGCCAGGTTGTCCATGAAGCCCAGCTTCTGGAAGCTGTTGCGGTTGTGCGCGTAGGCTTCGAGCAGCCGCGTGAAGGTGGCAAACGAGCCGCGCTCGCGCTCACGGTTCACGATGGAATAGGCGTAGTGCCGCAGGTGCTCGAAGAGGATGCAGTGCCGGGAATGGCTCACCTCGTCGAACTGAGGCCCCTTGCCCCACGGGCTGGACACAGCCAAGTCCACGTAGTCGGCCAACTCCCCCAGCTCGTAGACGTGGGCGTGCAGCTCGTGCGTCAGCCACCAAGGATGACCGGGCGTCTTGGCCACGGGGCCGCTGTGGAAGTCGGTGTCGGCATCGAGCCGGGCAGCGAAGGCCTCATAGACGGCCTTCATGTAGGCGATGGGCTTGCTGCGGGCGGCCTCGGTCGTACAGACCGGGGGAATCGCGTAGTAGAGGTGGCTGTGGCCGCTTTGGCGGTTGCGGACGATCAGGTTGGGGGCAGGAAGGCCAGCGTCCTCCCAGATCATCGCCTTGGCATGGTCAAGGTCGAAGATCAGCCAGCTCACGAAGCCGGGCCGATTGACCTGCATGTAGGGGTAGCGAATGGCGTATTCGCGCGGCCGGACTCGGGTGGCCGTCTTGTCGTCAGAACAACGCGGCAGATAGGGCGCTTCCGTGAGCACGCGATTGAGCGCGGTGCCCGACTGGAAAAAGCGATCTGCGGTCTGGTTGTCTAGTTTCTGTGCCGTTGTACCTGCCATAACCCCTCATCACACGTCCCATAGGGGCGTGCGCACGCTTGCGCGCAGGGCTTAAGACACGTACAATCGAAGCATAGTCAGTCGCTTAATTGCACTGGTACAGAACTCATCCGCCAAGATGAATCCTGTACGTGTCTGGGCACCCTGCCCGGTTTCTCTGTCAAGGCCCGCTCGCCAAAGCGGGCTTTGTCGTTTCTGACTCTCCAGTTTTGTGCTGTCTGGTCAGCTCTCTCCTTTGCCATGACGGTCACTCGTCAGCATCCACAGACGCCGGGGCTTGCTTGTAGCCCCGCACCATCGTCTTGGGCACCCAGTGCTCCGTGTTCACATCAAACTTCATGATCCCGTAGGACTGCAAAACGCTTGCAGCTCCATCGAGACTCTGGAAGTACCGAAGGCCGCCACGGGCAGCACCCAGCACTCGCTCATTCATTCCGGCCCGCACCACGATCAAGAGGCCCTTGTCACCGGGTTCCACTCGGGCGGCGGAAACCGACCCAGCGGCGATGAGTTCCTTCAAAACCTTCGGCGCGACCACACTAGCAGTTGTCGTCAGCATCGTTTATACCTTATTCCGCGCCCAATCGCAACAATATCATGTTTCGTTGCGCCTGTCGCTGCATGGTGTTGGTGTCGTCACTTGTATGGACTATAGTCCATACTGGAAATCGTTATATATATACATAGATAGGTATATATATACCTATCAGCCCTTGAGGAAGGCTTCCAGCGCCTCGATCACGATGTCCTTCTCCGTGACCCGGCCGCCCTTCTCTTCTGAGCGCTTGAGCGCTTCGCGGCGCAGGCGATCAGCCAGTTCCTCGGGGAAGTTGAAGATTTTTTGCACCCGTGCGCGGCCGTAGCGCTGCGTTTCCTCGGCAGCGGGCGGCGTGGCGGCCGGTGGCGTGGTCACGGCCGCAGGTGCCACCAGCGGCTTTTCGGCCTTGTCCGCCTCCCCGCCTTCAAGGAAGGCGGTCGGGTCTTTGGGCGGCTTGAACTGCGCCGTGTTGGGCTTGCCCTTCATGCTCATGCCATCACCTCCTTGAAGAAGGCTTCCATCTCGGCAATGGCGGCTTGATCGCGGCCCAGCTCCTGAACGCTCGCGCCTTCGCCGATGGCGCGGCGGAAAGCCACCCGCTCGCACACCTTGGTCGGCAGCACGGTCAGCTTCTGCTCGGCCAAGAATTCCAGCATCTCGGCCGCATCCTTGGTGCGCGGATCGACACGGGTCAGCAGCACGCGCACATCCAGCTCGGGGTTGTAGTCGCGGGCCAGCTCGACCACTTCCAGCAAGTCGGTCATGGCGGCAGCGTCCAGATTGCTCGCGCCAATTGGGATCACGGCACGCTGGGCCAGCAGCAACGCGGAGCGCAGACCAACCGAATCACGGCCACCGGCATCAACGACGACGTGCTCGAAGCCGCTGGCCAACTGCTTGCCTTCGGCCAAGATCGCCTTGCCAGCGAGGCAGGTGGTGGTGGGCGACGGGTCGTACTGTGTCTCGCGACGCCATGCGGCCCAGCTCGCGGCCGAGGCCTGTGGGTCGCCGTCGATGAGCAGCGTCTTGCCCTGACGGGCCAGCATCACTGCCAGATGCACGGCGGTCGTGGTTTTGCCGACGCCGCCCTTGGTGTTCACGCAAGCGAAGATCATGGGTGCTCCTATAGATATATATACATACCGACGCAGCAGCAAAGCGGCTGACCATCGACCTGCCGGGTTCCTCCCCGGCGCTGGGACTCGGTAAGTATATATATACCTACCGACCACAAGCGAATGGTAGCAGACTTTCGCGCTTTTGCGTATAGTTCTACACATACGCAACCAACTAAAAGAAGAGAACGCAGCCCATGCAGTTCAAGACCGTCCGCCACCGTGACCAAGATGGCAACTACCACGAGGGCAAAACCGTGCAGTGCCTGCGCCGCGTGCGCGAGGTAACGCCGGATTTCCCGGAGGGCAAGAACGTGCAGCGCGTGGTGGCCAAGTTCGACCGCGCAGCCCGCGAGCTGCCCGCCGAAGTGGCCGCCGTCCTCACTCCGGCCGAACAGGACGAATGGAAAGAGTGGCGCGTCAAGCAGGACGAAGAGCACTTGAAGTCGGTAGCCCAGTACGAACTCGACACGCTCGCCGAACGCTTAGGCGTCATCCGCACCGGCATCCAAAAGGGCTATGCCGCGACCGACAGCAAGAACGCCGTCGCGATCCGCAACGGAACCAGAGCCGTGTTGCGCTTGCTGGCCGACCTGATGCCCGAGCCGGTGAAGGGGCGTCCAGTCATCGAGGAAGAGTACGAGCCGCTGATGCTGCCCAACTTCGCCACGCCCGGCACGCCGGAATTCGATTCCTACCAGCGGCTGCTCGAAGAGCACGAGCGCCGCAAAGCTCAAGACCAAGGAGGCTGACATGCGCTTTTGGACATTCGACCCCAACACCTGCCGCTTCGAGCGGGCGAGCAAGCAAGCCGCTTTGCACGCCGCCGACGTGGCCGTGGTCAACGACGACACCGACGTGCAGGTCATCAGCGATCACCAGCCGCCCAAGCGCTGGCCCAGCGGCGAGCCGCTGGTGGTGGCTGGCGTCGAGTTCGAGCGCGAGCTGTTCGAGTAGGTATGTAGGTATATAGGTAGGTATATATATACATGCAGCCAGTCAGCGCTATCGCCTTCGACGCCTTCGGCACCCTGATTCAGTACGGGGCACGCCGCATCAATCCATACCTACGATTGGTCGGCGACACGCCCGCCAACGAGAAAGGGGGACGGCTCCCATTCATGACGCGGAATGTGCCGGTGGAGGTGTTCGCCGAAGAGCTTGGGGTAGGGCACCTGACCCATGTCATCCGCCGTGAACTTGAGGACGAGCTGGCCTCATTGCAGCTCTACCCGGAAGTCGAACTCGCACTGCGCAGGTTGCGCGGCACGGGCAAGCGGATCGCCGTGTGCTCGAACTTGGCCTACGAGTACGGCCCAGCCGTGCGACGCCTTCTGCCAGACCTCGATGCGCACGTCTTGAGCTTTGAGGTGGGCGCAGCAAAGCCAGAACCGGCGATCTATGAAGCCGTGTGCAGTGCGCTAGGTAAACGCCCTCGCGATGTGCTTTTCGTGGGCGACAGCAAGCGGTGCGACTTCGACGGGCCGCAGGCCTTCGGGATGCAGGCGCGCTGGCTGGATCGCAGGGGAGGGCAGTCGCTGGTCGAGGCCCTCGCGGGGATTCTGTGACCCCGGTGGTGCTCGTCATTGACCTTGAGGCCACCTGCGACGATGCCGATGGCCTCCCGGCGAGCGATATGGAGATCATCGAGATCGGCGCGGTTTGGGCTACGGTTGAGGGCAGCGTGCTCAACACGTTTCAGGCGCTGGTGCGCCCCGTGGTACGCCCTCAGCTCACTCCGTTCTGTCGGCAGCTCACCAACATCCAGCAGGCCGACGTGGACGGTGCCGAGTTGTTCCCAGCGGTCGCGGCACGGCTGGCCAGCTTCGCCCAACGCCATCAGGCACCGGGCGCAACGTGGGGGAGCTGGGGCCAATTCGACGCCAAGCAGCTTGCGCGTGACTGCGAGCGACACGGCATCGAAAGCCCGCTCGCAGCGTTCGAGCATGTGAACCTCAAGCGCCGGTTTGCTAAGGGCCGCAAGATCAAGGAAGTGGGGATGGCCCGCGCGTTGCAGATGGTGGGCCTGCCTCTCGATGGCTCGCACCATCGCGGCCTCGACGATGCCCGCAACATCGCCAAGCTCCTGCCGTGGTCGCTGTAGGTAGGTATATATATACCTACCTATATACATACCTAGAGACGGGGCACCGGGGGGGGGG
>Ga0056903_1000186_pt1 | contig 34123 bp, 29 predicted proteins | sample EBPBio142005_DNA_FD_55025 | JGI IMG/M metagenome (GOLD analysis project Ga0056903, IMG submission 55025) | Wastewater treatment Type I Accumulibacter community from EBPR Bioreactor in Madison, WI, USA - Reactor 1_6/14/2005_ DNA | ecosystem: Engineered > Bioreactor > EBPR > Anaerobic-Aerobic >...
TATCGAGACGATTCGCTACTACCAGAGGCGCGGCCTGCTGGATGAGCCGCCCAAGCCACTCGGTGGGCATCGGCGCTATGCGCCTGAGCAGGCCAAGCGTGTGCGATTCATCAAGCGGGCACAGGCGCTCGGCTTCACGCTCGATGAGGTGGCCGCACTGCTGACCTTGGATGTGGCGCGCGCCTGCGGCGAGACTCAGGCGCTGGCCGGACGCAAGCTGGGTCTGATCGAGCAGAAGATTGCTGACCTCGCGGCCATGCAGCGGGTGCTGGGGGAACTGGTACAGCAGTGCGACGTGAGGGACGGCCATACGACTTGTCCGATCATCGACGTGCTGGCCAAGGATTGAGCGGGCAGTTGAGGACATGCACGGCCGCTGCAAACCGCTTACCGTGCTTTATTTTCCGAATTCTGAGACGACCCCGAACAGGCGGGGCTGGACATTCAACGGGCGCGGGCGGACATCGCAGCCCCTGCATTGGACGCCGTGGTGCTGCAGGACGTGCGAGACCTGACCGACCTCAAGGTCGAAAAGACCCCGACCTTCTTTGTCAACGGGCGCCCGCTACCCAGCTTTGGCCACAAACAGCTGGCCGACCTTGTGGCGCAAGAGGTCTCCAAAACCAAGAAATGAAAGCGGGACATTCAGTAAGCGCTCCGCAAGCCCACCGTGGACTTGGCGCGCACTGACGAACGCTCAGTGGGAATGCGCATGCTCCTTGGTTTCTGAGCGGATTGGCTTGGCGGCTGGCTCCACCCGTGTACCGCGAAGCAGACGCAGCCCGTTGGCCACCACCAGCAAGCTCGCTCCCATGTCCGCGAAGACCGCCATCCACATGGTGGCCGTGCCAACGACCGCCATCACCAGGAAGACGCTCTTGATGCCCAGTGCCAGGGTGATGTTCTGCCAGAGAATGGCGTGGGTGCGCTTGGATAGACGCACTGTCTCGGCGACGCGCTGCAGGTCATCGTTCATGATGACTACATCGGCCGCTTCCATGGCCGTGTCGGTTCCCGCTGCACCCATGGCAAAGCCAATGTCGGCCTGCGCCAGCGCCGGCGCATCGTTGATGCCGTCGCCGGTCATTCCGGTAGCGCCATAGCGCTCTTGCATTGCCTTGATGGCGTCGAGTTTGGCTTCGGGCAGCAGATCGCCACGGGCGTCATCAATGCCGGCCTGGGCAGCGATGGCCTTTGCGGTGGCCGTGTTGTCGCCGGTCAGCATCACCGAGGTCACACCCAGTGCCTTGAGATCGACGATGGCCTGTTTCGATGTCTCACGGATGGTGTCCGCTACCGCGAACAGCGCCAGGACGCCCGAATCGTCAGCCAGGAGGGTTACCGTGCGGCCTTGCTTTTCGTGGATGACCAGCTCCGCCTCCAGCTCCGGACCACACAGTCCTTGCTCATGGATCAGACGGTGATTGCCCAGCATCAAGCGCACACCATTGACCATGCCTTCGACACCGCGCCCAGGCAAGGCCTTGAAGCTTTCCGCTTCTGGGCCCTTTACGTCCAAGCCCTGGACGATCGCCTTTGAAACCGGGTGATCGGAGCGAGCCGCCAGGCTGGCAGCCATTTGCTGGACTGCTGCCTCCTCACCGGCACCCCACACCTGCCACTTCACCAGCTTGGGTTTGCCTTCGGTGATGGTGCCGGTCTTGTCCAGCGCCACCGCCTTCAGAAGCCGGGCATCTTCCAAATAGGTTCCGCCCTTGATCAAGATCCCACGGCGCGCTCCCGCGGCCAATCCGCTGACCACGGTGACCGGCGTGGAAATGACCAGAGCGCATGGGCAGGCGATCACCAGAAGAACCAGGGCCTTGTAAAGCGCCTCCAGCCAGGTAAGTCCCATCAGGAAAGGAGTGAGGACCGCCACCGCCACGGCAATGGCGAAGACTGCGGGGGTGTAGATGGAGGCGAACCGATCCACAAAGCGCTGCGTCGGAGCGCGCGTGCCTTGCGCCTGCTCAACGGCTTGGATGATCCTGGCCAGGGTGGTGTTGCTAGACAGGGCTGTGACCTCGAACTCCAGCTCACCAGTCTCGTTGATCGTGCCAGCGAACACCTGGTCGCCTGGTGCTTTGTCCACGGGGATGCTCTCGCCAGTCACGGGGGCCTGGTTGATGGCGCCATTACCCTTGGTCACCTTACCGTCCAGCGGCACGCGTTCGCCCGGTTTGATGCGCACGGTCGCTCCAATGGCCACCGAAGCCACCGGTGTAGCGGTCCACGCTCCGTTGGTGCCCAGTACCAAAGCCTCTTCGGGCGCCAGTTCCAGCAAGCCCTTGATAGCGTTTCGGGCCCGGTCCACTGCCTTGGCTTCGATGAGCTCCGCAATCGCGTACAAAGCCATCACCATCGCGGCTTCTGGCCACTGACCAATGAGGAATGCGCCGGTGACGGCCACCGACATCAGCGCATTGATGTTCAGCTTGCCGCGCAGCAGCGCCGCAATGCCTTTTTTGTAGGTGTCGATGCCGGCCAGCCAGATAGCCAGAGCGGCAATCGCCATGCCGGCCACTTTCCAGGCCATCTGGTCGGGCGCGAAGAACGAAAGTACCTCAGCCCCTGTGGCGAACACCAGCGCGGCCACCAAACGGGAGATGCCGCCTGCAAAACCATGCCCATGGTCGTCGCCTTCGGCGGATCCAGCCGCGTGTCCGCCCTCAGTTTCGCCGGCGCCTGCAACTGGTTGCGGATCGAAGCCCGCATTGCGGATGGCGTCGAGTGCCAACGGGTAGGTGCCTTCCTCTGCGTCGATCTTCAGCGTCCGCGCGCCCAGCTGAAAACCCAGAGAGCGGATCCCATCCAGAGGCTCCAGCGCCTGACGAATCTCCGCCTCCTCGGCGCTACAGTCCATCGTCGCAATGCGAAACACCCGGCCTTGGCTACCCTGGGTGTTTGCCGCAGTGGCCACGGGCTGTGGATCGAAACCCGCCTTGCGGATGGCATCGAGCGCAAGGGGCAAGGCGCGATCCTCCGCATCGATCTTCAGCGTGCGCGCGCCGAGCTGGAAACCCAACGAGCGGATTCCCTCAAGCGGTTCCAGAGCCCGCCGGATCTCCGACTCTTCGGCACTGCAGTCCATGGTGGCGATTCGGAACAGCTTGCCCTGGCCCGGGCTGCTTGTGGCTGCAGGGACCACTGCTGCGGTACTGGAACAGCCCGAGGAGCAGCAGGGGTCAACAGTGGTGGGAGGAGTGCTGGTTTCTGATTTCATAGACCAATTGGAAACCTTGAAGTGGCTTTAAAGTCAAGCAGCAATAGAAATATCGCTGCTTCGTCCTACGTAAATCGGATTCTTGAACGGGCCGCGCTACGTGGCAGCGTCACAAGCGATCCCAGTCTGTCGAAATCGCCATCAATTCGGGCGAATTTCGATTCCCACATTCGTTACCCCATTTTCTGACGATGCGAATGGCCTGCCCTGATGCATGCGTGCAATACCGCCTACTATGGCCAAACCGAGGCCATGGTTGCTCTGCCCATGGCTGCGAGCAGGATCTGCGCGGAAAAATCGATCAAACAGCTGCGGAAGTATCTCGGGATCGATCGTGCTGCCGTAGTTGGTAACACTGATCAGCACACAACCCTCATCGGTGGTTCTGAGGTTGATCTGGACGACTGAGCCAGAGCTCGCGTATCGAGTTGCGTTGCCGAGCAAGTTCGACAGGGCTCGGCGCAGCAACGGCACGTCGAAGGCGCCATGCGCATCACCAACCACTTTAGCTGTGAGACCTGCCTCGGACAGTGCGGCCTCGTGGTAATCCAGTACGTCAGCAGCCATTGATGCAAGGCTCGCCACGGGGGCGCGGCGCGCTCCCACACCCCGATCCGCCTGGGACAGGAACAGCATGTCATTGACGATGCCGGTCAGGCGGTGCAACTCCTCCAAGTTGGACGCCAGCACCTCGCGAATATCCGCCTGCTCAGGGCGCAGCAAAGCCAGTTCATTGTTGGCAATGAGCGTGGCCAAAGGCGTGCACAACTCATGCGCCACGTCAGCATTGAAGCCCTCCATTTGTAAATACGCCTTCTCAATGCGCGCCAGAAGCGCGTTGAACTGATCGATCAGAGGCACGAGCTCAAGGGGCTGCTCGCCGCTGTCGAGACGTTGCTGCAGATTGTCAGCCGACACTGCGCGCGTCTGACTGGCCAGTCTTCGGACGGGCGCGAGGCCCAAGTTGACCAGGGAGAATCCGCCCAGCGATACAACGATGGCCCCACCGATGGCTGCGACCAGCAAGGTGAGAGCAAGTCGGTGCAACAACTGGTTGTCGGTTCGGATGTCCAGCGACAGCTGAACGTGCAACTTCTCTGAGGGAGTCTGGTCGGCAGCCTGTGCTACTTCGAACTGCCGTTGGCGCCATACCGTCTTGGCACTCTGGTCGCGGGCGTGGGCGTAGACAACCATCCCGTCCGCCTGCGCGACTTCGAGCGACAGATCTCCGTGCCCAACAAGGAAGTCATCGAGTTTGTGCGCAAGGTCTTCCGAATCCCCATGCTCCTTGCCATCCACTAGCAAGTGCCGAATGACGTTTTCCTTTTGCGCCAGCGTTTCCTCTTGCCGATCACGAAAGTTGAACTCGGTCACCAGATACACCGCCAGACAGACCACCCCGAGTCCGGCAAAGCTCTGCAGCGCCAGCCACCAAGACAACCGCTGGCGCAATGAGCGATGTTGGGCCAGCTCCTTCATCCGTTGCGGTCCTCCATCACGTATCCCATGCCGCGAATGGTGTGGAGCAGCGCAGTGTCAAACGGAACATCGATCTTGGTACGGAGGCGCCGGATCGCGACTTCCACTACGCTGGTATCGCTGTCGAAATTCATGTCCCACACCTGCTCAGCGATCTCAGTGCGAGAAAGCACTTCGCCTTTTCTTCTCAGAAACAGAGTCAGCAGCAGAAACTCCTTCGCAGTCAACTCCAAGCGCTGGCCACACCGGGACGCTTTGCGCCGTACCAGGTCTAATTCCAGGTCCGCCAAACGCAGTTGCGTGGGCTCTGCGGCATCCCGCGCGCCATGGGTCCGCCGTAGCAGCACCTGGATGCGGGCGCTCAGTTCGGAAAACGCAAAGGGCTTGACCAGATAGTCGTCNGCACCCGTCTTGAGTCCCAATACCCGATCCTCGACGCNGNNCCTTGCTGTCAACATCAAGACCGGAGTCTGCTTGGTCTTGCGAAAGGCCGTTAGAAGGCTGAAACCATCGATCCCCGGCAGCATTGCGTCCAGCACCAGCAGATCGTAAGAGCCTTCAAGGGCCATGTGCAGGCCATCCACCCCGTTGTACGCAATGTCCACCACGTAGCTGGCCTCTCCCAGGCCCTTGCGCAGGTACTCGGCCAGCTTGACTTCGTCTTCGATGAGCAAAATTTTCATGCTGCCATTCTCGAAGAATCCGGCCTGTTCGTAGTTTACGAATTTGTTATCTGGCTGTTGGCACCTTGTCGCACTCGGTTTTTTAAAGTATCCCCGTGGCGAAAGGCAAAGTCCCGGCAGATCGCCGAGGGCTGATTTAAATCAAGGGACAACACCATGACCGTTCGCAAACCCCTCACGCTCACTTTGATTGCCTTCGCTATCGCGGCTCCAGGATTGGCATCTGCCTCGTCGCTGTACCATCCCGCCGACGGCGAAGTGGGCATGACCACCCATCCCGACCACATGCAGAGCACAATGTCCCGTGGCGATGTGCTTCAGGCTGTCGAAGTAGCGCGCCGGGATGGCACGCTGGCGACCCTTTCACGCGGGGGTGCGTTGCCCGTCAAAGCAACGGGCGCAACGAAGACCCGTGAGCAAGTTCAACAGGAATTTCTCAACATGTCGGCAAGTGAAAAGAAGGCTCTTCAGGACCTGAACGGCGGCGCTCGCTGATTTCTAAACTTAGCGCTCCTCAGCGGCCATCCACGCCCGAGCGCGCCCTTCATGACGCATGCTAGACTTCAAAAATGCGCCGCTTGATCGCCGTTCTTATGCTTGCATTGCTTCCGTTCCAGTTCAGCTGGTCTGCGGTGGCTGCTTATTGCATGCATGAGAGCTCAACCTCGCAGTCGCAGCATTTGGGGCATCACGAACACCAGCATGAAGCCAAAGGCGGGAATGGTCAGGCCGAAAAGTCCAGCCAGGGAGCCGATGCATTTGATGTTGACTGTTCAGTTTGCCATGGCGCGGGTATCGGGGCCTTGAGCTGGTCAGATGCAAAGCCAGCCTTTTCCCATGACAGCCGTGTGGAGTGTTCCCCAGGCCAGCGCCTGCTGGCTGTAACGCCCACGCCCCCTGACCGCCCTCAGTGGTCCGTCCTCGCCTGATCGGCGGGGGCATCTCACTTTTCTTTTTCAGTCTTGTCCGCCATCGCGGCGGAAGCAGTTGCGTGTGTTGCAGCTGAAGTGACTGACGAGTTGCCAGGCAGCTGCACGGTTGCCAGCCCGCCGATTCCCTCGTGTTTTGAAATCACTGGAGAATCGGATGTTCAAGGGTACTTACCTTCAAGAGATGCCGCACGCATGGCGCGGCGGTAGAAAGATCAAGCTCGCGGCAGGCGCCGCAGCTATATGGCTGAGCGCCTCGGGCGGTGCCTTTTCCCAGGGCCTGCCACCAGGGCCAGCCGTTGGCGAACGAGCACCTCAGTCTGCTGCAGCGGCCGCAGCTGAGCCTTTGTCGCTGGCCAAGGCCATCGAACTGGCCCTGGAGGGAAATCCGGAGGTGGCTGCGGCAAAGCGCCAATGGGAGGCAACCGAAGGACAGGTTCTTCAAGGACGCTCGCGCCCCAATCCAGAGCTCGCGTACTCGCTGGAAGACACACGCTCCAAAACACGTACGCAAAGCTGGCAACTCAATCTTCCCGTAGAACTGGGTGGAAAGCGTGCGGCACGCACTAAGGCGGCCGAAAAAACGCGCGAGCAAGCACAAGCCCAACTCGCCGAGCTGCAAGCCACCGTGCGGGCCAATGTCGCTGCCGCTTACTTTGATGTTCTGACTGCGCAGGAACGATTGGTACTGGCCAGAGACAGCGCAGCGCTGGCCAAATCCTCAACGGATACCGTCTCAAAGCGTGTAGCCGCTGGCAAAGTATCCCCTGTGGAAGAGTCCAAGGCCCGGGTTGCAGAAGCCGGCGTTCGCGTCGAACTCGCCCAGGCCGCGAGCGAACAACGCAATGCTCTGTCCCGCCTGTTCGCGCTGTTGGGACGGATCGATGCGCCTTACACCGTGCTGGAGGGCAAGGCCGAGAACCTGCCCTCGGTCCCGAGCCTCGCCGATCTCCAGCCCTTGATTTCTTCTGCGCCAGGCGTGGTACTTGCGCGAATCGAGGTGGATCGGCGCAAGGCATTGACCGCCCTGGAGCAAAGCAAGCGCGTGCCCGATGTCACCGTCAGCGTCGGCATGCAGCGCAGCAACGAAACGCAGCGCAACGTCCTTCTTTTCGGGGTCTCTGTGCCTCTTCCCATCTTCGACCGCAACCAAGGCAACCTCCTGGAGGCGCTGAAACTTGAGGACAAGGCCCGCGATGAGCTGCAAGCAGCCTCCGTGCGCCTGCACAGCGAAGTGGCGCAGGGACAAGAGCGCCTTTCCACGATCACCGCAGAGGTTCAGTCACTGCAGCAGGACGTTCTGCCCGGTGCGAAGTCGGCCTATGACGCCGCCACCATTGGTTTCGAGAACGGTAAGTTCAATTTCCTGGAAGTGCTCGATGCCCAACGCACTTACTTCACAGCCAAATCCCAGTACCTTAAAGCCCTTGGCGAAGCACACCGTGCAGCGGCTGATATCGACCGCCTGCTCGGGGCCAGCATGGTTCCCGGCCTGATCGCAACGCAACACTGAGCATGACCATGAACACGAACTCCAGCAAATCCACCATCAGTAAAAAACACCTGATCGCCATTGCAGTAGTCCTCGCAATAGGGGTCGGCGCGGGAACCTTCATCTTGCAAGGTGGCGGCAAGCCCAGAGCCGCAGCCACCGAGGACGATGGCCACGGGCACGGCGGCCATACCGAGGCCAAGGGACACGGCGACGGCGAGCACCATGGCAAGGGTAGCGAAAAGGGCCACGACGATGACAAGGGGCATGCCGATGGTGAACACCATGAAAAGAGCGAAGCCAAGGGACCACATGGCGGTACCGTGTTCAAGGAAGGCGACTTCAGCTTGGAAGCATTGTTGTCTGAAGACGGTGGCGAGCCTCGACTGCGAATCTGGCTGTCCGACAAAGATAAACCGCTGCCCCTGAATGCTGCAACGGTCACGGCAACTGTGACCCGCCCGACAGATGAAAAGCAGAAACTGACGTTTGCCGCTGAAAAAGACAGTCTTGTCAGCCGAGAGATCGTTGCTGAACCCCATTCGTTCGACATCGAGATCATTGCGCAGACTGCCACAGAGCCTTTCATGTTCGTGATGAGCAAGGAAGAAGGAAAGATCGAACTGACCGATGCCCAGATTAAGGCTGCATCCATCAGCCTGGACAATGCGGTCAAAGCCAACATCAAGACGGCGTTGCTCCTTCCCGGGGAGATACGCTTGAACGAAGATCGCACGTCTCACGTTGTTCCCCGGCTTGCGGGAGTCGTGGAAAGCGTCAATGCCAGCTTGGGCCAAGTGGTCAAGAAAGGACAAGTTTTGGCGGTGATCGCGAGCCCGACTGCTTCCGAGCAACGCAGCGAGCTGCAGACGGCCCAAAAGCGCTTAACGCTGGCAAAGACCACCTACGAGCGAGAAAAAAAGCTGTGGGAGCAGAAGGTGTCTGCCGAGCAGGACTACCTGCAGGCCAAGCAGGCCTTGAGCGAAGCAGAGGTCGCAGTAGCCAACGCCAATCAGAAACTGAGCGCGATGGGCCTGTCCGCCTCGTCGGTAGCAGGACTGAACCGTATCGAGTTGCGAGCGCCCTTTGATGGCATTGTCATCGAGAAGCACCTCAGTCTCGGCGAAGCCGTGAAGGAAGATACTGCGGTTTTCACCATCTCGGACCTTTCTCAGGTTTGGGCTGAGATCAACGTTCCGGCGAAGGATCTGCCATCGGTGCGCGTGGGCGAAAAGGTCACGATCAAGGCCACAGCCTTTGACGCCTCGGCCACAGGCACTGTCGCTTTTGTAGGAGCGCTCATTGGCGAGCAAACCCGCACGGCAAAAGCCCGCGTGGTTCTTGACAACCCCAAGGGCGCTTGGCGCCCCGGCCTGTTCGTCAATGTTGAGGTGGTGTCCGAAGAAACGGCAGCGCCTGTAACCATCTCGGCCGACGCCGTCCAAAACGTCGGGGAAAAGCCGGTGGTCTTCCTCAAGGTTGATGGAGGCTTTATCGCTCAACCCGTGAAGCTGGGCCGAAGCGATGGCAAGCGGGTCGAAGTCCTCTCGGGTCTCAAAGCCGGTATGCCCTACGCCTCGACCGGCAGCTTCGTCGTGAAGTCTGAACTCGGCAAGGGATCTGCCGAACACACGCACTGATCGCGGAGCGCATACATGTTTGAAAAACTCATTCGATTCTCGATCGAACAGCGATGGTTGGTGCTTCTAGCGGCCCTGGGCATGGCGGCGCTTGGCGTCTTCAGCTACCAAAAGCTGCCTATCGATGCGGTCCCTGACATCACGAACGTCCAGGTTCAGATCAACACCCAGGCCGCAGGCTACTCGCCTTTGGAGACTGAGCAGCGGGTTACATACCCCATCGAGACGGTCATGGCTGGCCTGCCAAACCTGGAGCAGACCAGGTCGCTTTCGCGGTACGGTCTGTCGCAGGTGACCGTCATTTTTAAAGACGGAACCGACATCTATTTTGCTCGGCAGCTCGTCAACGAGCGTATCCAGGAGGCGCGCGACAAGCTGCCTGCCGGCATCACGCCAGCGCTGGGGCCCATCTCGACCGGGCTGGGCGAAATCTATCTCTGGACTGTCGAAACCAAGGACGGGGCGAAGAAGCCCGACGGCTCGCCCTATACCGCGACAGACCTGCGCGAGATTCAGGACTGGATCATCAAGCCACAGCTGCGAAATGTTCCTGGCGTGACCGAGATCAATTCCATTGGCGGCTTTGCCAAGGAATACCAGATCGCGCCCATCCCTGAACGCCTGGCTTCTCTGGGCGTGACACTGCAGGATGTGGTCACTGCGCTGGACCGCAACAACGGCAATGTGGGCGCGGGCTATATCGAAAAGCGTGGCGAGCAGTATCTGATTCGTGCACCTGGTCAGGTGAAGTCGCTGGAAGACATCGGTAACGTGATCCTCAGCAGCGCCAACGGTGTTCCTGTGCGCGTTCGCGACGTGGCAGAAGTTGGCATTGGCCGGGAACTGCGCACCGGTGCAGCAACCGATAACGGGCGCGAAGTGGTCCTCGGCACGGTGTTCATGCTGATCGGCGAGAACAGCCGGACTGTCTCGCAGGCGGTGGACAAGAAGATGTTGGAAGTCAACAAGAGCCTCCCAGAGGGGGTGCACGCGGTGACTGTCTACGACCGTACCGTGCTTGTTGACAAAGCCATCAGTACGGTGAAGAAGAACCTGCTGGAAGGCGCGGTTCTGGTGATCGTGATCCTGTTCCTCTTTCTGGGCAACATCCGTGCCGCCGTCATCACGGCAATGGTCATCCCCTTGTCGATGCTTTTTACCTTCACGGGTATGGTTCAGTACAAGGTGAGCGCCAACCTGATGAGCCTGGGAGCGTTGGACTTCGGCATCATCATCGACGGAGCGGTGGTGATCGTTGAGAACTGCGTACGGAGACTTGCCCATGCACAAGCGCACCACGGTCGGCCACTGACGCGGGCTGAGCGCTTCCATGAGGTGTTTTTGGCATCCCAGGAGTCAAGGCGTCCATTGCTGTTCGGACAGCTCATCATCATGGTGGTGTACCTGCCCATCTTCGCACTGACAGGCGTTGAAGGGAAGATGTTCCACCCCATGGCATTCACGGTGGTCGCGGCACTGCTGGGCGCCATGGTTCTGTCGGTGACATTCATCCCCGCAGCGGTGGCCCTGTTCATCGGCAATCGGGTCAGCGAGAAGGAAAACTTCCTGCTGGGCCATGCCAAGCGCTTGTATGGTCCACTGCTCGACCGTGTCATGGCCGCCAAGGCGGTCGTACTGACCGCAGCTGCAGTTGCGGTGATCTTGTGCGGGTTGATCGCCACGCGTATGGGCAGCGAGTTTGTACCCAATCTCAATGAAGGCGACTTTGCGATCCAGGCGCTGCGCATCCCAGGCACCAGCCTTTCCCAGTCAGTCCAAATGCAGCAGCAGATTGAAAGGACCTTGAAAGAGAAATTCCCCGAGATCGAGCGCATCTTCGCCAGAACCGGTACTGCGGAGATTGCCTCGGACCCCATGCCGCCGAACATTTCGGACGGGTACATCATGCTCAAGCCAATGGCCGAATGGCCCGAACCTCGAAAAACCCGCGACGAATTACTCGCGGCGATTCAGGAAGTCATCGGGAAAATCCCGGGCAACAACTATGAGTTCTCCCAGCCCATTCAGCTGCGCTTTAACGAGCTGATCTCCGGGGTGCGCAGTGACGTAGCCGTGAAGATCTTCGGTGACGACATGGATGTCCTGAACAAGTCCGCAGAAGAAGTCTCCGCAATGCTGCAGAAGATTCAGGGCTCCTCTGAGGTGAAGGTTGAGCAGACGACGGGGCTTCCGATGCTCACCGTGAACATCGACCGCCAGAAGGCTGCTCGCTATGGTCTGAACGTTGCCGACATTCAAGACACCGTGGCCACCGCTATCGGTGGACGCGAGGCCGGCACTATGTTCGAGGGCGACCGCAGATTCGACATCCTGGTTCGTCTGCCTGAATCCCTGCGCAACGATCTCGAAGGGATGAAGCGCCTTCCTATCCCGCTGCCGCGTTCTGCCAATGGGACAGAGGCCAAAACGAACTTCATCCCGCTGGGCGAGGTAGCAACATTCGAGCTTGCTCCTGGCCCCAACCAGGTGAGCCGAGAAAACGGCAAGCGCCGCATCGTCGTGAGCACCAACGTGCGCGGGCGCGATGTGGGCTCTTTCGTCGCAGAGGCTGAGCAAGGCCTGGCCCAGATCAAGATTCCTACCGGCTATTGGACGAGCTGGGGCGGAACCTTCGAGAACTTGCAGTCGGCCACGCAGCGCCTGCAGATCGTCGTGCCGGTGTCCCTGCTGCTGGTTTTCGTGCTGCTGTTCGCTATGTTCGGCAACGTCAAGGATGGTCTGCTGGTCTTCACTGGCATCCCATTCGCTTTGACGGGGGGCATCCTGGCGCTTTGGCTTCGCGACATTCCGATGTCTATCTCTGCGGCTGTCGGCTTCATCGCGCTTTCTGGGGTGGCCGTGCTCAATGGTCTGGTGATGATTTCGTACATCCGCAGCTTGAGGGAAGGCGGCGTTGGTCTTGACGAAGCAATCCGTGACGGCGCGCTCACCCGGCTACGGCCGGTTCTGATGACTGCCCTGGTGGCCTCGCTGGGCTTCATTCCCATGGCCATTGCGACAGGCACTGGCGCTGAAGTCCAGCGTCCCCTGGCCACCGTGGTGATCGGCGGAATTCTCTCGTCCACGCTGCTCACGCTTCTCGTGCTGCCGATTCTTTACCGTCTGGCCCACCGGCCCGATGAGGAAGATGAGGACGTGTCCGCTGAGCCCTCGCATCCCCCAGACGTGTCCGCGTCCGCGTAGTTGAAACGGTCCCGCTCGCTGATCGTGGGACCGTCCCTTTTCTCCAACCCCAAAGGAACTGTCATGAAACTCTCCCAACTCATTCTCGCCCTGTCAGTGTCGATCTCGGGCGCAGCCTTCGCTGCGGACAATCACGGTCACGACCTAAAGCCGATGCACGGTGGTGCTGTTGCAGAAGCCAAGGAGGTCGAGTACGAATTCGTTGCTAGCGCCGACAAACTGCAGCTCTATATGCGCGACCACGGGAAGCCCGTTGCTGTGACGGGGATGACCGCCAAGGTCACTCTGTTGGCTGGCAGCGAGAAGCAGGAAGTTCAGCTCCAGGTCGGCGACGGCAAGCTGGAAGCGTCGGGCAGCTTCAAGGTTCCCGCAGGTACCAAAGCCGTCGTCGCCGTCTCGAAGGCCGGCAAGTCGGTTGCCTCCGTTCGCTTCACGCTGAAGTAGTACACGAAGGCCGGCTGGGGGGGATCGCCTTCGCAACGCCTCCAGAAGTGATCCCACTTTCCGCAGTCCGTTCACGTCAAAGCAGCTGACGAGGTCGGACCGCCCATCGGCAACATGCCTGTGCTGGAGGCCAAAAAGGAGCGATCCATGTCAATGCAGGCTGCACAGGTCGCGCTCTTTGCCAAGCTGTTCTGGATTTGGATCGGCTTGTTGATCTCCGTGTTTGTGTTTTGGAGGCTGCGGCGTATCTGGCTCAAACGCCACCCGCCAATGGCGGTGAGAGTCAAGTACAGCCGACGCTTGGCCAAGAGACTGAGGGATCGACAGGCAATGCGTTTGAAACACCGAAAAACACCGAAATCGCGACACCGCCATATGCAATCCAAGGCGGCAGACCGTGGGTGACGGTACCGGAGTCGCTGATGAAGCTTCAGGCAATACGCAACAACCTCCACAGCAAAAGAACAGATCCATGACAAAAATACCTGCATATTCAGGCACCCGCCACCTCTGCGTGATCCTGACCTCTGTGCTGGCAGCTAGCCTGCTGGCGGGTTGTGCTACCTCTACTGGGGCCGATACCTCCGCCGAAGCGCCATACTGCTACAAGACCAGTAAGGGCAGAGTAGTCGCGTGCACTCGGGTGCCCGCCCCCAGCCTGAATGCCGACGCTCAGGCGAAGCGCTTTACTCCCGATCCGAATGCGCTCACCGTCTACGTCGTACGGCGCAACTGGGGAGATGGCGGGCGCTTTGTGAAGATCAGCGCGGATAACGCAATGGCCGCCGAGACTCTCCCCAACACGATGGTGCGCTTCAAGTTGAAGCCAGGAACGCATACGTTCACCTTGGATTTCGAAGGAGAGCGTCAAGTCGCAACCGTGGATGGTAAAGCTGGTGACCTACGATTTCTTCGGATCGATGGAACGGTTTGGGCATGGAAGAGCACGTTTGTATGGGCGACTGACGGCGAGGATGCAATTCGGGAAAGGGCTTACAAGGCTCGCCTGGTCGCCGACCTGACGGTCAAGTGACCTCGGGGGAGCAGACAAAAAAATACCGGGGGTTCAGTGAACGTGTTGATGGTGCACGTCAGGAGCATGGGGATGGGCGTGGGTCATAGGTTCATGGGTGTGCTTGTGACTGTGGCTGCCCTTTGGCATCACATCGTGCAAATGTGAATGGTGCCCATCGTCGTGCCGGTGGGCATGCTCATGCTCAAGCACTTCGTGTGTGTGCTCGTGACCATGGCTTTCCGCCAAGTGCAGTACCACTCCTGCCAGCATCAATACCCCGCCCAGCAGCATCAACAATCCCGCAGGGCGGTCCCCGAAACCGAAGGCCACGGCAGCACCGATGAAGGGCGCGAAAGCAAACACCGAGCCTGTGCGCGCCGCGCCAAACGCCCGCTGGGCAAGAAGGTAAAAGCGCAGACTCAGGCCGTAGCCAGTGGCTCCCACGGCGAGAAGTCCTAGTGCTGCGGATAACGAAGGCCAAGGCTCCCCAGTCGAAACCGCCAATGCAGCCGTCGCTACGGCTCCCAAGGTAGCCTTGGCCATCACCACCTGGCTGGGGTCGCGCTCTGCCAGTCCACGGGACAAAGTGTTGTCCACCCCCCAGGCGACCGTGGCCAGCAACACGGCAAGCAACCCCATCAGCTGAACTCCTCCCTGTAGGCCCTGGTCCAAAACAAGCGCCATTCCTCCTGCGAGCAGCAAGAGCATGGCGGCCCACACGCGGCGGTCCATGGTTTCGCTGTACAGCCAGGCCTGCAGGAGGCTCTGCAGCGAAGCGCCGTCCTGGAGACCCAGATACAGACCGCACAGACCAAAGTCACCGAACTGGAGACCCGAGCTCAGGCCCTTGCTGCAGAGCTTGAGCAAGAACGGCGTGCGCACGCTGCGAGCACAGCGAGAGGTGAGGCGCTGTCCAGGCAGGTGGATGAGCTAAAGCAGGAGCAATCGAAGAGCAGGCAGCATTTCAGCGCCGAGTTGGAAAAAGGACGTGCAGCTATTGATGAAGCCGCCCAGCGATCTACCGAACCGGAGCACCGGGCGCTTCGGGAAATTGACCGAGAGCGAACCGCGCGTGCCCAGGCGGAAAAGCAATTGGAGCAATTGCGAGGCAAGCTGACAGAGACCGAACGCGACTGTCACGCCAAACTACTCGAAGCCAATGCTGCACAGAGCAGGTTGGCGGCAGAAGCAGCCGGTGCTCGCGCCTCCTTGGCCGAAATTACCAGGGCGCACCAGGCGCAATCGGTCGAGCTACAGCAAGCTCTTCAGGCAGTTGCACAGCACAAGGCCGAAGCTGGCACCTTGCGTGAACTGGTGGAGCAGTTCAGACCGACGCAGAAATCTTTTCGTAAAAAGCGTGGTGGTGAAGCACCAGAGGTCAAGTGAGCAGGCCTCTGGCGAGTCAAGGGTGACGCGTCGATACAAGAAGGAATAAATGATGATTCTTTAATAACCGAAAGGCTTATGAGTCAAAACTGGCCGTATCCTGGCTTGCCCTCATATAGAGGCGATGAACGAGACCCTCGCATTTGCTCACTACGCAAGACGAGCCAGAAATGTGCTTAGATTCCTCAGGAAAAGTGCGCCAATCGATATTTTCGAGAGCATTTCCACTGACGATCATCGGGCCCTGGCGCGAGTCAGCGATATCGTTGAGGGCAAGCTCTCCTATCCGCGTCAGAACGGACTGGCCGTTGCACTGCGCGAGCTGGGGCGCATTGAGCGCACGCTGTTCATACTGGATTGGCTGCAAAGCGTGGAGCTGCGCCGCCGCGTGCAGGCCGGACTCAACAAAGGCGAGGCGCGCAACGCGCTGGCCAGGGCGGTGTTCTTCAACCGACTGGGCGAAATCCGCGACCGCAGTTTTGAGCAACAACGCTACCGGGCCAGCGGCCTCAATCTGGTAACGGCGGCCATCGTGCTTTGGAACACGGCCTATCTGGAACGGGCAACCAATGCTTTGAACGGGCACGGCAAACCGGTAGACGAGACGCTGTTTCAANACCTGTCACCGCTGGGGTGGGAACACATCAATCTGACCGGCGATTACCTCTGGCGCAGCAGCACCAAGGTCGGCGCAGGCAAGTTCAGACCGTTGCGACCACTGCCACCGGCTTAACGTGCTTTATTTTCCGTTTTCTGAGACGACCCCATTAAGAAGATCGGTCTAAAGAAGCCCGTCACGGTCACGCCGCGCAACGATCTGGAAGACGGCAAACGCTACCTGTTGATCTGTGGCGAAGGCAGGCTCAAGGCGTTCAAGTCACTTGGTGAGAAGGAGATTCCTGCGCTGGTCGTCGCGGTCAACGATGAGGACGCCTTCATCATGAGCCTGACCGAGAACATCGCCCGTCGCAAATACAGTGCGTTGGAACTGTTGATGAGCATTCAGAAGTTGAGTGAGCTGGGCTACGACAAGCGCGTCATCGCCCAGAAGACGGGCCTGAGCCTCGACTACATCAAGGGCATCCTGCTGCTCTTCGAGAAAGGCGAGGAGCGCTTGCTGGCCGCCGTCGAGGCCGGAAGGGTTCCGCTCAACGTCGCCATCACCATCGCAGGAGCAAGCGACGAGCAATCCGTCCAGACCGCCTTGCAGGATGCCTACGAAAGCGGCCAATTGCGCGGCGGGCAGTTGATGCAGGTGCGGCGCGTGCTCCAGCGGCGCAGTGCCCTTGGCAAAACGCTCGCGCACCGGCCCGCACGCAAGGGCGCCGCTGTCACCACATCCAGCTTGGTACGCAACTACCAGCACGAGGTGGAACGGCAGAAGCTAATGGTCAAGAAGGCCGAGTTTGCGCAGCAGCGTCTGCTGTTCGTGATCGAGGCGCTGCGGCAGTTGCTGGCCGATGAGCATTTCTCCAATCTGCTGCGCGCCGAAGGACTGGATACCTTGCCCAAGCAACTGGCCGAGCGCATCTGGGGTGGAGGCCACGCCGCATGAGTCAGCCACCACTGGGTTTCATTCCGGAGCCGATCACGCTAGCACTGGATCGGATTCTGCCGTCGCGCAAACCACCGGAGGGCCTGCATGCCTCGCGCAAGTTCAAGCAGATCGTCGTTTCGATGGAGGCCGTCGGAATGATCGAGCCGCTGAGCGTTGGCAAAGTCGACAAGAAGACGGGCCAGCACATCCTGCTCGATGGGCACATGCGCCTTCTGGCATTGCGACAGATCGGCTACACCGATGCGCTCTGCCTGATCGCCACTGACGACGAGAGTTACACCTACAACAACCGGATCAACCGCATCTCCTCGATCCAGGAGCACCAGATGCTGCGGCACGCCGTCGAGCGAGGCGTCACGGCTGAGCGGCTGGCCAAGGCGTTGAATGTGGACGTCAGCCTGATCCACAAAAAGGTGAGTCTTCTCGACGGTATCTGTTCGGAAGCAATCGAAATGCTGAAGGATCAGCATTTCTCTGTCGGTCTCGGCTCGGTGTTGCGCCGAATGAAGCCGACAAGACAGGTCGAATGCGTGGAGCTGATGCTCACGGCCAACAACATGACGGTCGCCTATGCCGAAGCCTTGTTCGCGGCGACGCCGCAGCATTTGCAGGTGGTGGAGAAGCGTGCCCGAAAGCCGCTGGGTGTCACGGCAGAACAGATGGTCAAAATGGAGCGCGAAATGGGTAGCCTGCAAGGACAATTGAAGGTGGTTGAGAAGTCCTACGGGCAGGATGTTCTGCTGCTTGTGCTGGCGCGCGGCTACCTCGGCAAGCTGATTGACAACAAGGCGGTGTATCGATTCCTGAAGCAGCGTCAGATCGACGTGTTGGCGGAGTTCGAGAGCATCATCCAGACTGTGGTGCTGGACAGAAAGTGAATGCGGGTCTCAATCTGAGCGATCTTGACGGGAAACTTGTTCAATCAGTGCGCTCGCGTGACGATGTGCGCGCGCATCCGACAGTGCGTTGTGCTGCCCACCGTGGAGTTCCCAGTAGTTGGTGAGCGCATTGCAATAGTCTGCCTGTTGGAGCCGTGGCGCAAGGTCAAACCGTTCAGGGACGACATTGCGCGGCAGGGGATAACCCAAGAGGTCACTCAACAGATTCCAGTCAATGGGCGAATCGCTTGCGATCTGCACAGAACCCAGCCGCGCGAGCCAGGCGCGGAGGGATTTTGCCGCCGCTTTGCGAGTCATGCGTGGGCCGGTCAACAGGGGAAGTACATGTCCTTGCACCCATGGCGTGCAGTCCTCCACCGACCAGCCATCGATCTCTGCATACCATTCGCCCAGACGCTCCTCGCTGGCCACCAATCCGATCGAAATCAGGCGACGAGGATAGCGCCAGTCGAGCCCGGTGAATTCGGTATCCAGAAAGACGGTGGCTATCGATCCTGATCTGCGTTGTAGCAGACCAAGCCAATGAGCGAGGCATCCGAAGTGTCTATGCATTCAATATGTGCGTGTTGATGTTCATCTGACTTGCTGACAAGCCACCGCCGATTGGTACCTGACATGGTCGTTGCCCACAAAAACCTCAGATGCCGCGCTGACCAGCAAGGTCGTCTTTTTGCTGGTTTGCTTGAAGTACGACGGCTCGTTAGTGTCCGCCTGCTCGTCGATCTGGCTGACGCCCAGCCGCTTGGCCAGTTGCTTGCCTGCCTGACGTTTCAGATAGACGGTTGCCCTGTTCTCACCGTCTGCGGCTGTGACCAGCGCTGCCACCACTACGTCTCCGAACAGCGGTGGCAGAGGGCTTTTCTGTGAGGGCATCAAGAAGCCATCTGCGCCTTTGACCAGGCCGATGGTACGGAGCTTGGATTCCACTTCATCGGTCTTCAACACCGTTCCTGCCTTGCATTGCAGCAAGGCTTCGAGCTGCTGCACAGTGGCTGGTATGGCAGCGGTATCGAGCAGCGGTACGGGCATTTGTGCCCACGCTAGGCCAATGCCAGGCAAGGCCAGGCCGCAAGCAATCCAGTGGCGCAGAGTGCGAAGATTCCGATTCACAGAGAGCTCCTTTCCGAACGACGTTGCAACCGCCACCGCTGGCGCTCCAGCAGGGCTTGAAAATGGTCTTCACCGGGCGCATTCCACTGCGGCCACTCCGGCGGCAGATCGGGCTCGGGGCGCTGGGCCATGCGCAAGGCCAGCAACTCCAGCCGCCCCGGAAAATGTCTCAGCAGATCAGCGGCCAGGGACTGTTCCTGGCCCACGATAGTGTTTACGCACAGCAGCAGGTCTTGCGCGGCTTTGCGCAGTTCAGCTGCCAGCTTGGCGACCTCGCTGGTGTTCATGGCTGTCCTTTCTCTGCATCAGGCGGTGGTATCCGTAGTCCTGCATACACAGTGGCACGGGCCTCGGGCGCGTAGGCGATGAGCTCTCCGCCATCCCACAGGGGGACGGTGTAGATCGTTCGCCCCATGCGCAAAAACTCCTGCCGCACGTACTGCGCCAGTGCTTCCAGGTCATGCAGCGCAATGTTCTGCGGCGGCTCTGCCGCAGAAATCACCAGATCGGTAGATGGCACATGCACCAGCTCCAAGCCTGCACGTTGAAACGCCAGCGCCAGCAATGAGCGCGATGGTTCCTGGTCAAGATAGATCGGCAGAGCGGCCAGCGTTTCCTCATAGTGCAGCGGCATGCGCTTGGCCATGATGAACTCGCGCAGTCGCGCAAATGCATCGTCGAGTGCCTGGATGCCTTTGGTGTTGATCTTGGTGCCGATGTCCCTGTCCTGGTTCAGTTCCTCATAGACGTCACTGGTCAGCCAGGCATGGCGCGTCACCGTGTCCACCACGCAATGCAGGATATTCTGGGCCAGGCCGTCGATGCGCTCGATCAAGCCGAACTCGATGGCATCCAGGCCATTGAGGGTGACTGCGGCCCACAGGCCATTGCGCTCGTCTCCATGCAGGAGCTGCGTAGCTATCCCCTGCAGCGGAATGACGAAGCCCAGTTCCTCCAGCTTGCCCAGCAACAGCTCGACCGTGGCGTTGATGGGCGTCGGCGGTGGGGGGGGCGCAGCGGTGTCTTGGGGCGGCACGGCCTGCGCCGGTGGCAATCGTCCGCCAAACCGCGCTTCGTACCACTCGCTCAGGATTTCCATGGCGAGCTCCGATTCGCGCAGGCCCCGAGCCTTGGCTTCGTGCCGGATCGCATCCGTCAGGCGCACGTCCAGCATCCAGTTGGTTTGCGCCATGGCACCCTGGGCCTTCTTGCGCTCGCGGTAGCGGCGTTGGTATTCGGCGGACGACTGCCTGCCGGTTCGTGGACGTGCCATGCTTGTTTAATTAATAACACTAGTTAAACTAACTATCCATGAAATTGCTGTTCCATGCAAGCCCGTGCTGGAGGCAACATTCCTTTGTGGGAGATGAAGATGACAGCCAACAATGCCCAGCCCATGGGTCAGAAGCAGGCCGACGGCCTTCGTCGGGAGTGGGCGTTGCTGTTCAAGATGGGCTATGCCAGCCAATGGACGCCCGAACAGAAGATGACGCGCCAGGATGAAATCGCCGCTCTGCTGCAGCACGCGGGCCAGACTCTGCCTCGGGCACTGACCCGGCAAGATGTGCTGGTCAACGTGGACGTTGTCCCGCCAAGGGGAGCGCAGTGATTTACTTCTTTGGCGACACCCACGGCCATTTCCGGCATGTGCTGGAGACCGTCTCCAGAGATCGCCCGTCAGCCATCGTCTTCTTGGGCGACTTGCAGGCACAACGTCCGTTGGATGCCGAGTTGGACTCCATCCTGGGAATGACCGAAGTCTGGTTTATCCATGGCAACCATGACACGGATTCCGATGCCGACTATGACCACCTGTTTGGCTCAGCCTTGGCAGACAGGAACTTACATGGGCGCGTTGCCCTGGTCGATGGTGTGCGCATTGCCGGGTTGGGCGGTGTGTTCCGAGGGCAGGTATGGATGCCGCCGGTGGACTGGCTGTACGAGAGCGCCAAGGAATTCACTGCGCGCTGCGGAAGGGGCAATCGCTGGCGCGATGGGCTGCCGCGCAAGCACCGCAGCTCCATCTTCCCGGAGGATTACTTTGGCCTGGTTTCACAGCACGCCGACATCCTGGTGACACACGAGGCACCCAGCGCCCACCCGCATGGCTTTGAGGCCATTGACGAATTGGCGCGCAGCCTGCGTGTGGGCAAGGCATTCCACGGCCACCACCATGACTGTCTGGACTACAGCCGTGATTGGGTGCGGCTGGGGTTTGCGGCCTTTGGCGTGGGGTTTTGCGGTGTGACTGACATGAACGGCGGCTGCATTCAGCCGGGGAAGTTTGACCACGCACGGGCAGGGCGCATTCGGTAGCTCATTTGATGCGATAAATTCTCCCGATCTCAAGGATCGGTGAGCTGGTGTGGATTGGTACCACGGTGACGTCGGTACTTCAGACCCCAAGACCGCGAGTGGCGGCAATGCGGCAAGTGGCCGCAAATGGTGCCGTCGCCTTGGACGCAAGAATGAATGGTTTTGTCCCCAGGATGCCGCCGTGTCCGATTTCTCCCTAAATCTGACCCAGCGGCCCCATTCTTTGTGCTTCCTCGACCAGCACAAAGAATGGGGGCGATTGGCGTTGGGGACAGGTGTTATTTGTGCCGCCTTGTGTCCAGGTACGGTGCTACAAAGGCGCCAGATCGGCGCTATCAGCGTGTCGTGCTGGTGCCGTACAAGTGTCCGCATGGTGTCGTCATCGTCAAAACGAGCATCTTCGGTGGCAATGTCCCATCAAGGTGATATGGCGGTGTCATAGGCGTGCTTCCACGGCGTTATCGTGGTGCCGCCGTGGCGTGCTGCCATTGTTGGCCAGCGAGACACGAAGGTACCGTGAGAGCGCCACGCAGGTGCCGCCAGGGTGACGAACCGGACGACATAGGTGAAGTTTCGCGCCATGAAGGGTATGGATTGGTGCCGATATGGTGCCGTGATGGTGTTGCCACAGCAGCCTGCGTATTGCGAGTTCAGCGCCGGTGGGGCTTACTGGTGCGGCATGTACTTTGTGGCAGCGCGCCTTGGTTGCTGAAGGAACGTGCCCCCAGATGCTCGTCAGAATGGGCTGAGTGCCTCCATGTTCGATACATTGCCAATCTGTGCCAAGATTGCACAAATTCACACGCACCCCGCCGACATTGACATGAACGAACCGTCCGATGAAATCCTTACCATCGACGAAGTCGCCGCCTATCTGAAGGCTGGGCGACGAACGGTTTATCGCCTTGCAGCCAACGGCCAAATTCCGGCCTTCAAGTTGGGCGGCACGTGGCGCTTCCGACGCACGGAGCTGGATCGTTGGATTGCAGGCCGGATTGACACGCACGGTCGCTCCAAGCCAGATGGAGTGGAGACGTGAGCCATCCTGTCTCGCAACTTCATTCCAGCAACCCGGCGCTCGACAGGCTTGAGCGGCTGGTCGCAGAGGTTGGCGATCTTCAGAGCAAGTTGATCCTGCTGGCTGGCAATGGCGGCAAGACCAAGTTGCTGCGCTCGTTGGGTGAACGACTCCAGTCCTTGCCGGTAAATGTCGGCGTGAAGCTGGGGCAGCGGCTGGCGGCCACACCCGTTTTCGAGCGCGGCTTTTCGGCAAACGAGCTGCTGCGCGATATCACCGTCAGCGCTCGCAGCAACGCGCCACTGCTGCTCGACAACCTCGAAGTGCTGTTCGAGCCGAGCCTGAAGATCAATCCACTCGACCTCATCAAGCGGCTGGCGCATGCGCGCAGTGTCGTCGCTGTGTGGCCGGGCGAACTGCGGGATGACCGCTTGGTGTATGCCCGCCTGGGGCATCCCGAATACCGCGACTACACCCGCGATGGCATCGTCGTCTTAGAAACGGTGCAAAGCCAGTAAGAAAGCAAAAGGTCAAAAACGTGAAATACAGGGATCTCATCCAATTCGAGCAAATCGAGTCGGTGGTTCAGCTACTCGACGCCGACCGCCCCGACGAAGCCAAGAAGCTCGTCTCGACCTTCGTCATCTCCGACGATATGGCCGAGCGCATCAGCAAACTCATGGTGCCGCAGCTCGGCTTCGATGAAGCAGTTGATCACAAAGGCGTGCTCATCGTGGGCAACTATGGCACTGGTAAATCGCACTTGATGTCGGTGCTGTCGCTGGTGGCTGAGGACGCGGCCTACGCGCCGATGATCCGCCATCCGAAGGTCGTAGATGCGGTGGCATCCATCGCCGGGCAGTTCAAGGTGCTGCGCATCGAAATCGGTGGCTTGCAAATGCCGCTGCGCCAGATCATCACCCAACAGCTTGAACGCTTCCTCAAAAAGCTCGGCGTCGATTTCACCTTCCCGGCGGCAGATCAGGAGCTGAACAACAAGGACTCCTTCGAGGAGATGATGGCCGCGTTCGGTGACAAATTCCCAAACCACGGCTTGCTGCTGGTGGTGGACGAATTCCTCGAATACCTGCAATCGCGCCGCGACCACGAACTGGTGCTCGATCTTGCCATCCTGCGCCAGATCGGTGAAGTCGCCAAACACCTTAAATTCCGCTTTGTGGCAGGTGTGCAGGAAGCCATCTTCGACAGTGGCCGCTTCCAGCACGTCGCCGACAGCATTCGTCGTGTCAACGAGCGCTTCACGCAAATTTTGATCGATCGTCAGGACGTGAGCTTCGTCGTCTCTGCGCGCCTGCTCAAGAAGTCCGCCGACCAGCAGAACAAGATTCGCGAATACCTCACGCCGTTTGCCAAGTTCTACGGCTCCATGAACGAGCGCATAGACGAATACGTGCGCTTGTTTCCGGTTCATCCGGACTATCTCAAAACCTTCGAGCAAATCCACTTCACCGAAAAACGCGGCGCGCTCAAAACCATCGAGGCCGCCATGCAGGCCATCCTCGACCAGGATGTACCCACCGACCGCCCGCAACTGATCGCCTTTGAAAGCTTCTGGAGCACGATCAAGGGCAACTCAGTGCTGAAAGCCGACCCCAACATCAAGGAAGTGCTGCGTGTCTCCGAGGTGCTCGAATCGCGTATTCAGCAAGCTTTCACACGCCCGGCGTACAAGCCAATGGCGCTGCGCGTCATAAACGGCTTGGCCGTGCATCGCCTGACCACCGGCGGCGATATTCACATTCCCATTGGCCCCACCGCCGCCGAGCTCCGCGATTCCCTGTGCCTGTTCCAGCCTGGCGTGGAGGATATGCCCGGCGAACCCGCCGAGAACCTGCTCTCGATGGTGCAAACCGTTTTGCGCGAGGTACTGAAAACTGTCAATGGCCAGTTCATCTCCAAGGCTCCCGACACCGAGCAGTACTACCTTGACCTCAAGAAGGACATCGACTACGACGCCCAGATCGACAAGCGTGCCGAAGCTCTGTCCGATGACGCACTTGACCGCGCCTATTACAGCGCCATCAAGGCCTTGATGGAGTGCAGCGACGACCTGCGCTATCCCGGCTTCCAAATCTGGCAATACCAGATCGAGTGGCAGGAGCACCGTGTCGAACGCCAGGGCTATCTGTTCTTCGGCGCGCCCAACGACCGCCCCACGGCGCAGCCCGAGCGCGATTTCTACATCTACTTCATCCAGCCCTTCGACAAACCGCGCTTCTCAGATACCCAGCAGCCGGACGAAGTGTTCTTCCGCCTGAAAGCGCTGGACGAAAATTACAAGCGCCACCTGTCGCAGTACGCCGCCGCGCTGGACTTGGCATCCACCGCCAGCGGCGGTGCAAAGGCCGTCTATCAGTCCAAGGCACAGGAAGCCTTGCGTGGCATGAGCAAATGGCTGCAAGAAAAGCAGCTCACCGCCTTTGAAGTCACCTACCAGGGCAAGGCCAAAACCCTGCAAGATTGGGCCAAGGGCGTATCGCTGCGCGACCGAGCTCGCCTGGGCGCCGACGAACGCATCAACTTCCGTGACATCGTGAGCATCGTCTCGGGCCTGGTCTTGGGGCAACGTTTTACCGACATTGCGCCCGAATACCCCAAGTTCCCCGTGCTGGTCACCGAGGCCAATCGCAAATCCCTCATCACCGGCACGCTGCGCTCACTGGCGGGTGGTGCACGCACCAAAGATGCCACTGCCGTGCTGGATGCACTGGAAATGCTGGACGGCGACCGTATTGACCCAGCCCACTCGCGCTATGCACAGGAAGTGCTGAAGCGGCTTGCAGCAAAGGGTCACGGCCAGGTGCTCAACCGCAACGAGCTCATCGTAGGCAGCACCGACGTGGAATATTTCCACCCGGACAAGCAGCGGTTGGAACCCGATCTGCTGGTCGTGGTACTGAGCGTGCTGGCGTACTCCGGCGATATCGTGTTGTCCATCACCGGCGACAAGATCGATTCCAGCAAGCTCGCCCTGTTGGCAGAACGTTCGCTCGACGAGTTCAAAGCATTCAAACACCTTGAAGCGCCCAAAGAAATCAACCTTGCAGTGTTGCGTGCGATGTTCGAATTGCTTGAGCTGCCGCCAGGTTTGGCGCAGGAAGCCGCTCAAGGAAAGGAGGAACCAGTCAGGCGTTTGCAGGACGCAGTCAGCGCGCTGGTGCCGCGTGTGCTCAAGGCAGGCGCCGACCTGCAGCAAGGCAAGCTCGGCTTCTGGGGGCAGAACCTGCTGCGCGACGAAGAAGCCAAAGACTGGCATGCGCGGCTGGATGCGCTCAAGCAGTTCATTGAATCGCTCTCGCCCTACAACACCGTCGGCAAGCTCAAGAACCTGCGCGTCACGCAAGAAGACCTCGAAATTCAGAAAAAGAACCTGAACGTGCTCACGGGCGTCGAGCGCCTGCTGGAGCTCATCGGCGAACTAGGCGGCGCCGCGTCATATCTGTCGCAGGCCGAGATGGTCTTGCAGCCCGGCCACGACTGGGTGAAGCAGGCTGAAGCTGGGCGCAAGGCCTTGTTCAACAAACTGGGTGAAGACCGGACAGCAGAGCGCGCCGCCGCCGTGCTGGGCGAAGGCCGCCAGACGCTGGCTAGGCTCAAGAAGGACTACATCGCCGCCTACATCGCCAGCCACAGCAAAGCGCGGTTGGGTGTTTCCGAGGAAAAAACCCGCAACGCCCTGCGTCGCGACGACCGTCTACTGGGCCTGCGCGTGCTGGCAAACGTATCGCTGATGCCCACTAGCCAGCTCACCGCGTTTGAGGATGAACTGGGCGGCCTGAAGAGCTGCTCTGCGCTGGATGAGCCTACCTTGCTCGCCACTCCGGTGTGCCCGCACTGCCAGTTCCGGCCGTCCGCCGAGCAACTGGAACTGCTGCCCGCCGCCAACCGCCTGCACAAGCTGGACGACGATCTGGATCAGTTGCAGGCCAACTGGCAGCAGACCCTGCTGGAGAACTTGGAAGACCCGTTCACACAGGATAGTCTTGGCCTGCTGCCACCTGCGTCGAAGAGGCTGATCGACGCCTTCCTCGCCGTGCGCAAGTTGCCGGAGCCGGTCACCGCCGACTTTGCCAGCGCCGTGCAGGAAGCACTGTCCGGGTTGGAAAAGATCATCGTCACCAGTGGCGAGCTTCGGCAGACGCTGCTCGCCGGTGGTTCACCCGCCACGCCAGAAGAACTGCGCAAGCGCTTCGACATGCTTATCAGCGAGCGAGGCAAGGGCAAGGACGCCAGCAAGCTGAGGTTCGTGATCGAATGACTCCATGACGCGAGACGAACTACTAGCCTGTCTGCAATCCATCGAATGGAGCGACATTGAATTCAAGGAAGCGTCATGGGCCGTGCCCAAAGATGCGCTGTCCACAGTTAGTGCCTTTGCCAACACGGCGGGTGGGCATTTGGTGTTTGGTGTCAAACAGGCCAACGGCCTGTTTGCAGTCACCGGCGTCACTGATGCCGACAAGGTTCAGAACGATTTCCTTGGACAAGTGCGTGACGTCAACAAAGTCAGCATCCGCCTGCCTATCAACGGTACCGTACATCAACTGCCCGAAGGCACGGTGCTGGCGTTTTACATTCCAGAAGCCACTCGTCAGCAAAAGCCGGTTTATCTCGACGGCAACCCGAAGAAGGCTCATGTCCGCCGTGGAGGTCGCGACGACACCTGCACCGGCGACGAACTGCTGCGCTTCATCCGCGATGCCTCGAACACCCGCTACGACGCCGAGCCGCTGGACGTGGACACCAGCCGCTGCTTTGATGAAGCCACCGTGCGCTGGTATCGCACGCGCTTTGCCGCCAGCAACCCCGGCAGGGATATCGCCGCCGATGACACCGCCTTTCTGCGCAACTGGGGCTTCTTGGTCGAGCAAGGCGGCGTACTGCGTCCCACGCGCGCCGCCATTCTGGTGTTGGGCAGCGGTGAATACGTGCGCCAAGTGCTGCCGCGCATGGCGGTGGACGTGCAGCTCTACCGCAACGCCAGCGCCGACTACGATTCCGCCGTGCGCTGGGCCGACCGCATTACCGTGGAAGACAATCTCATCAAGGCGTGGCAGTCCATCGTCGAGTTCTACTTCCGGCACAGCGAGCGGCCTTTTGCCGTCGATGCCAGCACCCTGCGCCGCGACGACGATCCGCCGGACTACATCTCCTTCCGCGAAGCAACCATCAACCTGCTGATCCACCAGGACTTCGGCGACACCTCGCGCGTGCCGGTGATCCGCTTCTTCCGCGATCAGACCGAGTTTTTCAACCCCGGCGACGCCTTTGCCTCGCGCGAACAACTGCTCGACCCCGGCGACAAGGAAGTGCGCAACCCCAGCATCGTCAACGCCTTCCGCCGCATCGGCCTGTCTGACCAGGGCGGCACTGGCGTGCGCGCCATCTTCGACGGCTGGCGCAAGCTGGGCTACCTGCCGCCGGAAATCGAAAACCACAAGGCCGAAAAGAGCTTCCGCCTGCGCCTGCGCAAGGAAAAGCTCATCGCCGAAGCCCAAGTTCTGGCGCAAGCCAGCCTGGGCGCGCACCTCTCCGCGCAGGAAGCCGATGTCTTCGCCTACCTCACCCGCAAGGGCCAGATCGACGTGACCGACGTGAAGGCGCTCACCGGCCTGTCCGGCGCAGAAGCCCGCCAGCTTGTGCAGCGGCTCACCGTACAAGCTTTGTTGGTGGCGCAGGGCGAAAGCGGCAACTTGTTCAGTCTGGCCGAGCACCTGCGTTCTCGGTTCCTGACGAACGCGACAGATTCCCCCATTGAAAATCAAGACGTTGCAGTCGGATCGAGTGATGGACAGCGCACCGAACAAGCTACCGATCAAGTCGGTCTTGGTGCGGGTGAGCTTGATCGGTCACTTGATCGGTTGTCCGACGTGCAGCGGACGCTCATTGGATTTGCCGATGTGCCGCGCTCGATGGCAGAACTGATGGTCCACGCCGGTTTCAGCCATCGCCCGCACTTCGTCACAACCCACATTGAGCCTTTGCTGGCTGGCGGCGTGTTGCGCCTCACGCTACCTGAAAAGCCACGTTCCCCCAAACAACGCTATGTCCTTACCGAGGCAGGCGTGAAGCTTAAGCTATTGCACGATCAGGCGGCATGCCCAACGGAGGAAGACAATGGACATTGAAACCTCTGGGGCCATCAGGCTGTTTTTCCCCAATCCGTCGTTAACATTGGTTTATTTTGAAGCGCTTGCCAATGCGTTGGATGCTGGTGCGACCGAAATATCCATAGATATTGATGTGCAGGCATTCGACAAGCCGGAAACACTGAAAATCACGGTTTCGGACAACGGTGATGGATTCACAGACGAAAACTTTGAGCGTTTCAGAAAACTTCTGAGGCCCAGGGACAAGTTCCACAAAGGCATCGGTCGCCTGGTATTTCTCAACTACTTCAGCCGGGTGGATGTTACTAGCACCCGCAGCAAATGGCGCAGGACCTTTATCTTCAAAGATGGTTTCGATAGCAATGTACCAATCGAAAATCTGAAAGATGAGCAGCCAGTCAAAACAACATTGGTATTCAATGGTTTTGCGAAAGATCGTGTCAAATCCTATGACGATTTGAAACCCGACGCACTCAAGCCACTCTTGATCGAGCAATTCCTGCCAACGCTGGATGCGCGCAAACGTGACGGCAAGGCATTCAAAATTTCTATCAGCCTGAAGACCAATGAAAGCAACGCGCAGAAAGAGTTTTTCCCTCACGAAACAGCAATAACGCCCGATGACTTGCCGTCAATGACCAAGATCACGATCCAGGATGATTCGCTGGACGCGATTTCGGCCATTGACATGTACTACCACATCGAATCAGTGGCAGGAAAAGGCAGCTCTCTTACGGCGTTCAGTATCGACGGACGAACGATACCGGCCAACCTGATATCGCCGTCGTCATTTCCGGCAGGCTACCTGTGTGTTTTCCTATTCGAATCGGAGATTTTTCACTCCAATGCCGATAGCTCGCGGCAGAAATTGGTGTTACCTGAAGGCATTCAACAAGCACGTCTCTCCCGCGTTTTGCGCCGTGAACTGGGCAAAGTGCTGGCGGAGAAGGTCCCGCAGATAACCGAAAAAAACGAGAAAATTAAAGAGAAGTTTGAAGAGCAATTCCCACATTTGCTCGGGTTCTTCGAAACAGATACCGTCGGTCTGATTGACAGAGACGATGCTTTGGCAATCGCCCAGCAGCAGTTTTTCCGCATTCAAAAAGAAATTCTTCAGTGTGAAAAACTGAGTGAAACGGCATATGAAAAATCGCTGGAGCTGTCTTCTCGAACTTTGACAGAGTACATTTTGTACCGCGACAAGATCATTGCCCGCATGAAGGAAATGACGGCTGATAACGCCGAAGCCGAGATACACAATCTGATCGTTCCAAGGTTCAAGGAGTTTTCGCAAGACACCTTGTCATCCGAGATATACCAGAATAATGCCTGGTTGCTCGACGACAAGTTCATGGTGTTTCGCACGATCCTGAGCGAGAAGAGCATGGATGCCGTCATCAATGCCATACGCCTAGACGATGAAAACGCAGGTGATACGGGAAGGCCAGATATTGCCATGATCTTCTCGGCTGATCCGAATGACACTGCGCCGGTCGATGTGGTGGTGGTTGAAATAAAAAAGAAAACTGACGAAGAAAAAGACAATTTTTATGCAGTCAATCAACTGCTCGACCGAGCCGGAAAGCTGGTGGCATATTGTCCGAACATTCAAAGGGTCTGGTACTACGCAATCATGAATATCAATGACACCACAGCCTTTCGGTTGCGGCAATTTAAGTGGACGCCTTTTTTCTCGAAAGGCAAGGTCTACTATCAGGAATTCGATACCCCGCATCCTGATGGACGGATTATTCCCACGCCAACCTTTGTAGTGTCTTTCGATGCGATCGTGGCAGATGCCGAGTGCAGGAATCACACATTCCTTGAAATTCTGCGGGACGGCATGAAGAAATATGCTGAAAACCACGCTGATGGCGAATCGCCGGTCGATGAATAAATTAGAAGACGAATTAAGATGAGCGACTTACTCCAAGACCAGCGCAGCGAAGCTGTCGGCCCGGTCGAATGCCTCGGTCAGACATTCGAAAATGATAGCGCCCGGCGCTTGTATTACCTGGGCTTGCTGGCAAAAAGACTGCAAGACCCGGCCTTTCGCCAGCAGGAAGGCTTTCCGACTGGCACGGACGAAGCCATCCTCGCTATGTCCGACCCGCCGTACTACACCGCCTGCCCGAACCCGTGGCTGGCGGAGTTTGTGGCGCACTATGGCACGCCCTACGACCCGGCGGTGAAGTACAGCCGCGAGCCGCTGGCGATTGACGTGAGCGTGGGCAAGACCGACGCCATCTACAAGGCGCACAGCTACCACACCAAGGTGCCGCACCTGGCCATCGTGCCGTCCATCTTGCACTACACCAACCCCGGCGATGTGGTGCTGGACGGCTTTTCCGGCTCGGGTATGACCGGCGTAGCGGCGCAGTGGTGTGGCACGGCCCCGGCCAGCTACCGGCACGAGCTGGAAATGGCGTGGAAGAAGGAAGGCCGCACCGCGCCGCAATGGGGCGCACGCCGCGCGGTACTCAACGACCTGTCGCCCGCTGCCACCTTCATCGGCGCCAACTACAACATTCCCTTCGATGTGGATGCCTTTGCCCAGGCGGGCAAGCAATTGCTCAAGGAGGTTGAGCAGGACATTGGCTGGATGTATGAAACGCTGCACAGCGATGGCAAGACCAAGGGCCGCATCGAATACACCGTGTGGAGCGAGGTGTTCAGTTGCCCGGAATGCGCGGGCACGGTGAATTTTCTCGACGAAGCGTTGGAAGAAGAGAGCAAGCGAGTACGCGATGTCTTCCCGTGCCCGCATTGCGGCGCGGAGCTGAACAAGGATAGGCTGGATCGTGTCCTGGAAACACGCGTAGACCCGGCCACCGGTGAATCTTGGAAGCGAGTGAAGTTCACGCCATCGTTGATTGTCTATTCAGTCGACAAGTCACGTTATGAGAAAGCACCGGATGCTGAGGATTTGGCCGCGCTGGCGAAGATTGAAGCCCTACCACTGCCAGCGGCGATGCCGACGAACCGCTTTCCCATCGAGAACATGTATCACGGCTCGCGGATTGCGCCCAAGGGCTTTACCCATGTGCATCACTTCTACTTGCCCCGAGCAGCGCAGGCGATGGGTGTGCTGTGGGCGAAGGCGCAAGCGCATCCTGACACGCGGATTCGTGCCTTTCTGACTTTCATGGTCGAACAGGCGATTTGGACTGCAACCCTGCTGAATCGATTCCGGCCAACTGGATTTTCACAAGTCAACCAGTATCTGACGGGTGTGTATTACGTCGCATCTCAGCATGCTGAATGCAGCCCTTGGTACATCCTGGATGGAAAGCTTGACCGCCTAGCAAAAACGTTCCGCCCATTCAAATCGACGCCCAACGTGGCCGTGACGACGGGCACAGCCGCCAAGCTTCCGCTACCCGACGACTCGGTGGACTATATCTTCACCGATCCACCCTTCGGCGAGAACATCTACTACGCCGACCTGAATTTTCTGGTCGAGGCCTGGCATGGCGTCACCACCGACGCCGAGCCCGAAGCCATCATCGACAAGTTCAAGCACAAGGCGCTGCCCGAGTACCAGCACCTGATGCAGCGCTGCTTTGCCGAATACAACCGCGTGCTCAAGCCCGGGCGTTGGATGACGGTGGTGTTCTCCAATAGCAAGGCGGCGGTGTGGAACGCGATTCAGGTGGCCTTGCAGCAGGCGGGCTTCGTGGTGGCCGAAGTGACGGCGCTGGACAAGGTGCAGGGCAGCTACCGGCAAGTCACGTCCACCACCGCCGTGAAGCAGGATTTGGTGATTTCAGCCTACAAGCCCAACGGCGGGCTGGAAGAGCGCTTCAAGAGAAGTGGCGGCACGGTGGAGTCGGCCTGGGATTTCGTGCAGACGCATTTGCGGCAACTGTCGGTCACCAAGGTAAAAAACGGCGAGCTGGAGTTCATCGTCGAACGCGACCCGCGCCGCATTTTCGACCGCATGGTGGCCTGGTTCGTGCGCCACGACGCGCCGGTGCCGCTGTCCACCGACGAATTCCTTTCCAGCCTGCGCAGCCGCTTTCCTGAACGCGACGGCATGGTCTTCCTGCCCGAGCAGGTGACCGAATATGACAAGAAGCGCGCGCAAGTGGCGCAAGCGCCGCAGATGGAGCTGTTCGTCAGCGATGAACGCAGTGCTATCGACTGGGCGGCGGACTACCTGAAGGCGCGGCCTTCCACCTACCAGGACATTCACCCCGAGTTCATCAAACAATTGGGCGCGGGCTGGAAGAAGCATGAAACCCGCCCGGAACTCGCCGCGCTGCTGGAAGCCAACTTCCTGCGCTTCGAGGGCACGGGCGAAGTGCCCAGCCAGATTCACCGCTACCTCTCCACCAACTACCACGATCTGCGGGGGCTGGAGAAGTCCGACCCGCGCCTTGTCGCCCGCGCGCAAGACCGCTGGTATGTGCCCGACCCGAACAAGGCGCAAGACCTGGAGAAGAAGCGTGAAAAGGCGCTGCTCAAGGAATTCGAGCACTACAAAACCTTCACTGGCCGCAAGATCAAGGAGTCGCGCCTGGAGGTGCTGCGCGCCGGATTTCGCGCCGCGTGGTCGGCGAAGGACTACGCCACCATCCTCGCCATTGCCCATAAGCTGCCGGACGAAACCCTGCAAGAAGACGAGAAGCTGCTGACCCTGTACGACATGGCGCTGACGCGCAGCGAAGACGGGGCGTGAGTAATGGCGCAGACGGGTAGCAGCGGCTTCGACACCGGTGACTGGTGCTGGTACATCCGGCAGGCCGCGCCCTGCCGTGTGGTGGAGCGGTTGGCGCTGTGGGGCGATGCGGCATATCGCGTGTGGTTGCCCGGCAAGGGCGCGGTGTTGCGCGCACGCGCGGCGGAACTGGCGCCGCTGGCCAGCGTGCAGCCAACGGTGGAGCAGTTGCTGCATGCCACGGCGGCAGCCAAGTTGCAGGACGCGCTCGAAGACAACCTGCTGCTGGCACCCATCCAGTCCAGCGTCATCCCGCTGCCGCACCAGCTCTACGCGCTGAATCGGGCCGTGAGCCGCGACCGCGTGCGCTACTTGTTGGCGGATGAGGTGGGTTTGGGCAAGACCATCGAGGCGGGCCTGGTGCTGCGCGAGCTGAAGCTGCGTGGCCGTGCGAAGCGGATTCTGGTGGTTGCGCCCAAGGGGCTGGTGCGCCAATGGCAGGCGGAGATGCGTTCGCACTTTGGTGAACCGTTCCACTTTGTCGAACCGTCCGCACTCGCGGCATTGCGCCAGTGGCGTGGGGAAGATGTCGAGGACAATCCGTGGCGCATGCACGATCAGGTGATCTGCGCACTGGATTCAGTGAAACCGCTGGAAGCGCGGCGCGGCTGGGGTCTGGAACAACTCCAGACCTACAACCGCGAGCGCTTCGAGGACTTGGTGTCGGCGACGTGGGATTTGGTCATCATTGACGAAGCGCACCGCATGGGCGGCAGCACAGAGCAGGTGGCGCGCTACAAGCTGGGCGCGGCGCTGGCGGAAGCCTCGCCTTACTTGGTCGGCCCTGCAAAATTCACCGCAACATCCAACCCAGCGATCCACAGCGGGTTCTGCGCGCCTGCGTGGCCATAGCCAGCGCCGCAGCCCAGATCCACA
>Ga0056903_1000192_pt1 | contig 33479 bp, 28 predicted proteins | sample EBPBio142005_DNA_FD_55025 | JGI IMG/M metagenome (GOLD analysis project Ga0056903, IMG submission 55025) | Wastewater treatment Type I Accumulibacter community from EBPR Bioreactor in Madison, WI, USA - Reactor 1_6/14/2005_ DNA | ecosystem: Engineered > Bioreactor > EBPR > Anaerobic-Aerobic >...
GGATACGGATTCTGCCGGGAGCCTTCCAGGCGCGCAACCCGTTTCTTTGTTTGCTGATCGAATTATGACAATGGCGCGCTAGGTTGGGAGCATTGCCGCAATCGCCCGTGTTCGCGACGATCTTCCATGCGTCAAGCCCATCTGGCGGACGATCGACGAGCAGCACGTCGACGGTATTCGAACCTGCCAGAAGATGTTCAGGATATGCCCCCGCCAGACAGGCAGCATTGACCCGATCCTGGCCGGGCTCATTGTATTCGCTGCTATCTGCGCCGGTATGCTGTGCGGGGTGTTCCCATGAGCCACAACCAAGGCTGGCGCGCTGCGCATTGTCTCGCCGCCGTGATTCCAATCTGCCCCTCGCCAGAAAAAACACTACTGAAGTCGGCTTTGTTGGCCCGGCTGCTGCGACTGTTGCAGGGGGTGCGCTAATGGAACTGATCGCTGCCCGCGATCTGCGCGGCGCGTTCGATATTGCCGGCCTGCCGTTCCCTGATCGCGAGCCGGAAGCAGGCGAAATGCTGCGATTCTCGACCAATGGCAGAGCCGGTGACGCTGCCGGCTGGTGTCGTGTTTTCCCTGACGCCGAGGGCGCCGCTTTCGGCGATTGGCGCACTGGCCAAGACTACAGTTGGCAGCGCCGACGCGAAGGCCCGGCACCGACCGCCGAAGAAAAGGCGCTCTGGCGCGCCAAAGTTGAAGAGTCGCGCCGACTGGCCGCGGCTGACCGCGAATCCGGATATGCCGAGGCAGCGCGCCGGGCGTCCGACGAGTGGGCCACTGGCCGCGCGCCCGACTTCGATCACCACTACCTGCGCGCCAAGGTGATCAGCGTCGAAGGGATGCGCCAAGATGCTGACGGCCGACTGCTGGTGCCCGTGCTTGACGACGCCGGCCGCCTGCAAAGCCTGCAGAAAATCGCCCGCGACGGAAGCAAGCGCTTTCATCCTGGTGGGAAAATGGCCGGTGGCCGCTGCTGGCTTGGCGAGCCTGGCGCCGTTGGCCCGATGGTATTGGCTGAAGGCATCGCTACAGCGGCGAGCATCCGACAGGCGACTGGCTGGCCGGTATGCGCCTGCTTTTCGGCCGGAAATCTTCGGCGAGTGGCTGACAGTGTTCGGCGGCAGTTCGCACACGCTGACATGTTCATTGCGGCCGATGACGACTGGCGAACCGAAGGCAACCCCGGATTGACGAAGGCGACCGAAGCCGCCAAGGCCATCAACGGCAAGCTGATAGTCCCTGACTTCGGCACCAATCGACCGGAAGACGCGACCGACTTCAACGACCTGGCGCGCCTGCGCGGTGAAGATGATGTGCGCCTGTCTTTCCTGGCCGGCACATGGCCCGGCAAAGGGCTTGACGTTGCCGCATGTCTTGCGACCCCGGCGCCGCCGGTGCGCTGGTTTGTCACCGAGCGAATGCCCGCAGGCCGTGCGGGCTTGCTGGCGGCTATCGGCGGAAGCTCCAAGACGCGCCTACTGTTTCACCTGGCAATAGGCGCCTGTATCGGGCGCTTGCCTTGGGCTTGGGAAGTCGCCAGAACGGGCCGCGCTGTGCTGCTGCTGGCCGAAGACACTGCCGCCGATGCTCACTATGCGCTGAGCACTATCGGCCGCACACTAAACGATAGCGAGCGTGAATTTCTGGCTGATCGCCTGACCGTCTATCCGCTGGCTGGCGAGGATGCGCGACTGCTACGGCTGGCGGCCGGTGGGGTATTGATTCCGACCGAGCGCGCCGCCGATCTGATGCGCCGACTGAGAATGGTTCGGGATCTGGCGTTCATCGGGCTTGACCCTGCGCTGGCCCTGACGGATGGCGACGAACTGAACCCGAGTCACCAAAGGCGCCTGGGCGAGCTTGCAGACGGGCTGGCAATCGACACTGGTGCAACCGTGCTTCTGTCGGCGCACGCCGCCAAGGGTTCGCAAGCGCTTGATGAACCGGGCAGCCATACCGCGCGCGGTTCTGGCGCGCTGACCGATTGCGTTCGGTTTGAATTCGTCCTGCGCACGATGACGGCGCAAGAGGCGAGGCAATTCGGGATCAACGACATTGCAGAACGCAAGGCACACGTTCAACTGCTGGCCACCAAGGGCAATGCCCTGCCGCCGTCATCGTTCGCGCCCCTGTGGCTGCGGAGAGGCATCGGCGGGGCATTGGAGCCTGCTGAGCTTGAACGACAGGAAGCCGGTGCTGTTGGCCGGCGAGAACTTGCCGCCCTGAAGATCCTGCGCGAGTTGTGCCGGGAAGCGACACCTGCACTCAAGGACTGGCGCGAGGCGTGCGCCGCTGCCGGCCTGCTAACCGGCAATGCACCGCGTGCGCGCGAATCTTCCATGGAACGGATGCGTGATGCTCTGCTGGACGGTGGGCTGATTGTGGCGGGCGTCTGTCGTGGGTTCTTCACGCCAGTTGAGGACGAAAAATGAGCGCTTTTCTCCCCTCCCTTGCCCGCAAACCCCAAGCCCGCCCGCACCCTAAAGGGTGTGCGGGCATGGCGGGCAGTGGTTTTGCCGTGAATGCGGGCAAATTGCGGGCAAATTGCGGGCATCGTGCGGGCAAGGCTTTTCCCGGTGCTTCGAGGACGGAAGAACGCTGCTTCTCTCGCATGCACGACGGTAGGCCATGAGCGCCGACCTGTTCGGGTTCGAGTCGCCAACGACCGGGCGTACCAACAACAGACCCGAAGCCGCCGCGCTGGCTGAAGTGCTCAGAGTCCTGCGCCATCACCCCGCCGCCGCCTGGGTGGAGCGCCAGAATTCTGGGGTGGCGAGGATTGGCGGGCGGTTCGTTCGGTTCGGGTGGGCTGGCTGTTCGGACCTGCTCGGGATGATGCTGGACGGCCGACTGCTGGCCGTGGAGTGCAAAGCGCCAGCCGGGAAGGTGCGAGCGGAGCAAGCGGAGTTTCTTTCTCTGGTGCGCCGGTTCGGTGGCGTGGCCTTCGTGGCGAGAAATTGCCGGGATGTACTGACTGAACTATCAACCAATGAAACAAAAGCGCAGCAACTGCGCGAAAGGCAAAAGTAGACAAGATGAGCATGCTAAACGAGCACGGGCTAACGCCACAGCAGGAGAGTTTCGCGCAGAAGGTGGTCAGCGGCGAGACGCTATCGGACGCCTATCGGGCCTCGTACAAGGCTGGCCGCATGACCGCAAAGACTATCCACGAAGCAGCAAGCCGGGTCGCTGCTGACGGCAAGGTAGCTGCAAGGTTACGCGCGATGCAGGCGGCTGCGGCCGAGATCGCTACGCTGAAGGCCGCGGATGTTCTGTGGGAGGTAAAGGCGCTGGCCCTGGCCGACGTGGGCGGGATCATGAACGAAGACGGGACATTCAGGCGGCTGCACGAACTGCTGCCGGACCTTCGTCGCGCGGTGGCCTCGTTCGAGGTCGACAAGGATGGCATCGTCAAGTATCGCTTCTGGAGCAAGATCGACGCGCTGGAAAAGGCGATGAAGTACCTAGGCTTGTACGAGCAGGACAACCGGCAAAGGGCCGACCCGCTGCGCGAGCTGCTGGATTCGCTTGGCGGCGCGGTGATCGGCGTGTCGAACGGGAAGTCGCGGAGAGCCGGAGAACGGTAGTGCCTGCCACGGCAGCGGGCGCGATCGGTACGGGTCAGGGCAGCGCTCGGAGATCCCCGCTGCCGGAGTCCGAATGGCTGTCAGTGCAAGCGATCACCGAACAGCTTGAGTAGCTTGGCAAGCCATTTCGGACGGCAATCCCGGTAGCTGTCGTAGACCGGCCTTCGGATATTGGCATTGAATCCAATCCCGATGACGGGGTAACGTCCGGCATCACCTTCAAGGGGAACGTTCACCTCTTCCGCGACGGCCTTGTTGATAGCGCCGCCGTCGCGCTCGGACCTACTGGCATGAGCTTCTCCATTTCGGTCTGCGCCGGTTCCTGACGAGAGATCAGTACATCCAGCAGATGGGCGCACTGTATGGTCAGGACGGCTGAATTCGCAAGCGTGCCCACGCATGGATGGCCGGAGAAGAAGGCGCTGCGCTGCGTGCGAAGGGCGACTCTCACGGGTATATCAGGGCGCGCGGCGTTGATGAGGCTTTGGCCGACCTTGCCGAGATTCTACAAACGGAGCCGGCCGGGTATCAGACGAACGCCCTGATGGCGCGGGCGAAGCGCGCCGGCTGTGGGCCGTTGGGTCGCCCGGTACCGCGGTGGGACTGGCGGAACGACGACCTGTCGTTTCGCGCCTGGTGAAAGCGGGAAACGAAGGCGGCTTTCGAGGATCTGATCAATTCCAGGACAAGGCGACCAGTAGCCCGAAAACATGCGCGCGTATTGACAACGATACCTTGCATCTTTACACTTAGCGTAATAGTGTAACAACTTACTGTAGGCACCTTGTGGAAGCTGAATTCGATGACGAAAACCTCGATCGACTGGAAACCGACGCCCGCTTCATCGGTGGCTTTTCGGCCCCTTTGGTGTCCTTATTCCGGCGACGAATGCAAGCCATACGCAGCGCACTGGACGAACGCGATCTGTACGCCCTCAAGTCGCTACATTTGGAGAAACTAAAGGGGAAACGCAGCCACCAACATTCGATCCGCCTCAATGACCAATGGCGGCTAATTCTTGAATTCAAGGGCAAGGCCCAGAACAAAAAGGTCGTCATCATCGCAATCGAGGATTACCACTAACCTAATGACGCCGACAAAGGTAAGAAAATGACTGAACGGAAATTGGCGGAGGTGTTCCCGCCGGGCGACATCCTAAAGGAAGAACTTGAAGCTCGTGGCTGGACTCAGACCGACTTCGCCGAAATCATCGGTAAGTCGGCGCGATTGGTCAATGAAGTAATCGCTGGTAAGAGGGCGATCACGCCGGACACGGCGCGGGTACTTGCCGATGCCTTTGATACGAGCGCGCAATTCTGGATGAACCTAGAAAGCGCCTACCAACTGTCGAAACTCAAGACAGACGCCTCGCCAGTCAGCCGCCGCGCCAGGCTTTACGGCTTTTTCCCGGTGAAGGAAATGATGCGGCGCGGTTGGGTGTCTGCTTCCGAGAGTCTGGACGTGATCGAAGCGCAATTCTGCAAGTTTTTTTGCCTAGACAATCTCGAGAAGCCTCCTCAGTTCCATAGTTTTGCCGCGCGGCGAACCACCTACACCGAGACCGAGCAATCGCCCGTACTCACGGCTTGGCTGTTTCGTGCCCGGCAAATTGCCAAGGGCGTCAGTGTCGGGCGCTTTACCGAGAGGTCTGCCGATGCTGCCATCAAACAACTCAGGCCGCTGATGAGCAATCCCGAGGACATCCGGCAGGTGCCGCGCATTCTTGCGGATGTTGGCATTCGTCTAGTGCTGGTGGAGCCGTTCCCCGGGATGAAGGTCGACGGCGTTTGCTTCTGGCTTGATGATGGTTCGCCAGTCATCGCGATGACCCTGCGTTACGACCGCATCGACAACTTTTGGTTTGTCCTGATGCACGAACTGCGGCATGTGGCCAACAAGGACGGCCTGGACGGCAATGCGATCATTGACGAAAACCTCGGCGCGGACAATGTCGAAGGCGCGGAGAAGCCAGAATTTGAACGGGTTGCCGATTTCGAAGCAGCCGAAGCCATCATTCCGGCGGCGGTGTTTAATGATTTTACGTTGCGGGTGGGGCCGCTTTACTCCGAAGTCCGCATCAGAGGGTTTGCCGCGCGTATTGGCGTCCATCCCGGGATCGTCGTTGGCCAGCTTCACAACCGCAAGGAAGTACCATTCACACACTATCGCAAGCTGCTGGTCCGAATCAGAGAGCACATCGTCGGTAATGCACTGACTGATGGCTGGGGGCATCACGCCCCCATCATGTAACTTAAGGAGAAGCGCCGATGCGCACCACGCGCGAAATGCTGCAGGAAATTGTTCGCAAGTATCAGGCCGCCAATCAGCCGTGGCCCGCAACCACGCGCGACATGGCGCATTGGGCGATCAACAACCACCTATGGAACCCCAAGCCGTCGGCGATTGTTGACCAGTGCGCCGACCAGCTTTCCCGTGCCATGCGCGAGGAATACATCACCAACTCCAACGGTCGGCGCGTGCGCGCCAAACACGCCGCGACGGTAACCAAGGGTGGCGAGCAACTTGTCTTGTGGGCGGATATCCGTACTGCGGCGCATCCGCACATGCAGATGGCGTTCCAGCAGCGCCGGCATCAGATCGTCGGAGATTGTCGCCAGCTCAAGACAGACGTGGATAGCTACAACGACACTCGTCTACCAGGGCAGCCCATCCAGATGATTTTCGACTTCACCCACGACCTTGAAGAACTGGATCTGGCTGCGTGACATGGCCGCCTTAATTAGGAAGAGTTACTCAACGGCTGAGGAATTTCTCGGCGCTCTCAGGAAAAGCAACGACCAATGGTGGCCTGCTACTGGCAATCCTTCGCCGTGGGTGTTTCGGGGCGTCGGTGATGCAGAGCGATGGACGCTATTGCCTGCCGCGTGGCGTCCAGAAGAGTGCAACAGACTCAAGACGCTCTATTGGAAAGTGCACAAACTAAAACTCTACTTGCATGTCGATGGCGGAGACGATCTAGAGCTCCGCTATTTTGAGTGGTGCGCCGCTGAGAACGAGGCTTTGTTTCAGTTTGCAGAGCTGGCCAACTCAGCTGGATTTAAGGTCGACGCGTCCGAGTACGCGCGAGATCGTAGCCCCATCCACGCTGGCGTCTTAGGGGTCGCCGCAAAAAAGCCAGCTAGAGCAAGTATTGAGCACATGGCTCTTGCCCAGCACCATGGCATTCCCACCCGTTTGCTGGATTGGTCGGAAAACCCTATTGCCGCGGCCTTTTTTGCGGCGTCGCCGCCTTTCCGAAAAGACGCGTTGAAGCCCATCTGCGTCTGGGCTCTGAATAGAGATGAGGTTCACGTGCAAATTGGAACGCAATGCAAGCTTCGTGTCGCCGTTCACGAGCCATCTAGAGGAAACAACTGCTATCTACACGCGCAAGGCGGCATTCTCACCGAGGTTGATAATGTCCACGAGTTTTTTCGTGAGAATCAGCGGTGGCCATCGCTGGAAGACGTCTTCTCCCAGAAGGAAGCTACCCAGCCGACCCTCATTGGGCACTCTCTGGAACATGATCAAGTTCCGCACTTGCTGACACTCATCGCGCGCGAGGGAATGAACTCTGCGGTGCTAATGCCAAGCCTCGACAAAGTTGCCGAGACCGTTGTAGCTACTTGGAACGTGGCGTGTGTTCGCAGCGACGCGGCTAAATAGTGGGCAATTCCGAGAATGACGCTGCCGATATTCCAAAGCTTTTCTGTCCGCGGTGACGGGGTTTGCCATCGCTGACACGCTCACCAGCACCGTCCTCGACGCCGACCGCGAGTAGCACAAGATTCGCCTCGCGGGCATCGACTCTCCCAAGAAGGCCCAGCCCTTCGGCCAGCGCTCGAAGCAATCCATGTCGGGCCTCGTGTTCGGGAAAAAGAAGGGGCGACGTCCAGTGGAACAAGCGCGAGCGGTACCAGCGCATCATCGGCAAGGTGATGGTCGCGGCGCCGAGCTGCCGCGCGACGCGCTGCCCCAAGACGCTCGACGCCGGCCTCGCGCAACTGACGGTCGGCCTCGCCTGGTGGTACCGCAAATACTCGAAGGACCAATCGCCGGAGGATGCCGGGCGGTACGAATTCGCGGAACAGGAGGCGAGGGCGAAACGCGCGGGGCTGTGGGCCGACCGCCAACCAGTACCGCCGTGGGGCTGGCGAAAGGGAGAGCGCTGATGCATGAGAAGCAATTCCCGGAGACGATCGACGAAGCTGTCGACGTGCTAATCGCAGCACTCTCGGACGACGAGAAGGCTAGACTTGCTGCCATGGCGCTGTCTGAGCTGGTCGGACTGCACTTCGGCCTGGGGATGTGGATTCGAAACCATCTCGGGCTATGGAAGGGGAACGACACGCTGATGCGTGTCATCGGCGACGGTGATCCGTCGATCCATCCGGACGACGCTTCGATGGTGATCATCGAGGCGGTGTGGCAGCGGCTGCGGGAGATGGATGGTCGTTTCGAAAAGCACTAGAGCGACCTGAAGGCTACGCTTGAAGGCCTACCCGACGGAGATATTGCTATGTCATTTGACGCGTCACGGCTGATAGCGTAGTCATATCGCCTTGAGAGGGTGTTTCTGCCAGCGTCTAGCCAGCCACTCGAATTCTTGAAACAGCGTATCCCGGTTCTCTGACCGACGTAGCTCTGCTACCATGCCAGACGAGGCGCTCCACACTTTTAGGAAGTTTGAGCACTGCAAGTCTTTGTAAATCTTCTCCTCAAACGCTTTCTTGCGTATCCCGAGGGCGATGAACTCATGGTTGTTGAGAACCTTCAGTATCGCCTCGCGTTCTAGGGCATCCTTTTGGTCGCAGTACCTGCTAAACGGCTCTTTGTTATCGTGCAGCTTGTAAACAAGCTTGATTGCCTCCAGGAGGTCCTTGTCGGTCTTCTGGTGGATGATGTGGTCAATGGTTGCTCGACGCCTTGCTTGGCTGCCATTGTGGTAGATCACTAGCACGGCGCCGATCGCAGACAAAGAAAACGCTGCGGTCTGAATCCAGAACCCCAGCGTCTCCCCCAAATATCTGATCATCTCGGTTGCTTGTGCTGCGTCAGCCATCCCATCCTTCGATAAATTTGCAAGTCATCATGATCTTCTTTCCTTTATGTTGAGATTCTGAACTAAGACAATACACCGACTATTGCAGTTCATTGTGTGTGGTCTACAACGGTTTGTAAAGTGCCAACGTTGCAAGCTCAACGCGGCCAGGAAGTTGGTCGTCGCGAGTGCATGTTGGGCGGCATAGCGGTCACGCTGCTCCCTACCCCGTCGAGACTCGTGGGCAGCTTGGCCACCCATTTCGGCATCACAAGAACCGACTTCACCGTCTTCAATGTACCATCGCTGCGGTCAACTGTGTCGACCTTTTCCTTCAACGTTAGCGCCTTCTCGGAGCAGCTGAGAAGTAGCCCGCTTGTCGCCACCGGGTCCGTAGCGGGCTTCACCTTCAAGCCGATACTCAGTTTGCTCCTCCAGCGAGCTTCCTGGACATCCGATCGGCGCAGGCGTGCACGATCTTGGCCAGCAGCCTTCCTTTCGATCATGAATCCTGGATCCCGGATCAGCGCCGGCAGCGCAGGGTCATCGATGGGGCGGAGGGCGGTGGTGCGCCAGTTGATTGAGCTGGCGATCATAAAAGACCTGGCGTGCGCGCACGAGGCAATTCCCCATTTGCAGACCGCCCGGTCCGGGCGTATGCTTTCCATGTCGCTGCACATCAGCGATGCGAGATTGGCGTCTCGGAGCATAGGCGGACAAACCGCCTGAAGTGCGGTATTTTTTGTCCGCTGCATGCCGTCTAAGTTTTGGGCGGCCGTGCGGGGCAGCTTCGGCTGCACCGGTTCCTATGCCTGGTACGCCAACCCGCACGGCCTGCCCTCCTCGATTGGCGTCGGGGAAGGCGGGAAAATTGCCGCTAGCATAGGAGTCCCACCATGCCCAACATCCCCGGCGCCGACGCGCGCCAATCCCGCACGCTGCAAAGTCTCAACCGCTTCACTCCCGATGGAATCACCGCCCTGGCCGCCCTCGGGCTGGTGCTGCTCGATGCCATCAACAAGGCGTACCTTGCCGTCAACGAGGCCCGGCTATCGCTCGATCTGGCCGTGGCCTACCGGCGCATGCTCGACGACCTGTACGACGTCCAGGACGCTTTGCACGGCGACGCAAGCAAGTTGCCGGCCGCCCTGGCGACATTCCTTGCCACGGTGGAAGGAGGGTGCCAGCAATGTGCGCCAGCAGCCCTATCCAAACCAGTTCCAGCTATACCGTCGGCGCCGATCTCTGCGCGCCGTTCTTCGTCGTCCTGACGATCGACACCAGCCAAGTGGACGCCGAGCAGTTCCGCGCCGATCTGCCGCGGATTGCTGCCAAGCTCGAGGCCTACATCACCGAGGTGCGAGAGGGCGCTGCCCGGAGCTACGGCACTGAGTGAGGCCAGCCCTTGCCGCCTGCGCCCGTTACCACTTCCGTGGTGCGGGCGTTTTCTTTTCTGGCTATGCTCAGGTTCCAACCGCCAATCTCGCAGGCCGTGACCAGATGACGGCTTGAGGCAGCAAGAACAGCACTGCTAGCAGCCTGTCGGACTTTCCAAAAAGATACTTCCGATGGAAATACATAGACTTAGAGTAATCGTACGGTCCGCAAGAGCCTCCAGATAATGCGTGATGCATCTTTCGGGGTGATTTTCGCCAAAAAGTCGGGCTCACGACCGCTGTAATAGCCGAGATTGCCAACAACAACGACATTCAATCAATAGGTTGGATACGGCATATCCGAGATTCCTAAGTCCGACAGGCTGCTAGCCTTTGCCCTCTGCTGCATCACTTGAAAAACTCTGTCGCCAACCGAGTGACAAGAAAGTTCCTGGTTCCTCCGCGCTAGCGATTTCCAACCGAAGCAAGCCGGCAGACACCAACGCACCCAGATCGTCCTTGATGAACCTTCGGTCGGAGTACTCAATCTGTCCGCCGCCGCTCAGTGCATACACATCTGGCTCATTGGTAAACATCGTGCACTCGATGAGCCGCTCAGCACCAGACTCGACCAGCTGCTTGAGAACGGAGATCGCCTGTTCTGACAATTTGACCGTCGGATTTAGAGCCGAGGCGAGACTCTCAAATCCCGCAAATTGACTCGCAAGTTGCTCATTCTGGCTAGCGAGCTGCGACAGGCGCTCGATTAGGTCGGTATGATTGGCGGAGAGCATTCCGGACAGTTCTGTGGAGAGCGCTGCGTCTCGCTCAATCGCCGCCGCGACATCATCGTGGTGCTTTTCCTTGAGCCACGCCATGAACGCAGTGAGCTCTCTTCCGGACCGTTCCTGCTTGAAATTGCAGAGAAGGCTAACGATCGTAGGAAATGCGTCTGCTGCGGCGATAAGGCTGTCCATGGTCTGTCTCGATGGAGGGATTGACGTTTATCTGGCGCCGCCGGCTTCTTTGCTGGGGCATTGATTCGGATTGCTCGAATCTGCCTACTATCCGCCTACCGGCGCCAAACAAAAGACCAAATGACTTCGCGATTGTCCCGCAACTCTTTGTTTCTACTGGTGCCTCCGGTCGGAATCGAACCAACACCTGATGATTACAAATCAACTGCACGACCTTCATGCTACGGAGGCGGCGACGGCTGCCGAGGCCGTGATTATAGCCGAATCGGAATCGTCCGCCAGGCGGTGACGTGCTTGCGTCGTGCCTGGCGGGCGTGTCCGGGGGCTGGCTGGCTGGGCGCCAGGCGAGCCGCCGTTGCGGCCCGGGCGAAGCGCTGCGCTCCTCCCTCAGGTGTCTGATCTAGCGCAACTTCCACCGCTCGGCGTGCTTTCTCCGCAGCGGGCGCGCTGCTAAAATGCCGCGACCCGCAACTCTTGTTGATGGAAGCTCATGCCAACGCCCACGAATCCGTCGGAAATTGCCCGCGAAGCCTTTCGCCTGTTGGCCAGCCGGCGCTTGCCGCCGTCGCCCGAGAATTATCGCGCGCTGTACCACGAGATCGCCGGGACCCCGGCCGGCGCCGCGGCGCCGTTTCCGGAGCGTGAGCTGAAGGCGCTGCTAAGCGCCTTGCCGAAGGAAAAGCCGGCTCAGGAGAGGTTGCTGAAGCGCTTCGAGCAGGCGTTCAAGGGCAAGACCTGGGACGAGCTCAAACGCGGCTTGGGCGAGTTCTTCGCGCAGCTCGGCAAGGAACAGGATCTTCCCTGGAGTGAGCTGTTCGGCGACTTCCTGCGGCAGTGGGAGAGCAAGCAGGCGGGTCTGACCGTGGCCCGCAAGCGCGAGGCGGTGGAGCGGGTACTGGCCGGCGCTGCCGGCAACAGCGAGCTGCTGTTCACGCGCCTGCAGGGGCTGGTCCGCTCGTGGTCGCTGAATGCGCCGATGGCCGAGGAAATCCCCCTCGTCGAGGGCGACAAGGCGGTGACTGCGACGGCCGCCCCGTCGGCCAAGCCGTCGACGGCAGACCTTGCCGCGGCGGCAAAAGCGCAGCAGACCAGCGCGCAGGCTGCCGAGTTGTCGGCCGAGCTGNGCGAGATCTTCGCGTACACGCTGGAAGTGCTCGTTCCGTCACAGCTTCATGACGAGCCGGAGCTGGTCGCCGACGCGAAAGCGTTGGCGCACAAGATTCGCACGGCCACCTCGCGCGCAGCGATGGACGGCTTGCAGGCGAGTATCAAGCGCTTTGCTTTTCGCCTCGAAATCCTCGCCGAAGACCGCGTCGAGCTGCGTGCGGGCCTGCTCAATCTGCTCCAGTTGTTGATCGAGAACGTTGGCGAGCTGGTCGTCGAGGACCGTTGGCTCGCCGGCCAGATCGAGATCGTTCGCGATATCGTCGCCGGCCCGTTGAGCATCCGCTCGATCGGCGATGCCGAAAATCGGCTCAAGGAAGTGATTTTCAAGCAGGGGCAGCTGAAGCACAGCCTCAACGAAGCGCGCGAAAGCCTCAAGCAGATGCTCGCCGGTTTCGTCGATCACCTGGCCGAGTTTGCCGATTCGACTTCGGACTATCACGACAAGATCGAAATCTGCGCCGACCGCATCAGTAACGCCGAAGACATCTCCGAGCTGGAAGACGTGCTCGCGGAAGTGATCCGCGAGACGCAGATCATCCAGCTCAACGCGCAGCGTTCGCGTGACGAGCTGCGCAATGCCAAGCAGAGCGTCGAGGACGCCGAGAAGCGCATCGGAGAACTGCAGGCCGAGCTCGACAAGGCCAGCACCCTGGTGCGTCACGACCAGCTTACCGGCGTCCTCAATCGTCGCGGTCTAGAAGAAGCGTTCGAGAAGGAGACGGCGCGCGCGCAGCGCCGCCAATCGACCCTCTGCGTCGCCTTGCTCGACATCGACAACTTCAAGAAGCTCAACGACAGCCTCGGACACGACGCCGGCGACGCCGCGCTGATCCACCTGACGACGGTCATTCGCGAGACGATGCGTCCGCAGGATACGGTCGCCCGCTTCGGTGGCGAGGAGTTCATCATCCTGCTCCCCGATACGCCGCTCGAGGACGCGCAGACGGCGCTGGTCCGCCTGCAACGCGAGCTGACCCGGCGTATTTTCCTGCACAACAACAACCGGCAGCTGATCACCTTCAGCGCGGGCCTGACCGATCTGCGTGCCGGTGATACGCAGGCTTCGGTCAGCAAACGCGCCGACGAGGCGATGTTCGCCGCCAAGCAGGCCGGCAAGAATCGCGTCTTGCTGGGCTGAGCAGCTGTCGCCGGCCAGGCGGCGGGCAGCGACCGGCGGACGCCGCTCGTGGCGCTACGCTTGCCCGCAGGCTTGCCCGGTCGCCGCGCGCGGCGCGCCGCTGGCCAGGACCCTGAGCACTTCGCCGGCAGCCAGCAGGCCGAAGGTGGCGGTGACGCAGACCGAAGAACCGTAACCGGCGCAGTTCAGTCCGCTGAGCGTCGGTGCTTGCCCGCCCGCCGTGGCGGCTTCGGGATAGCGAAGCGCTTCGCTCGAGAAGACCGCAGCAACGCCGAATTTCTTCTTTGGCTCGCGCGTGAAGCCATGGTCCTTGCGCAGCAGCGAGCGCAGCCTGGCGAGCAGGGGATCCTGGCTGCTCAAGGCCAGGTCGGCGATCTGAATGCGCGTCGCGTCGATCTGGCCGCCGGCGCCACCGGCAGTGATCAGCGGCAGCGCGCAACGTCGCGCGCAGGCGATCATCGCCGCCTTGGTACGCACCTGGTCGATGGCGTCGATCACATAGTCGAAAGGACCGGCGAAAAGCGCATCGACGTTCTCCGGGGTCACGAAATCCTCGACTTCGCTGACCGTGCAGGCTGGATTGATGGCCTGGATGCGCTGCGCCATGGCGCTGACCTTGGCCTTGCCGAACTCGCCGTCGAGTGCGTGTACCTGGCGGTTGACGTTGGACTCGGCGACCATGTCCAGATCGATCAGCGTGATCCTGCCGATGGCCGACCGCGCCAGTGCTTCGGCAGCCCACGAACCGACGCCGCCGACGCCGACGACGGCGACATGAGCGCGCTGGAAGTGCTGCAGTGCGGCCGGACCGTACAGGCGCGCAATGCCCGCGAAGCGGCGCTCCAGATCGGCCGCCCCTTGATCAGTCATCGGGTGTCAGCGGCGCGCCGTATCACCTGGTTGAAAGGCTCGATCCATTCCGGCGCGAACTGCTGGTCGCAGGCGTTGATCTCGGCGATGGCGCGCAGCAGGGAGCGTTTNCGACCACGCTCGGCGTGCTTCAACATCACCGCCTCGAAGGCATCGACGATGGCCAGCACCTTGGCACCGGGGCAGATCCCTGCCCCTTTCAGGCCGCCCGGGTAACCCTTGCCGTCAGGCATTTCATGGTGCTGCGCGACCATCTCGGCGGCGGCTGACCAGCCGCCCATGCGCGACAGCAGGCCGGCGGCGTGTCCCGGGTGCGCGCGCATGATGCGTTGCTCCGCGGCGGTCAGCGCACTGGCCCTGAGCCACACGGATTCGGGAAGAAACATCATGCCGATGTCGTGCATGTAGATGGCGGCTTCAAGTTGCACCGGGTCAATCGGGTCGCCGGCCATCTGATTGGTTTCCAGTGCCAGACGCAGGATGCGCATGGTACGGCCCTCGAAACGCGGTGAGCGCATTTCGAACTGATTGGCGAGCGTCAGAAAGAAAAGCAGGTCGTCGGCGGCTTGCGACCTGGAGCCATCGCCCGGGCCGCGTTTCGTTTCGCCGACCATGACCGGGAGCGGGACAGCGACCGGGCGGCTGCCGGTCACCGCTTCGATCACTTCGGCGACACACGCGTCGAGTCGGGATGGCTTCGCCGCGGCCAGCTTTTCCAGCCCTTCGATCAGGAGTTGAAGCTGCAGGCCGTCGAGTGTCTGCCCGGAGGACAGCCGTTCAACCGCCAGCTCGAGGCGATCGACCGTCAACAGGATGGTTTCGGCAATGGCATCGGTGAACGGGAGCTCGCCGTTGCGCACGCGCACGAGAACCGACTCCATCGGATGCACGATGGCCACGCCCACTTCGACCTTGCACAGTGCGGCGTCGCCCTTGATATTGTGCAGTGTGCGGAACAGATTGCCGACGACCGCGCGTTCAGTGGGATGGTTCCGGAGGTGCGCAACGTCGCGTTCGATCGTTGGTGCGTACTCCCACAGGATGTCGATGAACTCCTGCAGGGCTTCCTGGTCGGTGGNAACTGGCTCACTAAGCGTCGATGCGTCCATGGTTCGAATCCCTGGCTGATCTTTTCCTGCATTTTACCGGATCGCCTGCTCGGCGAAGGTATCCATATTATTAATGGGGCTTCACCGCCGTGCTCGNGCATCCGCCAACGAATATGTCGTAAGGATGCGCTTGAAGGGGGTCGGAGGCACTTGGCATAATGCGCCGAAATGGCCCTTTTCGCGGGATGCTGGGCTACACTGCGCTTTTTTTCGTTTATGAGGATCTCCGATGCCCATTGTCACCACCCCCAGCGGTCTCCAGATTGAGGACATTATCGCCGGTAGTGGACCGGTCGCCTGCTCTGGGCAGCACGTCATCGTGCATTACACCGGCTGGCTTGCCGACGGCACGAAGTTTGACTCGAGCGTGGACCGCAACGAACCCTTCCGCTTTCCGCTGGACGGAAAACACGTGATCGCCGGCTGGGAGGAAGGTGTCCCGGGAATGTGCGTGGGCGGCATCCGCCGGCTGATCATTCCGGCCGATCTCGCCTACGGTGCGCGCGGTGCCGGCAGCCTGATTCCGCCCCACGCCAAGATCACCTTCGAAATCGAGTTGCTGGACATCGCCTGATTCATGGCCGATCGGCCACGCAAGCCGCAGGGCGTAGCCCCGGGAACCGGGGCCGCGCCGGCTTCCCGCGCGCCGCCAGCGGCCGATGTCAAACCGGCAAGGGTGGTACGCCGGATTCCGGCAGGCTCGGTCTCGTCGGCTGCGTCGACACGCTCCGCGGCGGGTCCGTCGCCCGCGCCGGCCAGGCCCGCCGCCGCAAGCAGCGAGGCTCCGCAAGCGGGCGTTCGTATTTCCAAGCTGATGGCCGAGCGCGGCCTGTGTTCGCGGCGCAACGCCGACGACTATATCGCGCGCGGCTGGGTTTTCGTCGATGGGCGGCGGGTGAGCGAACTCGGCACCCGCGCCGACCCGTCGGCGGTGATCGTTCTCGACAAGCAGGCGCAGGCGTGCCAGCAAAGCCGCATGACGATCCTGCTGCACAAGCCGATGGGCTACGTTTCCGGGCAGCCGGAGCCCGGTTTCACGCCCGCGGTGACGCTGATTCAGCCCGAAAACCAGCTGTGCACGCCGGACACGCCCGCGTTTCATCCTTCATGCCTCAAGGGTCTGGCGCCTGCCGGCCGCCTCGATATCGATTCGACCGGCCTGCTCGTGCTGACCCAGGATGGTCGCGTCGCGCGCCACCTGATCGGCCAGGATAGCAGCGTCGACAAGGAGTATCTGGTTCGNGTCGAGGGCCAGCTTGACGGCAAGGGCCTGGCGCTGTTGAATCATGGCCTCAGCCTCGACGAGCGGCCACTGAAGCCGGCCAAGGTCGAGTGGCTGAACGACGATCAGCTGCGCTTCGTGCTCCGCGAGGGACGCAAGCGTCAGATCCGGCGCATGTGCGAGCTGGTCGGCTTGCGCGTCCGTGGCCTCAAGCGCGTGCGCATCGGCGCCGTCAGACTCGCCGACCTGCCGCTCGGCCAATGGCGATTCCTGCGCCCGGACGAGGTATTTTGAGGCTTCGGCAGTTTGCCGCGATAGTCCTTGTCAACTTGGTCAGTAGGGAGCAATAACCCATGTTTGATCTTTTCAAATCGGCGCCGTTTAGCGANCCGCAGCTTGGCGAGCTCGTGCGCTCGCGCGGCCACTGGCGCGGCTCGATCAGCCTTGGCGCCGACGANAGCGTCCCGCTGGCGGTCTCCGGGACGCGCAACGAGCCCGACGCACAGGCCTTGCAGGCGGCGCGAGAAGTCGCCACGCGCTTTGCCGGCTGGCGGCCAACCATCGAACAGGCGCTGCTNGAGCATTACGGCCCGTATGCGGAATCTCTGGCGCGGGGCGAGCTGAGCGAAGCGAGTGCCGCTTTCCCCAGGCTGGCGGACGCCAGTCAGGTGTGGGGGGCGGTGTCGCTGGTCGCCGTTACGGTCTCGTCGCTGGATGGCAAGGCGAGCACCGAGTTGGCCTACAGCACGCTCTGGGATGAAGAGCACACCGTCGGCGCCTGCTTTGAGGGCGACGAGTTCATCGAACTTTGTGGCAGCGTCGTGCCGGTGTGAACGCGGCGATCTCGACCGGCCGCCGGTGAACGCCGNCTGATCGGCAGGCAGCGCTCAGAGAAAGACCGGTTCCGGCACGAGTTCGACGGCGAAGCGTTCGCGTACGGCGGCCTGAACGGCCTGCGCCAACGCCAGCACGTCGGCGCCGCGTGCGCCGCCGTGATTGACCAGCACCAGCGCCTGCTTGGCGTACATCCCGGCGCGGCCCAGATCCCTGCCTTTCCAGCCGCTGTGCTCGATCAGCCAGCCGGCGGCGAGCTTGACCCGGCCGTCCTGCTGCGGGTAGCGCGGCAGATCGGGATGGGCAATGGCCAGGCTGGCGGCGACCGACGCGCTGACCACCGGGTTGTGGAAGAAGCTGCCGGCGTTCGGCAGCGTCGCCGGGTCGGGAAGCTTGCGGCTGCGGACGCGGATCACCGCCGCGGCGATTTGCCCGGGCGTACAGGCGGCGGGCGGGTTGCTGACCTGCTGGCGCTCGATTTCGGCGGCGAGGTCGCGGTAGGCGAGCAGCGGCTGCCAGGCTTTCGGCAGACGGAAGGTCACCCGGGTGATCACCCGCTGCCCGCTCAGGTGCCAACCTTCCTGCTTGAAAACGCTGTCACGGTAGGCCAGGCGGCAGTCGTCGCGATCGAGGCGCAGGGCTCGGCCGGTGACCATGTCGATGGCTTCGACGGCGTGCAGGCGCTCGCCGACTTCCAGCCCATAGGCGCCGATATTCTGGATCGGTGCAGCGCCGACCGTGCCGGGAATGAGCGCCAGATTCTCCAGGCCGGGCCAGCCCCTGGCCAGCGTCCACAGTACCAGCTGGTGCCAGTTCTCGCCGGCGCCCACGCGCAGGTACCAGGCGTCGTCGTCTTCGCCGATCAGCTGGCGACCGCGAATCGCCATGTGCAGGAGCAGGCCGTCGAAGTCGCCGGTGAGCACCAGGTTGCTGCCCGCACCGAGGACGAAGCGGCGACGGCGGTGATTGCCGGCGAGCGCTGCCAGTTGCGCGCTGGCGTCGATTTCGGCGAAAAACGCCGCCCGCCCCGGCAAGCGCAGCGTGGTCCGTGCGCCGAGGTCGACGTCGCGCACGACGAAGTCGGGCAGATCGTGCGCGCTCAGCTTGCGGCCTCCCGTTCGGCGCCTGCCCGTTTGCCTAGAGCAGAGGGGCCAGCCAGCGTTCGGCTTCGGCGACGCTGAAGCCGGCGCGCGCCGCCCAGTCTTCGAGCTGGTCGCGCGCGATCTTGCCGACGGCAAAGTAGCGTGCCTGGGGGTGCGCCAGATAGAAGCCGGCCACCGCCGCCGCCGGCGTCATCGCGAAATTCTCGGTCAGCCCCATGCCGGCGTTGGCCGGCGCGTCGAGCACTGCGAAGAGCGCGCGCTTGGCAGTGTGGTCGGGGCACGCCGGGTAGCCGGGCGCTGGCCGAGTGCCGCGGTAGTCCTCGCGGATCAGCGCTTCGCAGTCGAGCGTCTCATCGCTCGCGTAGCCCCAGTAGTCGCGCCGCACCTGCGCGTGCAACCATTCGGCACAGGCCTCGGCGAGGCGGTCGGCAAGCGCTTTCAGGATGATCGCGTGGTAGTCGTCGTGCGCCGCGGCGAATTCGGCGAGCTTGCCTTCGATGCCGAAGCCGGCGCCGACGGCAAACGCCCCCAGCCAGTCCGGCGTACCGCGCTCGGCGACGAAATCGCTCAGGCAGTAGTGGGGTTTGCCCGTCGGGCGCTCCTGTTGCTGGCGCAGATTGTGCCAGCTCATCAACTTCTCGCGGCGCGCTTCGTCGGCGTAGATCTCGATGTCGTCACCGACGGCGTTGGCCGGGAANAGGCCGAAGACGGCGTTGGCGCTCAGCCATTTCTCGGCAATGATCGTGTGCAGCATCTTCTGCGCGTCGGCATAGACTTCGCGCGCCGTCTCGCCCACCAGCGGGTCGTCGAGGATCTTCGGGAAGCTGCCGGCCAGATCCCAGGTCTGGAAGAACGGTCCCCAGTCGATGAACTCGGCGAGCGTTGCCAGGTCGATGTCACGCAGCACGTGCAGCCCCGGTTTGCGCGGCGCGAGCGGCCGGTAACCCGCGTCGGGGTCAGCCTTGAAACGGTTGTCGCGTGCCGCGGCCAGGCCGACCAGCTGGACTCCCTTCTTGTTGGCGTGCTGTGCGCGCAGTTTTTCATAGTCGGCGGCGACCTCGCTCTTGAAGCTGGCCGCGTGGTCGATCGACAGCAGCTGGGTGACAACACCGACGGCGCGCGAGGCGTCGGGGACGTAGATCACCGGCCCGCTGTAGTTCGGCGCGATCTTGATCGCCGTATGCGCGCGGCTGGTCGTCGCGCCGCCGATCAGCAGCGGCACTGGCGGGCCGCCATCGGCGCCGTCGGCAAAGCCCAGGCGCTGCATTTCGGCGGCGACGTGACTCATCTCCTCGAGTGACGGGGTGATCAGGCCCGACAGCCCGACCGCCTGCGCGCCGTGTTCCCTGGCCGCGTGCAGGATCTTGTCGCAGGAGACCATCACCCCGAGGTCGACGACGTCGTAGCCATTGCAGCCGAGGACGACGCCGACGATGTTCTTGCCGATGTCGTGAACGTCGCCCTTGACCGTGGCGACGACGATCTTGCCCTTGCTGCTCACCCCGGTACGCAGTTTCTCGGCTTCGATATAGGGGATCAGGTGGGCGACCGCCTGCTTCATCACCCGCGCCGACTTGACCACCTGCGGCAGGAACATCTTGCCGGCGCCGAAGAGGTCGCCGACGACGTTCATGCCGTTCATCAGCGGTCCTTCGATCACCGACAGCGGCGGCTTGCCCGCGGCTTCGAGCGCCGCACGGCATTCTTCGGTGTCGTCGACGACGAAGTTGTTGATGCCCTTGACCAGCGCGTGCGTCAGGCGCTGTTCGACCGGCAGCTCACGCCAGCTGAGATCGGGGCCGGTATCTTTGGCCTTGCCCTCCTTGACGGTCAGCGCGAACTCGACCAGCGCTTCACCGGCTGCCGGGCTACGGTTGAGGACCACGTCCTCGACCTTGTCGCGCAGCGCCGGGTCGAGGTCGTCGTAGACGCCGAGCATGCCGGCGTTGACGATGCCCATCGACAGCCCGGCCTTGACCGCGTGATAGAGGAAGACGGTGTGGATCGCCTCGCGCACCGCGTCGTTGCCACGGAACGAGAAGGAGACGTTGGAGACGCCTCCCGAGATCTGCGCACCGGGCAGATTGGCGCGGATCCACTTGCACGCCTCGATGAAGTCGACGGCGTAGTTGTTGTGCTCCTCGATGCCGGTGGCGATGGCGAAGATGTTCGGGTCGAAGATGATGTCCTCGGGCGGAAATGCCGCCTGCTCGGTGAGCAGCTGGTAGGCGCGCGCACAGATTTCGGTCTTGCGCGCGTAGGTGTCGGCCTGGCCGCTTTCGTCGAAGGCCATCACCACGACCGCTGCGCCGTAGCGTCTGGCCAGCCGCGCCTGGCGCAGGAATCCGGCCTCGCCCTCCTTCATCGAGATCGAGTTGACGATGCCCTTGCCCTGGATGCACTTGAGGCCGGCCTCGATGACCTCCCATTTCGACGAGTCGATCATGATCGGCACGCGCGAGATGTCCGGCTCGCTGGCGATCAGCTTGAGGAAGCGCTCCATCGCCGCCTTCGAGTCGAGCATCGCCTCGTCCATGTTGATGTCGATGACCTGCGCGCCGTTCTCGACCTGCTGCCGGGCGACGGCCAGCGCGTCGTCGAAGCGGCCTTCGAGAATCATCCGTGCGAAGGCCTTCGAGCCGGTGACGTTGGTCCGTTCGCCGACATTGACGAACAGCGATTCCTTGCCGACGTTGAAGGGTTCGAGTCCGGAGAGGCGCAGTTTCCGCTCGACCTGCGGCACGGCACGCGGCTTGACGCCGCTGACGCCCCTGCTGATCGCCGCGATGTGTTCGGGCGAGGTGCCGCAGCAGCCGCCGACGATATTCACGAAGCCCTGCCGGGCCCAGTCGGAAACTTCCGCGGCGAGCTGCTCCGGCGTCTCGTCGTAGCCGCCAAAGGCGTTCGGCAGCCCGGCATTGGGATACGCGGAGATGAAGCAGTCGCAAATGCGCGACAACTCTTCGACGTACTGGCGCAACTCAGCGGCGCCGAGCGCGCAGTTCAGACCGAAACTCAGCGGCCGAACGTGGTTCAGCGAGTTCCAGAAAGCCTCGGCAGTCTGCCCGGATAGCGTCCGCCCCGAGGCGTCGGTGATCGTTCCCGAGATCATCACCGGCCAGCGTCGTCCCACCTGCTCGAAGTACTGCTCGACGGCAAACAGCGCGGCCTTGGCGTTCAGCGTGTCGAACACCGTCTCGACCAGGATGATGTCCACGCCACCCTCGCAAAGTCCGCGCACGGCTTCGCTGTAGGTGCCCACCAGTTCGTCGAAGCTGGTGTTGCGGTAGCCCGGATCGTTGACGTCCGGCGAGATCGACGCCGTACGCGACGTCGGCCCGAGGCCGCCGGCGACGAAACGTGGCCGGCTCGGGTCGCGGGCGGTGAACTCGTCGCAAACCGAGCGTGCGAGCTGGGCGCCGGCGACGTTCAGCTCGTGGACGATGGCTTCGAGGTGGTAGTCGGCCTGCGAGACGCTGGTCGAGTTGAAGGTGTTGGTTTCGATGATGTCGGCGCCCGCCGTCAGATACTCGGCGTGAATTGCGCGGATCAGATCGGGCTGGGTGAGCACGAGGAGGTCGTTGTTGCCTTTCAGGTCGTGCGCGTGCCCGGCGAAGCGGCTGCCGCGGTAATCCGCTTCCTGCAGCCGATGGCGCTGGATCATCGTGCCCATGGCGCCGTCGAGAACGAGAATCTTCCTTTCGAGGCAGGCTTTGAGTTCGGCGGTACGGTCCGGCTGCATGGCTATTCCTTGTCTACTGGTGCGGCGCTGCAAAACAAAAAACCCGTCGGCGCAAAGCTCGACGGGTTCTGATCTGGCTTCGCTTTAGCGGTATTTTTAACGCGCCCGCAATCTGTTTACGTCAAATCGGCGCGAACCCGGCATGCTAGCCGGGCAGGACGCGAATCTACCCGTCGGGGAAAAGCTTGTCAAGCCAGCGGTTTTCCCGCGGCTTTTCCCGACTTGCCGCTTTTCTTGCCGACGCCGGGGCCGTTAGGTGAGCAGTCTCTTCGCGTCGCTCAGTGTATTGCGCAACAGCGTGTCGACAAACGCCAGCGGCTTCCGGACATCGAAATCCACTGTCCAGCGCAGCGGCGTGGAGAATATCGCCAGCTCAACGTCCGCCTTGAACAACTCGCCTCGTTCAATCGCCTTCAGGCGGGCGGAGAGCGTGACCCGCCGGACATCGATCAGACCCCCGGCGTGCGCCGCGGCGTACTCCGACACCCGCAACATCGCTGCGGAACCCTGCCTGACGCCTTCCAGGCCGGCTTTGGCGCTCTCGAAGGCGAGCGCACTGGAACCTTGCTTGACCAGCTCAAGCGAATGGCTGGCAGCTTCCAGGGCGAGGTAGACGGACGACTGCCCGACCCCGGCCAGGCTCTGTTCGGCGGCATCGAGAGCCAGGCGGCCGCCGATCTCTACGGCGCTCAGCGTCTGCTTCGCCAGCTGCCAGGCGCTGAAGTCTGCGCCTGTCTGCGCCGCGGCAACGCTTCTCCTGGCCGCCTCCAGGACGCCGTAGCGGCCACCGATTCGAGCCGCCTCCACGCCTTTCTTCGCGACCTCCAGGGCGCCGTACTCGCCGCCGAAACGCACCCCTTCGAGCGCTGCCTTGGCGGCTTCGAAGGCGCCAAACTCGACGCCCTTCTGCACTCCCGTGAGCACCCCTTCAGCGGCATAGAGAACACCCTGCGCGGCGCGCATGGCGGTTTCCAGGCCGGCGATCTTCGCCGCGAGGTACGGCGCCTTGTACGACTTGGTCCAGCTCAGATGCTTCAGCTCGTGCACCGCAGCATCGCGCTCGCGCGCCAACGAGCCGACGGCTTCCCTGGCCGTCCTGACCTTGCTCGCCGCTCCCCCCATGGCGTTGCTGTACGCCTTCTGCGCGCGACTCACCTCGTTCCTGGCGTTGATCATCGCCGCGTCGTAATCGTGCTGCGCCTTGCTCAGCGCTGCCTGCGCGCTGCGCATTCCGCCGTCGTAGTCGGTCTGCGCCTTGCGCAGAGCCTTCTCGGCGTTCGCCAGCGCCTTGTCGAAAGCCTGCCTTGCTTTCGCGACATCGCGTTTCGCCTGCTTCAGGGCGCGGGCGTATTTTTCTCCTTCGCTGGCCACCGCCTGCTGGCACTGTTCGAGCAAGCGGCTCGCGTCGGCCTGCGCCCGCTCAAGCGCCTTCTTCGCCTTGTCGAATTCGGCCTTGTAAATCCGCTCGGCCCGGTCAACGTCTCTCGTCGCCGCCTTGAGGTCCGTTTCGACGACGCTGGTTGCTGCGTGCAGTTTGCGCGCCAGGTCATCTTTCAGATACGCGGTCAGTTGATTGTCAAACTCTCCAGCGAGCAGGAAATCCAGTGTGGCGGGTTCGCCAATCGAGCCTTCGCTGACGCCGTCGATCTGGTAGCTCAGGAGGCCAAGAAAACTCTGCCGGAAATGAAATTCGATCCCCCGGTTGGAGATGTCGGCAATGACAGCGGCGCTTGCACCGAGGAAATCGATGGCGCCGTCGACCAGGAGCGATTGTCTGGCGGTGGTCAACTGCAGATCAAGAATCGCGTTCCGGCCTGCTTCGCCAGATATTTTNAGCGGGCCGATCNTGAGCCGGTCGAGATGAGCTTTGGCGACAACGCCGTCGTCGGACAGGCGCGTGTACGCGGCAGCCTTCCTGCCAAACAACACGAGATCGCAGGCGAAGCTGAAACCGCGCTCAAAGCTGATCGTGCCAATGCTTCCACCNGCCGGCGCACAGTAGATCTTGAGTTCGTGCAGGGTGAAAAAATTGGGGACGGCGTCCGCCGGCAGCTTCAGCTTCGATACCTGTTCGGCAAAACTCACCAGGTTGGCTGGCGACAACTCCTGCAGTTCGCCATAGAGGATCTCCTCGCTGGGATCCTCGGAAATCTTCACCGCCATATTGGCGGTGACGTCGCCCAGCACNAGACCGCCGGCGAAGCCGAAGTCGGATGGCGTGCCGGTCGTCAGAAAGACGGGATAGAGTATGCCCAGTTCCAGCGCCAGCGCGGGACCGATCCTGAGGCCTTGCACACCGAAAGGGTTCTGCCAATAGGCTTTCATGGTTCCCGAGCCGGAAGCGCCCTCGATCCCCACCGCCAACTGGGCGTCGAAATGCAATACTTCATCCTGCCGGGGAACGCTCACGTCCAGACCGAAGATCAGGTTGAACGACGGCTTTGGCGAAATCACGATCCTGACCTGGAAGGGATTGCAGGCGACCGAGTTGCCGAGCTGCAGCCGNGTGTCGGGCAGGGCAATGCCAATGTCGACGCCCTTCCCGTAGTAGGCCGACAGTTCGAGACCCACTTGCCTGTTGCCCGTGAGATCCGAAAGCGCCGGGATCTCCTGCAGCACGCACATCAGTTGCAGACCCTTGCGCACGGCAAAGGAAAAATCGGGATCCTCCGTCCGGCCGTCGTGCGAGGCGTAGATGAACGCCGCCTTGGAAAAGGTCAGCGAGTCGACAAAGGTCTTTCTTGCCGCGGGAATGATCGCCGAGAAAGCAAAACTCTCGGCGTGGATGGCGGCATAGACAATCGCCGTCCAGCCGTCGGCGCCCTTTTCGTAGGCCAGCCTGCAATCGAGCTCCAATCCTTCGATGACGGCCTGGCCGACGACGGCGAATTGACTCGCCCGACCACTGGCAGCGGTGAAGAACTGCATCTGCAGCCGTGCCTTCTTCACGGTGAGCGGTCCGATCGTCAATTCCCCAAGGTCGCCGGTGAAGGCCATTCCGCTGGAAGATATCTGCGCCAGCGCCTGACACTGGTGACCGTGCGCCTGCAAGCTGGCCCCCAGGGTCACGCCTTCTGCCAAAGCCTGCTCGCCGAGCTTGCATTTGGCCGTCGCCATGGCGAGGTGGACTTCGCTCAGCGTCACCGCGAAATCCGGCAGGGCGAGGCTCAGAGAGGTGACCTCCTGATAGAGGGCTTGCAGGTCGGTCAGCGAAAAATCACCGATCTCGGCGTACAGGGCACTGTATTTCCGGTTCAGGACGCCGCCGAGCGCGTAGGTCTTGCCGGCGGCGTCAAGCTTGGCCTGCAGCCGTATGGATTTCTCCCCGCCTACCGCGAAGTCGGCTTTCAGCTCCTTGAGCGACAAGGTCGAGATGCCGAACAGTCCGTCCACCCGCGCGGCTTGCGCGCTGACCTTCAGCGCTTTCCCGGCGTATTCGATTCGACAGCGGCAGTCGACCGCCTGGTGGCCGAGGTTCGCGAGCGCCACCTTGCCCTCCAGGCTCGGCAGCACGCTCCAGGCCGTCGCTGCGCCTGGCGAAGACTTCGCCGGCTTGATTTCGACACCGAGCTGCAGATCGCTGAAGACGACATCGTCGCCGAGCGCGACGTGAAAGCTGGCGGCGCTGGTCAGGATCATGCCCGACGGCCGGAGTTTCTGCGCCAGGTCCTGATTGCTGACGTCCAGCGTGCCGCCGACCAGCAGACCTTCGTCCTGCCTGATGAACTTCTGCAAGGGCCGCAGCAGGGCGCTGCGCATGCGCAGGATACCGCTGAAGATCAGACGCGACTTCTCCTGGTCGGCCTTCAGGACGACTTTTACCTGGTCGAAGACAAAGTCCTGATTGCTGCTGCTGGCGAAGTCTGTGAAGAGCAGATCGAAGGTAAAGCCGTCCTCCTGGAGGTCGAGGCTCGAGCGGCTGGTCCCGTCATCCGATTGCGCGACACGAATGCTGACGCCTTTCTTTCCCAGCGCGTCGGTGCTCGCGACAAGGGCCTTGCCGCCGGGCGTCGCAGCAACTGGCGCCAGCACGGCCCGCTTCGCCGTCGCGGCTTTCCCCCTGGCGACTGGCGCTGCTGCGGGGATCGGCGTGTCGGCCGTCGGCATGACGACAAACTCGTTGTTCACCACAGTCGCCAGACGTACGGATCTGAGCGACAGGCCCGGCAGGGATTTTTCAAACGCTTCTGGTGCGGTCATGGGAGAGTCCTCCAGTCATTCGCTGAAACACACACGGGGAAATCGGGAAGTCGAGCAGCACTCTGCAGGCGGAGCGTCGCGACGCGGGCTTGGCCGTTTTTTTTTCTGAGCGTCGAGTCCCGCTTAAGTTCTTGCGCCGTTCCCTGCTCGGCCCGCGGCACGCCGGGCGAGTGCCGCGGCAATCCCACTGCGCGCAAGCGGTCAGTGATTGCTATGATCGCTCCTGTTTCGCATGCGCGGTGTCGCCAGGCCCCGTACTCGGCGCGTGCTTCTGCGCCCTGCGCCGCAAGCATCCGAACACGACGGCGAGCAGTGAAACGCGGCAATCAGGAGGCAGCAGCCCATGGCAACCCATCGCGAAAGTCGCGCCATTGCGCTCCCCGCCGAGTGCCTGTTCGATGTCGTCGCCGATGTCGAACGCTACCCCGAGTTCGTGCCGCTGGTCTGCGAGGCGAGGATCGTTCGCCGCGAAGAGGCGGCCTACGAAACCGAGCAGAGCCTGGCGCTCGGGCTGCTGCTGCATCGCTTCCGCACGCGCACCGAACTCGACCGACCGCACCGGATCAGCGTTCGTTCCAGCGATCGCTCGTTCGCTCACTTCGACATCCTCTGGGCCTTCACGCCGCTCGCCGACGATCGCTGCCACGTCGACTTCGCGCTCGACTGCGAGACCCGCTCGCTGTTCCTGATGCCGGTGATCCAGCTCATGGTCGTGCCGATGGCCGCCGGCATGGTCAGCGCCTTCGAAGCGCGAGCGCACGCTCTGGCCGCGAAAAGCGGCGGTGGCGCCGGCCCGGGCGGGTAAAATGCGAGGCTTCTCGAATCAAGGATTTTCCCGTGAGCCAGGAGCCCAGCAGTCATTCGGCGAGCATCGCCGCAGTCGCCAGCACGAACTTCATTCGCAACCTCATCGAAGCCGACCTTGCTGCCGGAAAGCACGTGGCGCGCCGATGGTCGGGCCAGCCCGGGCCGGCCGCGCAGCAACTCGCCGGTGAACTCGACCCGGCCCGGATCCGCACGCGCTTTCCGCCCGAGCCGAACGGCTATCTGCACTTCGGCCACGCCAAGTCGATCTGCCTGAACTTCGGGCTGGCGCAGGACTACGGCGGTCGCTGCCACCTGCGTTTCGACGACACCAACCCCGAGAAGGAAGAGCAGGAATACGTCGATTCGATCATCGATGCCGTGCATTGGCTCGGCTTTTCCTGGGAAGGCCCGCTCGTCGAAGGGTCGGCCGACAGCGAGTGCAACCTCTATTTCGCGTCCAACTACTTCGACTGGATGGTCGCCTTCGCCGAATACCTGATCAGCAGCGGCCACGCCTACGTCGATAGCCAGAGCGCCGAGGAAATGCGCGCCAGCCGCGGCACGCTCACCGAAGCCGGCGCCGATTCGCCGTTCCGCCAGCGCAGCGCCGACGAAAGCATGGACCTCTTCAAGCGCATGCAGAAGGGCGAGTTCCCCGACGGCGCGCACATCCTGCGCGCGCGTATCGACATGGCCGCCGGGAACATCAACCTGCGCGATCCGGCGATCTACCGCATTCGCCACGCCAGCCATCACAACACCGGCGACCGCTGGTGCGTCTATCCGATGTACACCTACGCGCATCCGATCGAAGATGCGCTCGAGAACATCAGCCACTCGATCTGCACGCTCGAGTTCGCCGACCAGCGACCTTTCTATGACTGGCTGCTCGAGCGGCTGGCCGAAGGCGGGCTGTTGCAGCGGCCACTGCCGCAGCAGATCGAGTTCTCGCGACTGAACCTGACCTACATCGTCCTCTCGAAGCGCAAGCTGATCCAGCTGGTCGAGGAAAGGCACGTGAGCGGCTGGGACGACCCACGTTTGCCGACGCTGGTCGGCGCCCGCCGGCGCGGCTATCCGGCGGCCGGTTTTCGCCTCTTTGCCGAGCGCGTCGGCGTTTCGAAATCCGACTCGCTGATCGAGTACTCGCTGCTCGAGGATTGCATGCGCGAAGTGCTCAACGACGCGGCCGAACGCCGCGTCGCGGTGCTCGATCCGCTCAAGCTGATCATCGACAACTACCCGGCCGGAGAAAGCGAGGAGTGCTTTGCGCCCAACCACCCGCTGAAGCCGGAAACCGGCAAGCGCGCGATGCCCTTTGGCCGTGAGCTGTGGATCGAGCGCGAGGACTTCATGGCCCAGCCGAGCAAGGGTTACCACCGCCTCTACCCGGGCAACATGGCCCGCCTGCGCTACGGCTATGTCGTCAAATGCACCGGCTTCGACCGTGACGACAGCGGTGTCGTCAGCGCCGTCCATTGCGAATACTTCGCCGACTCGAAGAGCGGCACGCCCGGCGCCGACGGCTACAAGGTCAAGGGCAACCTGCACTGGATTTCGGTAGCCGAGGCCTGTCGCGCCGAAGTGCGCCTGTACGACCGGCTGTTCGCCGTTCCGTCACCGGGCGCCAGGCGCGACGGTGACCCCGAAGGCGTCGAGCGCGATTTCCGCGCTGACCTGAATCCGGACAGCATGCGCGTCATCCAGGCCTGGCTCGAGCCCTCGCTGAAGGGCGTTCAGCCCGAAGAGTGCTTCCAGTTCGAACGGCACGGCTATTTCGTAGCCGATCGCCTCGACTCGCAGCCTGGCGCGCCGGTCTTCAACCGCACGGTGACGCTCAGGGATTCCTGGTCGGTAAAGGGCGGCGCGCGCAAGTAGGGAGTCCCTGTTGGCGTCGCGCCGCGTGGCCGTCACTGCGAGGAGCGAAGCGACGCGGCAGTCCAGGGAGCACCTGTCCGGTCACGCGTTGAAACCTGGGGCACCGCGCCAGGAGCGCCGTCCGTCCTGCCGTCGCCGCTCCCGCCGCGCCTACAGCAACTCCAATACCTTCTCCGGCGGCCTGCCGAGAACCGCCCGCTCGCCGCGCACGACGATCGGGCGCTCGATGAGAATCGGGTGTGCGGCCAGCGCGTCCAGCCACTCGTCGTCGCTCAGCGAACGTCCGGCGTAGTTTTCCTTGAACACCGCTTCGCCGCGACGCACGAGTTCCGCCGGTTTCATTCCCAGCTTGTCGAGCAGCGCGCGCAGCTCGTCCCGGCTTGGCGGCGTCTTGAGATAGTCGACCACCTCCACTTCGAAGCCCCTGTCAGCGATCAACTGGCAGGCGGCACGGCTCTTCGAGCAGCGGTTGTTGTGATAAATGCGCAGCGGAATGTCGCCCATCGATGACCCCTGGAGAAAGAAAACGCGTGTTCGCCACGCGACGAGCCCCGCCGCAGCGGGGCTCCGGGCAAACCAGCGAGGTCGCCTACAGCGCCTTGCGCCGGCCGGTCACCAGCAGACCGACGAAGCCGATCGCGAACAGAAGAATGGCGCTCGGCTCGGGCACTGCGGAGAAGAACCTTGCCGCCAGGATCTCATGCGTCCTGGTCGTCGGGTGTACCCCGTCCCAGAACATCCAGGTGGCCGGATTGCACTGACCGTTGAGGAGGTTATTGACGCAGGCCTGGTCCGTGACGTCAAAACCATAGGCGCCCTTGTTGGCGATGATCTCGCTGAGTGTCGCGGCGGTATCGAACTGGACGATCTCGAGCGAGGGCAGTGCCGCATCGAGCGCGCTCATCGCCAGCCCAAGACTGTTGTTGAAGAGGGCGCTTAAGCCCGACAGGCCGACGTTACCGAGAAAGCCGGGGGTTTGCCCGAGGTCCGGCATGTTCGCNACCAGNACGTGTTGCGCGCCGGCTGCGGCCAGCGTCTGCACCGTGGCCACGATGTTCGCGACGCCATTGCTGATCACGTTGGCGCCACCGGCGGAACCGGGCACGATCCCGGGCAGCGTTGCGGTGGTATCCGCGTAAAACACGTCGTTCGGGAACAACCACACGACGAAGAGCGAAGTCGCCGGGTCGAAGACCGGGCTCTGGGTCGCGAAGGACGCCAGCTGCCAGGCGTTGCTTTTCTGCGCGTAGACCGGCTGCAGCGCGACGGGCACGTTCGGATTGACCGAACTGAAGCTCTCCAGCCCGGTGGTCGCGCCGCCGATCGCATAGTTGGTTCCGCCGGCCAGCGAAGGCCCGAAACTGGTATTGCCCGGGTTGTACATGTTCCACAGATATTCGACGGCGACCGGGCCGTTCGAATACTGACCGTTGTAATAGGGCGGCGGCGGGAAGGTGACCGTGCCGCCGGTAGCCGCCTGGCTCAGCAGCCCGCTGTTGCCACCATCGGAAAGACTGTCGCCAAAGACGAAGAGATTGGTCAACTGCTGCAAAGCAGCGCTGGCCGAAGTCGGAACGCCGACCACCAACAGCAACGCCAGGATGCGGAGAAGCTTGTTCATCTTGTACTCCTTTCCAGTTGATCCACGTCGGTTTGACGAACGTCAACTCGCAAGCAAGAAATGCGCCGCAAGGCGCAAGAAGCTGTTTTAACGATCTATCTTGTTTCCTGTACAGGCTGGATCGTTGTCGACTGTAAAAATTACCGACACCCTTCGTGCGCCAGGGTCAACGGCGGAAAGCGCCAGCGCCAGCTGGCCTCCGCCGATCCGCGGCGTCTCATTCGGCGCGCAACGCGTCCACCGCGTTCAGCCGAGCCGCGCGCCGGGCCGGCAGGACGCCGGCCAGCAGGCCGATGGCCACGGCGATGAGTTCGGCGAGGGCGACGAAGCTCAGCGGCGTATGTACCGGGAGCGCCGGGACCAGCAGGTGGATCAACTGCGCCAGCCCGAAGCCGAGCAGCAGGCCCATCAATCCGCCGAGCGCCGAGAGGGCGACCGCTTCGCCGAGGAAGAGGCCAAGGATCGTCTGGCGTGGCGCGCCGAGGGCGACCAGCAGGCCGATCTCGCCCGTCCGCTCGTTGACCGCGATGGTCATGATGGTGACGATGCCCACACCGCCGACGAGCAGCGAGATGCTGCCCAGCGCGCCGACGGCCATGGTCAGCACGTCAAGGATGTTCGACAGCGTGCGCAGCATGTCTTCCTGGGTGGTGATCGTGAAATCCTCGCGGCCGTGGCGAGCCGTCAGCGTGCTCCTGACCAGCGCGCTGACGCCGGCGGCACGCACCCCTTCCTCGTACGACAGGTCGATCTTCATGATCCCGTCGCGGTTGTACAGCTCGAGCGCGCGTGCCGTCGGGATGTACGCGGCGTCGTCGAGATCGATGCCCAGGAACTGCCCCTTGGCTTCGAGGACGCCGATGACGCGAAACTGCATGCCGCCGACGTGTACCTTGGCACCGAGCGGGTTGGCGGTGCCGAACAGCTCCTCCTTGAGGCGTGCGCCGAGGACCATGAAGGCGCGCGCGCTGTCGGCGTCCTCGGCGGGCAGGAACTGGCCGCTGCGCACCTTGATGCTGAACACCTTGAGCATGTCGGCGCTGACGCCATTGACCGTCGTGCGCCGCAGGCGGCCATTGGCATTGACTTCGGAATTTCCCCAGACGGTCGCCGTCATGCCGGTAATGTGCGGCAGACGTTCGAGGGCGCGCGCGTCGTCGAGGGTCAGCGGCCGCACCGACGTCGGAATGCCGCTCGGCGCGTGCCCGGCGGTTTTCGTCCGGCCGGGCGAGACGCTGATGACGTTGGTGCCGAACTGCGTGAATTCGGCGAGCACGAAGCGATGGATGCCCTCGCCGATCGACGTCAGCAGGATCACCGCCGCGACGCCGACGGCAATGCCGAGCAGGGTCAGGAAGCTGCGCAGGCGGTGCGCGGTGATCGCGCGCAGGGCAAGGAGCAGGGAGTCGCGGGGGCGGATCATCTTTCCGGAAAAGACAGTCTGTGGGTCGTTTGAATGGCGTCGCGCCGTTCGTCGGCGACGCGCGCCTCGGCGGCAAACTCGGGCCAGCGCTGCACGGCTGCCTGCACTTCCGCGATGATCGTCGCCGCGCGGCCCCGTTTCATCAGCGCCACCTGCGCGCAGGCCTTGAAATCATTGCGCGCGAACCCGTCCCGTTTTCCATTCAGCGTCATCTGGTGCGTGGCCGTCCAGGCCCCCGACGGATTGTAGCTGTAGGTGAGGTCGAAGGCCGGGGCGAGCGACCACTCGCCTTCCCGGTTCATCAGGAAGGCGATGTTCTTCACGTGGTCGTCCTGGTTGCGCGCGACGATGTTGAAGACCATCCGTCGGAACTGCTCCTCGACGGCGGCCATTGGCAGCCGCAATTGGTGGAGGGTCAGCAGTGCCTGCTCGTAGGCCGTGGCGCCGGCGTGGTTGAAATCGAAATGCGCCAGTGCGGCCAGCGACTGCATGTGCAGCTTTTCCCCACCCGGCAGGCGATCGAAGCGGCGGGTCATGAAGTGCCGCCGTCCGTTCTCCTCGAGCAGCCGGCAGGCACTCATCGTGATCCCCGCCGCCTTGGCCATCAGGTGATAGGCGTACTCGATGGCGCCGTATCCCTGCGGATCTTCCAGCTCCTTGTCCTTGTTGCCGGAAACGCCGTCGAATTTCAGCAGCCAGTATTCGCAACCGTCGCCGGCCGCGATTGGTCCCGAACGCACCTCGCTGGTCGTCGGGTTCCACGCGATCACCGCCTTGGCCCGCGCCCCGCCGGCGGCCGTGCCGACGCTCAGGAGGTCGCGCAGCGCCTTCGCCTTGCCCGCCTGGTGAAAACGTTCCTGGAGATCGTCCCGATGCGTCAGGACTTCGCTCGCCCGCCGTACCAGCGCAGCGACGTCGACCGGCCTTGCCTCGCGCCCCCGCGGCCCCCGTGCCGGCATAAACTCCAGCGCACCCATGCCGCGCCTGCCGGTGTAGCAAAGGCGCTGCACCGCGTTGAAACTCTCCGGCCTGCGGCCCTGCGTGGCCAGCCAGGCGTCGATCAAGGCGTTGCCGAAGCGGTCCGGCAGCGAATCCGCGAGCAGTCCCGGCAAACCGTGGAAGGCCTCGCGCGGCAACGCCGGGAATTCATACACCCGCTCGTTCAGGGGCATGGTCAGCGGCGCAATCTCGATGCCGCTGCGCGCGAACTCCGGGTCGTACTGAAAGGCCGCGACGTCCCGTCCTTCCGGCCGCGACACGGCGCCGATCGTCCGGCCCCAGAGCTGGACCCTGGCGATCATGTCGGATCACCCCAGGTCAATTTCTTCTCGCCGGGCTGCTTTGCCAGCGCCGCCTGGGTAGGCTTGCGCTTTCGAGCGTC
>Ga0056903_1000250_pt1 | contig 28404 bp, 26 predicted proteins | sample EBPBio142005_DNA_FD_55025 | JGI IMG/M metagenome (GOLD analysis project Ga0056903, IMG submission 55025) | Wastewater treatment Type I Accumulibacter community from EBPR Bioreactor in Madison, WI, USA - Reactor 1_6/14/2005_ DNA | ecosystem: Engineered > Bioreactor > EBPR > Anaerobic-Aerobic >...
TGGAGGTCACCGAGCGTTCCGACCAGTGCAACCACGGCCGCCCCACCTGGCGCCAGCTGACCATGAAAGAGCTGGACGCGCTGTTTTTGCGCGGGCGCTGAAGCACCCCCTCACCAAGTACACAGGCCGGTGCGGCACTGGCTTGATGGTGCTGCAACCATGGCGGCAATAGCAGCGGTCTTGATCCTTCGCAAGCAGGCGCCTACCCCCCACGGCCCTTGTTCATGCTCCGTTCATCACCTGTTGCCTAAGCTGCTCTTCAATCGCTCCCTCGAGCGCGCACTGAAGGCAACGCCATGCACCTGCTTCGCCCCCCCCACAGCCCAGGAGCCCTGCGCCTGGCCAACCTGCTCGCCACCGCGCTGCTGGCCGCGCCCGCACAGGCGGCCGACATGCCGGCCACCATCGCCTGGACAGCTGCCCAGATCGAGGCTGCCGGCGTGCACGTGCATCAGCTCGGTGCCGGCGCCAGCCAGGCCGGTGCCGGCCTGGTGCTGCAAGGCCAGGTGGAGCTGCCGCCCCAGGCCACCGAACTGCTGAGCAGCCCGCTGGCGGGCGTGGTGCAGCAGGTGCTGGTGGCGCCCGGCCAGCGCGTCAGGGCCGGCGAGGTCGTGGCACGCCTTACCAGTCCGGAGCTGCTGGTCTGGCAGCGCGAGCTGCTGCAGGCCCAGTCGCAGGCGCGCCTGGCCGCCAGCAGGCTGGCGCGCGATGAGCAGCTGTACGCAGAGGGCATCATCCCCGGCCTGCGCCTGCAAGACAGCCGCGCCGCCAGCGAGCAGGCGCAGCTCGCCCTGCAGGAACGCCGTCAGGCGCTGCAGGCGCTGGGCCTGGCCGGCGGCGTGCTGCAGGCGCAGCTGGCGCTGCGCGCCGCTGCTACGGGCACGGTGCTGGAGCTGTCTGCCCTGCCGGGACAAAGGCTGGACGCCGGCATGCCGGTGGCCAGGATCGCACGCAGCGGCCAGCTGGCACTGGTGCTGCAGGCTACGCCCGAGCAGGCCGGCCGGCTGCGCGTGGGCGATACCCTGAGCATCGCCGGATGCACCAACCCGGCGCGGCTGACGGCCATCACGCCACAGGTCAATAGCGCCAACCAGTCGGTGCAGCTGCGCGCCGACTTCACGGCCGCGGAGGACTGCCTGCGGCTACAGCAGTTCGTCGAGGCCACGGTGCAGGGCGCGCCCGCCAAGGGTGACGCCAGCACCCTGAGCGTGCCCGCCCAGGCGGTGGTGCGCCAGGCGGGCAAGGCCTATGTGTTCGTGCGCAGCAACCAGGGCTTTTTGCCCACCGCCGTGGAGCTGGGGCCGCAGGCCAACGGCGCCTGGCAGGTGCGCAGCGGCCTGAAGGCGGGCGATGAGGTGGCCATCTCCGGCACTGCCGCGCTCAAGGGCGCCTGGCTGGGCCTGGGCGGCGAGGGCAAGTAAATGCTGCGCCGCCTGATTGCCTTTGCACTGGCGCAGCGCCTGCTGGTGGCGGTGCTCACGCTAGGCCTGGTCGGCGCGGGCTGGCTGGCGCTGCAGGGGCTGCCCATCGACGCCTTTCCCGACGTCTCCACCACCCAAGTGAAGCTCATCCTGAAGGCGCCGGGCATGACCCCCGCCGAGGTGGAGACGCGCATCGTGGCGCCCATCGAACAGGAGCTGCTGGGTATCCCGCACCAGGTCATGCTGCGCTCGCAGGCCAAGTACGCGATCGCCGACATCACCCTGGACTTTGCCGACGGCGCCGACATCTACTGGGCGCGCCAGCAGGTCACCGAGCGCCTCTCGGGCGTCATGGGTGACCTGCCGCCGGGCACCAGCGGGGGCCTCGCGCCCATCACCACGCCGCTGGGCGAGATGTTCATGTTCACCGTCGAGGGCCAGGCCAGCCTGGCCGAAAAGCGCCGCCTGCTCGATTACGTGGTGCGCCCGCGCCTGCGCGGCATCCCCGGCGTGGCCGATGTAAACACCCTGGGCGGGCTGGTGGAGAGCTTCGAGGTCGTGCCCGACGTGGCCGCCCTGGCGGCGCGCCGCGTGTCGCTGCAGCAGCTGCAGGAGGCACTGGCCGCGAACAACAAGAACGACGGCGCCGGGCGCCTGGTGAGCGGCGAGGAGGCGCTGCTGGTGCGCAGCGACGGCAGCATCACCAGCCTGGACGATGTGCGCGCAATCGCCATCACGCAGCAGGGCGGCATGGCCGTGCGCGTGGGCGACGTGGCCCAGGTGCGCCTGGGCGCGCTCACGCGCTATGGCAGCGTGACCCAGGACGGGCAGCAGGAGGCCGTGCAGGGCCTGGTGCTGGGCCTGCGCGGCGCCAACGCCCGCCAGCTGGTGCAGGACGTGCGCGCCAAGCTGCAAGAGATCGAGGCCAACCTGCCCGCGGGTGTCACTCTTCGCCCCTTCTACGACCGGGGCGCCCTGGTCGAGCGCGCCGTGGGCACGGTCTCCAAGGCCCTGGCCGAGGCGATTGCACTGGTGCTGGTGCTGCTGCTGCTGTTCCTTGGCAATCTGCGTGCCGCTCTGGTGGTGGCGCTGATCCTGCCGCTGTCGGCGCTGGCGACCTTTGTGCTGATGCGCCAGTGGGGGCTGTCGGCCAACCTGATGTCGTTGGGCGGGCTGGCGATTGCCATTGGCATGCTGGTGGACGCCGCCGTAGTGGTGGTGGAGAACATCGAGGCGCGGCCCGCCGAGCCCGGCACACCGCGCCTGCACCAGCTCTACCGCGCCACCCAGGAGGTGGCCACGCCCGTAGCCGCAGGCATGGCCATCATCATGATCGTCTTTCTGCCGCTGCTGACGCTGCAGGGGCTGGAGGGCAAGCTGTTCGGGCCGGTGGCGCTGACCATCGTGTTTGCGATCGGCGCGTCGCTGCTGCTCTCGCTCACGGTGATACCTGTGCTGGCATCGCTGCTGCTGCGCCCGGGCCCGCATCACAGCCCCTGGCTGGTACGCAGGCTGGAGGCCGCCTACGCACTGCTGCTGAACCGGGCCCTGGCGCACCCGCACGCCGTGAGCCTGGCGGCGCTGCTGGCCCTGGCCGGAGCGCTGATCCTGTTTCCCTTGATCGGCAAGTCCTTCATGCCGCAGCTGGACGAAGGCGACATCATCATGCAGGTGGAGAAGCTGCCCTCCATCAGCCTGGCACAGTCCGCCGCCACCGACCTGGCGTTGCAGCAGCGCATCCTCAAGGCCGTGCCCGAGGTCGAGCGCATCGTGGCGCGCGTGGGCTCGGACGAGTTGGGGCTGGACCCCATGGGCCTGAACGAGACCGACAGCTTTCTGGTGCTCAAGCCCCGCGCCGAATGGCGCTTCGCCACCAAGGAAGCGCTGATAGACGCCATCCGCGAGGCGGCCGAGGGCATTCCCGGGGTCGACCTGAGCTTTACCCAGCCGATCGAGATGCGCACCTCGGAAATGCTCTCGGGCGTACGCGGCGACCTGGCAGTGAAGGTGTTCGGCCCGAATGCCGAGGAGCTGTCCCGCCTGGCTACCGAAATCGTGCAGGTGCTGCAGGCCATCCCCGGTAGCGAGGACGTGCTGACCACCAAGAACGACGGCGTGCAATACCTGCGCGTGGCACTCGACCGTCAGGCCATAGGCCGCCTGGGCCTGTCGGTGGAGCAGGTGCAGGCCGATCTGCGCACCCTTGTCGAAGGCCAGCGCGCGGGCGTGGTGGTGCAGGACGTACGCCGCGTGCCCTTGGTGGTGCGCGGCAGCGACGCGCTGCGTCTGTCGCCCGAGCTGTTTGCCGGGCTGCGCCTGCCCACGCCTGGCGGCCAGCCCATTGCACTGTCGCAGCTGACGCGGCTGGAGGTCATCGACGGACCGGTGAAGGTCGAGCGCGAGCAGTCCTCGCGCATGGCCGTGGTGCGCGCCAATGTGCGCGGGCGCGACCTGGTCGGCTTCGTCGCCCAGGCGCAGGCGGCCGTGGCGCAAAAGGTGCCGCTGCCCCCAGGCTACCGCCTGGCCTGGGGCGGACAGTTTGAAAACCAGCAGCGCGCCGCCGCACGCCTGGCGCTGGTCGTGCCGCTGGCGCTGGCGCTGATCGTCGGCCTGCTGTTCGCCACCCTGGGCAGCCTGCGCCAGGCGCTGCTGGTGTTTGCCAACATTCCGCTGGCGCTGGTCGGCGGCGTGGCGGCACTGGCCGTGAGCGGCGAATACCTGTCGGTGCCGGCCTCGGTGGGCTTCATTGCCCTGATGGGCATTGCCGTGCTCAACGGCCTGGTGCTCGTGACCTGCTTCAACCAGCTCGCCGCGCGTGGGCTGAGCACCACCGAGGTCGTGCGCCAGGGTGCGCTGCGCCGCCTGCGTCCGGTACTGATGACTGCCAGCATCACCGCGCTAGGGCTGCTGCCGTTGCTCTTGGCCACCGGGCCGGGCTCGGAGATCCAACGCCCGCTGGCCATCGTGGTGATAGGCGGTTTGCTCAGTTCTACCTTGCTGACCCTGGTGCTGCTTCCCCTCCTGTACCGCCGCTTTGGCTTGCCCACACCCAACCTGCACGCTGCAAGCGCACCTGTACCATGACTGACCATCTGCCACCCTATTACCTGCTGACCCTAGTCGTGCCCACCGCGCTCGAGGAAGATCTGCTCGACATGCTACGCAGCCAGCCACGGCTGGCGCCTGGCTTCACACTGATACCCGCCCAGGGCATGGGGGCGCACATCCACCTGGCCTCCAGCATGGAGCAGGTGCAGGGCCGCGCCCNGCGCGTGCTGGTGCAGCTGGCCCTGGCTCAGGCACAGGTCGCGCCGCTCATCGAGCTGCTGCGCCAGGCCTTTCCAACGCCTCAGATCGCCTACTGGGCCACGCCCCTGTTGACTTTTGGACGCCTGGGAGAATTGCCATGAAATGTGCCATCGCCACGTTGGCAAGCATGCTGGCTTGCGCCACCGCCATGAGCGCATCGGCCCAGGATGCACCGTCCTTGCCATTGCTTCCACCAGAAGCGTCGGTGCAGCAGGTGCTGATCCAGCTGCCGCAGGTGCGCGCCGCTGGCTCAGGCATGGCGCTGGCGCTGGCACGCAGCCAGCGTCTGGAGGCCGGGCCGTACGACTGGGTCGCGAAGGCGGGACTAAATCAGCGGAGCGAGCAAAGCGGCCCGCGTTATCACGAAAGTGAAATCGGCCTGGAAACGGGCATGCGCTGGCCCGCCAAGGTAGCTGCCGACCGACAGCTGGGCCAAGTTGAGGAGCGCCTGGGCGTGGTCAGCCACGCCGACGCCTGGCACGAAGCCGCTCGCGCCCTGCTGGTCGACTGGTTCGACGTGCTTCGCGAGCTACGCGGCGCGCAGCTGCTGGAGGCGCAGGATGCGCTCATGGCGCGCCAGCTCAAGGTAGCGCAGCGCCGCGTGGAGACTGGCGATGCGGCACAACTGGAGCTGCTCGCCGTGAACGCCGAGCGCGCCCGCGTGCAGGCCCAGGCCGGCCGCAGCCGCGCCCAGGCCGAGCTGCGCCGGCGCACCCTGGCGCAACGCTACCCGGGCCTGGCCGACCCGGCCGATGCACTGGGCACGGGCGCCGATACCTGGCTGGCGCAGCCGCCACTGGCCGATAGCACGGGCGCGGACTTTTCCGCCACCTGGGTGCAACGCATCCTGGACGACAACCACGAGCTGGAGCGCGCCCAGGCCCGCGCCGAGCAGGCCCGCCTGCAGGCCGGGCGGGTTCAGCTGGAGCGCCGCCCCGACGCCACCTGGGGCGTGCGCGCCACGCGCGAGCGCGGCGGCCAGGAGCAGGTGTTGGGCGTGTACCTGTCCCTGCCCCTGGGCGGTGCCGGCCGCGCCGCCGACGCCCAGGCCGCGCTGGCTCAGGCCGACATGGCGGAGCAGGAACTGGAGCAGACGCGCCTGCGCGTGCAGGCCGACGCCTGGCGCACTGCCGGCGAGGCCCAGCAAGCCCAGGCCACCCTGGAGCGCCAGCGCCACGCCCTGCGGCAACTGGACCAAAGCGCCGCCCTGCAGCAGCGCGCCTATGCCCTGGGCGAAAGCCCGCTGGTCGATCTGCTGCTAGCCCAGCGCGGCGCGCTGGACGCCCGCCTAGTCACCGAAACCGCGGCCCTGGACGCGCTGCAGGCACACGCGCGACTGCTGCTCGATGCCCACCGGCTATGGCGGCTGCCGGAGCATTGACCCGAGCAAAATCCGGAACCAGCAGAATTCACAAGGCATGGCGGCATGCTTTTTTGGCATAATCACATGCCGCACCGCAGCAAATTTCTCTCGTTCCACTCGTTTTCCCAGCAAAGAGTCCGTTTATGAAGCATCAATCCGTGGGCCAATTCCTCGAACAACTGGCCCAGCGCAACCCCGGTCAGCCCGAGTTCTTGCAAGCCGTGACCGAGGTCATGGAAAGCCTGTGGCCCTTCATCGAGAAGCACCCGCGCTACGCCGAACAGGCACTGCTGGAGCGCCTGGTGGAGCCCGAGCGGGTGATCATGTTCCGCGTCTCCTGGTTCGATGACCATGGCAACGTACATGTCAACCGCGGCTACCGCATCCAGCACAGCATGGCCGTGGGGCCGTTCAAGGGCGGGATTCGCTTTCACCCCTCGGTCACGCTGTCGGTGCTGAAGTTCCTGGCCTTCGAGCAAACTTTCAAGAACGCCCTGACCACCCTGCCCATGGGCGGCGGCAAGGGCGGCTCTGATTTCGACCCCAAGGGCAAGAGCCCGACCGAGATCATGCGCTTCTGCCAGGCCTTCGTGACCGAGCTGTTCCGCCATGTGGGCCCGGACACCGACGTGCCGGCGGGGGACATCGGCGTGGGCGGCCGTGAGGTCGGCTTCATGGCCGGCATGTACAAGAAGCTGGCCAACAACGCCGCCAGCGTGTTCACCGGCAAGGGCCTGTCGTTTGGCGGCTCGCTGATACGTCCCGAGGCGACGGGCTATGGCTGCGTGTACTTTGCCCAGGAAATGCTGGCCACGCGTGGACAAAGCCTGGAAGGCAAGACGGTGTCCGTCTCCGGCTCCGGCAACGTGGCCCAGTACTCGGTCGAGAAGGCCATGCAACTGGGCGCCAAGGTGGTCACGGTGTCCGACTCTTCGGGCACGATTTACGACCCTGAAGGCTTCACCGCCGAGAAGCTGGCCATCCTCATGGATGTGAAGAACCACCACTACGGCCGCGTGAATGACTACGCCAAGCGCACCGGCGTGGAATTCCTGCCCGGCAAGACGCCCTGGCATATCCCAGCTGACGTGGCCCTGCCCAGCGCCACGCAGAACGAACTCGACGAGCAGGACGCCCGCACGCTGATCAAAAACGGCGTGCTGTGCGTGGCGGAGGGCGCCAACATGCCTTCGACCAACGAGGCTGCCAAGGTGTTCGAAACGGCCGGTGTGCTCTACGCGCCCGGCAAGGCCAGCAATGCCGGCGGCGTGGCCACCTCGGGCCTGGAGATGAGCCAGAACGCGCAGCGCCTGTCCTGGACACGCGACGAAGTCGATGCCCGCCTGCTGCAGATCATGAAGAGCATCCATGGCGCCTGCCTGCAGCATGGCAAGCGTGCCGACGGCAGCGTCAGCTATATCGACGGCGCCAACATCGCCGGCTTCGTGAAGGTGGCCGACGCCATGCTGGCCCAGGGCGTGGTCTGATCTACAGCGCTATCCTGGCGCACCAGGGCAGGTCTCCCAGTGCGTCGTAGTGCGCGACGAGTACCGCACGCCCTGGCCAGCGCGGCGCGCGGGCCTCAGCCTCCAGGGCCTGCAGCAGATAGCTGATCGATGGTTTATCCAACGCTGCCAACGGCTCGTCCAGCAAGGTCAGCACGGCGCCGCTGGCCAGGGCNGCAGCCAGCAGCACCTTGCGCTGGCTGCCGCTGGAGAGCTGATACATGGGCTTGTGCAGGTGCATTGCCAGGCCAAAACCGGCGACATGTGCGCGCCAGGCTTCGCCTGACCAGCGCGGATGGTGCGCAGGCAGCTGCTCCACCCATGTCAGCGGTGTCAATGTGTCCGGCCAGGGCGCACGCGGATCGCGCCAGAACACCTGGGCGCGATATTCCGCCGGTTGCCGCACGGCATCCATCCCGAGCAATGTCACACTCCCCGCCTGCGGCGCAGTTTCGCCGGCAAACAGGCGCAACAGGCTGGTTTTGCCCGTTCCATCGCCCCCTTGTATCAGGGATAGCCCGGCTGGAAAATCTGCACTCCAATCCTGGAACAGGCTGTGTCCAGGGAACCCGAACCCCAGGCCCTGCACATGCAGCACGGGTGCGTTGCTGGTGGGTTGCGACGACATGGTCAGCACCTTTCGTTTTATCGTCTACGGGACGGCATCTGCCGCACGTCATGAAGCTGCATTTTCTCGATTTTGACTACAGCGAAGACGCAGAAGGCACGGCCACCTGGGACGCCATCGCTGCCATACCCGCAGCGCGCATGAGTGAGCTGGAGCACGAGATCATCAGCGTGCTGGCCTGGGCGCATGCGGAATATGGTGAGCTGCGCGGCCCCCTGGAATCCGGTGGCCTTTGGGATTACGACCTGCAGTGCGAGCGTGATGGCCACCCTCTGCTGGCGATGAGCTATAACACCGAAACCCGGCGACTGGAGCCATTGCCGCAGTTGCCGCCTGATGCACGCGTGGCCCTGACTCTGTCACTATGCGGCGGCCAGGCGTTTGACGAGGCCTTTGCGGCGCGTTTCGGCGCCGCATAGTCCAAACCAGCGCCCCTTGCCTGCTTATTGCAGAGATTCTGTAGCCGCGTCTGGCAGCAGCAATGGCAGCACGGCAATCCCCTCATCCAGCAACTCTGCCGTTTCTCCTGGAGAGGCCTGGCCCCGAATGGGGCGCTCCTCGATCTCACCGTAATGCATGCGCCGGGCCTCGACAGCAAAGCGTTGCCCGACATCCTCGGTGCGCGCCACAATCTGCCGGGCCATATGCAGCCAGGCCGCGTGCATCGCCTGGGGTGTCACGGCCCCGTTGGTGGCTTGCACTGGCTGAGTTGGCTGGGACGCCTGAGGTCCGGCATCAGAAGACGAGCGCAGATTCAGGCGTGGCGCGCTTAACCCCTTGCGAATATGGGCATTGCCACACAGGGGGCATTGCACCAGACCACGCGCCAACTGACTCTGAAAGTCGTCCTCGCTACCAAACCAGCCCTCGAAGGCATGGTCATCGGCGCAAAACAAATCCAGAACCTTCATGACACACCCGTTCAGTGTGCAGGGCGCCTGCCACGATGCATCAGATAGCGGTAGACGAATCCGGGAAATGCCAAGGTGATGAACAAGGCACCGGTCACGGCATAGAACTCCCAGCCTTGAGGCGCAATCTGTCCGGCGCGCTTTTCGATCAGCAGCGCCAGCGCACCCACCAGAAAGTACAGCAGCAGCAGTTCGAGCGCACGCGCAAAGAATGGTTTGCCCTGGTGTGCCCGCGCGCCGACCACCAACCAACGGTCATTGATAAAAGGTAGATTGGCCGCCACAAGGGCGGCCAAGATCACCAGCCAAATGGCTGCAGTCTGGGTCATGGGTTGAACAATACGCCCATCAGGTCGCCAATGCGCGCACGATGGCGTCAGCACACAAGGCCATCAAGCCACCTGGAAGAACGCCCAGAATCAGCACCAAGGCGCCATTGATGGAAAGAACCACGCGCGCATCGAAGGGCGCCGACACCTTGCCAGCCGTGAGCGGCGCATCGAAATACATGACCTTGACTACGCGCAGGTAGTAGAAGGCGCCAATCAGCGACATGACGACGGCAAACACCGCCAGGGCCACATGCAGGCCATGGCCAGACGCTACCAGCGCCTGCAGCACCGACAGCTTGGCGTAAAAACCCACCAGTGGTGGAATGCCTGCCAGCGAGAACATGCAGACCGCCATCACGGCTGCGTACAGCGGGCTGCGCTGGTTCAGGCCAGCCAGGTCGGCGATTTCCTCACTCTCGAAACCTTCGCGTGCGAGCATGGCAATCAGGCCAAAGGCAGGCAGCACGGTCAGCACATAGGTGACGATGTAGAACATGGCCGAGCTGTAGGCGGTTTCGGCAGCATTGGCATCCACCATGCCGTTGACCACTCCCGACAACAGGCCCAGAAACAGGAAACCCATGTGCGAAATGGTCGAATAGGCCAGCATGCGCTTCAGATTAGTCTGCAACACACCGGCCACGTTGCCCACGAGCAATGAGGCGATGGCCAGCACTGCCAGCATCTGTTGCCAGTCAATCGCCAGCGGCAGCAGGCCATCGACCAGGAGGCGAATCGCCATGGCAAAGGCCGCAAACTTGGGTGCGCTACCGATGATCAGCGTGACCACCGTGGGTGCACCCTGATAGACGTCAGGAATCCACATGTGGAACGGCACAGCACCGAATTTGAAGGCCAGGCCGGCGACGATGAAGACCACGCCAAACACCAGTACCTGGTGACGAATCTGGCCCGCATTGATGGCCTTGAACACCTGGCCGATGTCCAGGGAACCGGTGGCGCCATAGACCATGGACAGGCCATAGAGCAGAAAGCCACTGGCCATGGCACCGAGCACGAAGTACTTCATCGCGGCCTCGGTGGCCGTGGTGTGATCACGGCGCAGCGCAACCAGCGCATAGCTGGACAGCGTGAGCAATTCCAGGCCCAGATAGATCACGATGAAGTTATTGGCCGAAATCAGCACGCAAATGCCCAGCAGCGCAAGCATGGTCAGCGTGAAAAGCTCGCCTCCACGCAACATGCCGCGGTCAAGCGCATAGGAACGGCCATAAACCAGCGTCACCATCAGTGACACTGTGGCAAAGCACTTGAGCCAGTTACCCATGGCATCGCTGACCACCATGTTGCCCCAGCCATAGAAGGTGTTGCCACTGCTGGCATACATGGCCTGCATCACGGCAACCACGGCCAGAGAAAGCATGGTCAGCACATAGGTCGCCGTGCGTCGCGTACTTCCCACGCCCAGATCTACCAGCGCAATCACGCAGGCCATGACCAGCAGCACGATCTCAGGGTAAATCGCCAACCAGCTGATGTTGTCAATCATCTTGTATCTCTCGCTTCGCTAGTCCGGTCAGTTCAGCTTGGTTTGCGCCACATGCTTGAGCAGCTCGGCCACCGACACATCCATCACATCGGTAAAGGGCTTGGGATAAATGCCCATGTAGAGCACGGCGATCGCCAGCACGCCCAACACCAGGAATTCACGCCCATTCAGGTCGGTCATGGCACGGACGTTGTCATTGGTCACGGGGCCCAGATAGACCCGTTTGTACATCCACAGCGAGTAGCTGGCACCCAGGATCACGGCAATCGCAGCACCCAGGCCAATCCAGAAATTGAAACGCACCGAGGCAATGATCACCATCCACTCGCCAACGAAACCAGCCGTTGCAGGCAGACCGCAATTGGCCATGGAGAACAGCAGCGCAAACGCCGCAAACTTGGGCATGGTGTTGACCACGCCGCCGTAGTCTGCAATCTGGCGGGAATGCACGCGGTCATACAACACGCCAATGCACAGGAACATGGCGCCCGACACGAAGCCGTGGGCAATCATCTGCGCCAGCCCTCCAGACACGCCAAGGTCGTTGAAAATGAAGAAGCCCAGCGTGACAAAGCCCATGTGTGCCACGGACGAATAGGCCACGAGTTTTTTCATGTCCTTTTGCACGATGGCCACGAGGCCGACGTAGATCACCGCTATCAGCGACAGGGTGATCATCAGCCAGGCCCATTCATGCGCGGCGTCGGGAGCGATCGGCAGTGAGAAGCGCAGGAAGCCATAGGCACCCAGCTTCAGCATGATGGCCGCCAGCACTGCGGAACCACCGGTGGGCGCTTCGACGTGCACGTCGGGCAACCAGGTATGCACCGGCCACATCGGCACCTTGACGGCAAAGGCCGCGAACAACGCAAAGAACAACAATGTCTGCGCGNTGCCGCCCAGCGGCAGCTTGTGCCAGGCAGCGATATCAAAGCTGCCACCTGCCTGGTTGTACAGGTAGATGAAGGCAACNAGCGTCAGCAGCGAGCCCAGCAAGGTATACAGGAAGAACTTGAACGCCGCGTAGATCTTGTTCGGCCCACCCCACATGCCGATGATCAGGTACATCGGTATCAGCGTGGCTTCAAAGAACACATAGAACAGCATNCCGTCNAGTGCGGAGAACACACCGATCATCAGTCCCGACAGAATCAGGAAGGCCGCCATGTACTGGTAGACACGCTCGGTGATGGACTCCCACGAAGCGATGACCACGATCACGGTGATGAAGGCCGTCAATGGTACGAACCACATCGAGATGCCATCCACGCCCAGGTGGTAGTGCATGTTGAAGCGCGCGACCCAGGGGGCCTTTTCAACGAACTGCATGGCTGCAGTACCGGCATCAAACCCGCTGATCAGCGGAATCGTTACCGCCAGGCCCAACAGGGAGCCGATCAGCGCCAGCCAGCGCACGGTACGCGCATGCTTGTCGCAACCGAACGCCAGAAGCAGGACGCCAAAAACGATGGGCGTCCAAATGGCAAGACTCAACAAACCCATTTGTTATTTGCTCCTATTTGTTGAGCCAGACGAAATACGTCATGAGGGCGAAGACACCCAGGATCATGAACAGTGCGTAGTGGTACAGGAAACCGGACTGCACACGCCGGACTGCGGCAGAAATACGCGCCACCAGCTTCCACGAACCGTTCACGATGGCGCCGTCGATCAACCCCTGGTCACCACCCTTCCACAGAACCACACCCAGCAGGCGCGTGCCGGCTGCAATGATGTTCTCGTTGATCCAGTCCANGTAGTACTTGTTCTCGAGCAAGGTGTAGATGGGCTGAAACACACGNTTGATCGCCGCCGGCAGCGCCGGATTGACGATGTACATGTAGTAAGACAGCNCAACACCCGCCAGAGCCAGCCAGAACGGCGCCGTCTGCAATGCATGCACGGCCATGGCCACAGGGCCGTGGAACATCTGCGCCAGTTGCGCCATCGCCGCATGCTTGGAGCCGTCGACAAAGATCACGTCCTTGAAGAAGTCGCCAAACAGCATGGGCTGGATGTACATGAAACCGATCACCACCGAAGGGATGGCCAGCAACACCAGCGGCACCGTCACCACCCATGGCGACTCATGTGGCTTGGAATGGTCGTCATGGTGATGGTGCGGATCGGGTTCTTCCTGCGCCTCATGGGCATCAGGGTTCTGGTCGTAGCGCTCCTTGCCATGGAAGACCANGAAGTACATCCGGAACGAATAGAACGCGGTGACAAACACCCCCGCCATGACCGCAAAATGTGCAAAGCCGGCAGCCGGCAGCTGGCTGAAGTGCACGGCCTCGATGATGTTTTCCTTGGAATAAAAGCCGGAGAACAGAGGTGTGCCAATCAGTGCCAACGAGCCGAGCAGCGAGGTGATCCAGGTGATAGGCATGTACTTGCGTACGCCGCCCATCCAGCGGATATCCTGGTTGTGGTGCATGCCCATGATGACCGAGCCGGCACCCAGAAACAGCAAGGCCTTGAAGAAAGCGTGCGTCATCAGGTGGAACACCGCGACCGAATAGGCGGATGCCCCCAGCGCCACGGTCATGTAACCGAGTTGCGACAGCGTGGAGTAGGCCACCACGCGCTTGATGTCNTTCTGNATGATGCCCAGGAAGCCCATGAACAGGGCCGTNATGGAGCCGATGACCAGGATGAAGTTCAGGGCAGCATCGGACAGCTCGAACAGTGGCGACATGCGCGAGACCATGAAGATGCCCGCCGTCACCATGGTGGCGGCGTGGATCAGCGCAGAAATCGGCGTCGGACCTTCCATGGAGTCAGGCAGCCAGACATGCAGCGGGAACTGGGCCGACTTGCCCATGGCGCCAATGAACAGACANATGCAGATGACGGTGATCAGCATCCAGTCGGTGCCAGGAAACACCAAGGCACCCAACTCCTGCTTCTTGGCAAACACCTCGGCGTAGTCAAAGCTGCCGGCATAGGCCGCAATCAGGCCGATGCCCAGGATGAACCCGAAGTCACCGACACGGTTGACCAGGAAGGCCTTCATGTTCGCGAAGATGGCCGTTGGCTTGTTGAACCAGAAACCGATCAGCAGGTAGGACACCAGGCCCACGGCTTCCCAGCCAAAGAACAGCTGCAGCATGTTGTTGCTCATCACGAGCATCAGCATGGAGAAGGTAAACAGCGAGATGTAGGAGAAGAAACGGTTGTAGCCCTCGTCTTCCTCCATGTAGCCAATGGTGTAGATGTGCACCATCAGCGACACAAAGGTCACCACGCACATCATCATCGCCGTCAGGCCGTCGATCAGAAAGCCGACCTCCATCTTCAGGCCGCCAACCACCATCCACGTATAGAGGGTTTCGTTAAGGCGTGCGCCATCCACGGCCACGCTGTACAGCGTGGACGCGGAGATCAGGAAGGACACCAGCACGCCCAGAATGGTCAGCGTGTGCGAGATGCGGCGGCCGAAACAGTTGCCACCAAAGGCCGTGCCAAAAAGGCCTGCCAGCAGGGAGCCGGCCAACGGTGCCAAGGGCACAGCCAGCAGCGTCGAAGCAGAAAGGGTTTGACTCATTCTTGAGAACCTTGCAAGTACCGGTTAGCCCATCAACCCTTGAGGGTGTTGAGATCTTCCGCATTGATGCTGTTCTTGTTACGGAACAACAGCACCAAAATGGCCAAGCCAATGGCCGCTTCGGCGGCCGCCACGGTAAGGATGAAGAACACGAATACCTGACCGTGCATGTCGCCCAGGTAGTGCGAAAACGCGACAAAGTTCATGTTCACCGCCAGCAGCATCAACTCGATCGCCATCAGCAGCACGATCAGGTTCTTGCGGTTCAGGAAAATACCGACCACCGCCAGGGCAAACAGCATTGCCCCCAGCGTCAGAAAATGGCCCAGGGTCAATGTCATGCCTTGTTCTCCTCTGCACTGATATCGCCGTCTGCCAAGGGTTGTGCTGCCTGCGTGACCGGCATCTTCACCACGACCAGACGATCACTAGCGCGGGCACGCACCTGGGCCGTGACATCGCTGGCCTTGACGTCCTTGCGTTGGCGCAGCGTAAGGGCAATAGCGGAAATCATGGCCACCAGCAGAATCACGGCAGCGATCTCCACCGGATACAGATATTCGGTGTACATCAGTTTGCCCAATGCCTGGGTATTGGAATACGGCACCACCTGTCCGGCCGCATTGACCAGAGTCGCGACGGCCTTGGGTTCTTCCACTCCACGGAAGCCGGTCATCAGCACCGCACCCATTTCAAACGCCACCAGGGCACCTATCAGGGCAGCCAAGGGGAAATGCTTCCAAAATCCACGACGCACTGCGTCGATACGAATGTCCAGCATCATCACCACGAACAGGAACAGCACCATCACTGCCCCCAGGTACACCAGCACCAAGGCAATGGCAAGGAACTCGGCCTTCAATAGCAGCCACAAACCGGCAGCTTGGGAAAAGGCCAGAATCAAATGCAACACGGCATGCACGGGATTGCGCGCCGTGATCACCCGGAAGGCCGCGTACAGCAGCACTACCGAGAACAGGTAGAAGAATCCGGTTTTAACGTCCATGGATCGGGTCTTTTCAAAAGTTCAGGTGTGATGCGTCACCCGATCAACGGTATTTCGCGTCCGCCGCCTTGGCCGCCGCGATCTCGGGTTCATAGCGATCGCCCACAGCCAGCAGCATTTCCTTGGTGAAATACAGGTCACCCCGTTTTTCGCCGTGGTATTCGAGGATCTGCGTCTCCACGATCGAATCCACCGGGCAGCTTTCTTCGCAAAAACCACAAAAAATGCACTTGGTCAGGTCGATGTCATAGCGCGTGGTACGGCGCGTGCCATCGGCACGCACATCGGACTCGATAGTGATGGCCATCGCCGGGCACACGGCCTCGCACAGCTTGCAGGCGATGCAACGCTCTTCGCCGTTGTCGTAACGGCGCAGCGCGTGCAAGCCACGAAAGCGCGGCGACAAAGGCGTCTTTTCTTCGGGAAACTGAACCGTGACCTTGCCACGGAAGGCATAGCGCCCGGTCAGCACCATGCCCTTGGCCAATTCCCAGAGCATGAAGCTCTTGAAGAAATCCTTGAGAGAAAAAGATGCAGGAGCAACAACAGCAGACATGAATGGTGTCCCCGCTTATTTCCAAATATTCCAGGGCGACAGCAACCAGGCGCCCACGACCAGCACCCACACCAGGGTCACCGGGATGAAGATCTTCCAGCCCAGACGCATGATCTGGTCATAGCGATAGCGCGGGAAGGTGGCGCGGATCCAGATGAACATGGATACCACCACAAAGGTCTTGATGCCAAGCCAGATCCAGCCCGGAATGAAGCCGAGGGCGTCGACTGGCGGCAACCAGCCCCCCAGGAACATGATCACTGCCAGGATGGACACCAGCCACATGGCTGCATATTCAGCCAGGAAGAAGATGGCAAAGCCCATACCCGAATATTCGACCATGTGACCAGCCACGATCTCCGCCTCGCCTTCCACCACGTCAAACGGATGGCGGTTGGTTTCGGCAACCCCCGAAATCAGATACACGAGGAAGATGGGCAGCAAAGGCAGCCAATTCCAGGACAGGAAGCCCAACCCGATGCCAGCCATGGTGCCGCGAGCCTGCCCCAACACAATCTCGGTCAGGTTCATGCTGCCCGTCACCATGATCACCACCACAAAGCAAAAGCCCATGGCGATTTCATAGCTGACCATCTGTGCGGAAGCGCGCAATGCGCCAAGCAAGGCGTACTTGGAGTTGGATGCCCAGCCTGCAATGATCACGCCATAAACCTCTATCGAGGCAATGGCCATGACCAGCAGCAATCCGGCGTTGATATTGGCCAAGGCCGTATCCGGCGCGAAAGGCACCACCACCCAGGCTGCCAGGGCCGGCATGATGGCCATGACCGGGCCCAGGAAGAACAGACCCTTGCTCGCAGCCGTGGGTTGGATCACTTCCTTGGTAAGCAGCTTCAGACCGTCGGCCAGGGGCTGCAGCAGGCCCAGGGGACCAACCCGATTGGGCCCAAGGCGCGCCTGCATGAAACCCAGCAGCTTGCGTTCCCACAAGGTGAGGTAAGCGACTGCCCCCATCAGCGGCGCCAGCACGCAAACGATCTTGATCAGATTCCAGATCACCGGCCAGCCCATGCTGGTCCACCAGCTTGCGGCGACCAGGTTCAAGCCCCCGTTGTAAATCGCGTCAATCATGCAACGACTCCTTCACGTGCCGCACGTGCGTCGGCGGTCAGTTGCAGCGCTGGCGCACGACGCACCAGGCCATCGAGCTGGTAAATGCTGGCCACCACAGGCGCAGCCGCCGGCCCGTGTGCCACGTCGATGGCCGCCTTGGTGGCATTGCTCAGTTGCTGAGAAGTCAACTGCTCCAAGCCGGCCGTGGCCTGGTTCAGTACATCCTGCGAGGACTCAAACTCCACACCCGGCAGAGCCATGATGTTGGCGAGCACGCGCAACACCTTCCAGGCGGGACGCGTCTCACCCAGCGGGCGCACGACGGCATGGAAACTCTGCACCCGGCCTTCGGCGTTGACAAAACTGCCGGAGGTTTCAGTGAACGGAGCTATGGGCAGCAGTACGTCGCTGATGTCCATATTCGTTTTGAACGGACTCAATGTCACCACCATGTCCACGTCCGCCAGCCCCCGGGCCGCATTGGCACCCGCTGCGGAGTCGAACTCGGGCTCGGTATTCAGCAGGAACAAGGCCTTCACCTGCCCCGCCAGCATTTGTGCGGCATTGAGGCCGCCCTGGCGTGGTTGTGCGCCNACGAACTGGGCACCAACGGTGTTCGCCGCCTCGCTCAGATAGCCGAAGGTGGCACCGGTTGCCTGTGCNANCCACTGCGCGAGTGCCAGCAGACTGGATGCCTGAGCGTGGTGGGCGGCGGCATTGCCAAGCAAGATNGCCTTGCGTTCACCGCTGAGCAGTGCGCGGGCAATGGCCAGCGCCTCATCGTTTGCCNTGCCGGACACGACCGGCGCCACAGTACCCTTTTCTTGCGCCACGGCGGCCGCAACATCGGCCAAAGCTTGCGTCCAATCAGCGGATGCCACTACGGATTGTGTCGCAGGCAAAGCCCAGTCATATGCCATGGCATTGATGGCAAATACCTTGCAACCCTTGCGCGCTGCCTGGCGGATGCGCTGGGCGAACAGCGGGTGATCCTTGCGCAGGTTGGAGCCCAGTACCAGTACCGACTGCAGGTCGGTCAGTGCCGCGATGGGCATGCCGAGCCAGCGAACCCCCTCGGGTGTGGCGAACTCGGCGTGGCGCAGGCGGTGGTCGATGTTGTCGCTGCCCAGCCCACGCACCAGGGTCGCTGCCAGGTGCANCTCTTCCAGCGTGCTGTGCGGGCTGACCAACGCGCCAATGGCCGAAGCGCCATGTTTGTCGCGTACGCATTTCAAACCATTCGCCACATACTCCAGCGCCGTCTGCCAATCGACCTCCTGCCACTGACCACCCTGCTTGAGCATGGGGCGCTGCAGACGATCGTCACCATTCAGTGCTTCATAGGAGAAGCGGTCGCGGTCGGCAATCCAGCACTCGTTGACGGCCTCGTTCTCCAGGGGCACGACGCGCATCACCTTGTGGTTCTTGATCTGCACCACGAGGTTGGCACCCGTGGAGTCATGCGGTGAAATCGACTTGCGGCGNGACAACTCCCAGGTGCGGGCGCTGTAGCGGAAGGGCTTGCTGGTGAGCGCNCCCACCGGGCAGATGTCGATCATGTTGCCCGAGAGTTCCGAATCGACCGTGTCACCCTTGACAGTCGTGATCTCCGAATGCTCCCCGCGGTTGATCATTCCCAGCTCCATGTCGCCGCCAATCTCCTGGCCAAAGCGCACGCAACGGGTGCAGTGGATGCAACGGGTCATCTCCTCGGTGGAGATGAGCGGCCCTATGTCCTTCTTGAGAACCACGCGTTTTTCTTCACCGTAACGCGAGGCCGAAGCGCCATAGCCCACGGCCAAGTCTTGCAGCTGGCATTCGCCGCCCTGGTCGCAGATCGGGCAATCAAGCGGGTGATTGATGAGCAGGAACTCCATCACCGATTGCTGCGCCTTGATGGCCTTGTCACTCTTGGTGCGCACGATCATGCCCTGGGTCACCGGCGTGGCGCAGGCCGGCATGGGCTTGGGCGCCTTCTCGATGTCCACCAGACACATGCGACAGTTGGCCGCGATGGAGAGCTTCTTGTGGTAGCAGAAATGGGGAATATAGGTGCCCGACTTTTCAGCAGCATGCATGACCATGCTGCCCTCGGCAACCTCCACCTTCTGACCGTCCAGTTCAATTTCAACCATATGCTTTTCTCACACGCGGGCGGCGGAGGTGCCCTGCTTGACCGCGGCCTCGATCTTGGCCACGAACTCGTGGCGGAAATGCTTGATCATGGCGCGCACAGGCATGGCAGCCGCGTCGCCCAGCGCACAGATGGTGCGCCCCATGATGTTGAACGCCACGTTGTCGAGCAGCTCGATGTCTTCCTCGCGGCCCTGGCCGTGCTGGATGCGGTGCACCACGCGCCACAGCCAGCCCGTGCCCTCGCGGCAGGGTGTGCACTGACCGCATGATTCGTGCATGTAGAAATAGGATAGACGCACCAGCGACTCGACCATGTCACGCGAATCGTCCATGACGATCACTGCGCCCGAACCCAGCATGGAGCCGGCCTTGGCGATGGAGTCGTAGTCCATGGTGCAGTCCATCATGATGGAAGCAGGCAACACGGGCGAGGAAGAGCCGCCGGGAATCACCGCCTTGAGCTGGCGCCCCTTGCGCACGCCGCCTGCGAGTTCGAGCAGCTTGGCAAACGGCGTGCCCAGCGGAATCTCGTAGTTGCCGGGGCGCTCGACGTCACCCGAGACCGAGAAGATCTTGGTGCCTCCGTTGTTCGGCTTGCCGCATTCCAGATAGGCCTGACCACCATTCCTGATGATCCAGGGCACGGCCGCAAAGGTCTCGGTGTTGTTGATGGTGGTCGGCTTGCCGTATAGACCAAAGCTGGCCGGGAACGGCGGCTTGAAGCGCGGCTGTCCCTTCTTGCCTTCGAGCGACTCGAGCAGCGCGGTTTCCTCGCCGCAGATGTAGGCGCCAAAGCCGTGGTGCGCGTGCAGCTGGAAGCTGAAGGCGCTGCCCATGATGTTGTTACCCAGGTAGCCGGCGGCGCGCGCCTCTTCCAGGGCGGCCTCGAAGCGTTCGTAGACCTGAAAAATTTCGCCGTGGATGTAGTTGTAACCCAGCGAAATACCCATCGCGTACGCGGCAATGATCATGCCCTCGATGACGATGTGCGGGTTGAACATCAGGATGTCGCGGTCCTTGCAGGTGCCCGGCTCGCCCTCATCGGAGTTGCACACCAGATGCTTCTGCCCAGGAAACTGACGCGGCATGAAGCTCCACTTCAGCCCCGTGGGAAAACCCGCGCCGCCACGACCGCGCAGGCCTGATTCCTTGACCGTGGCAATCACCTGATCCTGCGTCAGGCCTTCCCCGCCATCCTTGCCGAGGATCTTGCGCAGTGCCGCATAACCACCGCGCGCTTCGTAATCCTTGATGCTCCAGTTGCCGCCATTCAAGTCCGCGTAGATCTGCGGGTTGATGTGACGGTCATGGAAGCAGGTCTGAACGCCCGTGGCCTGAAACTGCGACAGGACTTGTGCGACCGTGGTCATTGCTGGCCCTCCGCAGCGCGCAAGCCGTCGACCAATTGGTCGAGCTTGTCGTTGTCCATGAAACTGCACATGTGACGGTCACTCACCAGCATGGCCGGCGCGTCCGCACAGGCACCCAGGCATTCGCATTGCTGCAGGGTGAACATGCCGTCCGGCGTGGTCTCTCCCATCTCGATTCCGAGCTTGGCTTCAAGGTGATGCAGGGCCTGGTTGCCGCCACGCAGCTGGCACGGCAAATTGGTGCACACCGCCAGCTTGTACTTGCCCACGGGTTGCTGGTTGTACATGTTGTAGAAGGTCGTGACTTCATGCACGGCAATCTCGGGCATGCCCAGGTAGTCGGCAATCACGGCTTCGTTTTCCTGGCTGACCCAGCCCTGCTCCTGCTGCACGATGGACAGGCAGGCCATGACGGCGGACTGCTTCTGTTCAGGCGGGTACTTGGCTACTTCGCGCGCAAAGCGCGCCTTGGTCGCTTCGGTAATCATCGGTCAATCTCTCCGAACACGATATCCATGGTGCCGATGACGGCCACGGCATCGGCAATCATGTGGCCGCGCGTCAACTCGTCATATGCCGACAGGTGGGCAAACCCAGGGGCGCGGATCTTCAGGCGATATGGCTTGTTGGCACCATCACTCACGATGTAGATGCCAAATTCACCCTTGGGGTGCTCGACCGCGGCATAGGCCTCGCCCTCGGGCACCTTGAAGCCCTCGGAGAACAGCTTGAAGTGGTGGATCAGATCCTCCATGCCGGTCTTCATGCGCTCGCGCGGCGGGGGTGCCACCTTGTAGTTGTCCACAATGACCGGGCCCGGGTTGGCACGCAGCCACTTCGCGCATTGCTGAATGATGCGGTTGGACTGGCGCATTTCTTCCACGCGCACCAGATAGCGGTCGTAGCAGTCGCCGTTCTTGCCCAGCGGGACATCGAAATCGACGCGGTCGTAGGCATCGTAGGGCTGCTTCTTGCGCAGATCCCAGGCCACGCCGGAACCGCGCAGCATGACACCGGTCATGCCCAGATTCAGGGCGCGCTCGGCCGAGACCACGCCAATGCCCACGGTGCGCTGCTTCCAGATGCGGTTCTCGGTCAGCAGGGTTTCGTATTCATCCACCAGGTTGGGGAACTTGGCGCAGAAGTCCTCGATGTAGTCCAGCAGCGAGCCCTGGCGGTTGCTGTTGAATTGCTCCGTGGCCTTGGCACTGCGCACCTTGCTGGGCTTGAGTTGCGCCATGCTGTCAGGCAGGTCGCGGTACACCCCACCCGGGCGATAGTAGGCGGCATGCATGCGCGCGCCAGACACAGCCTCGTACATATCGAACAAGACCTCGCGCTCGCGGAAGGTGTACATGAGCACGGTGGATGCGCCCAAATCCATACCATTCGAGCCCAGCCACATCAGGTGGTTGAGCAGGCGCGTGATCTCGCCAAACATGGTGCGAATGTACTTGGCGCGCAGCGGTACCTCGATACCCAGCAGCTTCTCTATGGCCAGGCAGTAGGCCTGTTCGTTGCACATCATGGACACGTAGTCCAGCCTGTCCATATAGGGCAACGACTGGATATAGGTCTTGTGCTCGGCGAGCTTCTCGGTCGCACGATGGAGCAGGCCCACATGGGGGTCGGCACGCTGCACCACCTCGCCGTCGAGTTCCAGCACCAGGCGCAACACACCGTGCGCGGCAGGATGCTGCGGCCCGAAGTTCAGGGAGTAGTTCTTGATATCAGCCATGTTCAAACACCTGGGCAGCGCGCCGCCTCAGTGCAGGCCTCCGTATTTTTCTTCGCGGATGATGCGCGGAGTGATCTCGCGCGGCTCTATGGTCACGGGCTCGTATATCACGCGACNCTGCTCGGGGTCGTAGCGCATCTCCACATGACCCGACAGGGGGAAATCCTTGCGGAATGGATGGCCGATGAAACCGTAGTCGGTCAGGATGCGGCGCAGGTCGTTGTGGCCATCGAAAACGATGCCGAAGAGGTCGAAAGCCTCGCGCTCNAACCAGTTGGCGCCGCTCCAGATGTCGGTCACGGAGGGAATCACCGGGAAGTCGTCATCCGGGCAGAACACCTTCACGCGCACACGCTGATTCAGCGACACCGACAGCAGATGCGACACCACCGCATAGCGCAAGCCGTCTGTGCCTACTTCACGGTATGTCGAATAGTCCACGCCACACAGATCGATGAGCTGTTCGAAACGGCATTGCGGTGCATCACGCAAAGTCTGCATGACATCCAGATAGTCACCAGCGGCAACCACGACGGTGAGCTCATCGAGCGCCAGCGCGATATCGCGCACCTTGTCGCCCAGCGCGGCCGCCACGGCCTCGCGCAGCTTCTCAGGGTGAATGGCAAAGTCGGTCATCAANNCCCCTCAAACACGCGCAATGGTCTGGGTNCGGCGGATCTTCTGCTGCAGCTGGATGATGCCGTAGATCAGCGCCTCGGCCGTAGGCGGGCAGCCCGGCACGTACACGTCCACCGGCACCACGCGGTCGCAGCCACGCACCACGGAATAGCTGTAGTGATAGTAGCCACCGCCATTGGCGCAAGAGCCCATGGAGATCACCCAGCGCGGCTCGGCCATCTGGTCATAGACCTTGCGCAAGGCGGGCGCCATCTTGTTGCACAGCGTGCCGGCAACAATCATCAGGTCGGACTGGCGCGGGCTGGCGCGGAACACCTCGGCACCAAACCGCGCCAGGTCATAGCGCGCCGCCGCCGCATGCATCATCTCCACCGCACAGCAGGCGAGGCCGAACGTGACGGGCCAAATGGATCCGGTCTTGGCCCAGTTCACCACAGCGTCGTAGCTCGTGGTGACAAAGCCTTCCTTCATCACACCTTCAATCATTGCGTCATTCCTTGTGTAGCGCCGCTCATTCCCAATCCAGGGCGCCCTTTTTCCACTCGTAGGCAAAACCTATGACCAGGATGGCCAGGAAAATCACGACCGCCACGAAACCCGTCATCCCCACATCCTGCAAGGCCACGGCCCAGGGGAACAGAAAGGCGATTTCGAGGTCAAACAGAATGAACAAAATGGCCACGAGGTAGTAGCGCACATCGAACTTCATGCGCGCATCGTCAAAGGCCTCGAAGCCACATTCGTAAGGGGAGTTTTTTGCCGGGTCGGGGCGATTGGGGCCCAGCACATAGCCCAACACAAGGGGCACGACGCCGACACCGACGCCAACCAAGATGAACAAGAGAACTGGGAGGTATTGATCGAGGTTCATCTATGCCGCTCTCGCCGGTGAAACCGCCTCACACAGCTCGCACTGCGGGCCCGTGAGGCGGCCTTTTTATTTGGTGCCGTCGGCGAGACTCGAACTCGCACAGCTTTCGCCACTACCCCCTCAAGATAGCGTGTCTACCAATTTCACCACGACGGCTGCTGTATGCATCTGGATGGCTTGAGGACCGATGGGACGGTTTTTGCTTTCCAGACAGCCGGNGATTCTACCCCGGAAAAACCCTGTCACAAAGCATGGAGGCGCTTTTTTGCTACGCCTCTTGCATGCTCATTTGGTTGGGATTTGCGCCGCACCAGATGCCGGTTCCGCCGCTGGTGCGGGCACCGCTGCATCGGCTGGCGCTGTGCTGCTGGCGGGCACTGCTGCGGCCGGTGTCTCCAGCACGCTGCCCGTGCTTGGCGCACGCTGATTGCCGAAATAGGCCAGGGCCAGCGTGGCCACGAAGAACACGGTAGCCAGGGCCGCCGTGCTACGCGACAAGAAGTTGGCGCTGCCGCTGGCGCCAAACAGGCTGCCGGCGCTGCCACTGCCAAACGCGGCGCCCATGTCGGCACCCTTGCCATGCTGGATCAGGATCAGGCCGATCATGCCCAGGGCCGTCAGCATCTGCACGGCCAGAATGATGTTCACGATTGCATTCATGCTTGGTTAGCTCCTCAACTGATAGCTGCTTACGCTTGATTGGTCTGCGCTGCAGCAATAATTTGCAAAAAGTCTGCGGCTTTGAGCGAGGCGCCGCCGACCAGGCCACCATCGATGTCCGGCTGCGCCAGCAACTGCGCCGCATTCGCCGCATTCATGCTGCCGCCATACAGCAGCGGTATGCGNGCTGCCTGCTCGGTGGCGGCCGCCAGTTGGGCACGCAGCACGGCATGCACGGCCTGGGCCTGCTCCGGCGTCGCCGTGCGACCGGTGCCAATGGCCCAGACAGGCTCGTAGGCGACCACAATCTCGCTGATGCAATGGCCGTTGGCCTGGATCACCGCCGCCAGTTGGCACTTGACCACGGCCTCGGTTTGACCCGCCTCGCGCTGCTCCAGCGTTTCACCCACGCAGACGATGGGCGTGATGCCCGCGGCCAGCGCACGCTGAGCCTTGGCGGCCACCACGGCATCGGTTTCGCCATGGTATTGGCGGCGCTCNGAATGNCCCACCAGCACATAGCGCGCGCCGAAGTCGCGCANCATGGCCGCCGATGTCTCGCCCGTGTAGGCACCCGATTCATGCTGCGAGACATCCTGCGCNGCCAGCGCAATGCTTGATCCCGCGACCAGCGCCTGCACCTGCGCCAGGTAGGGCGCCGGCACNGCCACGGCGACGTTGCAGGCCGGCTGGCCCAGGCCGNCACGCAAGCCCTGCAGCAGTGCGGCGTTGGCCTGNAGGCTGCCGTTCATCTTCCAGTTGCCGGCGATGAGTTTCTTTATCTGAGTCATGTCGTCCACCTCAAAACAATCTTGCCTATATGTTGGTTCGACTCCATCAGCGCATGTGCCTGGGCCGCATCGGCCGCGGCAAAGGTGCTGTGAATGACGGGCTTGATGGCTCCAGACGCCAGCAGCGGCCAGACCTGCTCGCGCAGGGCCTGGGCGATCGCCGCCTTGAAAGCCACAGGGCGCGGGCGCAGCGTGGAGCCGGTGATCACCAGGCGCTTGCGCAGCACCAGCGCGGCGTTGAACTCGGCCTTCACGCCACCTTGCACGGCAATGATGACGATGCGCCCATCCTCGGCCAGGCACTCCACCTCGCGCGCCACATAGGGGCCGGCGACCATGTCCAGCACCACGTCCACGCCACGCCCCTCGGTGATGCGCTGAACCTCGGCCACGAAGTCCTGCGACTTGTAGTTGATGGCATGGTGCGCGCCCAGCGCCAGACAGGCGGCGCATTTTTCGTCGCTGCCCGCGGTGATGATGACGGTGGCGCCGCGCGCACGCGCCAGCTGTATCGCCGTGACGCCTATGCCGCTGCTGCCGCCCTGCACCAGCAGGGTCTCGCCTGCCTGCAGGCGTGCGCGGTCGAAGACATTGCTCCACACGGTGAAGAAGGTCTCGGGCAGCGAGGCCGCCTCGACGTCGGACAGGCCAGCGGGAACCGGCAGGCATTGCGCCACCGGGGCCACGCAATATTCGGCATAGCCGCCACCAGCCACCAGCGCGCAGACGCGATCGCCCACAGCGAAGCCGGCCGCGGCCAGGGCCGCCGCGTCACCCGACTCGATGACGCCCGCGACCTCCAGCCCCGGCAGGTCCGAGGCACCGGCAGGCGGTGCGTAATGCCCCTTGCGCTGCAGCACATCGGGGCGATTGACACCGCTGGCCGCCACGCGGATGAGCAGCTCGCCCACCCCCGCCANAGGCACTGGGCGCTCGCCCAAACGCAGCACCTCAGGCGCACCAAAGGCCGTGATTTCTACCGCTTGCATTGTCAATTCACCGCATAAATTTCAAGCCAAAATGGCTGCTTGCGCCCACTAAGCAAGCGCAAGCAGCTCATTTTTCAATAGCAACTGCCACGCGGCCTGCTTACTCCTGCGTCGGCTGATCCTGCTCGCCACGCTCGGCGCGAGGCTCACGCGGCTCGCGGTTTTCACGCGGCGCGCGCGGGGCACGCTCGCGGTACTCGCGCGGCTCACGCGGTTCGCGCTCGGGCATGCCGGCGGGGCGCTCAATCAGTGCCTTCATCGACAGCTTGATGCGGCCCTTGTCGTCGGCCTCCAGCGCCTTGACGCGCACGATCTGGCCTTCCTGCAGGTAGTCGGTGACCTTTTCCACGCGCTCGTGCGCGATCTGGCTGATGTGCAGCAGNCCNTCCTTGCCCGGCAGCACGTTGACCAGGGCGCCGAAGTCCAGGATCTTGGTGATCGGGCCTTCGTAGACCTTGCCGATTTCAACTTCGGCGGTGATCTCCTCGATGCGGCGCTTGGCCTCGTCGGCCTTGGCGGCCTCGGTGGCAGCGATGGTGATGGTGCCGTCTTCCTCGATGTTGATCTGGCAGCCCGTTTCGTCGCACAGCGCGCGGATGGTGGCGCCGCCCTTGCCGATCACGTCGCGGATCTTCTCNGGGTTGATCTTCATGGTGAACAGCTTGGGCGCAAAGCTGCTGATCTCGGCCTTGGCCTCGCCCATGGCTTCCTGCATCTTGGCCAGGATGTGCATGCGCGCTTCCTTGGCCTGGGCCAGGGCGACTTGCATGATTTCCTTGGTGATGCCCTGGATNTTGATGTCCATCTGCAGCGCCGTGATACCGGCGGTGGTACCGGCCACCTTGAAGTCCATGTCGCCCAGGTGATCCTCATCGCCCAGGATGTCGGTCAGCACGGCGAACTTGTTNTCCTCTTTGATGAGGCCCATGGCGATACCCGCCACATGCGCCTTCATGGGTACGCCCGCGTCCATCATCGACAGGCAGCCGCCGCAGACCGAAGCCATGGAAGACGAGCCGTTGGACTCGGTGATCTCGGACACCACGCGGATGGTGTAGGGGAACTCTTCCTTGCTCGGCAGACAGGCCACCAGGGCGCGCTTGGCCAGGCGGCCGTGGCCGACTTCGCGGCGCTTGGTCGAGCCCATGCGACCCACTTCGCCGGTNGCAAAGGGAGGCATGTTGTAGTGGAACAGGAAGCGGTCTTCGAACTCGCCAGCCAGTGCGTCAATGCGCTGCGCGTCGCGCTCGGTGCCCAGCGTAGACACCACCAGCGCCTGCGTCTCGCCGCGCGTGAACAGGGCTGAACCGTGGGTGCGCGGCAGCACGCTGTTGCGGATTTCGATAGCACGCACGGTGCGCGTATCGCGGCCGTCGATGCGTGGCTCACCGGCCAGAATCTGGCCGCGCACGATGCGCGCTTCGATGTCGAACAGCATGTTGTCCACCTTGACGCCGTCAAACGCCACGCCCTGCTCGGTCAGCGCCGCCTTGGTGGCGGCGTAGGCCTCGCGGCAGGCCTGGGTGCGCAGCTGCTTGTTGCGGTTTTGGTAGGCGGCGCGCAGTTTTTCTTCGGCCAGCTCGCCCACCTTGGCGATCAGGGCCTCGTCCTTGGCCTCGGCCTTCCAGTCCCACACCGGCTTGCCGGCGTCACGCACCAGCTCGTGGATGGCGTTGATGGCGATCTGGCTTTGCTCGTGGCCATAGACCACGGCGCCCAGCATCACGTCTTCGGGCAGCTGCTGCGCTTCGGACTCGACCATCAGCACGGCGGCCTCGGTGCCGGCGACGACCAGGTCCATCTGGCTGCTCTTGCGCGCCGTCTGGCCGGGGTTGAGCACATATTCACCGTTGACATAGCCCACGCGCGCGGCGCCAATCGGGCCGTTGAACGGGATGCCCGACACAGCCAGCGCGGCGCTGGTGGCGATCATGGCGGCGATGTCGGCGTCCACCTCGGGGTTGAGCGAGATGGTGTGGATGACCACGTGGACTTCGTTGTAGAAGCCTTCGGGGAACAGCGGGCGGATCGGGCGGTCGATCAGGCGG